>Ga0180009_10004007_pt1 | contig 16431 bp, 13 predicted proteins | sample OS_PC_MetaG_FD_123537 | JGI IMG/M metagenome (GOLD analysis project Ga0180009, IMG submission 123537) | Groundwater microbial communities from the Aspo Hard Rock Laboratory (HRL) deep subsurface site, Sweden - OS_PC_MetaG | ecosystem: Environmental > Aquatic > Deep subsurface > Groundwater...
AGTTGGGGACGCAGCTCATCCATTTTTGTTGAATCTGAAAAAATTGAGAACAGGTTTAATGTTGAGCTTGAAGGCATTCAATACGACGCAAAATTCGTGTTCGCAGAACCCGGTTATAATATAGAACCCTCCGAATTGGGTGCTGCTTTCGGGCTTGTGCAATTTAATAAGCTGCAAGCTAATATTGAAGCAAGAATAGAAAATTTTGATAAGCAATATGAATTCTTTAAACAATATGAAGAATGGTTTATCCTGCCAAAGCAGACACCGGAAACAAGAACAGGCTGGTTAGCTTTCCCACTTATCGTTAAAGATAATGCGCCATTTACCAGAACCGAAATGCAGATATCACTGGAAAAGGCTGATATACAAACACGCGTAATCTTTACAGGAAATATTCTAAGGCAACCTGGCTTTAAAGATATTAACTGTGTAAAGAGTAAAGATGGGTATAGTAATGCTGATAATGTTATGCGGGGAGGAATTTTACTTGCATGTCACCATGGTCTAACAGATAAAATGTTAGAGCATATTCATAAATCATTCAAGAGATTTGCTGAAAAATATTAAAATGAAATTTATTGAATTAGATTTACCCGGGGTTTACTTAAGGGCATCTCTAATAACTTCAAAAATAAATCGGCGAAAATCTTTTTTTATTCGTTTTATCTCTTTTCTATTTTTAAATAAATAGTTTTTAGAGATGCCCTTAATATAGAAAATTTTTTTAATGATAATGGTAATTCAGCTACATATTTTATCTCGGGACCTCCATTGATGATAAAATCGTTTAAGAATTTTTTGTTGTCAAAAGGATTAGAAGAAAATAAAATAATTACGGATGATTGGGAGTAAATGGAAAGGATTTTAATTACCGGAATTAGCGGATTTATCGGTTCAAGCATAGCTGAATCTTTGGTTAAAAAATATAATGTTAGTGGAGTTATTAGGAAAAATTCAAATTTATGGCGATGTAAAGAATTTTTGGCTGATATTAAATTTATTAATATAGAATCACTATATGAAAACAGTACTTTACAGGTAGAAGAGTATGATGTTATCATTCACTGTGCATGGGGTGGCATAGCCAATGAAGACAGAGATGATTGGATTAAACAAATTGGAAATATCAGCATTTTATTTTCATTGATTAACAAATACAAAACAAAAAAAATTATTTGTTTTGGTTCACAAGAAGAATATGGAATTGAAGGCAGATTAGATGAAAATAGTATTTGTAAGCCCAACACTTCATACGGCGCAGCTAAAGTTGCATTAAAAGATTTATTACAAACATTTTGCACACAAAAACAAATTGAACTTTATTGGTTAAGAATTTTTTCCTTGTATGGGCCAAAGCAAGATACCAAATGGTTTATTCCAAATGCTATAATAAAAATGTTAAAGAATGAACCATTAGAACTAACAATGTGCGAACAAAAATACGATTACTTATTCATCAAAGATCTTGTTTATTCAATTGGTTTAATACTAGAAAATAAAATCCCGGCAGATGTTTATAATCTATCTGGGGATTCTTCTCATAAATTATATTCTGTAATTAAGAAGATAAAAGATATTGTGAATTCAAATTCCATCATTAATTTCGGCAAACTTCCTTATAGACAAAATCAACCGATGCACATAGAAGGGGATTCTTTTAAATTTCTTAGCCGAAGCAGCTTATCTTTAACGCCTATTGAAGATGGATTACGCGTTACTGTTGAGTATTATCGAAATATCTAAGAAAAGGAAAATAATGAAAGCGTCTGATTATATAGTTGAGTTTCTTAAGAGTAAAGGGCTAAGACATGTATATGAAATAGCCGGAGGAATGATAACACATATTCTTGATTCATTAAATAAAGAAAAGAGTATTCAGGTTATAAGTGTACATCATGAACAAGCTGCTGCATTTGCCGCTGATGCGGAAGGAAGAATAACACGTAAGCCTGGAATAGCATTTGCTACAAGTGGCCCTGGTGCTACCAACTTACTCACTGGGATCGGCAGCTGTTTTTTTGATTCTTCGCCAGCAATATTTATCACAGGACAAGTAAATACTGATGAACAAAAAGGAAATAAAAGTATACGTCAATTAGGATTTCAGGAAACAGATATTGTTGCGATGGCAAAACCAATAACAAAGTGGGCAGTAATGATAGAAAGTGCAGTTCAATTACCTGAAACTTTAGAGAAAGCTTATCAAATAGCTATTTCAGGCAGGCCAGGGCCGGTTTTGATCGATATCCCAATGAATGTTCAAAGGGAAAATGTAGATGAAAAAATAAAAACTCAAAATAACGTTAGTGCAAATATTGTTCAATCTGAAATAGATTTTGAAAGTATCATTCAAAAGATTAAAAACGCTAAAAGACCATTAATACTTGCGGGCAGAGGTATTCGCGCTGGGGGTGCCTTAAATGAATTCAAGGAATTTCTAAACAAGACACAAATACCGGTTGTATTAACGCTTTTGGGCTTAGATAATATAGTATATGATAACCCAATGAGAGTAGGTTTTATTGGAAGCTATGGTAATCGATGGGCGAATATAGTATTAGGAGAATGTGATTTGTTGATTGTACTTGGAAGCCGTTTGGATATTAGACAAACCGGTGCAGATGTTAAAAGTTTTAAAGAAAATAAAGAAATAATCCATGTTGATTGTGAAGAAGGTGAAGTTAATAATAGGATTAAAGGCTGTATTAAGTGTATTATTGATGTAAAAGAATTCTTAGTAAAAGTTAATGAACGAATAAGTGCCGATGTCATAACTATAACTGAGGATTGGCAAAAAAGAATTAACGAATTAAAAGAAAAATATCCGGATACCGATGAGCTAAAAAATATTAATGGAATCAATCCTAATCTGTTCATTAAAATTCTTTCAAAAATGGACTTTAAGATACATGCTTATGTTGCAGATGTTGGTAATCATCAGATGTGGACGGCGCAATCTTTGCGTTTGAAAGAAGGGCAGTTATTTCTAACCGCAGGGGGTATGGGTGCCATGGGCTTTGCCTTGCCTGCATCAATTGGCACTTCACTATCTTTGGATAAAAAGCCTGTTATTGTAATTGCAGGAGATGGTGGATTTCAAGTAAACATTCAGGAATTACAAACCATTGTGTGTAACAAATTACCAATAAAAATTATTGTATTGAATAATAACTGCTTGGGGATGATAAGACAATTTCAGGATAGTTATTTTGGTAGCAGATATCAATCTGCTTATTGGGGGTATAGCTCACCGGATTTTGAAAAAGTTGGTAAAGCGTATGGTATTGATTCCAAAACAATATCGAGCGAGAATGAGATTGATGAAACACTTAAGTGGTTTTTAAGTGACGATGATGAAGCAAAATTATTACAGGTAATTATTGATGTGCATACCAATGCGTATCCAAAATTAGCATTTGGAAAACCAATTACTGAGATGGAACCATTATCTCAACCTTTAGATATGGAAGGAACATAGAGTGCAGAAACTATTTTACAGACAGCAAAAGGTACACCGAATTGGCTAAAGATTTCCATTTGTCGAATCAATCGGATTTGCCGCTGGTGAGCGTCTGCATCCCTGCATGCAATTCCGAAGTCACGTTGGGTGAGACGCTGGAAACGGTCTTGGCGCAGGACTATCCACGTCTTGATGTTGTTGTTTCCGATAACCAATCCACGGATCGCACCAAGGCGATTGTGCTACAGTATGCCGAACATGGTGTGCGCTATTGCTGGCATTCAGAAGGACGCTCAGCGTGGGCGGCAAATATGCCGGATTACATCGGTGGATTTAACCACTGGGATTTTCTCCTCTCGCAAGGACGCGGCAAATATTTGTGCCTGTTCCATTCCGACGATCTGTACGAGCCGTCTATCGTGCGTCGGCAGGTTGAGGTGATGCAGGCGCATCCGCAAGTGGGTGCGGTGTTCACGCGGATGCGGACGATTGGAGAGGATAGCCGTCCGATTCGAATGGGAACGTCTGTCTTGCCCGATGGACTGCGCGGATGCCAAACGGTCGATTTTCTGACGCTGCTGAATGCGGTTCTGGCGCATGGCGACTTTTTACCGACGCCGAGCGTGATGCTCCGCCGGTTGGTGGTGGAAAAAATGGGTGGTTTTGACGAGCGCCAATTTTTGACCGCGGCGGATTTGGAGATGTGGTTGCGGATCGCGCGTAAAGGTTACGAGATCGCGATTATTGATCAGCCTCTGCTCAAGTATCGCATTAGCCCGCGACAGCGCGGCGGACAATACACCAAACAGCGCACCACACCGGCGGATTTTTTTGGGGTGCTGGATCATTATTTGAGCCAGCCGGGAGTGCTTGCGATAGTACTGCCACAGTCTCTTGCGCTCTACGAACTTCAGCGCGCGAATGACCATGTCTTTTGCGCAATGAAGTTACTAGTGCAAGGCAATATCGCTAAGGCGCTAGCACGATTGCGGGAAGCACTGTACTGGCGGCATTTTGTGACAGCGTATCAGCATCCGCGACCGCTATTCAAATTAATACTCGGGCTGTTATTACTCATAAGTACCTATGTTGGGCTTGGGATGTTTTTAGGGAAATTCGTGCATACGATTTATAATTTTCAAAACACTTGGAAACGAAAACCGGTTGTATTTTATAAGCGCGATTAAATCAAAATCGCACATTTAAGTTAATAAAATATTAATATATCAAAATTAAACCGCGGAGACACTTTTGAAAGTTCTTCTTGTTTCTATGAAATACGACTATGGCAAAAAGTCCAGAGGATTGTCTGGAGATTATTATTATTTTGAAGAACCGCTGAAACATATTGTTGATACGGTGATTGCCTTTGACTACATGACAATTTTCCAGGAGCAGGGCAAGGATTGTATGAACCATCAATTGCTCAGTAAGGTTTGCAGTGAAAAACCAGATGTCGTAATAATTGTACCTTACACAGACCAATTCATTCCCCAAGTAATTGATGAAATTAACAAACATACTGTTACACTTGGCTATTTCTTTGATGATGTTTGGCGTGCTGAATACTGCGGTTTCTGGGCTAAACATTTTACTTATGTAACAACTTCCGATATTAACGGCGTTAAAAGATGGCAAGATTCTGGCTATGCCAATTTTATCTATTCTCCATTTGGCTGTAATCATCGGTTTTTTGTTAAAAAGAATTTGAATAAAATTTACGACGTCAGTTTTGTCGGAGGACGTCATCAATATCGTGTTTGGATTGTGAATAGATTACGTAAAGCCGGAGTGAATGTCAATGCCTGGGGGTATGGCTGGCCCAAAGGGAGGCTTAGTTTTAAGGATATGGTGGATGTTTTTAATCAGAGTCGTATTAATTTGAATTTATCAAACAATATGTCCTTGGATTTACGTTATATTTTATCATCCGGAAAATCCGTAAAAGATACATATAGAGTTTTACGAGATTCATATCGGGCTTTGTTTCGTCTAGACTCAAAAATAAAAGAAATGGTCAAGGCTCGTCACTTTGAAATAAATTCCTGTGGTGGATTTCAACTTTCTTATTACGTGGAAGGATTAGAGCATCATTATCAGATTGGAGATGAAATTGCGATCTATGACTCGGTGGATGCAATGGTTGATAAAGTGCTTTATTACTTAAAACACCAGGGTGAGCGGGAAGTTATAGCTCAATGTGGTTATGAGCGCACATTACGTGATCATACGATGGAAAAGCGGTTTCAGTATATCTTCGAAAATTTAGGTTTAGCCTAATTTCAAATGCAGACAATCCTTATTCATTCCTCGTTCGGTAATAATGATCGGATTTTTAATCCCAATGAACGGGATGGTTATAACGACCCAATGATCTATTTACGTGAGCGGTTTGATCAACTTGGCTATAGTCTTAAAGCCGCTGATAATAATTCTCTTGCTGACTGTAAGTGGGTTTTCTTCTTTGATGCAACGAGTGTAATTCCTTATTCTGGTTGGCGTGGAATAGCTCGCAAACTCAAAGCGAGATTAAACGGAAACCCTCTCATTCGGGATCTCTATAGTGAGTGCATACGCAAAGGGATGGAGCAACGAATAGCGTTATTCTTATGGGAGGCACCAGCTGTGAGCCCGGCAAACTGGGATCCAGAATTACATAAATTATTTCCACTGATCTTCACATGGCATGCCAATTACGTTGATGGGAATAAGTTCATTAAAATACATTGGCCACAGACCCGTCAATTTCCTTATGTGCCTAATATTCAATTTAAAAACAAGAAATTGTTGGTTAATATTTCTATGAATAAATTTTCGAGTCATCCTCGGGAATTATATTCAGCGCGACGGGCTGCCATCCGATATTTTGAGCAAAACCAGCCTGAAAATTTTGATCTTTATGGTGTGGGGTGGAATCGTCCAGTAAATATTTTTGAAAAGATATTGCCCATTACACGTCAAATCTATCCATCTTATCGTGGGACTGTAAACAATAAATGGGATGTCCTACCGCAATATCGTTTTAGTCTATGCTATGAGAATATATATGATGAACCTGGGTATGTAACAGAAAAAATATTTGATAGCATGCGCGCTGGGTGTGTTCCTGTTTATTGGGGTGCACCTAACATTATTACTGAATATGTAGATCCAGAGGCATTTATAGATCGCAGAAAATTTAAATCCGATGAAGAACTTGGAACTTTTTTATTGGGCATTACGGAAAAAGAATACCTGATGTATCAAGTGGCTATCCAAGAATATCTTTACAGTGAAAAATTTCAGATGTTTTTACCGCCCGCCTTCGCGGAAACGATCATTAATGCCCTTAAATTGAAGAATTAGCAGTGAATCGCATCCAAGGATCGTCCATAAATATGATTTCCAGCATGGCAGGTTACACAATACCCATGCTTGTAAATCTAATAACTACGCCACTGCTCCTACGAGGTTTGGGTGAAGCTGCTTACGGATTGCAGAGTCTTGTAGCCGTTATAATTGGTTACTTAACCTTCATGGATATGGGGCTGGACTTACCCATCACCAAGCTCCTTGCCGAAGATCGTGCTCGCAAGGATGTTGAGGCGGAGAATTGCCTTTTGAGTACGACTTTGCAGTTATATGTGGCTATCGGATTGGTTGGAATGATTGCAATTATGCTTTTGGCGGACTGGTTCGTGCGATCTATATTCCAAGTACCAGAAGATTTAGTTAGTCAAGCCGTGATGGTTTTTCGTTTGGCAGGCATCGGGTTCCTAGGCAGCGTGGGGATGTCCTGGGGGCGCGCAGTGGCAATGGGGTTGCACCGTTTTGACTTGAACTATTCTGTTTCTGTGGTGATCAGCACGGCTGGAACGCTAATTGGATTGGGAGTTGTGTATGCGGGCTATGGCGTCGTTGGTTATATTTTGACGCGAACACTTTTTACTATATTGGCAGGTCCCGCCTACTTTATTCTCACTCGGCATCTCCTTCCAGATTTTTATTTTCACTGGGGTTTGCACAAGGCAATCTTGTGGCGCGTGAGTGGTTATGTGGGCTATGGGGCATGCAATCGTATTACAAGCAGCTTGGTGAGTCGTCTTGACCAGACCTTGCTTGGCGTTTGGGTGGGTGTGGCAGCGGCAGGTATCTACTCCGTGCCGTTTATGATGATGAATTCGTTGGGCTATATGCTTGCCTACATGCTTGGCTTTATCTTTCCGATGGCGAGTGAGTTGCAAAGCTTAGGACAAATGGCTCGGCTACGTGATATTTTCATTCGTTCGTCGCAATTTATTGCGGCACTGGCAGGATTAGTTTTCGTTCCTTTATTTGTTCTTGGAGATTTATTCTTGGAACTCTGGACGCCGACAATTGCAGGGCAAGCAGCAGGAGTTTTGCAATTATTGGCGTTGGCAGGTTATATTGGAACCTTGACGGCTACCTTGTCCAATAATGTGATGGTGGGGCTTGGGAAAATGCGGCAATTTACGATTTACACAACGATTCGTGCACTTGCTTTAGCAGCGTTTTGCTTCATCTTCATTCGTCCACTGGGAATTGAGGGTGCAGGCTGGGCGCTTTTGTTCACATGCAGTGTGGATATTATCTATTTCTATATTTTTTTACGACGCTATGTTCAAATTGCACCGTCATTGCTTCTGCAGAAAGCCTATCTTAAACCAATCTTGCTTGGAGTTGTCTTTGCAGCCTTGACTTTCCTTTGTCGCCCATTTGCTATATCTTGGATTGGCTTTGGCGCAGTTGGTATAGGATTGTTGATGATTTATATCACAGTGGGGTTTGTCGTTGGCGTTTTTGGTGAATCAGAAAAAAAAGCACTGATAATACTTTATCACTTATTAAAAAATAGAATCATCTCTTTAAAAACTAAGTCTGCTAAGTAAAAGTATCGATTGGTGTTATTTTAATCAATAATACATGAACAATCGAGAAGCCTTTAAATTTTCTACATAAAATTCTCTCTTCGACTTTGATAAAACTTCATCAGTTAAAATTTAAATTTTTATTAATCGCTCTCCTTTTTCTGCCTTTTATCAACGATTTTCCTCTATTTCCTGATAGTCATTTTTTGAGAAGTCCAAGTTATTTCCCTATTATTATATACCTATTTATAGCGTTAATACTTTCGATATACCGAGGGCAGCTAACTATATATTTTAAAAAAAGCTCACATTTATTCATCTTAATAACCTTTATCGTATGGTGTTTTTTATCCGGCTTATTTAACATAGACAAAATTTTAGATTTACAGTCAATTAACATTTCCGGAATTGGAGTTTATACAAAAAATATCTTGTTTCTCGTATTTCTATTTCTTGTCGCATATTTCTCGTATTCAACTTTCAGATGTAATCTGAACATTAAACGCATTAAAACAATTGAAAGAATAATTATCTTGTCATTTGTTATTATGGCGCCGTACTGTATTTTAGAAATATTTGCCTATAAATATGAAAATAATATGGCGATTTCTGTATTATCATTTATTGAGCCATTCATACATTCACGCAAATACACCGAATTAGAAACTTTAAATGTTAGAGGGTTCAGTTTTGAACCATCGTATTTATCGCTATATGTAGCTAGTGTTCTTCCGTGGATTTTTGGTAATACTATTAAAAAAAACAATAAGATAAAATCACTGATTATTTTAATCCTTTTTCTATTAATTATAATTCTAAGTGGATCAAGGACCATGTATCTAGTTTTTCTGATTGAGTTGATTGTTTTTGGAGCAATAATGTTTAATATTTCTAATTCAAAAAAATTTAAAAAAATGATAGTGCTTTTCGTACCATTAATTTTATTGGTATCATTATTTTGGGAAAACATTATTACAGTGTTTGTATCGTTAGCCTCTTTAGAAAGTACTGATATCTCTAACATAACAAGATTTTCGTCTATTCATGCAGCATTACGTCTATTTATTGACAATCCAGTTGTAGGGGTCGGATATGGTTTGGCCGGTGCATATTTACCAGACTATTATCCCGACTATGCTTTTTTAAGTTATGAAATAAAAGATTGGGCTTATGCGCGCGATCTTAATCTTGGCACGCCAGTTTTTGCGTTAATGCCAAGATTAGCTGCAGAAACAGGCCTGATTGGACTATCTCTGATATTGTATTTTTGGGTAGTACTTATTAAAAAATTGTATAATACGATAAAGTTATTCAAAAATGAGAAAATCATCGCTGAATTCGGTGTTAAATTACTTGTTTCGCTAATAGGACTGTTAGTGGCAAGTTTTGGGGTAGATGCATTTACATTTATTGGATATTGGTTATTGTTCGGAATTTCAGTGGGATATATTGAAAATAAAAATGCTGACTATGAAAAAAAAGATATTATTAATTACATCGCGAGCTGATCATGGTGGTGGTCCTAAGCATATTCTTAATATATTGGAGCACTTGGGAGGAGATTTCGCTTTTTTTATAGCGTGTCCCAACGATTATCCATATTACCAATTATTTAAAAAATATGGGCCATGTTTTTATATTCCACATAGGCAAATATCTCTAGCCTCAATAATATACCTATTAAAAAAAATAGAAAAAGAGAAAATAGACCTAATCCACTCACATGGGAGAGGTGCCGGTTTATATTCAAGAATCCTTGGGTTAATTACAAAAAGAACAGTGATTCATACATTTCATGGAGTTCATTATGCTCATCTCTCTATAAGCGCCAAATTCATTTATATAAATCTTGAAAGATTATTATCAATGTTTACAGATGCTTACATTAATGTAACTAAATCTGAACAGGCTGAATGCAGAAAGGCTAGGTTGTTCCCGGAAAGAAAATCCGTCATAATATCAAACGCTGTTGACATACCAGAGCATTACACAAGGGTAAGAGAAAAGGTAAAATTTAATATTATTAATGTATCAAGAATTGCTTTCGAAAAAGGATCAGACATCTTATTAGAAATAGCTTACTATTTGCTAAAACTAACCTCTAATTTTAAGTTGATCATTGTAGGAAATGGGGAATTCAAAAAGAAAATGCAGGAAAAAATTAAGATTATGCATCTTGAAGAATACGTTATTTTATTAGGTTTTAGAAATGACATAAACGAGCATCTTAAATCAGCAGATATATACATTAGTTCTTCAAGAGGTGAAGCGCAAGGAATTGCAGTTTTAGAAGCGATGTCATGGGCAATGCCCGTCATTGTATCAAATGTTATTGGCCATATAGATATCGTAAGACATGGTTATAACGGCTATTTGTTCGACCTGTCGAAGCCAATGGACGCGGCAAGGTATTTGTATCAATTGATGAATGATGAAGCAATGTATAAAACAATGTCCATAAATAACTATAATTATGTATCAGAAAATTACTCTATGCAGAAAATGTGTGAGTCTATAAAGAAAGTATATTTACAATGAAGAGATTAAGATGAATGTAGCAATCATTCATTACTTGCTTGTCAATATGAGATGCGGGGAAAAGGTTCTCGAAGCCTTATGTGAGCTTTTTCTAAAAGCTGATATTTATTCCCACGTCTATGATCAAAATTCTGTTTCTGAAAAATAAAACAACTAAAGGATGTGTTAAAATGCATTTGATCCATCGGAAAACTTGCCGCGTTTGCGGTTCTTCATTTCTTAAAAAAGTTATAGATATAGGGGAACAGCATTTACAGGGATCATTTGTGAAACCGGGCAAAGAATTGCCACCAATGAGGAAAATATCCTGCGCATTGGTTCGTTGTGATCCAATGAGTGATGAAAACGCGTGTGGCATGCTGCAATTGGCGCATTCTGTGCCACCCAATATTTTGTATTCATCTTATTGGTACCGCTCGGGTACAAACCAAACCATGCGTGATCATTTAAAGGAGATAGTTACTGAAGCTATTGACATGGTGGGGGAAAAAAATGCTAGCGTATTAGATATTGGTTGTAATGACGGAACCTTATTGAATTACTATCCCAAAGATTTTATTAAATACGGCATTGATCCCTCTGATGTGGCTAAAGAGGTTTCCGGTGATGTAAAGGTAATAATAGATATGTTTCCATCAGAAGAATTATCAAAAGAGACTAAAGGTGTTCCTTTTGACATAATTACTTCGATTGCTATGTTTTACGATCTTGAGGATCCTGTGGGCTTTGTAAAAAGTGTTAAAAATTATCTTGCTGATGATGGAATCTGGATATTTGAAGTATCTTACATGCCGACTATGTTAAAGATTAATTCTTACGATACAATTTGCCATGAGCATCTCGAGTATTATAGCCTAGCTGTTCTTGAAAATATTCTAAGACGCGTTGATATGAAAGTGGTAAAGGTTGGTTTGAATGACATTAATGGGGGTAGTATTCGATGCTACGCAACACATAGAACAAATTTTAAATTTAAGAGATATGATTATTTAAAAACGTTAGAAGAATTGAGACAGCAAGAATTCGATCTGGAGCTGGATACTGATAAGCCATATAAAGATTTCCAGGCACGTATTAATGCCCATAAGGAAGAGTTATATTTATTGCTGAAAAAGATTAAAACTGAAGGGGGAAAAATTCATATTTATGGTGCATCTACAAAAGGTAATACTATACTGCAGTGGTGTGGAATCGATAATACAATAATAGATTTTGCGGCAGAAAGGAATCCTGATAAATTCGGTGCTAAAACATTAGGTACTGACATTCGAATTATTAGTGAAGAAGAATCTAGAGCGATAAAGCCAGATTACTATTTGGTCTTACCGTGGCATTTTAAAACTGAATTTTTAGAGAGGGAGAAAGAAATGCTTGATAAGGGAATAGGCATGATATTTCCGTTGCCGAATATAGAAATTATTAAAAAATGAATAATGGAAATGAGAATTGCATTAGTTCATGATTACTTATGCGGGATTGGTGGTTCTGAAAGAGTATTTCAATATTTATGTAAAGAATTTAAGGAAGCAGATATTTTTACTCTTGCTTATAATCCATCAAAAACATTACCGTATTTTAAAAATATCAAGGTTAACACAACATGGTTGAATAAATATGTACAATCTATGGAAGCTTTTAGATGGTCATTCCCTTTTGCCACTTATGTTATGGAAGGCATTGATTTAAGTAAGTATGATTTAGTCCTTAGTTCATCTGCTACAGTTGCAAAATATGTGCGAGTTCCAAATGGAACACATGTATGTTACTGCTATATTCCAACAAGAGCGTTGTGGCAATTTGAAGAATATTTTGGAAAGAGTATAAAAGCTCAATTTCTAAAATTTATTATTCCGTTGCTAAAAAAACGTGACTACAAAGTATCTCAAAGGATAAACCACTTTATTGCAATTTCAAATTCTTCCAGGCATTATATAAAAAAATATTATGATCGCGATTCTACCATCATTTTTTCTCCTATAGATATTGAAAAATTTCGAATTTCTTCTGTGAAGAAGGAACATTTTTTAATTGTTTCCAGACTTGAACATTGGAAAAGGGTTGACTATGCAATTGAAGCTTTCAATAAAATAAAATTACCACTTCGTATAATTGGTACAGGGAAGGATGAAAAAAGATTGAAAGCAATGGCTGAACCAAATATTGAGTTTCTTGGTGAAGTTGATGACAATACACTTATACGTGAATATGGCGAAGCAAAGGCAGTAATATTTACTCCTCAATTAGAATACGGATTAATTCCATTAGAATCTATTGCATGTGGTACCCCAGTTATATGTTTGGGTAAAGGTGGTGTTGAAGAAACCATGGTTCCGTGGGAAAGCAATAATTCGGAAATACCTTCTACGGCAATATTTTTCTATGAACAAACTTCTGAATCATTAATGAATGCAATTAATATGTTTGAAAAAGCATCATTCAACACACAAGCACTTATTAAACATTCGTTAAAATGGGGAGTAACTGAATTTCAATCAAAAATGCGGCTTTATATTAATAATCTTTTAGCTGATGAGAAAACGACAGACAATTTTAATTAATTTTGCAAAAATTCTAATATTAGCAACCAATCGAATTAGAATTCTTATTATACACCTCGGTGAAAAATAAAGTGAAAAAAAAATTGTTACAAATAGGTGGGACAGGATTTGTTGGAACACACATAAAAAATGCTTTTAGCAGCGATTATGAGATTGAATCTATTGGACGCGAGGAAATAGATATTAGAAATTCGGCCGATGTAAATCAGTTAATCTCGTATTCAAAACCTGATAGAGTAATTCATCTTGCATCAATTACAACTTTGGAAGAGTCTTTTAAAAATCCAATAGAAACATATGACATTACATTTTATGGTACATTAAATATTTTAAATGCTCTAAAAGAAATAGAATTTACCGGAAGGATGTTGTATGTCAGTTCAAGTGAGGTGTATGGTTTTCCAAAAGAAAATGAATTCCCTATAACCGAAAAAAATGAATTAAGACCTCAAAGCCCCTATGCAGTCGCAAAAATTGCAGCTGAAGCATTGTGCTACCAATTTAGTCAAAACGAGGATTTTGATATTGTAATTGCTAGACCGTTCAATCATATTGGTCCTGGTCAATCAGAAAGATTTTTCATTTCAAAATTTGCAAAACAAATCATTGAAATGAAGTACAACTTGAGAGAAAAGGTATTATATGTTGGAGAACTTGATATAACAAGAGACCTTGCCGATGTTCGAGATATTATTTCCGCCTATAAGTTACTGTTGGAAAAAGGTACTAATGGCGAAGTGTTTAACGTATGCTCTGGCAAGGAAATATTAATGAGAGATGTTTTAAACCGACTTGTTGAAATATCTGATATTCATTTGGAAATACGGCATGATAAATCATTACTTAGAGTATCAGAAAGGCTTCGCAGTTGTGGCAGTTATTCTAAATTAGAACATTTAACAGGTTGGGTTCCAAAGATAAAAATTGAAACTACCTTAGTTGAAACATTACAATATTGGGAAAAAATAATTTCAAAAAACTCGAAATAAATATTCTCAACAATAAATAATGATTTTGTACTAATAGACGTTCTTCTTTTTATAAAGAAAAATATAAATTGCAAATATTGAACCAATACTTATTGACAGTTGAAAAGCTAATATATGCAAGTGAAAAATATTCTAAAGAGAAAGATTTAATGGATTATGCTCCTAGTAAGGTATAAAATATTTTGATTTATTAATGAAATCAGAATATAATTAATAGAAATAGAGATTTCTTTTGTCCAATAATTAAGTAAAATAATAATGCTAATTGATTATCTATTTATAATTCTATAAAGAATATATCATCAATGATTGTAAATAAAAAAACTTTCAAAATATTTAACTATACCTCAGATATAATATTATTGGTAATAATATTTCTAATAATATTTCCTAACATCGGTCGGAGTAATTATAACTATTTTGTAAAATATAACTTATTATTAGGTCTTATAGTTACATGGTCATTTTTTTCTTTCCGGTATGGTGTTTATGAAGAATTCCGATCTCGCCGTTTTGTTGCACAAGCGGTATCCATTATTAAATCAGCCATCCCTATAGATATTTATTTCCCAGTATTGTTTCTTATTATGAAGGATTTTGTTCTTAACCGAGCTGACATATTATTATTTATTCTATTTTCGAATTCCGTTATTCTTATTAAGTATTACATTTTCAAAAAACTTCTTGTTTATCTTAGAAAGATTGGAAGGAATCAAAGGCATGCCATTTTAATCGGTGCTGGTACCTTAGGTAAATCATTCTATGAATCCGTAAAGAAAAATCCGGATTATGGGTATAATATTGTAGGTGTTCTTGATGATAAATGTAGAGAATTTCTTGATGGAGAATATCTTGGTCAGATCAATTCATTGGATGAAATGCTCTCTTTAAAGCAAATTGATGATGTCGTTATTGCTTTGCCAAACTATGCTTTTAATAAATTACCGGATATTATTAGAATAAATAATAAATATGGTGTTCGAACAAGAATATTGCCTGATTATAAAAAAGTGATTTCTTCAAACTATGAGATCAGTATTTTTGATGGTAATCCAATATTAACGCTTCGAAAAGAACCGCTCGACGAAGTATTCGATCGCGCATTCAAACGTCTCTTTGATATTGCCTTTTCTTTTGTGGTCATTCTTCTTGTGCTTTCCTGGATATCGGTTTTAATACATATAGCTAATATGTTCTTCTCAAAAGGCCCGCTGTTTTTCGTACAAGATCGTGTTGGCAAAAAGAACAAGATTTTCCCTTGTATAAAATTTCGCTCAATGCATGTACACTGCTCTGAAAATCATGCCTCATATAAACCTACTACTAAATACGACTATAGAATATGTCGTATTGGTAAGTTTTTAAGAAAATTTAATATAGATGAATTGCCTCAGTTTATTAATGTATTTTTGGGTCATATGTCTATTGTTGGTCCAAGACCCCATGCAATCGCTTGGAATCAAAAATATGCTGAATACGTGGAAGAAATTCGTATGCGCCATAGAGTAAAGCCCGGTATAACAGGCTGGGCACAAATATACGGGTATCGAGGAGATGTTTGTAATGAAGAGGAGAATAAGAAAAGGACTAAAAAAAGGATTGAGTTCGATCTTTGGTACATAGAAAACTGGTCCTTTTTGCTTGATATACAGATTATCATTCTCACGGCTTGGCGGATGTTGAAGGGGGATGAGAATGCGTATTAGGATTTATGCCTGCCCGACTCTGGCGGGATTTATGCATGCCCGGCTCAGACGGGATTGATGATTTTAGGATTGATGAATGATGATTGTAGGATTGATGGATTGATGAATAGGAAATTTATTCGACAACCTGTCTAGTGAAATGTGTTTTTACTACCTGACCCGTGAGATGATTTCCTTTATTTCACGGGATCACCAACCTGTCCCGTTAAATCTGTTTTCTTATTTTATGGGATAGTCAATCAAAAATTATAAACGTGTCTCGGTGTAGCATTGAAAACTGAGTGAAAAAGAGTTATTTTATTTACAAAA
>Ga0180009_10004008_pt1 | contig 16430 bp, 21 predicted proteins | sample OS_PC_MetaG_FD_123537 | JGI IMG/M metagenome (GOLD analysis project Ga0180009, IMG submission 123537) | Groundwater microbial communities from the Aspo Hard Rock Laboratory (HRL) deep subsurface site, Sweden - OS_PC_MetaG | ecosystem: Environmental > Aquatic > Deep subsurface > Groundwater...
GTCCCAGCCGTGGATATTGTTCTTGCCGATCAGCCTTGCCTCATAGGCCTGATCGACGGCGGCCTGGAAGCGCTCGCGCTCGCGGATGTATTCGCCGCGGAAATAGACGTAGCAGGTGTGTGCACGCATCGCGAAAGAGGCGATCAGCGCACCTTCGACCAACAGGTGCGGATCGTGGCGGCAGATCTCGCGATCCTTGCACGAACCGGGTTCGGACTCGTCCGCGTTGATGACGAGGTAGGACGGCCGCGAGTCGTTCTTCGGCATGAACGACCATTTCAGCCCGGTTGGAAAACCCGCTCCGCCACGCCCGCGCAGGCCCGAGGCCTTGACCTGATCGATGACCCAGTCGTGACCGTTGTCGATGAACGATTTCGTCTGGTCCCAGGCACCGCGCGCACGCGCGCCTTGCAGCCCCCAGTCCTGGAAGCCGTAGAGGTTCTTGAAGATGCGGTCTTCGTCAGCGAGCATGTCGTTCTCTCAGACAATGTTACGAGCGAATTGGAAGCATGGTTCCAGCGATTGCAGGTTTTGCAGCCTTGTCAGCACACATCTTTCCAGCTGCGCACGAAAAGCCGTGCGACGAACCTCGTCGCGAGCGCGGCAATCGCTGCTATCAGGAGCCAAGTCGGGTTACCGGTCACACCCGTCAGATAGACTCCCGCGAGAACAAGGAAGAGCCGCAGGAAAAAGATGATCGCCGACGGGGACATCACCGTTTTTTCTCCACGGCGAGCGCCTTGGCTTGGGATATCCAGTCCTCGCGGTCGATGCGGCCCTTGAAGCTGAGGTAATTGTCGACCCAGGCGACCGCCGCCGGAGTCCAGGCGGCGATCTGATCGAAATGATAGATGCCAAGCTCATTGAGCGTCTGTTCGAGCTTCGGACCGACGCCGCTGATGAGTTTCAGGTCGTCCGCCGTGCCCCCGCGCGGAGCTTCGAGACCGGCAGGCCTTTCGGCGTCCGAAACGGCCGGAGTCGTCACGACCTCGGCAACGGCTCCCGACAACCCGACCGCACCACCGACGGCAGCCTGCGGCGCGATGACGGCACCAGCCTGCGCATACGCGCGCAGCGTCGTCGGGCCGCCTTCCGGGCACGATGCCTGCCGCCCCGCTTGCGAGCCCGGCGGCGGCGGATTGCCGGCGGCAAACCCATTGAGCAGCTTCTCGAAGGACGCCGGCGTCAGGTCTTCGTAGGTATCTTTCCAGATCTGTACCATCGGCGCGTTGGCGCACGAACCGAGGCATTCGACTTCCTCCCAGGAAAAATTGCCGTCGGCCGAAAGGTCGTGTGGAGCCTTTGCAATCTTGCGCTTGCACACCGCGATCAGGTCTTCCGAACCCCTGAGCATGCACGGCGTCGTGCCGCACACCTGCACGTGGGCGATTCTGCCGACGGGTGCGAGCTGGAACATCGTGTAGAAGGTCGCGATCTCGTAGACGCGGATGTAGGCCATGCCGAGCATTTCGCCGACGACCCGGATCGCCGGTTCCGGCAGCCACCCGTCGTGCTGTTCCTGCGCCCGCCATAACAGCGGGATCACGGCGGACGCCTGCTGACCCGGCGGATACTTGGCGACAAGCTGGTCGGCCCAGGCCAGGTTTTCCGGCGAGAATTCAAAGCCGGAGGGCTGTTCTGGATGCAGGCGTCGGACGGCCATCGGGGCTCCTTGGCATTGCTGTTTTTTGGGTCAACACCCGGCAGGCCGGTGTTGAGCCGGTAGGTCAACACCCGGCATGCCGGTGTTGAGCCAGGCCGGCAGAACCGCAGCCGCCATCTACGCGATGCGCACCTGCGGTTCTCAACTACGGCGATGTTAGCCCGGTGGCAAGCCGCTCAGAACGGCGCCAATGGTAGCAGTGGACAATTTTACCGGTAGCATTTGATGCTGACCGCTGCGCGCCCGTCACTCTGCAGCCCGACTAAACGAATGACGGAAAACAGATCGACTAGTCCCGGGATGAGCGAAAGTTGGCGCAATGAAAGGCCGCTCGACGTCGCAACGGGCGGCCCGCCTGGCAGCGAAACTACCGCCGCTCGTCGTTACGGCTGCTCGAGCGGTCACTCCGCTCCAGCAACTCGGTTGGCGTCTTGTTCTGCCAGCCCTCGATGCCGAAACCGAGCGGAATCGAAAACCAGCCGATGATCAGCATGAAGGCTGCCGCAGGGGCCAGGAACAGGGAAATCTGCGAGCCGACGCGAAGAAAGCCGGTCCAGAAGACGCCCAGCAGGAGGCCGCACCCGACGATGATCCAGCCGCCAAGATCCTCGCCGATCAGCAACGCGAACGCCAAACCGCACAGCAGCGAAACCGTTCCGATCAGGATCGGAATGAACGGCAGGTCGGCCTGCAGCGCCCCCATCGGCCAGTTGTATCTGCGCGCAAAGAAGCGGTAGGTGGCAAGGCTCAGGCCCCAGCCCGATGCGGCGATGGCGAGGAGGAACAGGTTGTTGACCATCATGGCGAAGCGTCTTTCCAGTTCTCAGACTATCCCCGGGAGGATCAGCCGTGAGCGATAGCAGCCAGAGAAAATTGCAGCGGGCCTGGATTCTCCAGCCGGCTGCCCATTCATGCCACCACGCGCTCGAATGAGCCAGAGGGTAAAACGCCAAGCGGTTAAATCCGTTAACTTTTCGGCCACCGGCGCCAAGCTCCGAACGCCAGCCCGAGACATAATATGCCGGCGCCGACATGGAATGCGACCGCCGCATCCGGCCCGCCGAACGCGGAAACGACCGCGGCATCGCTGAAGCATACGAGAACCCCCATGGCGAGCCAAAGGAACAGCCCGCGCCAGTCGCGCAACAGCGCAAAGACGATTGCGAGCGCCCCCAGCCACAAATCGCGCAAGCCGATGACATAATGCAGGTAGGGGCCTTCCGCGGTCCGGCCCAGGCCGAATGTTGCGGCAGCTCCCTCGGGCGCGATGAGGAAGCGCAGCCCGATCACCATCAGCACCGCCCCGACGAACACGGCGAGCCAGACGACATGCGTGCCTTCCACATACCAATTCGATTCGACCGGCGGCTGGGTCCCAGTCTCTTTCAACATGCCGCTCCCGCTTGCACCATTCCCGTCACCTGTTTCGTCACCCGATCTACTCCAGGGCTCCGTTTATTGCAGCGGCCGAACTATTTCAAAGCCCAAGTTACGGTGACGGATGCCGACAAACTCTGCTCCCCGGCCTCGATTGGCACCGCCACCGACATTTCGCGCCTCGCCGCCATCATCGGTCGCGGCCCCTCGTAGCTGCCGCCTTCGCGGATTTCGATCACATCGCCGACCTCCGCACCAGCCGCCTTGGCGAACAGTTCCGCCCGCCGCCGCGCGTTGGCGATCGCGTCCGTCCGTGCCGCATCGGTGAGCGTTTCCGCTGTGCTCACCTCGAAGGCGAGCCCGCGCATCTGGTTGGCCCCCAGTCCGATCATCTTGTCGAGAACGTCTCCGACCGCCTTCAAGTCGCGAATGGCAACGCTGACCTCGTTCGACACCTGATAGCCGTCGATTCTCGGCGGGCTGCCTTCGCGGTTATGCTGATAGCGCGGGCTGACGCTGAAGTTGGAGGTCTGGATATCCTTGTCCGCGATGCCGAGAGATTTCAGCCCATCGATCAGGTTGGCCATGACCTTCGTGTTTTCCGCCGTCGCTTCCCGGGCGCTCGAAGCCTCGGTCTGCACCCCGCTCATAATCCGCGCCATGTCAGGCTTGGCCGACACGCTGGCGGAGGTGGTCACGGTCACGGTGCGTTGCATGGCGCTATCTCCTGCATGGGCCGGCCCGATTGGAGCGATCAGCGGCGCCGAGCAAACGGCGGCGGCGGCAAGCAGCAATAACTTCCGATTCATACTCTGAGGCTCCTTCGTCGGCGTTGCTCCAGGGGCCGCCCAGCCCTTGCTCCCCGGAAACTTGGACACAGGTCAAGCATACTTGAGATCGTGGGTGAATTGCGTCACGCCGGGAGATTGCAGCGGCCCTTTCTATCGCGAGAAGAACTCTGCTATAGCAACCGCCTTCACGCGGGCCACGTGGCGATTTGCGCCCGGGTGCGAAAAGGTGGGGCCCGTAGCTCAATGGTTAGAGCTGACGGCTCATAACCGTCTGGTTGCAGGTTCGAATCCTGCCGGGCCCACCATTTTTGGATCCTCAACATACCAGGCTTTTCGCACCGCTCGCAGCCCTGTCAGCGCGCCTGCTTCATGGCCGCAAGATAGGCTTCGATCCGCTGCTTGAGGCCCGGCTCGGCAACCGAGCCGGCAAGCTCGGCCATGTCGGCGTTGCGATGGTCTGGCCGGGTCAAGCGTAGCAGCCGCGCAAAGCTCTTGTCCGGCAGCGATGACACCGACGCGCTCAGCCGCCCGGCCTCGGCCTCCCAATCTCCCGTCCCGGCGACCCTCGTGAGAAAACCCATTTTCAAGGCCTCGTCGGTCTCGAACACTTTTGCATCGAGAAGAATGTCGAGCGCAGCGTCACGCCCCACGACCTCCGACAGCCGGCGGGTGCCGAGCGCAACGCCGAATTTCAACCCCGGCATCCGAAAACGCGTGCCCGGCGCCGCAATCCGGTGCGTGCACGAGGCGACGAGATCGGCGGCAGCGCCGAAACAAGAGCCGTGAACAAGCGCCATCGTCAGGAACGGCGCATGGTGCACACCTTGGAGCAGCTGTTCGAGACGCAGGAACCGCAGCGAAAGGTCGCCGTCGCTCTGTTCGCCAATGCCTGTGAAGTCGAAGCCGCCCGAAAAACCCTTGCCCTCACCCGCAACCACGACGAGGCGAATCGAATTCAAGCGTGCCTCATCAAGCGCAGCAATCAGCGCTTCCACCAGTTCGCTATCGAGAGCATTGAGCTTGTCGGGCCGGTTGAGCCAGATCCGCAGCATTGCACCGTCGCGGGCCAAACGAAGACGATCAGAAGAGGCAACCTGGGACATATCCATCAATTCTTCTGTTGGCTCGTTGGCTCATTGGCTTTTCATGTTCGGCCATCGGGCCGCCATGGCCCCGCCGATGATGCTGCCGCGCCTGCGACCTTATTGAGTGTTCCGCGCGTCGGTAGACAGTCGCAAAACGCTTTCGTCAACTCAAACGAAAACATCTCGTGCATCCCGATGCGGCCTGTTGAGCGGTTCGGCAGTCAAAGGGACATGACGCGCCTCACGGTCTACTTCAGGCGGGCATGCGCGCATCACCCCTCCTCCTCCCAGGCGGTGAAACCGGGATCGAAGTTCTGGTCCGGGTAGGTCCCATAGGGCGGGTGCGTCAAGCCGAGGCCTGGAGCCATCCACCAGTCAGCCCTGCTTGTACCGCCGGGCAACTTTGCGGGCGCAACCAGAAAGCCCGGAAACGGCTGGCGGCACCAAACAAGCTTGCCGCCGTTGGGTAGCCTGAATACTTCGCCGTCCTTCTGGCGGGCGGCGAATTCGCGATAACCGTCTTCCGTATGGTCGAAACCAAGATGCTGATAGAACACCTCGCCGATGTCGATGAAACTGCCGTCCTGACGTTTCCATTTGACCAATGGCATGAAGAAACCTCCGCAAGTTTCGCTGACTTCTGCCCCGTTCATGTTAGCCCACCCGAAGACCTGATCGTTTGATCTCGATCCCGCCGCCGTGCCAGGAACGACACCATGAAAAGCCACGATACCGCTCCGCTCCGCGTGCTCCTCATCTCCGATGGACGGCCGGGGCATTTCAATCTGTCGGAGGGGATCGTCGCCGCGGTGGCACGCCGGCGCACCGTCGAGGTGCAGCGACTTGAGGTCCGCCGTCCGGGATGGACCCCCGGATGGGCGCTGGCGGCACTGACCAACGCCGGCATGTCGCCGGTCCGTATTTTGCAATCCGTTTATGGAATCCCTGCAGACAGCCTCGGCCAGCCGCAGCTGATCGTTTCGGCTGGCGGCAATACGCTTGCCGCAAATATCGCCGCCGCGCGCTTAACGAAGGCCCCTAACATCTTCTATGGATCGCTGCGGCGCTTTTCACCCCGCGACTTTGCGCTCGTCATGACGTCGTACGCGGCCGACGTTCATGCCCAAAACCGCCTGATGTGGCTGAAGCCTTCCAAGCTCGATCCCGCCGCCGGTCCCCCCGTGCAAAGCGCAAAACCTGCAGCCGCCAACGCTTCTGCACCGCAAAACCTCGGGCTGATCGTCGGCGGCGATGCCGGCACTGTGCATTACGATCGTGACGACTGGGACCGGCTTTTCGCATTGCTCGAAGCCTGCAGCAAAGCCTGGCAGGCGCGCTGGATCGTCGCCAACGCACCACGCACGCCGGACGCCGTCTCCGACCGCCTCGCCGCACTGGCGAGCACGCCCGACAGCACCATCGCGACCTTCATCGACGTGCGTAGCGCCGGACCCGGCACGCTCGGCCTGCTGCTAGGCGGCTCGCGGGCGGTGGTCTGCACCGCCGATTCCAGCACCATGCTGTCGGAGACGGTTTGGATGCAGCGCCCCGTCGTCGCCGTCGCCCCGCGCGACTTCGCGCTGCCGGAAAACGAAACAGCCTATCGCGACTGGCTGGAGAAGAACGGCTGGTCGCGGCAGATGCCGATCGACGGCCTGACACCCGAAATCCTTTCCGCGGCGCTCGCCGGCATCGTGCCGCTCGCCGACAATCCGCTTGACCGGCTCGCCGACGAACTCCACCGGCGCCTGCCAACGTTGTTTAACTAACTATCCGCCTCGATCACGGCCACGTCGTCACCGCTGCGCACGGCTGCAAACGCGCGCACATCGTCGATCGCCCTCGCCCAGACATTGCACGGGCTGACAAGCCGGATCTCGTCGCCGCGCGATACCGGCGTGCGACCGAAGCCGATGACAATCGCGTTGCCGCCCGGCCAGAACGCGATGTCGCCGAGATCCATGACGTCCCTGGCGCCGGGCTCCTCGGCGCTGTCGATAGCGACCGTGAAGTAGATTTCTTCGCCCCACGTCTGCACCCGCCCGTAGATCGGCAACGCATCTCGGATCTTGGCCGCCGTCGGCGTATCGAGCAACTCGGCACGCACCGCCACCGCGCCTGCCCGAATGAGGATCGCCGTCATGACGGCCCTGCGCCTCTGATCACACGGCCCGCTTCCATCGCCTGCTGCACGCCGACCGACGCCAGCCCGGCGATGAACGACAACCCTGGCAGCATCGCCCGATCCGGCGTGCCGGTCAGAATCGCGAATGCCGCGAAGCCGACGACACCGGCGACCGCCGCCTCGATCCAGCCGAACCTGCCGCTGCTGATCACCTTCGGGATGACGATGACCGCCGCCAGTGCCGAGGGCAGCGCCGCCCATACGAATGCGTCGACCGCACTTGGACCCGGTTCAGGCAGCGGGTCCGGCAGCCAGCGCTGCAGACCGATCACCGGCCCCAGAAGCAGCGCGGCCGCGACCGCAAGGCCCGCGAAAAACGGCCCGACCAGCATGTATCCGAGAAACACCCACATCGCGCGCGCCAGATTGCCGGGTTCGTCGCTGTTTGCTTTCGCCATGCCTGCCTCCGAAGGTGTGTTCCGAAATTCTGCCGGACCGCGGTTAACCGACCGGAGCGACGGTCGGGCCCCCAACGTTCAACCCGCCAGTTCCTTCAAGCCGCGCCGGATCAGCTTTGCGGTATCCGCTTCCGACCCCAGTTCCTGCAACGCCGCCGCCACCGCGCGAGCGGCTTCGCCCGGCTGATAGCCAAGGTTCGTCAACGCCGACATGGCTTCTGCGGCCGGACTCGATTCCGAGACGGTGACGCCCGCCAGTTCCCCACCGCCACCCAAACCTGCGCCGACTCCTGAGATGGCCAGTCCCGGGGCCTTGTCCTTCAACTCGGCGACGATCCGCTGCGCGATCTTCTTGCCGACACCGGGAGCCTGCTCGACCGCCTGCCAGTTCCCGAACGCGATCGCACTGGCAAGATCGGCCGGCGAGAGCACGCCCAGAACCGCCAGCGCCACCTTTGCGCCGACGCCCTGGACCGTCTGCAGCGTGCGAAACCAGCTCCGTTCCACCTCGGTGAAAAAGCCATAGAGCCGGATCGCATCCTCGCGCACGTGCGTGTCGATGGTCAGCACCGCCTCTTTGCCGATTTCGAGCGCGCGCAGCGTGCGGGCCGAAGCCTGCACCTCGTAGCCGACCCCCCCGACATCGATAATGACGATGCTTTCCCCCATGGCATCGACCTTGCCGCGCAGTTTTCCAATCATCGTTGGCCCCGATCACCGCCGTTTCGCCGAAACTCATTCTGGCACATGTTACGACCCATTCGGCGTCTTCGCCCTCATGATGGAGATCTATCCGCCCGATGCGATCAGCCCATTTCGGACCGGCGCGCCAGCCGCGCCGTTTCGACGGCGAGAGCGGCTGCCTTCGCCTGCGGGCCCGTGCGATGATTGGCATGGCAGATCGCGATCGCCAGCGCATCGGCTTCATCGGCGCTGCCGAACTTCGCGCGCGGCAGAAGGATCGCGATCATCGCCTGGATCTGGCGCTTGTCGGCGTGCCCGCTGCCAACCACGCTTTTCTTGATCAGGTTCGGGGAATATTCGGCAACGCGCAAGCCCTTCAACGCTGGCGCCAGCATGGCCATGCCGCGCGCCTGCCCGAGCTTCAATGTCGCCCGCGCATTGTCGTTGACGAAGGTTTCCTCGACCGCGGCCTCGCGCGGTGAAAAACTCGCGATGACGCTGGAGACGCCCTCGAAGATCTCGCGCAGGCGATAGGCAAGTTCTTCGTCGCTCGGTGAGGTAACGTTCCCGGAGGCGACATAGCTGAGGCGCACCCCGTCGCTTTCGACGATGCCCCAGCCGGTGCGGCGAAGCCCCGGGTCGATACCGATGATGCGGACGGTGCGCTGATCCCCCATGGTGCTGGCTTACAGCGATTCGACGGCTGGCAGGCCAACTGGCTGAGGCGAACCTTGCGATTCAGCGGGCATTGCCGCTGCTCTCTGCGCGTCGATCCCGATGCTCGCCGATGCTCCACGGCAATTGGTCCAGAGTCCGCTTCAGTTTTTCTCTGCGCGCCTCCCGGGACATTGCATCCTCCAGGCCACCCCAGTACATGCGGCTCAGGTTGCGGCCATAATCGTGGAATCTCTGACTGCCGATACGCATCGCTCATACCTCGTGTCGAACGCTTCGATGAGGTTACGATAGCAACGCCGCGGAAAGCTTTCGTTCACTACGGCGGCACAATTTTAGTCAGCTTTGTATTAGTTAAGCATCATATCTTCCGCGTCCGGTATTGACGGCCGCGCCATGGCGGCCAGCCGCACGGAATTAGGCTGCCGTGAGCTTGGCCATGACCTCGTCGGAGATTTCGAAGTTGGCAAAGACGCTTTGCACGTCGTCGTCGTCTTCGAGGGCCTCGATCAGCTTCAGGATGGTTGAAGCATTTTCCTCGTCGACTTCATTGGAGAGATTGGGTCGCCAGACATCCTTGACGCTCTTGGCTTCGCCCAGGCTTTCCTCCAGCGCACCCGCAACGGTGCCGAGGCTGTCGAAGCTGCAGCTGATGAGATGCCCGTCCTCGTCCGAGACGCAGTCGTCAGCTCCCGCTTCGATGGCCGCTTCAAGCACCGCGTCGGCGCCACCCGCCTCGCTGTCGTAGACGATCTCGCCGACATGATCGAACATGTGCGACACCGCCCCCGTCGAGGCCAGATTGCCGCCGTACTTGGCGAAGGCCGCGCGCACCGCGGCACTCGTGCGGTTACGGTTGTCGGTCAGCGTTTCGACGATGACGGCAACCCCACCCGGGCCATAGCCCTCATAGCGGATCGGCTCGATGTCTTCCGCGTCCGCGCCGCTGGCTTTCTTGATCGCCCGCTGAATGTTGTCATTCGGCATGTTTTCAGAACGCGCGGCCTGCAGCGCGAGGCGCAGCTTTGGGTTCATCGCCGGATCGGGCAGCCCGTTCTTCACTGCGATGGTGATTTCACGGGCGATCTTGGTGAACACCTTTGCCTTGGCCTTATCCTGCTTGCCCTTGCGGTGCATGATGTTCTTGAATTTCGAATGCCCGGCCATCGTCTGCGTCTCCGAATTCGTCTGCGCAATGTCGTCGTGTCGGTGGATGATCAGCTGCCCGTTTTGCGCGAGCCAATGCCTACCGGTCAAGCGAACGGGGTTGCAGGCAGACCGTTCCGCCACGCTTACCTACCAGAAATCCGGTTCAGATGGCGACAGGCACCCGCCGATGCGCACCGCCCTGACGTGACGTGCCAGCCCGGTCGTATCATCGATATCGACAGCGACGCCCGAAATCGTCGCCGGTCCCATGGCCGGTTCGAAACGGTCCTTGGGGATGCGCGTCAGGAACCGATGCAACGGCTCGTCCGACACCATGCCGAGAACCGAGTTGTAGTCGCCACACATGCCGGCATCCGACATGTAGGCCGTGCCACCCGGCAGAATACGTTCATCCGACGTCGGCGTGTGGGTGTGCGTGCCGACAACGAGGCTGACCCGTCCATCGACGAACGTGCCGAAGGCCTGCTTTTCGCTGGTCGCCTCGGCGTGGAAATCGATGACGATGGCATCGGCAGCCCGCCCCAGGGGGCAGGAGATCAACTCCTGCTCGACGGCCCGGAACGGGCAGTCCATTTCCGCCATGTAGACCCGGCCCAGCGCATTGACGACGAGCACCTGCGCCCCGTTGCGCGCTTCATAAAGCCCCGCGCCCCGGCCCGGCGTACCGGGCGGAAAATTGATCGGCCGGATCAGCCGGTCCTGGCGCTCGATATAGACGAGTGTTTCCTTCTGATCGAAGGAGTGGTTGCCGAGCGTCACCGCATCGGCGCCCGCATCCAGAAGCTCCATGTGGATTTTCTCGGTGATGCCGAAGCCGCCGGCTGAATTCTCGCCGTTGATGATGACGAAATCGAGCTTCCAGCGCGCTCGCAGATCGGGCAGCGTCTCAAGAATTGCGCTCCGGCCTGCGCGGCCGACGATGTCGCCGAGAAATAATAGTCGCATGCGTTCTTTTTTGTTGTTGGCGTTTCAGGTCACGAACAGCGGCGCGGCCCCGATGGCGTCAGCACCCAGTCGCAGGGCAGGTCATAGCTGTCGCGCGGCACCGCGTCGATAAGCTGCTCGTCGTAGGCGAGCCCGATCGCGATAACCGGCTTCAACGCCCTGAGTTTGGCCAGCGTCCGGTCGTAGAACCCGCCGCCATACCCCAGCCGGTAACCCTGCGGATCGAACGCAAGCAGCGGCACCAGCACGATATCGGGGTGAACTTCGCCCGCGCTGTCGAGCGGTTCGCAAATCCCCCAGGTCTTTTCTTCCATCGGGTCGCCCGGCGCCCAGGCCCGCATGATGAGCGGCTTCGCCTTGCCCGCGATCACCGGAAGGGCGAGCTTGAAACCTTCCTGATGCAGCCGGCTCATCAGCGGCGCGGCATCGATCTCCTCGCCGATCGCCGCAAAGCCGGAGACGATCTGGCGAGGTCTGGTCGGGCAGAACGTCAAGCCGTGCGCAGCAATCATCTCGGCTGCACGCGCGCCATGCTTCTGGCACGCCGCCAACCGACGCTCCTTGGCTTCGCGCCTCAAGGTCTTCTTGTCATCGTCGAGGCTCATCAGGATACCAGCCGCGTGAAATGATCTCGCCCCCTTGGGATCACGCAGGCAACGCCGGATGGCAAGGCTAAAGTTTTCGCAGCCGCTCGGTCACCGCACGCCACGCCACGCGCGAGCGGCAACCTGCTCCACACGACTTTAGGAAGTTTGGCCAAGAATGGATGTCGCGACCAACGGGAGCGATGGGCATCCGAAGCGCCCATACATCGTACGGCGCCGGATGCGCCGAAGGCGTGCGCATCGGAAGGCGCAAAAAACCAAGTGCCGCGGAGAATCGTACGGGCGCGGATGTCGCGACCAAAGGGAGCGATGGGCATCCGAAGCGCCCATACATAAAGTGCCGCGGAGGCCGTCGGAACGTTTGATCTCGCCGGGATCCCTACAAAAGTAAGGTGGGCGCCGTATATCCGGGACCACGGTCCCGGTCAGGGACAGCTCCCTGGCAGATCTTATAGGCCCTGGAGTATCGTTGTTCCTAACGCGCCCCGCAGCACCATGTATCTAGGATGGCGCCACCCCGGAATAAAGGCCGATCATCGCGGACGATGAACAATCCCCATCAATCCGGTGTCCAGAACCGCTGCGCACCGGCACCCTGATCGCCTCAGCCTGATGTCTCTTTCACCCCCTCGCGGGCGTCGAATAGCTCATCCGCAATCATCAGCGCGGCCATGGCCAAGAGCCTGTCGTCGCCGACCTGCCCGAATTCCGCGATCAGCGAGTCGACCTTGTCGCCCAGGTAGCCGGCAACGAGTTTGAGACGCTCTTCCTGCCCATCAGCGCAGTTCAGCCGGTAGGAGCGCCCGTTGATTGTCGCTGTAACCTTGCCCATCCCCGTGTCCCGTCACCGGCTAAGCTCTGCAAATCAGGTCTTTTCCTCAAGAATGTTATGCAGCGAATCGATCACCCAATCAATGCGGTTGACCGCATCCTTGTGAGCCGCCTCGAGTTCGCCGATGCGCACGCGCGCCGCCTTCAGTTCGCTGTTGAGCGTATCGCGCTCCGCTTGCAGCGCGACGATCTTGGCTTCGAGCCGCTCGACCGCCGACGACAGGTCCGATTTCGCAGCCGATTTGCGCGCTGCGCCCTGTTTCGACTTTTTGGGTGTTTCCCGGGTTGCCATTCTCATATCCAGTTCGAGTGTCTGGTCCAGCGCGTTTCGATGCGGTTTCCGGCTCAGGCGCGTTCTAGAGCAACATTGATGCTCTAGATGAAGAACGCACCGGCGGCGACGGTCGAGATCGCCGCAACCGCTCCCGGACCACAACTTTAGGCTCTGATGACGATCGGACTATGAAGCCGCCCGCGCCCACCGGCAACGCGCTTCACGACGAAAACCAGCCTTTTCCAGACCACATCGTCGCGTTTTGGCGTGCACTCATTGACATCGGTGCAGCGCCGCCACTAATTGCCTCACAAGCTAGTGTAGCGCACCTGACGATTGGTAACCGCTTTCGGCTGGACTCGAACCAAACGTCAGGTGCAAAAGCTACACTAGAATCATAGAGTTGCTAGTGTTCCTTATGGTGCTGACATTTGCTCGGACCTTGGCCGCATTGGGAAGCAAATGTCAGAACCGGAACACTAGAATATCCGTGCAATTTTCAAGGAATGACAGGCGCGATCAGGCTGGCTGCAAGGCTCCTGGCTCGGCCCGGCAAGGAAGGAGACGAACGTGTCAGTGAAAGTCGCGATCAACGGTTTCGGGCGCATCGGCCGCAACGTGCTGCGGGCCATCGCCGAAAGCGGCCGCCGTGATATCGAGGTTGTCGCCATCAACGACCTCGGCCCGGTCGAAACGAACGCGCACCTTCTTCGCTTCGACTCCGTCCACGGCCGCTTCCCCGGCGTGGTCAAGGTCGATGGCGACACGATCGACATCGGCACCGGTCCAATCAAGGTGACCGCGATCCGCGATCCTTCCGAATTGCCCCACGGCGCGCTCGGCGTCGACATCGCGCTCGAATGCACCGGTATCTTCACAAAGCGCGACAAGGCCGCCCTTCATCTGGTCGCCGGCGCCAAGCGCGTTCTCGTTTCCGCCCCCGCCGATGGGGCCGACCTGACCGTCGTCTACGGCGTCAACCACGACCAGCTGGCCCCCGCCCACCTCGTCGTCTCGAATGCCTCATGCACGACCAACTGTCTCGCTCCCGTCGCCAAGGTGCTCAACGACTTCGTCGGCATCGACAAGGGCTTCATGACGACGATCCATTCCTACACCGGCGACCAACCGACGCTCGACACCATGCACAACGACCTCTACCGCGCCCGCGGTGCGGCCCTGTCGATGATTCCGACATCGACTGGTGCGGCCAAGGCCGTCGGCCTCGTCCTGCCGGAACTGAACGGCCGCCTCGACGGCGTCTCGATCCGGGTTCCCACGCCGAACGTTTCCGTCATCGACTTCAAGTTCGTGGCCAAGCGCGAAACCACGCCGGAAGAAATCAACGCCGCCATCAAGGCGGCTGCCGACGGCCCCCTGAAGGGCGTTCTCGGCTACACCGATCAGCCCAACGTGTCCTGCGACTTCAACCACGACCCGCGCTCGAGCATTTTCCACCTCGACCAGACCAAGGTCATGGACGGTACGTTCGTTCGCGTCCTTTCCTGGTACGACAACGAGTGGGGCTTCTCGAACCGCATGTCCGACACTGCCGTGGCCATGTCGAAGCTCGCCTGACACCTGGGCGGAAGCGAAACGGCACCTAGGATCAACGGGCGGGCGGGCCTTTCCCCCGCCCGTTTCACGTGAATCGCCCCAAACGCCATCTGCCGCGACCGCAGGCCCCAATTGCCGCTCGATCCTCGATGGCCGCTTTTCTGCCGCTATCTGCCTGCGAAACAAGTGCGGCGCAATTCCCACGAAGGCAAATAATGGCCCCGACCCCGACACCTCCTGCAACGCAGCTCTATCTCGTGCTCGAATTGGCCGGCGGTGAACCCTCGCTCGAGCGCCTCGCCCCGCTGTTCGACGCCAGGCGGGTGCCCTCCCTGCTCATCGTGCCTGATGCCGCCCGCAAGACCGACCCGGCATCCCTCGAAGCCTTGATCGCCGTTGCCCAGCATTCCGACGTCGCCGTCCTCATCGCCGATGACGTGGCACTCGCAGCCGACGTCGGCGCCGACGGCGTTCACATCTACGCATCCGGAACGGTGGAGCGGTCCCCCGTCGAACGCTACCGGCAGGCCCGCGAACGACTCGGCGCCAACGCCATCATCGGCGTCGACGCAGGCGCATCCCGCCACGACGCAATGGCGCTTGGCGAAGCCGGCGCCGACTACATCGCCTTCGGACCACTCGGCGAAAGTGCCAGCGACGAGGCCATCATGCCGCTCGAAACGCAATTCGACATTGTCTCCTGGTGGGCCGATATCTTCGAAATTCCCGTCGTCGCCCTCGACATCCCTGACGACGCGGCGGCAAGCCGGTTCGCCGCGGCTGGCGCCGATTTTGTCGCCCGCAAAGTGCCGGTTGGAATGAGTGCGGCCGATCTTCGCGACTGGCTGGAGCGCGCCACCTCCTCTCTCAAAGTCGATCCGATTGTGGGCTAACCGGCGGAGGCCCGTATGCGCAGAACATCGTTTCATGCAATTGCCATTGCCGCTTTCGGGCTACCCGCCGCGCTGTGCGCCTCGGATCCTGTTCGCGCCGAGACCAGCAGCTGGTTCCAGACGGCCCCGAAAACCGGCGATGCCGCGAACACGGCCAAGCCCTCCAAAAACCGTCAACCTGCACCAGAAGGCGCAACCAATCGCGTCGCGCGCGGGGCCGACGCTGCGCCCGCGGCAACTGCCGGTTCCGGCAACTCGCAAGCCTACATCGCCTTCGACCAGGGCCGCTACCTGACGGCCCTGAAGCTTGCCGAAGCCGCAGCAGCCAAAGGTGATCCCGCCGCCCACACCCTCATCGGCCGCATCTACGGCGAAGGCTTCGGCGTACCCCAGGACGAGGCCGCCGCCGTCAAGTGGTACACGCGCGGGGCCGAACTCGGCGACGTCAACGCCATGTTCGCCCTCGGTCTCATCGCCGCCGAAGGTCGCGGCGTCGAGAAAGACCGCGCCGCAGCCGCAAAGATGTTCGAAGAGGCCGCCCGCAAGGGCCACCCCGAGGCCAACTACAACCTCGGCCTTCTGTTTCTCAAGGGCGACGGCAAGCCTGAAAACCCGCGCCGCGCCGCCCAGCACATCAAGTACGCTGCCGAGCAGGGCGTGGCTGCCGCCCAGTACGACCTCAGCGCGCTCTTCCAGAAAGGCGTCGGCGTCGAGCCCGATGCCTATGAAGCCTCGCGGTGGATTTCGCTGGCCGCCGAGCAGGGCTTGCCAGCCGCCCAGTACGACTATTCGATCATGCTGCTTCAGGGTAATGGGCTGAAGAAGGACGTCCACAAGGCCCTGCGCTACATGCATCAGGCCGCCGATAGCGGCATCGCCGGCGCCCAGAACCGCCTCGCCTACATTTACGCCGAAGGCCTCGGCGTCGCAGCCAGCCCTGTCGAAATGGCCAAGTGGCGCTTCGTCGCGAAGGCCGGCGGCCTTTCCGACCCGGCGATGGACGAAAAGGTGTCCGCACTGCCGCAAGAGCAGCGCCGTGCCGCGGAAAAAGCCGCCGTCGAGTGGCAGGAGCGTCGTCAGGTCAACCCGCTGGGACCCTGACCGAGCCCGCCTCGGCAGACACCCCGCTGAAACGGGCTACGCCTGCCGCCCTTGCCAAGTCGCCGCCGCCGGGCTAGTGAGGCGTCGCGCCTTAGTTGACCGATGGTGCGGCGAGGTTTGAGTCAACTAAGGCGCGATAAACGCCTCACTAAGCCATTGATGTTGCTAGTGGCCCTGATGTCGCGCCAAAATCGGA
>Ga0180009_10004009_pt1 | contig 16428 bp, 8 predicted proteins | sample OS_PC_MetaG_FD_123537 | JGI IMG/M metagenome (GOLD analysis project Ga0180009, IMG submission 123537) | Groundwater microbial communities from the Aspo Hard Rock Laboratory (HRL) deep subsurface site, Sweden - OS_PC_MetaG | ecosystem: Environmental > Aquatic > Deep subsurface > Groundwater...
CCTCGCTGCTGGACCAAATCCGCAAGACCAACGTCGCGTCCGCCGAAGCTGGAGGCATCACCCAGCACATCGGCGCTTACCGCGTCAATACGTCGCGGGGCTACATCACGTTCCTCGACACCCCCGGCCATGCCGCATTCACGCAGATGCGTTTGCGCGGCGCCCAGGTGACCGACATCGTCATCCTCGTCGTCGCTGCCGACGACGGCGTGATGCCGCAGACCAAGGAAGCGATCAATCACGCGCGCGCCGCCCAGGTGCCGATCATTGTTGCCGTCAACAAGATCGACAAGGAAGGCGCCAACCCGGAGCGAATCCGGCGCGAGATGGCCGAGGTCAACCTCATCCCCGAGGAATGGGGCGGCGACACCATCTTCTGTGACGTCTCCGCGAAGTCGCGGGAAGGTCTCGATGCCCTGCTCGAGATGACTGCGTTGCAGGCCGAGCTCCTCGAGCTCCGAGCCAATCCGAAGAAGCCCGCCATCGGCACCGTCATCGAAGCTCTGCTCGATCGCGGCAAGGGCCCGGTCGCTCGCGTCGTCGTTACCGATGGTACCCTCTGCGCGGGCGACGTGATCCTCGCCGGGTGCGCCTGGGGCAAGGTTCGCGCCATGACCGACGACCGAGGTCGTATGGTCCGGTCGGCCGGTCCCTCGCAGCCCGTCGAAATCCTCGGACTGTCTGAGGTGCCCAGCGCCGGCGATCCCATCCACGTCGTCAAGGGCGTGAAGATCGCTCAGGATCTTGCGCAGCAACGTAAGTCCAGGGTCTCGAACAGTCTCATTCCGGCCAGCGCAAAGGTCTCCCTCGAGGAGCTCACCAAGCGCATCGCCGAAGCCGACCTGCTCGAGCTCCGGATCATCATCAAGGCGGATGTTCAAGGTTCCGTCGAAGCCGTGGCCGACGCGCTCGCCAAGCTGACCACGGAAAAGGTTCGCGTCGCCATCATTCACGCCGGCGTGGGTGGAATCACCGAAGGCGACGTCAACCTCGCGGTCGCGTCGAAGGCGATCATCGTCGGCTTCAACGTTCGGTCGGCAGGCAAGGCTGGCCAGCTCGCTGAGTCCGAAGGGATCGAGATTCGGCTCTACAGCGTCATCTACGATGCGATCGACGACATCCAGAAAGCCATGTTGGGTCTGGTTGCTCCGACGTATGTGGAGAAGCTCCTTGGCAAGGCGGAGGTCCGACAGACCTTCCACATCGCCAAGATCGGGACGGTTGCCGGCTGTATCGTTCAGGAAGGAACGATGCGGCGAAACGCGAAGCTTCGTCTCGTTCGTGATGACATCCAGGTCTACGAGGGCAAGTTCGCGAGCCTCAAGCGCTTCAAGGACGACGCGCGCGAGGTCGACAAGGGCATCGAGTGCGGTATTTCCATCGATGGTTACAACGACATCAAGGTCGGTGACACCATCGAGTGCTTCGAAGTGTCCGAAGTCGCCGCCACGTTGGGCTCCGCTCGAGGCTGAGCCCCTTCGCTTCCCGCCACACTACGTGGCAAACCTCCCCCTGTTCCCACCACCATGTTCGTCGGCGTTCAACGACTCGTGCTTCACATCCCCGGCGCCCGGTCGCTCAAGGACCGGCGGCAGGTTGTGCGTAGCTTCAAGGACCGCGTGCAGTCCCGGCTTCGGATCTCCGTCGCCGAGGTAGGCGATCTCGAAAAGCCCGGGCGCGCGACGCTCGCCATGGTGGTCGTTTCCAACGACGCTTCGGTGTGCGACGAGATCCTGGCGAAGGCTGCTACCATGGCGTCGACTTTGGCGAACGCAGTGTTGGCGGACCGAGCCACCGAGGTCGTGTCCTACGGACACGGCGGTTCCGGGATACAAGGGGGAATTGAGCATCTCCGGCTGTCGGAAGAGCCTCCGTGGATGCAGGACGACGAGGAGGATGACGATGGCAGGTGATGGAATCCGAGACGCACGCGTTGCCGATCGCGTGCGACAAGAGTTGGCGAACGTTCTGTCTCGCGACGTGTCCGATCCTCGGCTCGAGGGCGTCCACGTTCTTCGCGTCGTCGTGTCGGGCGACTTGCAGGTGGCGTGGGCGTACATCGGTCTCGGTCACTTGGACTCACCCGAAAACCGCAGACGCGCGCTGAAGGGAATCGAGTCTGCCAAGGGTCGAATCCGCAAGCTGGTCTCGTCGCGGCTCGGGCTTCGAAGGGCGCCTGAGATTCGGTTCTCGTTCGACGAAGCGATCGACGAGCAGCAGCGCATCCTGCAGCTGCTCGACGAGGTCAAGGGGGAGTAAGGGACCTCTGGCCGCCGAGCGCGACGCGCTACCGATGCGGATGCGCCGTATAGCGACCCGGTTCATATTCGTGCAGGCGATGTGGCAGGACGAGAACGACTTGTGAGGTACTGCGCACGTCCTGCTTTGAGCCTGGAGCGAATATCGGTGTTGGCGTCACCCCGGCCCATTCGAAGAACCTGCTGACACAGGGCACGTAGGTGTTGATCGTGTTGTCCGCCCGCCCACGAAGGCGCAGGTCCTCGATCATCCGGTCGTACAGCAGCGCGATGCGTCGGGTCTACAGTGTCCAAAAGGGTCGTTGGAAGAGACTGATGAATTTCCTCACGACGCAAGCAAGCGTATTTGTATCAAAGGATACCATGTGATTGTGCGCGACTACGCCAGGAGGCGTTATGTGTCTGTGAGACGAATGATCTCGGCGGTGTTGGCATGCAGCACTGCAACCTGTGCAACGCAGGGTCCGTCTTCTCGGGACCCCGAGGCTGCTCGCGTGGCTTCCCGACCAACCTTGGCGTCCGGTGATTCTTCTGCCGCGGGACTCCCACCTGGTTCATGACGCGGACGTCGTCCATCGTTTCACCAACGAAGGGCGCATGGCGAGGCTGATCCGGCACCCTCATTCGGTGTCGGTGCTGGACGTTGGAAGAACCGCGGAGGGACAACCCTACCTCGTCATGGAATACGTTCGAGGCAGGGACTTGGCTTTGCTGATGCACGAGGAGGGCCCTCTCGAGTTCCATCGCATCCTCGACATCCTGGTCCAAGTGCTCGATGCTCTGCGAGAAGTGCACGGCAAGCAGGTCATTCACAGGGACCTGAAGCCCGGAAACGTCCTTGTGACAACGATGCAAGACGGTTCCGACTTCGCCCGAATCACGGACTTCGGGCTTGCCGTGCGGCTTTCCGATGCCGCGCCTGGACAGAGTCAATCGGCCACGGTGTGCGGAACGCCGGACTTCATGTCACCCGAGCAGTGTCGCGGAGAGGCGATCGACCCGAGAAGCGACCTGTACTCCGTCGGAGCGATGCTCTACCTGTTGCTGACCGAGCATCTGCCGTTCCAAGCCGCGTCTCCAGCCATTGTCATGCAGATGCAAGTGTCGGAGCGATTCAAAGACCCTCGTGAAGTGGCGCGCCAACGGAGGATTCCCGAGGAGCTGGCGCACATCACGAACAAGGCTCTCGCCAAGCACCCAGCCGACCGATTCCAGAGCGCGGAAGAGTTTCTCGAAAGCCTTCGCCAGGCGGCTCTTCACCGTCGCCCGAACGTCGGTGCGTGAAGCGATTCCAGTCTGATGGCTGAGTGCTGATGGCTGAGCGCTGATGGCGGTCAGCTTCAGATGGCGGCGGTGCGGTAGGGCCCGTGATTGGCCTTGCTCGACACCGGGATGAGGCCCGCGCCTCGCGTGGCGACCACGGATATCACGATACGGCGCTGTCGTTCCCCACGCTTGCTGCGCAGGCGATCGCGCCGTGGCTCGACGAGGCCGACAGCGCGTCGGGCGCGGATGCGGCAGGTGCGTTCGCTTCCCGGAAGCAAGAGAAGCTGTCTGCGTGGGGTATGGACGACGAAGTGCTCCGTCGGCTTCACCGGCTGTGCAAACTCAATCGAATGGCTGCACTAGGAACAGCCCATCGAGTTGCCGCAGTTCAGGCACTTGTAGCAAGTACCGTTGCGGACGGTGATGTGGCCGCAGCCGTCGCACAGGGGCGCGTCGCCCATCATGCGGACGAGTTGTTGGTTCTGCGGGTTGCCGACTCCCTCTGAGACGAATCGCGTGGGGCTTGATTGCAGCGGCAGCGCTGCTTGTTCGGGCGCGGGCGGCAACGTCAGCGGCTCCTGGGCCTTGGTTTCCGTGGGATCCTGAATCGCCTGGGTGTCCGCGGGCGGCACGTGTGCAAGGTCGTAGCGATGCAGGTACTCGATGCCCACCACGCGGAAGATGTAGTCCACGATCGACGTCGAGAACTTCACGTTCGGGTGTCCCTCCACCATCCCCTGCGGCTCGAATCGCGTGAACGTGAACTGATCGACGTAGGTATCGAGCGGCACGCCGTACTGCAGGCCGATGGATATGGACATCGACAAGCAGTTCATGACGGAGCGGAAGGCCGCACCCTCCTTGTGCATGTCGATGAAGATCTCGCCGAGGGTGCCGTCGGAGTATTCGCCCGTGCGCAAGAAGATCTTGTGACCACCGACGCGCGCTTCCTGGGTGAAGCCGCTCCGCTTCTTGGGGAGCCGAACGCGGACGCCGGGCGCCCGCACAGGTCCAACGAGCGCTTCAGCATGGACCGTCGTTTCCTTGCTGATGGCTTCGTCGCCCTGCTTGTCGGTGGCCTTGTCGTCCTTCTCATTGTTGGAGGACAGGGGCTGGGAGGCCTTGCAGCCGTCGCGGTAGATGGCGACGGCCTTGAGACCCAGGCGCCAACCTTCTTCGTAGAGTGCCTTGATGTCGCGCGACGTCGACTCATTGGGGACGTTGACGGTCTTGGAGATCGCACCCGACAGGAACGGTTGGGCTGCGGCCATCATGCGGAGGTGGGCTTTGGCCGACAGGAAGCGCTTGCCCGAGCTTCCGCAGCGATTGGCGCAATCGAACACCGGGTAGTGAATGCGACGAAGGTGAGGCGCGCCTTCGATGGTCATGCGGCCGACGATGGTGTCGTTGGCTTCGGCGATCTCGTCACTGGTGAACCCGAGGTGCTCGAGCAGGGAGAATCCTGGTGACGAGGCTTTGCCGCTAGCGTTGAGACGCCGCAAGGTAGGCTCGCCGATGACCCAGGGCGCGAAGGCCTGGGACAGGTCGAACACGCTCGGCAGCTTCTTCTCGATGTTGCTCAGGTCGTCGTCGTCGAGGCCTCGCTTCTTGAGCGACGCTCGATTGACGTGGGGAGCACCAGCCAACGTGTTGGTGCCTGAGACGTAAGCCACGATGTCCTTGCCCTGGACGTCGGAGTAGCCGAGCTCACGAAGCGCGCCGGGAACGGCCTGGTTGACGATCTTGAAGTAGCCGCCGCCTGCGAGCTTCTTGAACTTCACCAGGGCGAAGTCCGGCTCGATGCCGGTCGTGTCACAATCCATGAGCAGGCCGATGGTGCCGGTGGGGGCGAGAACCGTAGCCTGTGCGTTGCGGTAACCGTATTGCTCCCCCCCATCGAGCGCCGCGTCCCAAACGTCGCAGGCGGCTCGCCAGAGGGGCTCTGGGCACAGGGAGCGGTCCAGGGCGTAGGCCGCATCGCGATGCATGCCCATGACCCGCAACATCGGCTCCCGGTTCTCCTCGAAGGCCTCGAACGTGCCCTTGGCCCGCGCGATCTCCGCAGAGGTAGCATAGGCCTCACCCGTCATGATCGCCGTGAGCGACGCCGCCAGCGCGCGTCCCTCGTCCGAGTCGTAGGGCATGCCCTTGAGCATCAACAGCGTACCGAGGTTCGCAAAGCCGAGTCCCAGCGGGCGGAAGCGGTGCGAATTGGCTGCGATCTCCTGCGTGGGGTAGGACGAGAAGTCGACGAGGATATCCTGCGCCAAGAAGAACACGCGGGCCGCGTGGCGGTACCCGTCAACGTCGAACGAGCCGTCCTCGCGGAGGAACTTGGCGAGGTTGAGCGAGGCGAGGTTGCACGCGGAGTTGTCGACGAACATGTACTCCGAGCAGGGGTTGGATGCGTTGATGCGCGCGGTGTTGGGGCAGGTGTGCCAACGGTTGATGGTCGTGTCGAACTGGACACCCGGGTCTGCGCACGCCCAGGCGGCGTCGGCGACCTTGTTCCAGAGCGTGCGGGCATCGAGGCGCTCAACGACTTCGCCGGTGGTACGGGCACGGGTCTCCCAGGTGGACCCGGTGACGACGGCGCTCATGAAGGCGTCGGTGATGCGCAGGGAGTTGTTGGAGTTCTGGCCACTGATGGTGTGGTAGGCCTCGCCATTGAAGTCGGCGTCATAGCCTTGCGCGATGAGGGCGCGGGCCTTTCGCTCCTCACGGACCTTCCACTCGATGAAGTCGACGATTTCGGGGTGGTCCATGTCGAGGGTCACCATCTTGGCGGCGCGGCGGGTGGTTCCGCCGGACTTGGTGGCGCCCGCGGCTCGGTCGAAGACCTCGAGGAAGCTCATCAACCCGGACGACGTGCCGCCGCCGGAGAGCTTTTCCTGGCGGCCGCGCAGGGCGCTGAAGTTGGTCCCCGTGCCGGAGCCATACTTGAACAGCCGGGCCTCGGTGCGGACCAACTCGTAGATGCTCATCAGGTCATCGCTGACGCTCTGGATGAAGCACGCGGAGCACTGGGGATGCTCATAGGCGTTGTCGGTTTCGACGATGGTATCCGTACCCGGATCCCAGGCGTAGTTGCCGCCGCTGCCTTGGATTTGATAGCGGTGCCACAGGCCGCAGTTGAACCAGACCGGGGAGTTGAACGCGCCGATCTGATGGACCAGCAGGTAGCTCAGTTCCGCCTGGAACGTATCGGCGTCGGCTTTTGAGGCGAAGTACCCGCCAAGCCGGTCGCCAGCCTCTCGAATGGTCAGGGCAAGCCGCTCGACGACTTGCGCGACGCTGGTTTCGCCGAGGTCTTTTTTGCCGTAAAGGCCAGACTTGCGAAAATACTTGGATACAACGATATCCGTAGCGAGCTGGGACCAGAAGGCCGGTACCTCGATGTTGTCGAGCTTGAACACGACGCTGCCATCGGGGTTGGTGATGCTTGACGAGCGGTGTTCCCAGGCAATGTTAGCGAGCGGGTCCTGACCCGGGGTGGTGAACCGCCGTTCGAGGGCCAGGCCGGCGTCGTTTGTCTTCTTGGTGCGGCGTGCACCCCGCTTCTGAGCGGGGACACGCTTGTTTTCGCTTGCGGATTGCTGCCTTAGGTCCTCGACCGTCGTCGACTGCGACATGCTCAACGCCTCCGTGTTCCGCTCGCTCGCGCGGATCACTCCTGGGCGGATTTATGGACAAAGCCATCCATGCCCCGCCTGCCGTCCGTTTCTGTCCCGCTTCTATAAGGATGAAAGTCCGTTCAGAAGACGGACCCCACGGTCCCCACCAACTCACACAAGATGCTGCTCCGTTGTCCAGGGCGAACCCGGACCCGAAAATTCGTGATACCCCACTGGTTGTGGCCCTTCAAGCGGAAACCACCAGGGGTCGTGTAACTCCCCGTACTCACTACGAGTCCTGTCGGATCGGTCGATCGCTGAACGCCCGGCCGGCTGAACGCCGGTCCCCCCTTATCGGTGTCAAGATACAAATTGTTACGTATGCGAAAAATATCCGCCGAAACAATAAATAAGAACATTCATATCAGCAGCTTATGCCCAGGTCCCAGATGCGCTCTTGACCTCCGGATCCGATGTTGTCCTCCACCGCGTAGCCGGGTTCGCATCCCATCGAACAACATATCGTCCCTGCATGGATACCTGTTTCATGTCACAGCGAACCCCCGACGACCGTCGATGTTTGGACGTTCGTGACGGCAGAGCCGCGTGGGTCGATTCGATTCGCAGCCCTCTCACTGGCCCATTTCGAACGCCAACGTGTGCTCCCCCTCGAGCTGCGCGTGCTCGAGATACGGACCCGCGACGACCTTTCCGTCGAGCAACATCCGCTTCGGGATCGTGTGATGACGCGGATCCGGGTGCGCTTCGATGCGCAAGTCACCCCCCGCTCGATGCAACACCACCCGAGGAAATAGGGGCGCGGCCACCACGTACCGCGACGTCCCCACGAGCGGGTACAACCCCGCCGTCGCGAACAACACCCACGCCGACAAAGTGCCGCCATCGTCGTTGCCGTCCAACCCGTCCGGGCTCGTCCGGTACGCGGTGTCCATGGTCCACCGGACTGCCCGCACCGTCTCTCGCGGTGAACCCCATGCCGCGAAGAGCCAAGGCACATGAATGTCCGGTTCGTTTCCCTGCCAATAGTAGCGTCGAAGCCCCACGAAGGGGTCCTCCTCATACGACAGCTCGAAGAACTCACGAAGACGTTCGAGAGCTTCGTCACGACCCCCCAACGCCTCTGCCAAGCCGTCCGGATCGTGAGGAACCATCCAGAGGTACTGCCAAGCGTTGCCCTCGATATACGGTCCCTGCCCAGCCAAAGGCCCGCCCCAGACATCCCATGTCCCGTCTGAACGCTTCGGTTGGAAGAATCCAGACGTCTCATTGTAGAGCTGCTCGTAAGCGTGCCCGCGCTGCTGCAACGCAGCGGCGTCGTCGCTTCGCCCAAGGCGTGCTGCCCACGCTCCCAGCACGCCGTCCGCAACTGCGTACTCCTGGGTCTTCGACACGGAACCGTCGTAAAGGTCCGACGGCACGTAGCCGTGCTCCAGGTAGGGCTCGATGGCACCCCGTCCGCCGACCTCGCCCGGAGCGGGACCGAACGCAGCCACCCGCGCCAGGTCGTACGCCTCCTGCTCATCGGCGAGCAACCCCTTGGCCGCCGCTTCCGCCAGAACGATCTCTCCCGGGGAACCCACCATCGAGTGCACGTCCCCATTCGCCAAGGACCAACGAGGAACCGCTCCCCCTTCGCGAGCCATCGTCACCAACGATGCCAACAACGCCTCGTTGTCCGGGTCCTCCGAAAACATCAACCAAGGGTGGAGCGTCCGGTAGGTATCCCAGAGAGAGAAGTCGCTGTAACGAGGAACGTTGCTGGTCACCACGCCGCCGCCGATCGCGCGTGCCCGACCGTCGACGTCGCTCATGAGCGTTGGCATCAGGTGCGCTCGATACATCGCGGAAGCCACGATGACCGCGTCCCGTTCGTCCGCGCCCCACACCTCGAGCGATCCGATCCTGTCCCGCCACACCTCGTCCGCCGCAGCGCGTACACCATCGAAGTCGAACGCGGGCATCTCGTCGTCGAGGTTGCCCTGCGCTCCGTCGCCGTCCACGAAGCTGATGGCTACGCGCATCTCGACGGTCTTGGCGCCGGCCGGGAATCGAACCCAGGCGCCGACATCCGTTCCTGCGGCGTCGGTTTCCCCGTCGCGCAATCCGTTGTCGTCCCAGACGCCGATCGATGACGGCGTGGTGTCGAACGCGGCACGGGCGAAGATATCGAAGCCGCCGAATCTCCCGCTGAGTCCGCCGTTGAGGTGGATGGATAGGTCCATGGCTCCCGACTCCGCCACCGCTGCCTTGCAGTCTTCGACGGAACCGTCGAGAGCGTGGTCCAAGTCGACGAGAACCACTGGGTCGACTCCATCCGGAAATGTATACCTGAATGCAGCGGCTCTCAGCGTGCTCGTGATCTCGACGCCGATGCCGTTGTCGAACACGACCCGGTAGTAGCCCGGGTGGGACCATTCGTTCTGCTTGTCGAAGGCGGCGGCGTAGCCGGCCTCAGACCGCTTTGACGCGATCATTCCGTCGGTGGGCATGAACGCGAAGGTGCCGTAGTCCGGAACGCCGGTGCCTTGCATGCGCGTGAGGCTGAAGCCGCCCACGAAGGGATCGTCGTAGAAGTACCCGGAACAGTGGTACAGCGCGTTCGCTCCCTTGGCATCTCTGGTATCCGGACCGGGATGGATCATGGCGAATGGAAGGGCCGGCCCGGGATAGCTGGCGCCGATGGCAAAGCCGAGACCGCCGGAAGCGATGAACGGATCCACGACTCCATACAGATCGGTCTGCTCCAGCGGCACCGGCGCGGCGTTGATCGTGTCGTCGTCGGTACAGCCGGTGAGGGCCATCACCACGAACCCCCAAAGAAAGGGTGAGCGCATGACCGGAGACTAAATCAGCCAGGATGAATGTGCATCGGGCGAAATACGACCGAGCCAACGCCCATGGTCGACGCCGCGCGTCGATGCCCCGCCTACGAGCCGGAACAACGGCACGTGGGGCGACACTTCGCGGCGCACAATGCAACAACTGCGCGAACGTCGCCTTCGCCGGATCCACGTAAGACGCCGGATGCTACCAGGCGAGGCGTTCGGTCACGATTCTCACCATGAGGTCGTTGAGTAACTCGACTTCATAGTCGCCAATCGTCGGACGCGCGGCGAGATGGCTTCCGCCGATGCCGCTGTCGTCCGTGAGGAAGGTGTAGGTGCCGCCCGTCGCGACGTCCATGAAGCGAAGGAGGAACTCCGTGTCCTTGTCGATGCCGCTCGCGCTTACGGGGACGATTCGTATGCCCTTGGCCGCAGCCCGCTGGGTCAACGCCCGAACGCGGTCCATGGCAGCTGCGTCCTCCTGATGGGGAGGTGCGTCGAGTACCAGAAACATCAACTTCGCGGCGGAATTCTCGTTCCAGGCCTGCTGGTCAATGGCCACCTGCATGGCCCTGTCGACTGCCTCCGGTGTGTCTCCGCCGCCATCCGCGCTCTGGTCACGCAACGCCGCAATGGCCGTGGGGACGTCGGTTGTGAATGGGAAGGATCGAACCACGTAGGCGTCGCCTTCGTCACGGTAAAACACGGTGCTGAGCCGGACCGTGAGCTGTTGGCTGAGTCCAGCATGCACCCGCTCGATCACATCCTCGAGCTCCGCTTGAATGTAAGAGAGCTCGTCGGACATCGATCCGGTCGTGTCCACCACGAACATGAGGTCGAGCGAAAGCGCAGCAGGCGCGGGCGCGTCGACGTCCAACTCGATCAACTCGGCGCCCTGGGACGCAGACAACGTCGTCTCCGCGGTGCCTGCACTCGTCACGACACGGATCGTGTAAGGCCCCGGCTGGGGCCCAAACATCGAAGCGAAGAGCTCCGCTTGACCGGTGACGTCCGTGCGCGCTTCCCATAACTCGGCGTCCTGCCCGTCGCGCAGGGTTACGACCGCGTTGCGAACGGGGTTGCCCTCGTTGCTGACGCGAACGGCGAAGCGCTCGTTCATTTCGAATTGCCAGGTCGACTCGGCGCTGCACCATGTGGGCGGTTCCGACTGAGGGCATACGAGCAAGTCCTCGAAGAACGTCCAATTCTCCAAGTCGTTCCATTCGCCTGCGGTCAATTGACCAGCCGGGATCGAGGTCGAGCCGCCGGTGCCGCCAGTATCGCCACCGCTTCCACCTGCTTCAGTGCCTCCAGCCGTGCCGCCAGAGCCTCCCGTCCCGCCGCCGGCCGCCCCTGCGGCTCCTCCGGAAGCTCCGCCGGACCCTGCGAATCCGCTGTCCGCGCCCGCATCCGCGTATCCTGTCGAACCGCCAGTTCCGACAGGCGCGTCCGAAGAAGGTTTGGCCGTTGCTTCATCTCCGTCGAACGTCCAGTCCGACCCTTCGAGGTCGTCACCGACAGGATCGGTGGGCGTGGGGTCGGTGGGATCCGGATTGGTGTCGCCGTTCGACACATCACTCCCGCTGCAGGCAACGGCAAGGAGCGCGGCAAGACCCGCCGAGATCACAAGGGAGCTACGCCAAAAGCTAGGAAACGTCATCGATACCTCCAGAGCGCGAACCGTGCGCATGCAATCGACGGAGCACGTGGCGTGCCAGGAACGAATCGACGGAAGTTCAAGCTTTGCGCTTTGCCGAAAGAGCGGATCGTGTGCCGGAGAGCGTCGGCGTGCGCCACGTTGTGCCAGGGCGGCGGCTACCAACGGGCGGGGCCGGGGCTCACTCCACCGGTTCAGGAGCGGTCGATGGCACCACCTTGCGAAATACCTCCTTGGGCCATCGCAAGACGCCGTCGACCATCAGCAGATCGTAACGGTTGTGAATCCGAAACAGCTTCTCGTTCATCTGCAGGTAGGGTTCGAGAACGTTCCAGTCTACTTGCAGGAAGGGATCGAACCTGGCGCCGTTGAGTTGCGACTCGGACACGGTGAAGTAGGGGTCGTTGAGGTAACAGCAACCGCCGCTCGCGAGGGAGAACAGGTTGGTGCCCGGATACTTCACTTCCAGTCCGTAGACCCGGCCATCATCGAGGTTGCAGACTCCATTGATGACGAGGAATCCCCCACCCGTGACCGGTCCCGCCATGAAGCTCTCCGCCGCGTAATCCAGACACGTGCCGTTGACGATGACCCGGACATCGCCCACCGCGTTGATCAACGGCCGGCCCGCAGTGTTGCCCCGTACATACAGCTCGCCGCCCTTCGCGCCGTAGAGCAAGGTCTGGCCTACGTTGCCGTGAATGACCACCCGGCCCGACTTCAGTATCTGGCCCACCTGATCCTGAGCGTCGCCATGGACGTGGATTTCACCGCCGTCGAGACCGCTGCCCAGGTAGTCGCCCGATGCGCCATACACGTCAATGCGCGCACCACTCGAGCCAGGGCCGAGGCCGCAGCCGATGAATCGATCGCCGTGGCATGCGAACACGACGATCCTGCGCCAACCGAGCCTGTAGGCCCTGACAAGAAGACGCGCCACGGACTGCGGGCCCTCGACCTCGAATCCCCTCGCGTCGATGGCGAGGAGGCCACCACCCGCGGGGGGAGGGGCAAGGCGTCCCACCGAGCCGACCTCGACTCGACGGGATGGTGTATCGGATGAGGCTGCGCACAATGGCAGGTCGGCGAGGAGAGCGTGAATCGCCGCGGTGGAGAGAGCGCGCAGCGCGGCTGGCTTCTTCTGACCGGTGTCGTAGCGCTAGTCCAGAAGCTGGGTGAGGAAGGCCAGAGCAACCTCCGCGTTCCGGTTGGCCTCCTTGGCCCAATCGACCACGTGTCCGAGCATCGCCTCGACTTCCTCGAACGACCAGGTGGGCATGCGCCGTGTCGCCCGATCGAACGCGTTGTCGGCGCCGGCTGCGTCCAGCACCGTCGACCAATCCGCTTCGTTCGAAGCGGTTCGATCGTTGCGAGGAAGACGAATTGGGTAGGGCGGCTGCTCGGCGGGACCGTCCACTCGGACTGCCTTGCCAAACTTGTCCGCGCAGGTCAGCCGTTCCCCCGCGCCCGCCGTCGGCGACGCCGTGAATACGAACGCTCCGCCGTCGGTGTAGCTGCCGCCTCGGGCGTTCCAGGTTCGGTCCGCCAAGGGCGCCACCCGTGGATCGACGCTGGAGAGCTCTTCGAGGTAGGCATCGATGGCCTGCTTCTCGCTAGCGACCAGACCGATCTGAACCTCGCCCTGGTGGAAAGCGAAGACCTGCGGGCGCAACATGGACGTGTCCGTGATGCCGATGAGCTGGACCTGGTCTTCCTGCGGCAGGGTACGGGCGAGGATGAAGAAGAACGGGCCGTCGGGGCTACCGTGCAGGTGGCTCGCCCGAAGCGCCCGGTACACCCGCTGCTTGTCCTTGGGCAGCATGGCGAAGTCGCGCTCGGTGGTGGGCGCGAGCGCCTCGCAGATGTGTTCGAGCGAGTAGCGATAGACCCGGTTGTAGAGATCGAAGAGTAGCGCCGCGACCTCGGTATCGGTCAGGAACCTCGGCTCGATGCCGCGCTGACCGAGATACTCGACGATGGCCTGGTAGTTCGCCAGGTCGCCGTTGTGAACCAATGCCTCGTCCAACCCGGCGAAGGGATGGGCTCCGCCAGGGTGCCAAACGCGTCCCCGCGTGGGGTAACGCTGGTGCCCTATCCAGGCCAAACCCCCGAACTCCTCCAGCTGATAGTAGCGAAGGATGTCTTCGGCGAATCCAACACCCTTGAGAATCATCAGGTTCCTGCCGTGGGACAGCACGAAGGCCTGAGGCTGTTCTGTCTGATAGTACGCGTCGTTCAGCGCACAGCTGTTGCGGCTCACGAACTCCGCCTCGATCTCGTCGCTGGGCGGCAGGCCCAACTCCGTCGCGAAGATGTCCAACACGTCCTGCTTGACCCGCACGAAGTAGCGGACCACCTCCGGGGGGCGAACTTCGAGTCGGCCTACGTCGCGAAAATCGTGGACGTGCGCGAGCTGCTCGACCTGCTCGATGGCGAAGTGCGGTTCGATGAAGCGGCTTTCCAGCTTGGCGCGCACGCTTTCGTCGAGCAGTGCGACATGAAGCGCGAAGTGTTTGGGGTGCTCCGGAAAGCAGCCGGCTACCGCGATCCCTCCGCCCTTTCCGTTGCCCCGATTGTTCATCTGGGAGAGCGGGCGGAAGAGCTGCCGGCCAGTGACCGGCTCCGAGGCGATGACGCCGATGACGCCGCATCCTCCTTCGGCGGCCTCCTTGCCGGTGGGCGGGAGGGTAGGCTGATCCGCTCTGCGCTTGGCTTCCCACGCGCGCCTCGTCCGAATCACCGTCTCCGCGAAGCGTCTCGAGTCCATCATTCCCCCACTCCCGCCCCGTGGTGGTGGCGCAACAGATCGCTCCGGCCCCTTAGCGCGTTGATGCTCTTGAGCCCCATGCTGGCGAGCAACCATCGAAGCTCTCGCTCCCAGGAACGGTAGAGGTTGACGATGCGCTGCCGGACCCAATCGGCGTCGAGGTGCGCCTCGAGCACCGGGTCCGTGGTGGCGATCCCTCTCGGACAGCCTCTGTCCTTCTCGCAGTTTCGGCAAAGTAGGCAGCTGATCGCCACCAACTCAGCCGTGCCGATCACCACGCCGTCCGCACCCAGCGCGATGGCTTTGACGATGTCCATCGGCGTGCGGATGCCGCCGGACGCCATCAGCACGATCTCATCCCGAATCCCCTCCGCTACGAGGAATCTGTGCGTGCGCGACAATGCGAGCTCGATCGGCATTGCGATGTTCTTCTTCGCAACTTCCGGGGCCGCTCCCGTTCCGCCATACGCTCCGTCGAGATGAACGATGTTTGCGCCGGCGTGGTAGCTGCCCACTGCAACCATGTCGACGTCGCCCGGCGTGGATACCTTGACGGACACGAGCACGCTGGGGTTGACCTGCCGCACCCAATCCACGTGCTTGCGATGGTCCTCGATGGAGTAGACGCTGTGGAAAGGGAAGGGGCTGAACAGAGCGGTCCCGGGTACCGCTTCCCGCAGCATCGCGACGGTGGGGGTGTTCTTGTCGCCGAGCAGGTGTCCGCCGAGACCTGGCTTGGCCCCCTGTGCGTACTTGAACTCGACCATGCGCGTTTTCTGGATCGTCTCCTCGCGCACGCCGAAGTACCCGGTGGCGATCTGGGTGATCACGTTGTCTGCGTAGGGGGTCAATTCCTCCGGAAAACCTCCTTCACCTGTGCACGTGAACGTGCCGATCTCCGCTGCCGCACGCGCGCGGCCCACCATCACCTGCAGGCTGATGGACCCGTAGGACATGCCGCCGCCATAGATGGGGAGAGGTATCTTCACCTGCGGTCCGTGGCTGCGGCGGTTGAGCTCCAAGGAAAGATCGACGTCGTTGGGGTCCACGTCGGTGCCGCTCGAAACCACGTCGAGCACGTCGAAGCCTCCGCCTGAGTCGCCCTTGATGGTGGCGACTCCGCGGTCCACCGGATCCCGCCCTTCCGCGCGCTGCCAGCTTTCAACGATCATGCGATGGGTCCAGCGCTTGTGTTCGACCACACCCAACCGGTCGTCGGGGGAGACTTCCACGGCGCCTTCGGGACAAGCAGACCGACAGTCCTGTCCGCAGTCCGGACCAATGCAGCGCTCTTCGACGGGGACTGGGGGGGCGAGCAAGCCGCCCGGCCAGGAAAAGACGCCCTGTTCGCAGGTATCGGCACAGACCCCGCAGCGACGGCAGGCGTCGGTGCGACGCACGCGAAAGAGCCCGAAGCGACTTCGCATTTTCTCCGGCGCCGGGGCGGATTCAGCGCTTGAGATGTCCAGCCTGGCGGGCACAGTCACGAGGCGATCGTCGGAGGACCAGGGGCGAAGCTCCGTGAAGAACTCATTCTCGAGCTTGTCGGCGAACAACCCGCGGCCGATCTCCCCGCGCAGCCGCCGAACCTCGCGCATGCCCATGGCGCCCAACACCTCGAGCAACTGGTTCCGCCAGGCGGACATGAGGTTGACGATGCGACGAACCGCCCACTTCGGATCGAGCCCGGACACGTCGAAGCGACAAGCGTCGCCGTTTGCGCAGCCGCGACAGACACGGCAACCCACGGCCACGAGCAAGGGGATGTCGAGCACCACGGCGTCCGCACCGAGGAGGATGGCCTTGGGCACGTGCTCGGCGCGGGAGATGCCGCCGGACACGAGCATAGAGACCTGATCGCGGATTCCGGCGCGCACCAAGGCTTGGTGAGACGCGCGGATAGCGTCGAGCACGAAGTGAGAACTCCCGGACCCGTCCGCGGCGTTTCCTCGCCAACCGCACGTCAGGTGGATGGCATCGATTCCCGCCTCGGCGAGGGCCACCGCGCGGACCTGGGCGC
>Ga0180009_10004010_pt1 | contig 16421 bp, 13 predicted proteins | sample OS_PC_MetaG_FD_123537 | JGI IMG/M metagenome (GOLD analysis project Ga0180009, IMG submission 123537) | Groundwater microbial communities from the Aspo Hard Rock Laboratory (HRL) deep subsurface site, Sweden - OS_PC_MetaG | ecosystem: Environmental > Aquatic > Deep subsurface > Groundwater...
GAACCCGCTCAACAAGGCGCTGATCTGGCTCTACCGGCCGGTGATCGGGCTGGTGCTGCGCGCTCGGGGCGCCACCATCCTCGCGGCCGTCATCGTGCTCGCGGTGACCGTCGTTCCCCTCAGTCGCATTGGTTCGGAATTCATGCCGAACCTCAACGAGGGGACGCTCCTCTACATGCCGACCACGCTGCCGGGGCTCTCCGTGACGAAGGCAGCCGAACTGCTGCAAAGACAGAACAGGATTATCGCTACCTTTCCCGAGGTCGCGTCGGTTTGGGGCAAGGCGGGTCGCGCCGACAGCGCGACGGATCCCGCGCCGCTCGAAATGTTCGAGACGATCATCAATCTGAAACCCGAACGCGATTGGCGGCCGGGCATGAGCCTCGACAAGCTGATTGCTGAAATGGATGACGCACTTCAGTTCCCCGGCGTCTCCAATGCATGGACGATGCCCATCAAGGCCCGCATCGACATGCTCTCGACCGGCATCCGCACGCCGGTCGGCGTCAAGATCTTCGGACCCGATCTCGTCGAACTGGAAAGGATCGCCCGCGAAATCGAAGCCGCCTTGCGCGCCGTTCCTGGCACTTCGTCGGCTTATGCCGAACGCGTCAATGGCGGTTATTTTCTCGACATCAAGCCAGACCGGGATCGCATTGCCCGGCACGGACTTTCGATGGAGACGGTGCAGGAGACAATCGCGATGGCGCTCGGCGCGAAAGCCCTGACCACGACCGTCGAGGGAAGGGAGCGCTACGATGTGGTATTGCGCTATCCGCAGGCCTCCCGCGCCGACCCGGAGGCGATCGCACGCGAGGTTTTCGTAACGACGCCTGCGGGCGCGGCCGTTCCACTCGGCGAGATCGCCGATATCACACGGGCGCGCGGCCCCACCATGGTGCGCACCGAAAGCGGGCAGCCGGTCGTCTATGTTTTTGTCGATATCCGCGGCCGCGATCTCGGCGGCTATGTAGGTGAGGCGCGGCGCGTTGTTGCCAGCGAAATCGCGCTGCCGCCCGGCTACACGGTAGCCTGGAGCGGCCAGTTCGAATATCTGGCCCGCGCGCAGCAGCGCCTTTCCGTCGTCATCCCGGTCACGCTGCTTGTGATCTTCCTGCTCCTCTATCTCAACTTCAAGAGTCTCACCGAAACCTTCATCGTGATGCTGTCACTGCCCTTCGCTTTGGTCGGCGGACTTTGGCTGATGGCGGCGCTCGATTTCAACATGAGCGTCGCGGCCGCCGTCGGCTTCATCGCGCTGGCGGGGGTGGCTGCCGAAACCGGCGTCGTGATGCTTCTCTATCTCGACCACGCCTTGCGGGACGCGAAGGCCGCGGCCGTGGCCGAGGGCCGCGCCTTCACGCGCGGAGATCTCAACACCGCGATCATGGAAGGCGCTGTCGGGCGCGTGCGACCGAAGATGATGACCGTCATCACCATCATGGCCGGTCTCCTGCCGATCCTCTGGGCCACCGGGACCGGGGCCGAGGTTATGCAGCGCATCGCCGTACCGATGATCGGCGGCATGGTTTCGTCCACCATCCTCACCTTGGTGGTGATCCCGGCGATCTACGCAATCGTTCATGGTATGAAGTTATTGAATGGCGATGCAGGCACGGACGGTTGAACGACAACGATGATCACACATGGAGACAGCTGCAAAGCGATCTCTCGTGAAAGTCCGGCATCCATCCGGACAAAGGGGCGACGGCGCGGGCTTGTGTCAGGCCGCCTCCACTTTGAGACCCGCGGCCTTCCATTCCGGAAATCCGTCTTCGAGCCGCCGCACATGAAAGCCTCTCGCCCGTAGCAACGCGACGGCTTCGAATGCCAGAATGCAGTAAGGGCCCCGGCAATAGGCGACAATCTCGCGATCCGCCGGCAGGCTCGAAAGCCGGGCGTCGAGCTCGGTCAAGGGCACATTGATCGCACCGGGCACGTGCCCTACGTCGAACTCGTCACGCGGGCGCACGTCGAGGACCATGACGCTGTCGTCACGCAAGCGGCGTTTCAGCTCCATGCGCGACACCGGCTCGAAAGTATCCAGCTCACCGAAACAGGCGGCCACGATTTCGCGAACTTCGGCGATATTGCGTTCGGCCACACGCCGGAGACCCGACAGAACCTCGATCACCGGTCCATCCGCAAGGCTGTAGACAATGTGACGGCCGTCGCGGCGAGATGCGACCAACCCGCTCCGGCGCAGCTGCTGCAAGTGTTGCGACGCGTTTGCGACCGGCATGCCCGTTCGCGCGTAAAGCGATCAGGCTGGGTCTCGAACGTCTTGGCTTCGACGTGTGTGAGGCCGAGTCCGGCATAGAAGGAATCAAGCTGGCCATGACGGGGGAGTTCCGGCTCATCGTCACCGACATTCTGATGCCGGACAAAGATGGCATAGAGACAATATTGGAAATTCGGCGCGGGCGAAGCCGGGTCAAGATACTGGCGGTATCCGGAGGCGGTCGTGTCCGGAACGATGCGTTCCTGAAAGCTGCATCTGAACTCGGCGCGGATGGAACGCTGAGCAAACCCTTCGAAATGCAAGACCTCATGGCGAAGGTGAAGTCCCTGTTCCCGGAGATTGAGGAAGTCTCTCCGGTCTCCTGAAATTATTGTCGGAGGTGCTGCAGCGGATTCCGTTCAGATATAGGAAAGCAAGGGCACATATGGCGTCCACCGGCAACATGAACCGCCTGCTGAGGAGCATCGCGACACTGCCAGCCGACCTTCGGAATTTCATCGCTCCGGAGAGGCGCGTAAAAAGCGTATCGTCGAACGAAGTGTCGGCAGACCCGGAAGATGGCGGCGTCCTGGTGCTTCAGGATGATGTCGCTTTTTCAGCCGCCGCACCCTCATCCATTACTCATATCCAACTTCTCAATCTTTCCCCGATCGAGAAACGTGCTGGGCGTTCGTGGTCTCGTATCGAATCGCACGTTCATCGGGTTGTCGAAAACACGTTGACGCGCCGCCTTCGGTCTGGAGACACCTATATGCGCGTCGGGTCGACGGCATACGCGCTGTTTCACGTCGATGTAAGTACCGAAGAAGCGGCGCTGCGTACGGTTGTCATCGCAAGAGAGATATTAAAGCTCCTCTTTGCCGATGATTTTTCCGACTCCGATACGGAAATCATGCTTCCTGACATTGAAGTCAAAATACTGGATGTCGATGCGGAAAATCCGACGTTCCTCAAAGATATGGGCGCGGCGATAGGTACCGCTGCAGCGCGTGCAGCTGTCAAAATGAGCGCCCAGAATCCGTCTCAAAAGGAGATGCAGCGTCTTGTCGATGCATCCGGAATAGCCCTGCAGCGCATGGTTGAAGACGTCGTTCTAAAACCAGATCCCAGAGAAATCATGCGTGTGCAGAGCTTCATCGAACATTTGCGCGATATGGAGCGTGATCTGCAGCATCCTGCCGCTGCGGGTGCAAAAGGAAAAATTGCGCTCGAACCTGTCAAAGGCAGGACGAGACTTTCGTACGAAGGATACGTTAGCCGCGACGTTTCGGATTACTCCGGTGTTCGTGAGCGCATACGGGAGTTAGCTGCGCGCGCACAAGACGGTCTTCGTGAAGCTGCGCGAAAGAATGTATCGCCCGTGTCGGGCGGGCACATGGAGAACGGTGCCGACCTCGTGTGGCGGATGGCGCCGTCGCGAGACTTTCAGTACTCGATTGACTATCTACCCGTGGTCGACGTGCGAACCGCCGTGATGGGAGTGCATCGGGCGCGAATCACGTGCAGAGCGCAGGCAAGTGAAGTTAGCGACGCGGAGCGACGGTGTATCGAGAACGCGCCCTCAGTTTTACAAGCGGCCGACCTGGTTCTCCTTCAGTCCAGCGTCATGGCGATGAGCCAGTCGCGCAACGTCAATCGGGTAGTCGCTGTAGGCATAGATGAAGTCAGCTTGGCGACTGCCGGTGCGAGAACAAGGTTCCTGAGGGAAGGGGCCTTCAGGATTCCGCTGGAAATACGAAGCTCAATTGCGTTTGAGATCGTTCTGAGCCGCCTTCATCGCGTAACGGAAATATCCAGATGGGTTGAAGATCTGGCACCGTTTTGTCGTGCGATCTTCCTGCGATTACGGCGTCCTTCCGACATGCACATTTTCGAAGTCGAGACGATGCCCGCAGAGATGAGGGCCCGGCTGACCGCAATCGGATTGGAGGCCGAAGAGGGGATCGATGAAAAGACATTTTATGACGACATGGTGCGGCTGGTTGAAATCTCAGAAGCGTTGAATTTGCGCGCCTACGTGGCCAATGCGCACAACCACTCAACATTCATCGGAGCGATCGCTGCCGGAGTAGGATACGTCTTTGGTGAGGCGGTCTTCGAGCCGCGCTTTGATCCTGCTTCTCCCGTTCGGTCCTCATTGACGTCGTTGATCGCCGGGCCTCTCAAGCCGTGAAATATCAGCATACACCTCATATCAGGCGACGGGATGACACAAGAGGCCGAGGATCAACACAAGAGCGGGAAGGTAAGTCTCTCTAGCGCCGGTGTCGACGGGGATATTCCGTCAAGACGGACATCGTTGAGGCTAGGATTGGGGGTTGATAACCAACTGGCTAAGCCCGCAATCGATGGTACGGCCAGAATCGCTGCGATGTCGATTGGTCTTGTCGGGCTGGCCATCGCATTGCGTGTGTGGCCCTTCGCATATCTCGGAGCTGACGCACCCTTTCTGACATTTTTCCCCGCTATTGTCGCGGCTGCGGTTCTTGGAGGCCGGCAAGCTGGCATTATCGCTACGGCACTTTCGATTCCCTCTATCGTATTCGTTCTGACCTTGATTGCAGGACAGCCGGTTATCGCCGGTGCCGCTCGGTGGAGCGGCTTGGCGGTCTTTGGATTCGCGGGTCTGCTCGTTTCAGTCTTTGCGGGCATGATATTCCAGCTTCACGAACACGTGTCTCGCGTCGGGCAGGAGCGCAAGCGACTCGACGAAGACCTCCGGCTTCAGAATGAATTGATGCGGCTGCGAGATTTCGACAGCAGGCACTTGAAAACCTTCTTTTCTCGATCGACCGAACATTTGGCGGAGACGTTGCAGGTGGATCGTGTGGCTATCTGGCTGTTCAACGCGACCGGAGACGGCATCGAGTGCCAGGATTTGTATATCCGCTGTAGAAACCGGCACGAGTCCGGCGCGCTGTTGCGGGCTGTGGAGTTTCCCCGGTATTTTTCTGCGCTTCGGTGCGGAGAAGTCGTCGAGGCCAGCGATGCCCGCACCCATCCGGCAACGTCGGAGTTTTCGGGAAAGTATTTGAAGCGCTTGGGTATCGCGTCGATGCTCGATGTGCCTATTCGGGCGGGATCCGAACTGGTCGGAATTGTCTGCTGCGAACACGTTGGTGATTTACGCGAGTGGCGGCCGGAAGAGACGAGATTCGTCATGGCGGCCGCCGGTTACCTCATGCTTGCCATGAGGAACGGCGAAAGGTTGCGTGCGGAAGCCGGGCTGCGCAGGTTGAATCGAAAACTCGAACGACTGGTCGATACAAGAACAAAAGCGTTGGCGGAGAGCGAACGACAACACAGAACGCTGCTGGATAACCTCCATGGGATGGCGTATCGCCGCAAGAAAGATGATTCTTGGGCGTTGGAGTTCGTAAGCGATGGCTGTCGATCGCTTTTAGGTATTGCGCCCGAGGATCTCATCAAGAAACGAATCGAATATCTCGACCTGGTGCATCCGGATGACATCGCGCCGCTCCGGCGCGAATTTGCTTGTGCGATGGCGGAAAACCGCGAAGCCGTGTGCGAGTATAGAGTCGTCTTGCCGGATGGTACAAGGAAGTGGGTTCTGGAAAAGGCTCAGGTCGTACCTTCTCTGTCTGGCGGCAACGATGATGCCCTGGAAGGATTTGTTACAGACATCACGGACCGGAAGCAGATGGAGATACTGCTCCGTGCGGTGTCGGTGGAGGCTGCCGGCCTCGCCATCGACGATTTCCTCCGGCTTTGCGCGCAGCGCGTATCGGAAGCATTGAATGCGGACATTACACTGATTGCCCAGCCGGGAGAAAATCCGGGGACAATGCAAACACGTGTTGTCTGGGTGGATGGCCGATTGGCTGAAAATTTTTCTTATACCCTTGAGGGCTCTCCTTGCGAAAATGTCCATGGAAAGGAATTCTGCCTTTATCCCGGAGACGTGCAGAGGCTTTTCCCCCATGACCAATTATTGGCAGAGATGGGTGTGGAGGCCTACGCCGCTATCCCTCTCTTTGATAGCGAAGGTCGCGCGATCGGATTGATCGCCGCGTTACGACGATCGGCGCTCTCCAACCCGGCACCTTTCGAACCCCTGCTTCGACTGGTCGGCGTTCGCGTGGCGGCGGAACTAACTCGCACCGCCGCCGAGGATGCGCTAAGGCGGAATGAAAGATTTGCGCGGTCCGTTCTGGACTCACTGCATGCCCACATAGCGGTCGTGGATAGTACGGGAGAGATTGTTGCTACCAATGCTGCCTGGCGCGATTTTTCCGAGGCAAACGGCTTGCCGGAAGGCGCCGCTGACGTTGGGGTCAACTATCTCGAGGTTTGCGACAGATCTTCTGATGCTTCGGAAGAGGCGAAGCGGGCGGCAGCATCAATTCGCGCCGTGATCGACGGTTCATCTGATGGCGATGCGTTTGACTATCTCTGTCATTCGGATACCGAAGAACGCTGGTTCAAATGTCGAATATCGAGATTTGTTGACAGCAAACCGCAGTACCTCGTGATTGCCCACGAGGACATTTCCGCCGTCAAGCTGGCGCAAAGGAGCGCGGAACAGAACAGACGTCAGTTGAACGATATATTCGAGCATTCCCCGGATGGCATCGTTGTATCGGATGCAGATGGGGTTATCGTCATGGTCAACCGTCAAGCAGAGCTTCTATTCGGGTATATGCGTTCCGATCTCCTGGGAAGACCGGTCGAAACGCTCGTCCCGGCAGAAGTTGAGGGGCATGCCACCTTTCGAAAGGAGTATCTGCGTGCACCAAGACCTTACCGGATGGGAGAAGCGCGCGGCGAATTGAAAGGTAAGCGTAAGGACGGAAGCCTCTTCCCGGCGGCGATCAGTCTGAATGTTCTTGAGACGGACGGTCAAAAGCTTGTTGCCGCGACGGTTCGCGATCTCACCGCTTTCAAAGCGGCAGAAAGCGATCGAACCGCCAGACATGCCGCCGAGGAGGCAAATAGGGCTAAAACGAACTTTCTTGCTGCAATGAGCCACGAAATACGTACTCCCATGAATACCATCGTTGGATTTGCAGAGGTATTGGCCCATGAAGACCTGTCGCCGGATCAGGCGGACGTCATCGACAAGATGCGCGACTCCGCGGATCACTTGCTGGGCTTAATTGACGATATTCTCGATTTTTCCAAAATTGAAGCGGACCGCATCGATCTCGAGCGAGCCCCCATGGTGCTTGGCGATCTTCTCGAAAGTGCGGTGCGTTCGTTGACGGAGTATGCGACGAGGAGGGGCGTTCTTGTACACCTGTTTGTAGCACCCGAGCTTCCGGCAGAAATATATGGAGACGCCGTGCGGTTGCGACAGGTCGTCTACAATCTTCTTGGGAATGCGATCAAGTTTTCGTCCGGCCGTCCGGGCGTTCCTGGCCGGGTCGAGCTACGGGCCGAGATCTCTCGGTCCGAACCTTCCACACTGCAACTGACTGTCTCGGACAACGGTATAGGCATGGGGCGCGATGTAAGGGAGCGGCTGTTCGAACCTTTCAGCCAAGGAGAAAGTTCGACAACTCGCCGATTTGGCGGCACAGGGCTGGGCCTTGCAATATGCAAGCGCATTGTCGTCAGCATGAGAGGGAAGATTGCGGTCACAAGCGAAGTCGGCGGCGGTACAAGCTTCACCGTTACTTTGCCGATAGAGTCTGTTGCTGGCGTGCAAGACGCAAGTTCCGATCGTTTTTTGGCCGGGTTGCCATGTCTCCTCGTGCCGGGGAGTGACTTTGTTGCAGAAGACATTCGCGCGTATCTTGAACACGCCGGTGCAATTGTTCAAATGCATGACGATGGTGATGCGACGCACTTCGCGGGAGCCCCCTGTATAGTCGTCGAACAGTGCGGAACGTCGGAACCGAACGGGGGACCGCGGCTGTTGGTTCGGCCTGCGGGAGGTCAGTTGAACCGGTTGTCCTGCGCCGAAAATACTCTCCTTGACATCAACGCTCTGCGCTATGAAGACTTGGTGAGTGCCGTGGCGAATGTGGCAGGCAGAGTCCGTGCTGAGGACGGTGAGCTAGCGAACGCAGCTGCGATCTTGATGACTCCTGCAGACCGCAAACATGCCCGTGCGCGTGCCGGAGTAATTCTAGTCGTGGATGATGATGCGATGAATCGTGCTGTCATGGCGCGGCAACTGGCGTTGCTCGGTTTCCAGGCCACATTTACATCAAATGGGGTGGAAGCGTTGAAAACATTGCGCGACGGCAAGTTCGCGTTGCTGCTAACCGATTTGCATATGCCGAAGATGGACGGTTACGAACTTGCCAAATCCGTCCGGCGTGACGAAGGGACTGGGGATGTTGCAAACGAGCGTCGGAGTCGTTTGCCTATCATAGCACTGACGGCAAATGCATTGCGGGACGAGGTACGTAGAGCCCGCGAAAGTGGAATGGACGAATACCTGACGAAACCTATTTCAATGGCAAGGCTTGGCGCGGCACTTGATCGATGGCTTGATCTTGAAAGCGGAAGCTCCGGTTCTGGCGACGTGATTGAGCATGTCGAAATGGACGTCCGCTCCAATTCAATGATCGATCTCACAACATTGAAGGAATTCGCTGGGGGCGATGGACGAGAGATGTCTGCTCTGTTGAGGCAATACGTCGAAGGAGCGGAGCAGTATGCTTCGGAGATACGAGCGGCGGCGGAGAAAGGTGACTTTGCGGCATTGATTCTCGGCGCCCACAAACTCAAGGCCTCGTCTGGTTGGGTTGGGGCAAAGGAGCTTGCCGCTCTGTGCGCGAGCCTTGAGGACGTTGGTCGCGAAGAAAATGCACGGAAGGTTTCCGCCTATCTCTCGGATTTTGAACGGCAAATTGCCGATGTCATCAAGGCGGTTTCCCGGGTTCTTGACCAAAAGGGCGGAGAACCGTCGAAATAGGGGGGGGCGAGGAAGGAGGCGCATCGTCGTCTGGACGGATGCCGTCGATCAGTATCTGGGGGCGAGCCGCGCGGTGTTCTCAACGCCTTGCGCGGGCCGCTTCTCCATTACCGCGCAAACCGCATCCGGATTCGTCCCGCGCTTCGACCTGCTGGACCTGCTCATGGGCAACGAGACGGCCGACGCTCATCCTGGCTCATGTGACGTTGCTGGAGACGGTGGGCTATACGGGCGCAGACCGGTTCATGATCCAGAGGACGAAAACCCTTGGGCTGGTACGATATCGGTCCCGGGCGTTCCTGCGGACGTCGCGTGCCGGTTGGTCGGCAACAATATCTCCGCCGGGCAGGCGGATTGATTCGGATCAACGATCTGGAACTATATAAGAACATTCACTGACGATACGCCCGGTCGTCTTGCGGTGCGTCGGTGGACTGCCCCCCTCGCAAATTAGCACTTGACCTTCCAGCAGTAGAAGGTTGCATCATCAACAGATGAAGCGGTTCCGGGCACATATATCGGCTCTGTACGTCCTTAGCGTGGTCTTCGTCGCGCTCGGCCACTGCTGGTCGGCGTCCCCGGCCAAGGCCGTCCCGGCAAATGCCGTGTCCACCTCTCACAATCATGCTGAGATTGTCGCACATGGGGTGCATGGGCAGCCGGATGGCGTCTCCGCAAAGGGGTGTCTTGGCGACGAAACCGCCTGTGCCATTGCGGCCTCGTCTCCCGCGCTGCTGCCTGCGCTGGCGAACGTTCCCGATCCTGCATCGAAAAACCTCATATTGCTGTTACCGGCGATGCTCGCTTTCGCCGAACCTTCCGGGACGAGCGAAGCGAGTAGACCGCCGGAGCGGCGAACACTGTCCCTTCACAGCTATGCCGAGGCTTTCGCCCGCACCGGCCGTCTGTTGATCTAGAACTTCCATTCTTTGGGACGGACGCTTGCGCGTCCTTTTTGCCATTGGATGGAGTCTGTCTTCATGTTTCGGAAAATCTTTCCCGGTCTTGCGCCTCTCATGCGTGGACGGACAATTGCCACTCTTGGCGCCGTAATGCTTTGGGTGGCATCCGGCGCCGCTCCCGCCTTCGCCGGAAACTATCGGCTCACCGTTTCGACCGCGAAGGTCGAGATCGGTGGCCGCACCGTCGAGAAGATGACCATCGACGGCGGCATTCCGGGCCCAACGCTCCGCCTGAAGGAAGGCGAAGACGCAACGATCACCGTCGTGAACGAGACGGATGAGAAAACCTCCGTGCATTGGCATGGGCTGATGCTGCCGGGAATGATGGACGGAGTGCCGGGCTTCAACGGCTTCATGGGTATCGCGCCTGGCGCCTCCTATACATACACGTTCAGGATCAGGCAGAGCGGCACCTACTGGTATCACAGTCATTCCGGCACGCAGGATCAAAGCGTACTTGGTGCGATCGTGATCGAGCCCGCCAAACCCTCTCCCTTCCGCGCCGATCGCGACTATGTCGTCCTTCTCGGCGACGCCACGCCGGAAGACTCCGATCGCGTGTTGCGCAACCTGAAGGCAGATTCCGGCTATTACAACTACAACAAGCGCACGCTGGTCGACTTCTTTGGCGATGTGGACAAGCAGGGTCTTGGCGCTGCTCTGAAGGACCGTCTCGACTGGGGCGCCATGCGCATGGACCCGACCGACCTCGCGGACGTTACCGGCTACTCGTTCCTCGTCAACGGCAAGACACCGGATCGGAACGAAACCTTCATCTTCAGGAAGGGCGAGCGGATTCGCCTGCGCCTGATCAATGGCTCTGCGATGACGTTGTTCGATGTCCGGATCCCGGGCCTGAAGATGACGGTGGTCGCCGCCGATGGCAACGACGTCAATCCGGTACCTGTCGACGAGATTCGCATGGGCGTAGCCGAACGGTATGACGTGCTCGTCGAGCCCAGGGAAGACATGCCCTACACGCTCTTCGCCGAGTCGATCGACCGCATGGGGTATGCGCGCGCGACACTGGCGATGGCCGAAGGAGAGGAGGGGCCGATTCCGGAGAGAAGGCCGCGTGTCCTGCTCGGCATGGCCGACATGGGAATGACGCATGACGGTGACGATATGGCGAACATGGAGGCCGGCACCATGGATCATGACACCATGGATCATGACACCATGGATCATGACACCATGGACCACAGCGCAATGGGTCACGCGGCCGCAAGCAAGGCCCTGGATGCGGATGCATCTGAAAGCCGGCCGGTCGGCTGGGCTTCGGGCTTTCCGCCGGAGGCAAAGGTGCTAGCGTATGGCGACCTGCGCTCGTTACATGCGCGCGATGACAACGGCGCGCCGGACCGCTCCATCGAAATGCGGCTCACGGGCAACATGGAGCGCTATGTCTGGACGCTGAACGGAGAGAAATTTGGCGCTGCGCCCCCAGTTCGCGTCCGCTATGGCGAGCGTGTGCGTCTCATCTTCGTCAACGAAACGATGATGGCGCATCCGATGCATCTCCACGGCATGTTCTTCGAATTGGAGAACGGCACTGGAAACCGGCGGCCGCTGAAGGACACGGTCATCGTGCCGCCCGGACAATCCGTCTCGGTTGTCCTCACGGCGCGCGAGGTCGGAAGCTGGCCGCTTCATTGCCATCTGCTCTATCACATGGCGTCGGGCATGATGACGGCGTTCGTTGTCGAACCGCCGGATACGGCCGAAAGCACGATCACACCCGACGGGGCTGCGTTGCCGCTCGGGTTTGCGCAAAATGGCGCTGCGCACGCAGCGCATGCCGGGCATGGAGGTATGTGATGAAGGTGTCCATTGCACTTGCTTTCATCCTCGTCGTCGGCGTCGCATCGGCATCGCATGCACAGGAACCGGTGCCCGACGATCATGGCTCCGATCTCTTCAACATGATCAAGATGGAAGTCGATTATGCCGACGCGCATGACGGCCTGTGGAACTGGAACCTCGATGGCTGGGTGGGCGGTGACGTCGAGCGCCTCTGGACAAGGTCGAAAGGCCAGGTCGCCGATGGCGACATCGAAGATGCGGAAGCGCAGTTGTTCTATGGCCGGAACTTCCACCCGTTCTGGGATGCATTGATCGGTGTCCGTCAGGACTTCGAGCCGGATAGTGAAACCTACCTGGCTGCCGGCGTTGTCGGTCTCGCTCCCTACTTCTTCGAGACGGAGGTGACGGCCTTTGTCTCGACGGAAGGAGACCTGTCCGCGCGCTTCGAGCAGAGCTTCGAGCTTCCGGTCACCCAGCGGCTGATCGTGGAGCCGCGCATCGAGCTTAGTGCCTTCGCGCAGGACGTGCCGGCGCGAGGGATTGGTGCCGGCTTCAGCGATATCGAGGCCGGCCTTCAGATCCGCTACGAGGTCACGCGGAAGTTCGCCCCTTATGTCGATCTCGTCTGGGAGCGCGACCTCGGTGAAACGGCGTCCCTCACACGTGCAAACGGCGAGGATGTCGAAGATGCGACCCTGCGCTTCGGTGTGAGGGCGTGGTTTTGACGACCCATTCGAAAAGGAATCTGGAAATGCAAGAACTCTGCGAACTTGAGGAGAAATCACGATGAAAAGCACAATTCGGTCGTCGCTGTCGGCGACGGCAATCGTTTGTTTTCTGGCCGGCCCGGCGCTCGCCGCGGGAACGGGTCACGCTCACGGTTCCATGCCGGGCATGTCAGACGACATGGCGGGCATGATGGGGGACATGGATAGCCGGATGGCGGATACTGCCGCCTTCGGACGGAAGGGTGAGGCGGAGAAGGTCACTCGGACGATCAACATCGAAGCGTCGGAAATCATGTTCGATACGACGGCTCTGGAGTTCAGCGCCGGGGAAACCGTCCGTTTCGTCGTATCCAACAAAGGCGAACAGCCGCATGAGTTCACGATCGGTGACGGCGCTTATCAGGAGCTCGCACGCCAGATGATGACGCACATGACCGACATGGGAATGGACGCGTCGTCTGCCGAACACGCGGCTCTGCACCAGTCAGCGGGTAACACGGTCACGCTCGATGTTGGCGAGACGAAGGAGATCGTTTGGACCTTTACCAACGCGGGAACATTCGAGTTTTCGTGCAACATACCGGGTCACTCGGAAGTGGGCATGAAGGGCACGATCGCTGTGAACTGACGGGAGAGCGGCAGAAGATGAATGATGGACTCGATCTGAATCAACGCACTTCATTTCTGCGCGACGCAAGTTGAGGCGGGAGTGAGGGGGTTCGTGAAGCGAAGATGCCAAAGCGGATCGAGCTCGTATCGAAAATGTCCGAGAGGGTGAATGGCCATGAACAAGGCAAGCCGGTCAGTGGGTGCATATCCGTGCCGAGGTTGCGGAACTGCCGAGGGTGACCAGGTCATGCGCGAACGCTCTCGCCTCCGCCGGACGCCACAACAGGTCTACGTCGTGCAGGGCGAACCCTACACCTCGGAGGCCTTGCGCATCGGCAGCGGCCAGATGCTTGGCTGGAACCATGCCGTTCCTCGCCGGGATCAGGTCTTCGCGCTGTGAGAGGGGTCTTGATATCGAACAAGGGTCAAGGCGCCTGGCTCTCTTTCCTGAGGCGCTACGTCGCTCTCATGGCGCCGGGCAATCTCGCCTGGGAATTCGCGCATATGCCACTCTACACGCTCTGGGGAAGCGGAACGCGAGGCGAAATCATCTTTGCTGCGATCCATTGCACCGGCGGCGACATCCTGATTGCGCTTGCTGCACTGGTAGCCGCCCTCGTCCTGTTCGGAAGCAGCCGCTGGCCCGAGCAGACTTATGGGCGTGTCGCGCTTGCGACCGTCGTGATCGGCCTTGCCTACACCCTCTTCAGCGAATGGCTCAACATCGAAATTCGCGCGTCATGGGCTTACAGCGATCTTATGCCCATCATCCCCATGCTCGACGCCGGCCTCTCGCCCGTGGCTCAATGGCTTGTCCTGCCGGGGCTGTCCCTCTGGTGGCTCAGACAAAAGGGCGAGGAGATACTGACGGTCCGAAAGCTGTGACCACCCGCGCGCAGAGCCGCTGCCGAATGCGAGGCTGATCGGAAACTGCCATGCGAGGGCGGTCTCCAACATTCCGCCTTAGTGAAACAAAGATTGGCGCCGCAAAAAACGAATGTCTGAATCGGGGTGCCCCGCTCTAGGCAGTGGGAGCAAAAGAGTGGCCTTATGAGCAAAGAGCCCACGACTCAAAGGCCAGAAGCTTTCCGTCGGCAGGACTCTTCGCACGCGGATTTGGAACCGGCTCCGCGAACGTCTCCGGCCAGGCAAAGCTGGCCGAGACGTGGAGAGGTGACCGCTGTAAGACACCATTGCGCAAGGATGCACATCGCCAAGTATATCCGTTGTTGCTGAACATATACCGCCACCGTTTCGCATGAAAATGCTGGCGCGCGAGCTGGCCTGAAAAACCGTTTCTCCGAAAATGTGAATCCAATCAGGCGGATAGGCCCCTCCACCCGTCCGCCCCTGGGCACCATTCTCCCTTCATCGCTGAAACGTCCGGGGATAACCGTCTCCGGTTGTCATCGTAATGTCGCGGTACCGTTACGCGTTCGCACGGTCCGGAATTAGGGTGCGCGTTTCCCGGCCCGATTTCCCGGTTGTGATCTCTTCGCGCGCATCCCGTCTTCGCGCGGAAAAACTTTATCCCCGCCATACGCGCCAGGCGCGAAACTGCCGCGGAAACTTCATTCCACAAAGAGAGAGATGGACATGACGGCATTTTTTCAGGCGGCGGTCGCGGATGAAAGTTCGGCGCCGGTCGAGTGGTCCGGCGGCACGGGCACGTTTTGGACCTGGGGCGAATTCGACGGTGCGAGTGTGGCGCTCGAGGCGAGCCCCGACGGCGAAAACTGGTTCACCGTCGGAGCCTCGCTTGTCTTTGGCGAGAAGGGCGTGGGTGCCTTCGCGCTCGGTCCCTGCAAGCTGCGCGCGACGCTTGCCGGTGCGGGCGCGGCGACGAGCGTCAGCGCCAGGTTGTGATCTTCAGCGGCGCCCGGCGAAGGGATGCGTGCTCGACAGTCCACCATCGACGGCGATGGCCTGTCCGTTGACATAGGACGCATCGTCGCTGGCGAGGAAGAGCGCGGCCTGTGCGATTTCCGGCGGCAGGCCGTAGCGCTTCAACGGGTTGAGCTGGCCGATCTTGTCGTCCGAACCGCGCGCTCGGGCGCCGTCGAAGATCGGCTTCGTCATTCCCGTCTCGATGAGACCGGGGCAGATCGCGTTGACGCGCACGCCGGTGCCGTAGAATTCGTTGGCGGTGGTCTGGACGAGGCTGATGACGCCGGCCTTGCTTGCGCTGTAGGGCGTGCCACCGGCATTGGCGCGCAGTCCCGCGACGGAGGCCGTGCAGATGATCGAGCCCTTGCCCTGGGCGATCATGTGGCGGCTCGCATGCTTGATCGCGAGGAAGGGGCCGATCAGGTTCACGGCGAGGATTTCCTTCCAGTAGTCCACTGTCTGCTCATGCAGCGGGACGAGCCCGCCGCTGATGCCGGCATTGGCATAAACGACATCGAGGCCGCCGAACCCGGAGAGGCAATGGTCGACGAAGCCTTTCACGGCTGTCTCGTCGCTGACATCCGCGGCAACGGACGAAACCGTGCCGCCTTCCTTGCGGATCATCTCAGCCGTTTCGTCGACCGCGGCTTCAACCCGGTCGACGGCGACGACCTGCGCGCCTTCATGCGCAAAAAGAAGGGCGCTGGCGCGGCCGATGCCGCTACCAGCGCCCGTCACGATGGCTCGTTTCCCGGACAGTCTTCCCATGATCTTGTCTCCCCTCGTGAATCGCATTTTCGATGATGCGACTTTAGGGGCAGGGAGCTGCCTGGAACAGGCGAAAGAGGATCAGAAGTCCTTGCCTGCCGACACGGCCCACTGAACCTGGCCCTGCTGGCCGTCGATCGTGCCCGAGCTGCCGACCGCCGGGGCTTCATCGATGGGGGCCGTGCAGTTTTCCGGCGCATCGCCGACCTTGGTGCAGATCGTGTTGTCCGAAACGCGCCAGGAGCCCTGGGCCTCCGAGCCGTCGGCGCCCTTCACCACGATGCTGGACGCGTCGGGGTAATAGATCTTGGTCACGGCGCCGTCCGGCCCGGTGAGCGTCACGGTGTTGCCGACAAGGCCGTCGCCCACATTGGCAAGCGCCGCACCGGCGAAAGCGAAGGTCGAAACGGCGGCTGCGAGTACGAATTTTTTCATGGATACCCTCCCAAATTATATCCGTGTCCGGAGCAGGGACTGTTCCCTTGCCCGTTAACCACGAACTCTACATGCCCGCACGGGCGGCGCAAGGGCGGCGC
>Ga0180009_10004011_pt1 | contig 16413 bp, 21 predicted proteins | sample OS_PC_MetaG_FD_123537 | JGI IMG/M metagenome (GOLD analysis project Ga0180009, IMG submission 123537) | Groundwater microbial communities from the Aspo Hard Rock Laboratory (HRL) deep subsurface site, Sweden - OS_PC_MetaG | ecosystem: Environmental > Aquatic > Deep subsurface > Groundwater...
CTATAATCTTTTTAACACTACCCATGTTGTCTGAAGCTATTTTTTCTAAACTTATCCAAAAATTCTTTACCAATATTATGGCCGGTTCAAACGCTTCGGCTATAAATACTTTAATTTTTATAAATATTTTTCCAACATCCAATAGAATTGCAGATGTGTCCAACCACATTTTATTTAAATCAGCCTGTATTTTAGCACTGTCTTCTTGATCCTTTAATATCTCATCAAAAGATTTTTGGCCCCTCATTAAAGCTTCTAGCTCAGTTTCGGCAAAACCCGTAACATTTACCAAATAACGCTTGCGAAACCTATCCATTGTCTGCCATTGCCATCCCATATCTTTTAAACCGTCAATCATTAAGCCAAGTTTTTGAGTTGGCTCATCAGACGCAAACATATCCATTGCAGATATAGTGGTTCCAAACACAACATTTATTTTTGATATAGTTGGAATAACATCTTCAAGATTCCACATTTTGTCATAGAATTCCGCAATCTTTTCCAATGATACATTAAATTTCTGCGAAATCTTCCACATGTTCATAAAAGCCCCAACGCCACCCTTGCCTATTAAAGATATAAGATTTTTCTGTTGTGAAAGCGAAACGCCAATAGCTTTTAAAGATATTCTATATTTATTGGCAAATGTAGCAATTCTTTCCCAATGCTTTATTCTTGCCTTATCGGTCTCAAGCCCAACACTCTTTTCTAAATATCTTGCCATTTCTGCTGCTTGTTGAACACTGTCGAACAACAACGAACTTGTAATAAGCACTTCTTTATTCACCGCATCAATATCTTTGGGCATCTCTCTAAATTCTTTGACTATTGTTGTGGTTATATTTGCGGCTTCTTCCAGAGAATCTATATACATTATATTTCCAACATATAAATCAACAACCGATTTTTGTACAGCATCCAAACTATCCTGTTGCAAACCCAGACTTTTTTGCAACTCAGATCTTGTTTTTTTAATTGCTGTAAACCACTCAAGGGATATTTCATACCCTCCTCTAAATAAATCAACGACCTTTTTAAGCACTCCAAACATAATACCAAGCGCACCAGTTACAAGAGCGATTGCATTTCTAAGCGTAAATATGCTTCCTAAAAACTCACCTATGCCCTTTCCAATGCCAATAGCTCCCTGCTTTATATAATCTGTCGTCCCCTTCATTTCTTTACCCATTGAGGCTGCTAAATTATATTGCTTGGATATCATTCTCCCTATGATTGGCACCTTCCCAACCAACTCGCCAACCGCCTCTGTCCTTAATTTTTTTATTTCTTTTTCAGCTTTTAAAATTTCTTCGGCATATTCAGCCCTTTTTTTGTCGCTCATATCAGTGGCTTTTCTGATATCTTTATATATTCCTTTTAACTTTTTGGATAAAACAAATCCCTTTTCTAAACTAGAAACACCCCAAAAATCTCCTCCCGTTGTAAGCTGGCTGGTAATCTTATCAAATACACCACCAAGACCGGTTTCTAATGCAGTTACGAAATCTTGTGCTATTTTTCCTCCAACTCCTGCCGCTATGTCTCCGGCTTTTCCTCTTATCGCCATAAGAATAAATATTGATTTAAATTATTTTTGGGATTTTGTTTTAATTCTAACTAAAATGATGGGATAGAGCATCGTTAAAACTTTCTTCAGTGGGCGATGAATCCCAACCATGATAAGGCTCTTCTAAATTAAATCGCAAGGAATATGCGTCTTCGGCTTGTCTCTCAAAAAGTGAATTTATATCCTCCTCGCTTAAAAACTTGCTGACCACTTCATAAATCAACTTATATTTTGCATTCATGCACTTAATTAGTTTTACAAGAATGTTTTGAATTTTTTGATTTAGGAATTTAGATGTTTTTCAACTAAACTATCTAATTCTTTTTTGAGAAGGTTATCTTGACGAGCCACTATGATTAAGTTAGCAATTTTGTTTAGTGTTTCCCTTTCACTGGCTTTCAAAAAAGAAATGCCAGCTATCGATTTCCCCAAAATATTTATGGCATTTTCTTCCATTTCTTTCTCGTCAACGTCCAGTTCGATTGCTGTTTTTGTGGCATCTGAAAAAACTCTGTTCTTAACCCACATTGTGGCCTCTCCCTCCGGATTGCCTATATCAACAAGTATGCTATTATTTTTGTCGATAAACTGCAATTTGTTTATAACCCAATCACTTATTAATTGATATTTCTCATCAACATTCTCCAAACCAGATCCATAGGTCATCGTGAACTTCATCGACTTAATATTCAAATTGGCAGCATCGATAGCATATAGTTTTAAAAACATTTTTTGGCGTTCTTGTGATATATGAATAATTTCCAACCCGCTTGAAAGATAAAAATTTAAACCATCTAATATAGCTTCCTTGTTATCTTCTATGTTTATTATAAACTGTTCTTTCTTTTTGCCAGCAATATTTTTTTTAATTTTGCTGCGATATTGTTCTACATTAATTCCCGCAATAAGATTTCCTATTTTACCCTGAAAGAACTTAAAATTTTGTTTGGCAGTTTTTAAAGAAAATTCAAAAGCCTGGTTGTCATATTCAATAAATAGATCAGTCTTTGGATTAAGCCAAAAATAATAACCTTTGTTTTCTGCCCTTGCTCTTTTTGCGTGTGTAACATTAACATCGCCCAAACCAGCAAAAAATTCTGATAATATTATTTCAGCAGTTTCTCCAGCAATGCCAGAGCCAAATTGCTTTAAATTCATTATTGTAGCCAAAGCCATAGTTAATTTGTTCTTCTGGGTCTCATCGTCATTTGTCCTTTTTAAAATATAATCAAATAATTTCTGCCCCTTTTTAATTGGCTCTGTAATTTTGTTTTCTGTAATTTTGTTTCTTGCTTGCTCAATAATATTGTTGCTAATATAAATTGCAGGAAAATATGCTTCTATTAAACTTTTAAATTCAGGAAACTGTTTGTCATCACACCTACTGGCAATTTCCAATAAGCGCGTTTTTAAAACAGCACTATCTATTTTTCTCTCTGACCAATGATTGCTTAATAGTTTAATGTACTGTAAGATGTCCATTTTTTATTTAGATGGTCGGCGATTTTTATTTGTCGCGGCTTCCGTGTCGCCCTTGACCTTCTTTGGCCTTCCTCTTTTCTTGGGAGCTGGTTCTACAACCTCTTGAGGTTCTTGGGAATATAGAACAGGTTCGCTGGAAACAACAACATCTTCATCATCTTCGTCCCACGGGCAACTTTCAACATCAACTACTTTTTCTGTCTCAACAACAACATCAGAATCTGGTGAACCTGATAACTCCTCTTCGGGTAAACTTGTTTCATAAACATCAAAAAATGATGTGTCAGGCACTTTTTCAACAACCGGTTCAGCTTTTGGTTTCGCTTCCGGTGCTCCAAACAACACTTCTGCTACCTCTATTGTCGTTTTATAACCAGCAAATTCATAAAAATATTCAAATGGCGGCTTAATGGTTCTGCCAACATATCGGCAGTTTTTCATGGTTGGCAACTTCTGCGCCGAAACAACCTTGATTCTTCCATTAGACATTTTGTAAATTTTCATTCTACACCCCTAATTGCATAAAATAACTTCTTCCGAATTGACATTCAGTTCAAACAATGACCGAATCTCGGATTTTTCTTCTGTTATAATTATCGTAACTACTTTATATTTTTTATTATTTTTTATATTTGTATCTTTAAGCAAAAAAGTTACCTCTCCTAATTTATGAATCTGATCCTGCACCCTTACTTTGTCTAATTCTTTCACCAAGTTTAAAACAAATTTCTCATAGCAGAAATCATTCAACAAAAACTCCCTGGGAAGCGCAATAATATTATACCCTTTTTTTAAATAATTATTGTCTATTTTTTCAAGAACATCTTTTCCATAATCTTTTTTAAATTTTTTTTCATTTTTTTTGTTTAGCATTAAATAATAACTCGTTGCTTGTTGCTCCCCCTGCCCCCTTATGCCCGCCTCCACCATATTTAACGGCAATCTTCGAAACATCTATCTCACCCTTACTTGTATAAAATCCATATTTCCACACTTTGCCATCATATACGAACGTTATCATTATATCATAATTTTTGTCTTTTAATGAATCAAAAAGCTTAGAACCAAAGTTTGTAACATTGCAAGCTATACAATTATATCCCTCAAACTCCACTTCAAAAGCGTTCTCTTTAACATAATCTGCACAAAAATTAGTTCTATACTTTATAACATTTTCACCTTTTAATATAATATCATTTATTAAAACATCATCAGCTTCGTCAAATAAGGAATACCAAATATCAGAATCAGCTTCATTGTTAAAACATTGTAAACCAAAAAAGAATTTTTCTGTATTTTCAAAATCAAAAATCCAACAATCATAATCAGATATATATTCTACCGCTGTTGGAATTGGTTTATCGCGAGCTAAAAATTGCCACGTAAGTTTACAACCAGAAATTCCGTCTTTTCTTATTCCGGCAATATCCTCACCAAAATCATTATATTTTTCAATTGCAGATTTATGATGATCAATCCAAACAACATCCTTTGTAATTTCCAACAGCCTCTTCATCATTTCGGGCTCTATCGAAAAATCTAAAATAAGTATTGTATCCTCTGCCTCTATCGACTCAATTGGAAAGGGTATAGAATAATCTATTTCAAATAACTCAACTTCCTGCGGTTCATATAAATATTTAACAATTGCTCCAGAACAACGCCCATCCAAATCATTGTGATGAAAAACTTTTATCATTGCATTAAATAGTTTTTTATTTTTTTTAAGGCAGATTTTTCTATTAACCTTACCATTTCTTTTGAAATGCCATATTTCTTTCCAATTTTTTCAAGCGTTACAGGATTGTCTTGCATAAATCTTTTCCTTATTACGTCTGCCTCTCTCGGCTTTAGCATTTCAAGAGATTTGTTTATCATTTTAAGCTTCATACTCCTATCAACACTTTCTTCTACTGAATCGAAATTGGACAACATATCGATCAATGTATATTTTCCCTCTTCTTTGCCCCCATAAAAGCATATAACATTGTTTTGTTGTTCTTGCTCTATTGAAGTGTTTTGATTCTTGACCCTATGATATACTTGCAATGCCTTATAAGATGTTACACCCTCCGGCAATTCTTCTTGATTAACAATTGCTTCTCCGTTTTTATATTCTATTATTTTACTTTCTTTGGCTATTATTTTCTGAAATAGCCGTCTTTCATCTTGCGTTTTTCCAATCACAACCAAATTCCAATTTTTCATTATAAAATTATTTATACAAGCCCTAATCCAGTAAACAGCATAACTAAGAAACCTAACTCCCCTTGTGTGATCAAACCTCTTAACAGCCTCTAATAGCCCACAATTTCCTTCCTGAATAAGATCAATAATATTAAAATTGTTAAACTTTTTGTACTGCAATGCAATCTTTACAACAAACCTTAAATTGTGCAAAATTATTTTGTCTAGCGTTTCTTGTTTCTTGTCTTTCGCATATTCTTCAAATAAATGTTTTTCTGTTTCTCTGCTAATTGGTGGGTATGGTCGTAACAAGTCTAAATATTCTGTGAAATTTTTTCTATCAGCATAAAATAGCATAAACTTATTCTAACACAAATCAATTGCCTTTGTCAACGTTTTAACTTAATGTCATTCATAAGCTTCCTTCAAATAATCTGGATAAGGTTGAAGCCTATAAAACGTTTCGTTGTATCTTCGACGGGCCTCTTCTACACCATCAGGAGGCAAAGGAATATAAACCTCAACAAATGAAAATCTTTTTTTACCGCCTGGTCTCCAGAATGGCCTTTTAACCTTCTGCCTTTTTGCCAACTGGGTATAATATATTTGCATCAAATCATTCTCAACTACATTCTTAAAGGTTTGATCAATGCTCCCGTCTTGTTTTATAAAATATGCGTTTTTATCAATGGAGTTTGGCGGCTTATATAATATAGAATCTTGTTTGTATTCCTTAGCAATCTCCATTCCAAATTCCAATAACTCTTTATAGTCTTTGCCTATTTCTGGTCTGGCTACAATTATCAAACTGCTTTCGGGCAATTTAGTATCTACAAGTCTTGTTTCTCCAGTCTCTGTATCAATATACTTTTCTTTATATCCTCCCAACGCAGGAACATAACCAAACCCGCTTCTTCTTACTTTGTCCTTTAACTTCCCAAGGTTTTCTATGTTTGTTTTTTCCTGCTTAACCCTTTGTGCAAAAGTTGGCTCTTTGCCAAAAAGACCCAAATATGTTTTGTCAGCAGTTAAAACAATAAATCCTCTTGTAAAATAATCCCTCATTATTCTGTTAAGCGTAACCTCGTTTAATAATTGATAATGCTTATATGCTTCTTTAAGCTCCACCTCAAACAAAACCTTCTCTGCTATTAAATTTGTTTTGCTCATTATCAACTCCTTCTGATATATATTATATAACATTTTAAAATAGATTTTTTTGTTTTTAATTATAACTATCGGGGGGCAATGGAATATAAATTTCAACGTTCACTATTTGATAGATGCCCGTTTTCAAACTATTTATAATTGGCTTGGCGTATCTAATTGTACAATATAAACTGTCCCACTGCTAGAAAGCGTTATTGCATTAAAAATATGCCTCCTAGCGTTTGTGTTAAATTTATCTATTGTATTTGCTGGCAATAGCCAAGCAGTATCTTGATCAAACACAGAACCGGACCAGGTTAATTGAACAAGACAATCAACACTTGAACAAACACGAAATCTTCCTATTGGCAATTCTTGCGAAGATCCGCTTGTGTCTACACTTAACTGAAAAGCAGATTGGGGAGTGTCAACATATATCATCATAATATTTTCCTATTTTTTAAGAAACTCATTTAATGTTTGCAAAAATTTTTCATTGTCGTTTAAATTGCCACCGCTATCAATAATATTCAAACCCTCTGAAACAACTGAAAGCCAAGCTCCAGAAGTGGATGGACAAGATACAACATCAAGAGCAATAAGTTTAAAATCATCTTGAACCACAAGGTTGCTTCCTTCGGATATCAGAGAACCAACCCCCCTCGACGAAATACCCAGCTTGATACCTTCGTTATATAAATTTTGTAGTAATTTACCATTTGGCGTATTCAAAACTTCGATATTGCCTCTCACAACGCTCCCGTCTTGTGTGTCCCACCTGGCTTCTGTGACAACGTGTGAAACATTTTTAAGCTGAACTACACTTGAGTCAATATGATCGAGTTCCCCTACGGACCATCTCTCTTTTATAGCCGTCATATAATTCTTAAATTCTCTCTCCAAAATTCGTTTAGGATATATTCTACCGTTTTGATTTAATGTATCCGCTCTTGCCAATATAATATTTTCAAAAACCAATTTACCATTTGATAATTGTTTGCCCTCATTGATTGGCGGCAATTCAAAATATTCTTTTAAAAGTTGTTGCGGCATTTTTAATTCAACCTCATGTCAAACAATAAATAGAGGGTTATTAAATAAATTGTGTTTTTTTAAGATATTGAAGCTTTATAAAAAAAATTAAACTCCATAAGAGCTTTGCGGAGAATAAGCCAATTGCTGAAAAATTTTGCCAACTATAATATTTGCAGTTATAAACATTTTCTCTTAAAGCTACACCACATGTTATACTCTATTACTGTCCTTTTAAAAAGAGGATATAATTTCTTAGATATAGCAATAATTTTATTGTTTTTGCTCGTATCGTGTCCTCTAACAAAAATCTCCGCATATAACCCGTATTTGTCTGTTATATGAGAACCCATTTCGGGCTTAGAGACAGATGAAATAACAATCCCGTTTCTTCTAAAATTATTTAAACCAAAATTAAAATCCTCGCCTATAAACATTTGTTTTTTTACTTTAATATAAATATAACTTTTTGTTTGTAATAAGATTTCTACGTCCAGAAATTTCATTTATGAGCGTTCTCATTGGCTGCTCCAAAATCACAATTTTTATATTAAAACTGTTTCAATCCCTATATTTTAACACACTTACAAAGATTTATTTTTGCTCATTTTGTAAGCTATAAAAAGCAAAACAACCCACAATATTGCCAAAATAAATTCAGAATATTTTATTAAAAATTGTACAATTGTTTCCAACGCTTGATTTCCCCTACCACTTTCTCTGGGGAGATTGAATATCTTTGATTGTGTTGCTAAGTTTTTTTATGGCAGATGTAAGTTTCTCTACCTGTTTTGGATCCCCTTTAACTTTTACTTTAGATCCCTTGCCCAATAAATATCCAACAATCCCCGTCATAAGCATTTTCCAAGCACCACTCTTTTTTGCTTCTTGTATGTTTTCTTTAAGTTCTAAATTGTCCAAAACTGATTTTAAATTATCCAGAGAAGTCATAAAGCTGTCAACATCTTCTTTTTTGCCTTTGACTTTGATTCCAGTATTTACCGAACTCAAATAGCCAACTATCGCTTGCATTAAATGTGTTTTATCTTGGTCTGACATGTTTTATATTAAAGGCAACTCTCTCGCCATTTTGGGAGATACCCTCGGCATCTACGCCTTTGTATGGGTTAAATTTTCGGGTAAGGGTTATTGTTGTATCTTCTTTTGCCCTTCTAAAATCTCCTCCAATAGAGTACCTGTCGGTTTTCCAATATCCTGCACCTTTTTGCAATATAACAACATCCCCAACATTTTCTTGGATTTTGTATTTTTTGCTTGGTTTAGTGTTTCCTTTAGGAAAAATATCAAACATAGCGTCCTCAATGATTTCTTTGATTGCTTTATAACTCCCGCCAGGCTTCAAGTTATAGTCTTTCTCACGTTCCACATCCCCCATTATGTGTACGCGCTTGCGATAAGCCTTATCTTTGCTATAAGGAAAGTCCTCTTCTGTCTCCCAACCTTGATCTAAATATCTCTTTATTATTGGCAATTTTTTTCCCTTGGGCTTCAAAAAAAACGGACTCATATAGCCAATATTACCAACATTAGCATCTGAAGTTGCTTCTTCCACAGCATCTAAAATAAATTGGTATTTCTTATTCATGTAAATAACTAGTTTGAAAAACAGATTTTAAATATTTTAATGAATTATTAGAAGGCTTATTTAAGCAAATCAAGTATGGCAAAGTAATTGTCGAACTTTATCTCTTTTAAAAACTCAACAGTTCCTATTTTTAAATCCTTTTCTTTGCCTTGCAAAATTATCTTGTCTTTATATTCGCTAAACTTAATTGGTCTTTCCTTGATTAGATTTATCCCGTTAATGGAATAAATTGTGTTTGTATCCCTTTTAATATTTAGCTGTACTAACTTAAGATCCGGAATTTTATATGGAGCAATCACATCAAACAAAACCAATATCGACTCTTTGTCGTCCCACATACATTTGTAAACAGCAGCTTTTAAAATCTTAGCATCTGCTTTAGACATCTTTTTAATTTGAGACTTTACAATGCCAACATAATCCTTGCCCTCCACTTTGTCTAATAAACAACCAAATAATACTGGATGGTTTTCTTTTTCTGAATTCATTTTCAACTTTCCTATAAATTTAAATTTCTTTGAATATTAAAATCCATTAACATATTACATATAATTATACCATAACTTATTGGATTTTTTCTATTATGTTCATTCTTGAACCTTCCTTATATACTGTCAATCCCTTTAAAGATAACTTATGCGCCGTTATAAACATCTCAGATAATTCCTCAATCGTAAACTTGCTGTTTAAATTTATTGTTGTTGATATAGCATTGTCAACATATTTTTGTGCAACCGACAATAATTTAATTCTAAACATTGGGTTTATATCTTCTATGTCAACAACATAATCAGGAAGATTGCCATCCTTATCAGACACCATATCTAATATTGGCAGCCTAATAATATTCTCATTAAATTCTACACCCCTGTCTTTTCTCGTTCTGCGCTTGGCTGTTTTTTTAGTATATATTGGCTCAATGCCATTTGAACAACCAACAATCAAACTTAATGTTCCAGTTGGAGCTATTGACAACAACACAGAATTTCTTATGCCATATCTTTCAATATTTGCCCGAATATCATCAGGTAGATTCTTTACAAATTTATTATTTAGAAACTTATCTTTTTCAAATGCCGGAAAAGATCCATGCTTTTTTGCCAATTCAATTGATGCCATATAAGATTCGTTTCTCAATGTTTCCATTATACTGCCCAATAATTTGATGGCTTTACTGGAATCATATTTGAAACCGCACAAAACACATAAATCGGCAAACCCCATTACACCAATACCAATTTTTCTTAGTCTTTCGTTTTCTGTTTTTTGCTGTTCAAGAGGATGCTTGTTACTGCCAATATCCAGAACGTTGTTTAATAATTGTACGGCTATATGAATATTCTTTTTAAAACTATCATAATCAAAATCATTGGTGTCTTTGACATAAAACTTCATTAGGTTAAAACTACCCAAACAGCAAGCAAAGTGAGCAGAACCAGGCAATTCTGAACAATCTACATTTAATATGCTTTTGGAAAAATAATCATTATTGATGTTGGGCTTAATTATTTTTGTTATTTTCGTATCTTCAAAAATTTCATCATTCTCTTCCAATTCAAAGGCAAACTTCTGCCCTACCTTAGTTTTGACAACAGAAAAGTAATTTATTTTTATAATATCATTTATAATAATTGCCTCATCTACAATTATTTCTTCATGATTCAAAAGTGCAAAAAAATTATAGTTGGGCCACGCTGTTAAGTCATAAACATCCTCGGTTTGCTCAACACCTACAATCTCAATAATTTTATTCAGAGAATTAGATCCAATTATAGAATCCCCTTGTTTAAGATTAGTAATTGCTATAGGAATAAAGCCTATACTATAAAATTTATGTTCAGCATTAACTAGTTGATATTCACCATTATCAAAAGAGATCTTGATTAAATTCTCGTTGCTTTTTGTTTTCCCACACCATTGTAATTCGGAATTATAAAATCTACTTGTTTCGTCTCTTGTAATAATTCTTAAATCAAAATTCTCTATTTTATACAATAAAAGGTTCTTGATTTTTATCCAACCAATATTTGTCATAATCAATGTATCGCCAACAACACAGGGATTTGTTGCCAAAAATGGTTTATAATATTCTGTATTATGATATTTCCTTACTGTATCTTCAAATACTATTCCCGGTTCACCAGACTCTAGCGAGTTGGCTAAAATAGTATTCCACAACTCCCTTGCCCTAACTGTCTTATAAACTTTACCCTTATTCCTCAAATAATAATCATCTGAATCTTCCCATCGCAAATCGAAATCTTGATCTTTAGCAACAGCATTCATAAACTCATCAGAAATCAATATGCTGATATTGCAGAACTGAGCTTTACGGTTTTGCTGGAAATACTCCACAACCTTATCAATATGTTTATCATCATATCTTTTATTTAATTTCTTAAGAGTTTTAAAAATTGGTTCTGCCTTATATTCTATAAACGCTTCAATATCTGGATGTGAAACCTTCATCATGGCCATCAATGCACCCCTTCTATTTTTTCCGCTTGACATTGCCCCGGTTACGCTACTAAACAGTTCCAAAAATCCAACAGGCCCACAACTTGTACCGTTTGTACCCTCTATTTTGCTTCCTGCGGGTCTCAAATAAGACAGGTTGACCCCTTGTCCGCCCCCCGCCTTAAAGGTCATTGCAACATTCAATATAGCCCTAAAAATGGACTCTTTATCCTCGCCCTCCCAAATACTATCTCCTATTGGTGTGCAATAACAATTGAATAAAGTTGATTTGTTTTCTGGATGTGCATTAGATAATATCCTCCCCCCTGGAACAAATTTAAAGTTTTCCAATAAATCAAAATATTCTTTTTGCAATATAGAATCTTCAGCTAAATATTTTGATAGTCTTTTCCAAACATCTGCTGGCTCTGATTCATCTTTTATACAATATTTTTGTTTAAAAATGGCGTCGGAAAAATCTTTATATGGCATAAATTTTCTTCATTGCGATAGAAACATTATATATGAAAATGCGCAGGTTTTTTTAAATTTTTATGGGGTTTGCGTGCTGTCTTGAATGGCGATCAGTTCGTAGATCTTGTGGCATATTTTATTCTCTTCCTCGTCTGTTTTGTTGTCGTGCCACTTTTCTGTGAGACTGGCAAAATAGTCCTGAAAGATTTCAATTAGTCCACAGTCATCGTAAAACTTTTTGAAGGGCTCGGCTGGCAAAAAGACCAGAAACTTTTTGATGTTTTCAATATGCTTTTCACTGAGTTTCTTCAAACCTCCCATGTACTCGGCCGTGGCTTCAGCCACAGTTGCGAGCTGGGACAGGTTGTCTTTGTCTAACAACCCAACTACTTTGTCGTAGTTGACAAGAATATCTTTTCCAGTAATTATCTTATATTTCTCCTGCACAAATTTTTGAAACAAGTGCCCCACTTCCACCCCACAACAAGCGCCAGCATAAGCAAACGACAAATCCTGCCAATCTTCATTGGCATTGATAAGATTTGACAGCCTCGCCCAGCTTCTTCTGCTGGGTGTTTTAAATACCTGAGCCTTCTTGATGTTCTTTCCCTCTGTGTCTCTCATAACCCCGTCCAAAAGATTCCTGTTCTCGCCAATAAAACCGATAACAGACGGGTGAATCCCCGAACCTTTCGCCCATGTCAGCCACTCTTCGACAGACGGAGCAAGGGCGACAACTGCGAATCTGTCACGGAGAGCCGGATCGAACTCGTTGACATCGTAATCCGTCCCAAAATTGGCACAGACAACAATCTTTGCCTTGTTTGGAAATTTGTGCCCGTGAAGCTCTCTGTCATAAACTGCCTGGAAAATTCCGTTTATGACATCCCGATGTGCTCTGTTCAATTCGTCAAAGAACACAAACCCCTTCCACTCAGGGTTTGTTGGAAACCACTTGGGCATTCTATTAACGGTATGCCGGTCGCCATTATCTTCGATTTCTGACAACCCCACTAAGTCTCCAGGTTCCTTTCCCGCGAGCCGAACATCTCTCACCTCGACGCTCTCAAGCTTTCCCGCTTCAAACACGGCTGCCGACTTGCCGATACCATAATCCCCAAGGCAAAGTACCGACACCTCTGGGGGCACCGACCTAAGAAACTCGACAAATTGAGTGAATGTCAGAGAAGGGACATTCAGGTTACTACTCATAAAAACCTCCTTTCAAAAACCAATAAACCATTTATAACATATAAAAACAATTTTGTCAAGGTTTTCATTCAATATTTGTTGTTGAGCCTACATCTATCGGCGGTGTCTGGTTCCTGTCCCCCAAACACCACAAAATTTTTCCATTATATTCGTTTAGATTAGGAGGTGCTGCTTCGCCATCCGTCAATAAAATAATTCCAGAAAATTTTTCCAGCTTTTTGCCAAAACCATGATTGCGACAGGTCTCAAGCCTGAAATCTTTATCTGCTGCGAATTTAAAACATTCGTCGAAGGATGTTCCCCCACCCCCAGCAATTTTGTTAAACGATTGAATGTTCCCTACCCATTGAACATTATAATCATGCTGTAACACAAAGATATTGCATCTTTTGCTTAATTCAAAAATCTCTGCCACAAACTGATTTATAAGCTCCTCTATGCTATATACAGATCCGCTCGTATCCAAACAAACAAGAATGTTGCATTCGTTGTCCTTTCGGAGACCTGGCATCCTTCTATCTTTTGGGTATCTACGATTTTGTCTGTTATAGGTATATATTTTGTTTGTACTCTGGCAAGTCTGAGCAAAATATTTTAGATGCTGTTGCCAAGGAACTCTAGAATCCAACAGCCTCTCAATAAGAATTTCTAAACCACCAGGCAAAGTTCCCCAGGTGTTTGTGTTCTTGGCTTTTGCTATTATCGCTTTCAGTTCAGCTTCAATTTGCTGCCGGATTTCTTCTGGAACTTCGTCCCAGTTATGAACCCCAGCATTATCACCCAGACCATTTCCTCCCATTGAATTTTGTACTTCCGGGGGCAGCATCTTGAGAAGCTTGTAGTAATACTCAAACTCTCTTTTCTCCTCTACTATAATATTAATTTTGTTTTTGTTCAGCGGCACTTGTATCGTCTGGATACTACAACAACCTGAAGGCAAATTTGACAGAAACTGATTTATCGATACATCCATCGCGATGTTCAGCAGGGCTTTATCGCTGCTTTCTTTGCCCACCATGTCCCCAACCCTGGTTGTTATATGTCCCAGGGCATAATGAAGTAATTCATGCTCCAGAACAGACTCCAATTGAGGAGCCGTTAATGAATCTGTGAACTCAGGATTGTATATCAAATGAATGCTTCTGCTTTTCTTGCTGTATCCAATCCCCATTGTAAGAATTGCCTTATCAGGTTTTTTATCCAGATGCAGGGAGAATACTCCATAGGCAGGAATACGCAAAACCATCCTTATTAGCTCGGTCTCTATCTTCGTAAATTGAGTTTCCATGTTCATGTTATATCATACTGCTTTTTGCTTGTCAAGGATTTTTTGTTTAACATCCAAAAAATATTGAATCTATTAATAAGTGTTTTTAAAATAACTACTTCCTTGTAATTTTGCAATGATATCTTAGAAAATTTTTTATGAATTTTTAACCCATCAGTGAAATTTAAACAAAATGTTTCTGCCGTAAATTTTGGGTGTTTAACAATTCCACCCTTCCCATATATGTAAGGAATTAATCTGTAATTTATGCCGTCTGGTAAGCGACATATTAATTCCTTTCTGTAATGTTCCGATATATACGATTGAAAATTATAGAAATTTTCTTCTGATATATTTTCAGCTTTCAAAAACATATCTATGTCATTTTCGTTTTTTTTAATTTCAATTATCCTAATCATTGCGATTTTCTCTTCTTTTGCACAAACAAATAAATATTTATGTTGGCTATTAAAAATCTTAGTTCTGACAGGCAACTAATCGTTTTTAAATACTGTTCTTTATTTAATCTAATGTCCAGCCTGTGGTTCCAAAAAATTGGAGTAATCGATTCACCTTTACCCAATATTACTTTGTATCCGAATACATATTGTATAATTCTGTTAGGCTGCATTAACTTTTTTAAAATATTAATGTCCTCGTCATCCATAGTAAGAATATTGTTTTTGTCAACCTTCACCATGTTTCTCTCTCTTTAAATGTTAAAAATATATTCAAAGCGTTGATAATCGCCCTGAATTTTAATTCATCCCTTACAAAAACTTCAACATGTTGTTCTTTTTTTGGTTTAATATACAAACGATTGATAACAAACCGAGGATAAGTTTTTGGGCTAATAACCAACTCAAAATTATACATTTTAACTATTCTTTCGCCGTTAATCGTGCCCCAACCTCTTAAAACCTCGACATCTTTAGCCGACATTGATAGGAAATATTTCGTTCCCCAAGGGTAAAGATCAATAGCAGGTGTTAATTGCATAAATCCAAAAAACCAATAACCATCTGCAAAGTTCGGAACCATTTTGCCAATCTTAATCATTCTCGCTGCCAACCCCCTTCCAGTAAATATTAAGCTTATTAAGAAGCGCTTTTAAAGCAATCACATCCTTATAGACGGAGAAATTCAGATTAGCAAACTCTTTATTTGGTTGTTTGCTTTCTATAATTTTTAAATAAATCGCTCTATGTGTGCGGGCAGTGTCTTCGTATTCGTAATAGACCGACTCAAAAAGTGTATTATAAAATGGCGTTAATCTATATTTTATGCCTTCCGTTGTTGTTAGCATTAAAGCTTTTATACAACTATCGTAACAACATGGTAAAGAGCGATAAAAATGCCTTTTAGAAATTTCTCCATAAGCTTTAATGCTAACAACAAAATGTGATGATTTTTTTTTAATACCAATTATCTTGATTAACATTCTTTGTCCTTATATAATAAAAAAATATTTATATTGTTTATCAGATGTTTAAAAGTTAGCTTGCTTACCGGAAATTCAAGAAATATCGTTTGCTTCTCTTTAAGTTGAAGGTCAAGAATAAGCTTTTTATTAATATATCTTAACCATCCACAAGAACGATCAATAAAAGAATCATTAAACAAATATACTACAACATTACTGAAAGGAATCATATATGTATCTCGTCCTTGCTGTTTTTTATGATAAGCGTTCGGGCATTTGATTAGAATCTCTAAATCTTTGAGAGGAGTTATAACGACTGCATAATTTTTTGTAGCTCGCTTTACCTTTATCATATTACACCAAAACCATGCTATCACATTTAAAATTATTTGTCAAGGTTTAGATAAGAAACATCTATTTTACTTTTATACCTTTTCCATGATTCTTGTGGCGTTAAACCTTCTCTGAACTCAATATGATATGGATCCTGAAAGGGTTTACCGGTTCCTGTAGCCATCAACTCTGTATATCCTAACCATCTAAAACCCATATTCTCA
>Ga0180009_10004012_pt1 | contig 16412 bp, 21 predicted proteins | sample OS_PC_MetaG_FD_123537 | JGI IMG/M metagenome (GOLD analysis project Ga0180009, IMG submission 123537) | Groundwater microbial communities from the Aspo Hard Rock Laboratory (HRL) deep subsurface site, Sweden - OS_PC_MetaG | ecosystem: Environmental > Aquatic > Deep subsurface > Groundwater...
CGTTGTAGCCAGGCCTGTATGTTGGGAAATTCTTTAAAATCGTACTTCATTAAAAGAATCAGCAACATCACGGAGGAGAGGTTCAGGTCCGCCACGGTAAAACGGTCACCTAATAAATAATCCTGCCCTGCCAAAACATCATTCAATACTTTAAACGGTCGAACCAATCCATTGGTAGCGTGGTCGATTACCTTTTGATTTCGTTTTTCTTTGGGAACAAAGAGGTTCTGGATGACAATCTGCATTTGAAGCGGCTCAATTTCGCTGATAGCCCATACACTCCATTGCCAGACTTTGGCCTCGGCTGCCGGATCAGTGGGGTAAAGGTCTTTGCCGTATGTTTTCGCCAGGTAAAGATTAATCGCCATCGATTCAAACAGTACAATGTCACCATCCACCAGAGCGGGCACGCGACCGTTGGGGTTGATTTTCAGATACGCCGGCTGCTTTGATTCTTCGTTAAAATGGGTCGGGATGTGTTCATAGTCGATTCCAAGCTCCTCCATCATCCAAATTGAACGGAGCGCTCTGGAACCGGAGGTCCCATAGAGTTTTGGTCTGCTCATGATTCAATCTCCCTTGATATGGCTCAGTCAAGCCGTCCTGCAATACCATTGGTTCAAAGTTGTTGGTCCAGTGACAACTGTCGCGTTCACCATACTCAAAACCGAAATATGGGTCAAGGTGGTGACCTTTATTCCTGATACGTTTTGTTATCGAATCTGCTGATTTGAGAGACCTTCATAATTCAAGAGCGTGCGGAAGACTTGTTCGTTCACGTCCCTTTCATCCGTATCAGGAGAAAAAAGGAATGCTATGAGATTTGAATTCAAGAGCGCTACTCAAAAAGCTGTTCAATACATCCTCATTTTCTAGTTCATCCCGGCGATTTTCCTGACATTTCAATCAGCAGCTTTGGTAAACAGTAAAACCCGCTCCCATCGGGCAGCGCTACTGCATGCTGCACATATACTTGGATACGGCATATCACTGGGTTACCATCTGTTTCCAAATCGATATCTTGGCCTTGATCCTTTCAGTTTATCGGATGACGGAGCAATACTGGACATTGAACTGGATTATCGCTTTACCACCAACCAACTTGTCGGTTGATACTACCGATGGGATCGATATGGTTTTTGTCTCCAGATTGGTCTGGTCTCAAGGGATTGGATGGTGAGCGGAGCAAACGATACCTATGTCGGGAACGATCCTGTAAAAAGACAGACCGATATAGAAATTAAATGGTCAGAAACAGCGGCCAGCTATGGTATCGGGTGGTTTTTAACCGGTGAGAAAGGTCTTTCCGGAGGTTTTGGCGTTGGGTTATTACCGGTGGTTCTCCAGAAGTCACCAAAGAAGCAGCGGGGGCATCGTCAGGTGATATCGATCTGGAGGAGAAAGAGGTGGTCAAAACACTGACAGATTATACCGTTTCAATATCCATAAGTGCCGCCCATTTAACCATTTACAGCCAATTTCAAAGCCTCTTTATCGGCTGACCTGATACTCAGCACAACCTTGCCCCGCGCATGGCCTTCTTCCACATACCGGACTGCAGCGGCTGTATCCGTGAAATCATACTGCCTGTCAATGACAGATGTGATTTTACCTGATTCCAACAGATCCTTGACATACACAAGGTCTGATTGTTTCGGTTTTTTGATAATGGTACGAAAGCGCTTTCCACCTTTGCTGGACGCCAGCGGCCCAAAGAGAGACAGTTGGAGAAACCGGCTGCCTGCCCCACCGACCAGCACGTAGGTTCCTGTTTCTGTCAATATGCGCTTATAGTCTGAGAATGGACGAAACGCAGCTGTATCAAGAATCAGGTCATACTTTTTTAGAGTGCGCGTAATGTCCTCTTTGCGATAGTCGATGACATGAGTGGCACCAATGCTAGAAACCAGTTCCATATTTCCGGTACTGCAGACACCTGTTACCTCAGCGCCTGAAGCTCTGGCTATCTGCACCGCAAAGGTGCCAACACCACCGGAAGCCCCGTTGATCAAAACCCGCTGCCCGGATTTTATGTCGCCAACATCTCTGAGCCCCTGCAATGCAGTAGTGGCTGCAGAGGGTGCAGCGGCCGCTGTTTCAAATTTGTGATTTGCCGGTTTGAAAACAAAGGCATCTTCAGATGCACAGGCATACTCTGAAAAAGCACCGAAACCACAATCGGAGAGATCCCCAAACACCTCGTCGCCTGGTTTAAACCGGGTCACATGGCTCCCCACAGCTTCGACCCGCCCCGCAATATCAGAACCAAGAACCTGATGTTTAGGCTTGAAAAGGCCGTACATCAATCTAACCGCGAACGGTTCGCCTCGCATCAGATGCCAGTCTCCGGCATTAACGGATGATGCAAACACCTCGACCAGTACCTCGTTTTCTTTCGGGAACGGTTTGTCAACATCGGACAGGTACAATCCATCCGATGAACCATACTTGGAATATTTAACCGCTTTCATTGTTCTTCCGAATATTGGATGTTGAAGGTAAACTAATGGGGTTCTGCTCCTGGCTCGCTATGTTCTCTACCATTTCTTTATGCCCCATTGCAGCCAATGTTTGAACCGCAGGCATGGCGAGTAAAGACAGGATCGTCATCAGTGTCAATCCGATACCGGTAATCAATGCCACATTTGAAAGGGAAATGTTCGACACCTCTTTTGTAATGCTGATTGTGTTCATGGTGTTTCCATAAGATGCAATTCTATGTTACCGACATCCCGGGTTTTCCAGTTGTTGTCTGACCAACTGCTGCCGGTTTCCTGCCGCCCTTAATGAGCAACCATAGACAGAGTGACACCTCGGCGATGACTGCAGGGATCGCCACTATCCACTGGTAAATTTCACTGTACCCCGGAGCCAGAAACATCCCAATACTTTCAACCAGGTAGCCGAAAGCCGCGATACCAATAAAGAACCCCAGAAATCTCGGAAACAAGTCTGACCGGTAAAGCAGGTAGGCAAGAAGCAGACAATGTAAACCGAACAATGCACCACCGATCAGGTATCCTGTATGGTGCAGATCGATAAACAGAAAGGAAAGTGACTGCAGTTGTTTTGGGCTGAACGCTGCCATGTATCCTGTTCCACCCGCAACCAGAAGAACTGCAAAATAGTTCAGCAGATTGACGGTAGCAATCGCAGGATGCGCCAACAGCCTGAAAAACATAGCCATCAAGGCAATTGTGCTGTTCACAGGCTTCAGCAGCACATACAACAGCACTGAAACAGCCAGATCGCTCATAAAAGCGACCAGATCAGCTACAAATCCAATCCGAAAAAGCCATTCCGACTCCTTGATATTCTGGACCGTCAAGGCAGGATTTTCGGGAATGAAAAGGCTGGAACGAACAACGCCTTCACTGAATCCAGCACACACGATGATAACTAGATATAAAACACCTGCAGTTCGCGCGATTTTTGTATTGGATTCCAACTGTTTCTCCTTTTACAGGACATCTGGAAAATCAGCCGGTGTATTGTCGTATCACCTGCTGTCTTTTTCACAGCTATGGTTAATAGCGATCCAGGTACATGCGACCATGTATCTGCCTGTTTTTTTTTTGAGCACAGCGATAAATCGCTAGCCCCCTTCGTACCATCCCCCATAAACCGTTTAAAAACTGTTATTGATCACCATTTGTGCTGCATTTTGATAATCTTTGTTGTCGTAGTGCTGAGATTCCTGCCAGCAGGTATAGATGATTTTGATAACATGTTCGTCATTGGAGGTGATCGCTTTCTTCGTTATCTCTTCCCAACTGGAAGGGCTTTGATCTTCAGGTGCTTGTTTGGACAGACCTACAGAACCGGTCGATAGATAGGCGACCAACAAGGCCTGCCAGTACCAGCGCAGCGCGTACTCCATATCATCAATCCAGGGCAGCATGAGTCGCAACGCGTGCAAACTGGTTACACCGTGAAGTAACGTGAAATTCCCGGACGACAGATAAGCAGATATCGCCAATTCGGCCAACAGCTCGAGAGAAAGCGTTTCCGGTTGTCGTACCTGGTTTTTAAAGCTTTTCAGCCCCGCGATCTCCCCCATACGAGCGGCGATGTTACCCGGTGTAAATGAGTGGTTACGGGCGATTGGGGCAATATCTTCCAGTATTTCGAACGGTGTTTCGCTGACTTTTGGTCCGAGTTCTCCCAGTGGCTGAAAGTGGGCCGACCAATAGGCAAGCGCATAGGCTATTTCTTTCTGATCGCTGGCCTCAATCCCATAGCCCAGCCTGATCTGGGCATGAAAAGCAGATGTACAAATTCCCGGAAGCAGGCTGGGCAGATGCCCTTTTAAGACCTCCTCAGTACCGGACTTCTCAAGACTGTCATTAAAATATGCCTGGTGATTTGCAAATAAGCCCGCCTTTCCCAGCGTTGCCAATGGGTTTTCGGGGTCCTGCAAAGCGGCATTGGGCAGTTCCTGGAGCCTCGGAACATAGCTGTTGTAGAAATCAATCAACCGCTGCTCTTTGGCACCCATTTTTTCAAGAGCGATCAGGGACATGGATAAATGGTTGGCCAACCCCTTCCCAAAAACAACATGGAAAGCGCGGCCTTCATCCAGAAGGTTATTGAGGGTATCTGAATGTTTTTTCATTTTTATCTTAACGATGCTGAATTCATGCCTCAGCTGTAAACAACCGCTGCATAGCGCCAGAATTCGAATCCCAGGCAGGGAGTATCCTTTGCAATGAGTTCCTGACGGAGAGGAGATTGAAATACCGGGATCTTGTATATAATATCCTCAAGGAACCCGTCTACAACATCGACCTGGGACTGATCAGAGAGCTGTATTCATCAACTCAGAGACCAGCCGCAATGACGTTGTTTTTTTTGACTGAATGATTCGGCTTATCAGCTTCCATTCAACTAAGTCGTAGGGCCGAATTGGTTTGCTGAGCCTGAAAGGATGAACCGACAAAAAGTTGTGGCTGCGTCAACGAAGGATTACTCCGTTCGTGTTACTGGACAAGTATATGTTCTATAACCGGATCGAGTATACCCAACTGATTGCCAATCTTCGTGTGTTTGATTTCGAATATGGGTTAAAGATATCCGGTCAGATTGAGGTCGTGTTGCAAGGCCGCACTCCTGCCTTCAGTCGCAAGATAGTCTTCCACATGGCGGAAATAGAACTTATGCCGATCACCGACGACGATTTCCAGGTCTGCATCAAAGCTTTTCGCATATGCGCCCGCACCGCAGGATTCTTTTTCGGAGATCTTGCACTTTACCCCATGATTGGATACAAGCTTTAAGTCATCGTTATAGAAGACCAGGGAAATGTTATCGCCCAACTCATCCTGGGCGATTTCCTTGGCTTTTTGTTCTGCAGTGTCAAAACTGTTGGAAGGGTGGTCACTAGGTCTTAGTTTATAAACTTTCATCTCATACTCCTGTTTTAGTGCTATCTTCAATTCCCGGTGTTATGAAATAGAGTACCTCCCCAGATGCCTGATTGCTCAATGCACCAAATGTACAAGCATATCTTTCATTCTTGCGGACAGTGCGCGGCACCTGCAAGTACTCCCTATATCCGCTGATTTCACTACTTAATGCTGGTAGTGACAGCATGTTTTTACAAGGTTACTCAAAAACACGTTGGAGACAAAACAACGAACTATTTAAATAATCCTGAAACAATCATGCCAAAAAGGCGCTACTTGTTTAAGTTATTGATTCGTAGTGTGAAATATAAAGTTCAGGGTTTTAGACCACTGCAGATAAAACAGCGGTCACTGCAGGAAAAACAGCCCCTTCCATCAACGTTCGACCACCAGGAAATTGAACAACTATGGCGCAAGGATCGGCTGCAGGTTCGGTAAAGACGGCTTTAATCTATCATTTTGGATCAGTGTCGATAATACCGCAATGTCTGGTAATCTCGTCGTATTTGCCGACGATTTGAACTAAGTCCGTCACCTAACAAAACCAATTTTCTCAACAGGATCACAGGACTGGGCAAGAGTCGGCTGGGATTTGGGCTAAGATTTTTTACAGGAGTCGTAGATGCTGTCTTAGTCGACTGTTTTATGACGCACGACTTTTTGATTGGTTGAAAATTGAGTTCGGCACCTCTTGACAACAAACTCAAATTGTCCGACTAAATCTGGGTGGTTTTCTATTCCCTAAAGGACTTTATCATTTTTTCCATCTCTCCAAAATACTCGTCCAGCGCGGTTACACCTGCCGTGGTAATTAATATCGAGGTGAGAGGCCTGTTATCTTTGAAACTTTTATTGATCTTGATGTAATCGGCATCCTGAAGTTTATTCAACTGAACCGATAAATTTCCAGAACTAATACCAAGTTCATTTTTTAACTCGCTAAAACTCACATCGGCGTCCTCGGTTTTGGCTAAATAAGTCAAAATAAGCAATCGTGCAGGTTCATGTATGAGTTTGTTTAAATCTGCCATGACACTATTTCTCCGGGTTCGGTAAAAATCCAAATAATAGACTTCCGCACCCCAGGGAGAACAACACCGCCAATGAACCTGGAATCGAGTTATTCAGGAAAATAATAACAGCAGTCGTCATAAACCAGTAACCGCCTATAACATAGTTTCTCGTATCAGTGATACAGCCCAGGAAATTGAACTGTAATCCGATCGCTATGGAAAGAGTCGGGATGATATAAAAAAGCATCTCATATTTTATGCAATAAATAATGAGGACAAGCGCTATTAATCGAACTGGGAGAATAAGGTTAATTACCCTGAAAGATAAAACCCCGGACCAGGCATGGTCACCGGTAAACTTTCCCCCATTTTTTCTTAAGGATTTGGACCAGAACACAAAAAATAAACACCATAATACAATTCCTACCAGGGCTGCCAGAAAATAATAGACTCCTGGAATCGGTGGCGGCGAAGCACTGAAACTTCCGTATCGTTGCTCAAAATAATAATGGACAAGGGAAAAAAAGCAGACACTGATTCCCGTTAAAAGCATAAATATTTTTAAATGCTTGGGATGTAACAGGATATGTAAAACCGGTTTTTTTTGGTGGATGATGCTTTTTATCGATTGAATCTCACCCATTATCTGGGTCAGCTGTTGATTGGTTGCATTTTCCATCTTTTCCTCCTCGGAGTTCGATATATGAACTAGTTTATGTTATGAACATATTTATAGAATGTACCTCGGGAAAAATATTGTCAAGTCATATTTTTCATTGAACTATCGATGACCCCTTCGTAGGAAATGATCCTGGAATAAAAAAGGTCAAAGAGCTTATCAAAGACGTTACGAAAACAGATACAGCCGTTTTAATGATCGGTGAATCAGGTACCGGTAAAGAAGTCGTGGCGAATGAAATACATCAACTCCGCAGTAGACCAGAAGATCCATATGAGAGTGTTAATTGCGGTGCATTGACGGAACGTCTCCTGGAATGCGAATTGTATGGTCGTGCCAAAGGAGGATTTACAGGCACAAGTGGGGGGCAGGGATGGCTTTTTCAAAACCTGCAATGGAGGTACCGTCTTACTTGATAAACCGCAGTAGTGATCAGTCTATTATTGGGAGCCACCGTCGCACGAGTTTGATATGAAAAATTTCAATCCAATTTTAAAACTTATGTCAAAATATCAGTCAAAACTAAATCAACTGGCAACGTGTCATTGCTGTCCCCGGCAATGTGGTGCTGATCGTCTAGATGGCAAAACAGGTCAATGTGGAATGGCCGATAAAATAAAAGTCTCCTACGCCGGGTTGCATCATGGAGAAGAACCACCGATTTCAGGATACAAAGGTTCGGGAACGATCTTCTTTGCCGGGTGCAACCTCCATTGCGTTTTTTGCCAAAATTACCAGATCAGCCAGGAATTTCTGCATACACCGCTGCAATCCTGGACGTCAACGGATTTAGCCCTGGAGATGATGTCTCTTCAAGTCCGTGGCGCGCATAATATCAATTTTGTTTCCCCTTCTCAAATGGTCTTTCAAATTGCGGAAGCTATAGAAATTGCCCGGAAAAAGGGATTAGCAATTCCCACAATTTATAATTCCAACGGATATGATTCCTTGGATGTGTTAAAACAGGTTAAAGGACTATTTGATATTTATATGCCTGATTTAAAATATATGGATAATCTATCCGGCGAGAGGTTGTCGGATGTAAAAGATTATGCCGAAATTGCTCCGAAAGCGATTCAAGAGATGCTTAACCAAGTTGGTCAGCTGGAGCTGGATGGAGAAGGAATTGCTCAGAAAGGGATATTGGTTCGACATCTTGTTTTGCCAGGCTTAATCGAAAACAGTGAAAAGTGTCTGGCATTTCTAGCTGAATTGTCACCACAAATTCATGTTAGCATTATGTCTCAGTACTCCCCGCGATATAAAGCTGACTCCAACCCCCTGATCAACCGCCCATTGCGCTGCCATGAATATCAACGTATTCTGGATTTCGCACTGGGGTTGGGGTTGGATAACGCGTTCATTCAAGAATTATCCAGCCAAGACCACTGCCTTCCGGACTTTAATTCAAAGAAGCCATTTGATGAATAAAAATTGATACCGGCTTTAAATTACCCCATATTCCCTGCCGATTATCCTCATTAGCCGTCTCGACGCCATCAATTCATGTTTATTCCCTTGTTTAGTCAGAATTTTGTTAGAAGAGTCGCATGTCCCGGAAGTTCACAGAACTGCATGCAGGGTTACAGGAGAATGGGCTTTTTAAGGCTGGGCTTTGGGCCGTTCGAATTAACACTACGCAACAACGGGTAAACACATGGGGAGAACAGATATCGTGCCCAATATCAGGGGAACGTTTAACGAAAAACGGCAGTTCTGGCTATATTTGGAAGGTTGGCTTTCTGTCGGGCTGAATGTCCTTTTATTTATAGTCAAGTATTGGATCGGGATGGCAACCGGTTCGGTTGCTATCATGGCTGATGCCTGGCATACACTGTCTGATTCCTTGTCATCAGTGGTTGTGCTGGTCGGAGCGAGGTTTTCAGCAAAAAGTCCGGATGAGGAACATCCATTCGGACACGGCAGAGCTGAAGGGATTGCTCAGTTTTCAATCCGCATGGGCAGGAAATATAAGTCCAAATCCTTGATTGCGGACGGTTGGCATCACCGCAGCGACGCCATTGCATCCGCCATGATTGTAGCGGGAATTTATGCTGGAAGGTACTTCTGGTGGGTCGATGGTGCACTGGGAATCATTGTGGCGGTCCTGATTTTTTATGCAACCTTCGACATTCTTAAACAGTCCATTAACCCACTGATCGGAGAGAAACCGGATGAAGAAACGACCTGGAGCCTTCTCTTGCTTACGAATAGGATTGTCGGAAACGACTGCGATATCCATCATGTTCACATCCATCGCTATGGATCAGTACAGAAATAACCTTTCATATTCAATTTCAGTATGAAATCTCATTCGAGTCGGCACATGAAAAAGTCACATGGCTTGAAAACGCCTTGCGAGACGAGCTGGCAATCGAAGCAACTATTCACTATGAACCTTTGAAGAACAGACAATCCAGTGAAAACAGCCAATGACTTACAATACTGGGTGTAATACTGAGTCCCCTCCGCAAAGTCAAAAATCGCCCTCAACCGTTATTCCGGCGAAAGCCGGAATAACGGTAAGCCATAACCATCTGGACCCCGAATCAAGTCCGGGGTGACGATTTTTTGGCTTAGCGAAGTCGACTCAAAACTGGAAATTTCATGCCCGGGGAGGCGGGTCATGAACGCCTCATTGATCTTTTTTCTGTTGTCGCCTGCCCGGTTGCTCTGACGTCTGACCCGGGCAGGATAAGGCAATTCCACTCAGAAAAAATTAAAAATCCATTGACATTTTCGATCAATCTGAAAAGATCTCATTGATTTTTGAAAACAGTTTTTTACATTGTTGAACGGTTTGTGTAAAAAGCAAATAGACCCGGGCACACAAGATTTAAAAAAATCTGCACCACTATCCGGCAGGGGAAAGATGGGTCGAGAGAAATTTTTAACAAATGTGGCTCTGTTTTCAGGTCTGAATCATGACAGCTTGCGGCACCTGGCTGAGGCCTGCTCTGAAAAGCGGTTTGCTGCCGAAGAGGTGCTGATCAGGCAGGGGGAGATCGGGAACAGCCTTTTTATTGTGGTCAGTGGAACAGTGAAAATTGTCAAGCTTACCGACGACAACCGGATGCTGGATATTGCACTCTGCGGACCCGGAGAGTTTTTCGGTGAGATGTCCGTGCTGGACAGCGCAAAACGATCGGCATCGATCATTGCGGTTGAGGAAACGGAATGCCTGGTGCTGAAATCCAATGATTTTTTACCGCTGCTCCAGGAGCACCCTGAAATTACCCTGAACCTGCTGCCGGTGGTTGTGAAACGGTTTAGAGAAACCAATCAGCAACTACTGCATTTAAACAGCCGGCTGGATCGAGAAGATTCAGAAAAGGTGCGCAGTGAAGAAGACGTTGCCGATGTGCAGGATATCCGGTCTTTGCTGGTGGATATCACCTCGCTGGCCCTGCGCTACTGGATGCAGACAACCGGAAAAACCAAAATCGAACTGGCCCAGGAAAGTGACATCTGGACTGCCTCCATCGATCAGTATGGCACATACAGTACCCGAACCCTGGATCGCTACCTCAATATCAACAAGCTGCCGCAAAATCCCCGCTGGCAAAATGTCCTCCGGACAGGCTATTTTACCCTTCAGAACTGTCCCAATACCGCACACAAAATTCGCCTGGAGCTGGAAGATAAGATCAATCATCTGGAATCCCTTCAGAGCAGAATTCTTTACTAGCTGCATCCCCGGAGAGTTTAATACAACGCCCCTTCCTCCGAGTATTGCATCACTCGCTTTCAGTTAAATGACGCCTCCTCCCACACTGCTTTGTATCTCTTCAGCACCTCACCGGAATCGAGCGGGGATACTGAATAATTACTCAATTTTCATGGTTTTGCATGGAATTGACAGGAAACACCCTTTTTTTTATTTCAGAAAATTGTTCTTCTGTGGTTGATGTTGTCACCCCAAGTCGTTTTCGGTTCAACATCCTTTTTGTTTATTGCAGTTCACGTTCCATAACATCACCAATGAATCAAAGGAGAAAACCATGGTTATCATCGTCGAAAATTATGTTCCCTGGGAACGATTGGCCGAAGTGATGGAAACCAATGCAAAGATGCAGGATATTGCGTCGTTCATCACCATGAGAGGGCCATATGGCACTGCCGACCTGGGGACAGGTGTGAAGGGCATTACTGTTTATGAATTTGATGATGCAAAACTGAAGGACGCCACAGACGCCATCACGAAGCGATTGATGGGTTATATGAATATCCCGGACTATACCTGGGAAATGAAGACCTATTATGAAATGGCAGAAGCTGCTGCTTTGCTGGGCTGATCGGGAATCTGCTGATCCAGGTCTGTCATTGTCCTGTTTCCATGCCGTTAACTTACGCATCCAGACACGCTTTCGGCATTAGACCCTCAAGTTAATGGCATTGTGTCCTGTTTGACAACGTTAAACGATTGAGGAGGCCAAAATGGTTAAAGTCAGTATTCTCTATACCAATAAGGAAGGGGCGCAGTTTGATCATGACTACTATCGAGATCATCACATGCCGATGATTAAGGAAAAACTGGGTCCGGCGCTGCAGGAAACCAGGATCGATATCGGCATTGCAGGTGGCGCACCCGGGGTACCTGCGCCATTTGTCTGTTTTGGACATCTGATTTTTGATTCGGCTGAAACCTTTCAACAGGTTTTTGCCGAAAATGCCGAAGCGATCATGGCCGATATCCCCAACTATACGGATATTGAACCCATCATCCAGATCAGTGAAATTATTCAATGATTGACTTCTTGTAACTATTCGCCATAAAAAACCCGACGGAGGGGAGCCGAACCGTTACGACTTTTTTAAGATGGAGGTGGTTTTGACATCAGCATCAAAAACGACAGCAGGGATTCCAGGTCAACCGCAGGCGATACCATATGATCTGAGGAATCAGGATCGGATCACCCGGGGCCGTTTGCCTGCGCTGGAGATGATTCACGAGCGATTCGCGCGGATGTTTCGCATCACACTTTCGGTAGCGCTCAGGAAGCCTGTGGCGGTAACTTTGTGCTCGACCGGATTGATAAAATTCGGGGATTTCAAAACGTCTTTGCCGGTACCCTCTTCCCTGAATCTGTTTCAGCTGAAGCCATTGACGGGATCTGCCATCATGCTTTTGGAAAGGGCGCTGATTTACAATCTGCTGGATGTCTTCTACGGGGGGAGCGGCGAGCCTGAATGTGACGCGGGCAACCGGGACTTCACAGCGGTTGAACAGCGCTTGGTGAAGCGGGTGACTGTATCAGCCCTGGAAGACCTCCAGACAGCCTGGGAACCCGTGTTTCCAGTGCAAACGGCCTATCTCAGAACGGAAACCAACCCGCTCTTCGCTGCCATTGTCCCCCGCAGCGAAGTTGTCGTTAAGGTTTCCTTCGCGGTGGATCTGGGGGTAAGACCGATGGCTCTCGAACTTTGTATTCCCTACACCATGATTGATCCTGTCAGACCGCTGCTGGAGGCTGGGTTCATCACAGACCTGGCAGGCGCCAACCGGTTCGAAAAGCGGATCGCCAGGAATCTTCGCGAATGTCGTTTGAAACTGGTTGCGAAAGTGAGCGGAAAACCGCTGCTGGTTCGCACCCTGATCAAATTGAAAGAAGGGGACATTCTGATGTCAGGCCGCAAAAGGGACGCTCCCATCGATATTTATATAAATGGTTCTCTAAAAATTGTGGGGCTGCTGAAAGAGGATGCCGGTCGGCGGACAGTGCATGTTATTGAAACCTGTCCGGCTCCTGTCAATGAAACCCTTGAGAATCTGAAAAAACAGGCGATGGCCCTGAAAGGAGGGATATGAAATCGATCGTGTTATTGAGCATTGAAGAAAACAGCCTGGTAAAACACCATCAATTCAATCAGCACGATGATGGGGTATATTCACTGCTGTTAAAATTGTCCATTGGCAGAATCGAATTCTCCATTGAAGTGAAAGATACCGAATCCATTGCGACATTCGGATTTGATGCCAATGCGGATCTGGTCCTGAACCAGTTGGTGCAACTTCAGAAAGATGGACCGGATGTTGGGCTGAAAGTGACAGAGTCCGGCATCTACTGCTTCAGCCTGAATATGTCGGAGGCGTCGAAACCAATGCTCAGGGTGCAGGCGGATCACCTGGAGGCTTTTGCTGCTAGGATATCCGTCCCTGCTGACAGCGGGCTTGCGCACTTTTTGAATTCAAAGCTTCCGGTGACCCTGGAGGTGGGCTCGACCGAGATGTCCATCGACAGTGTCATGTCTCTTGTGACCGGCTCCATCATAGAACTGGACAGGCAGGTTGGCGAGTCACTGGACGTCTATGTGGGCGAAGCACTGGTCGCCAAGGGGGAGGTCGTTATGATGCCGGATAATACCTTCGGTGCCCGGATCGTCCAACTGATGCCGGTCGTAGAAGAGTTGGGAAGGACATTTTCCCAGGAATCAGGAGCTGAATGATGAAAGAAATCAACAACCATCCCCTGAGGGAAATCCTGGGCGATATCCCGGTATCGGTTCGCGTCGGGCTGGGTAAGGAGAAATCTGCAATACGGGAAATCATGGGAATGAAAACGGGATCTCTGGTTCGTCTGGGTTTACCGATCGGTGAACCCCTGGAAATCTGGATAGCTGGTCGACGGATGGCCCGGGGAGAGGTGGTTCTCGTCAATGACCGATATGGTATTCGGTTGTCGGAAATTCTGTCGTGATGCACAGAAATCATATGAAATCCAATCAGGTGACACCATGCAAACCGAAAACAAAATGCAGACATCTGTCGAGGAAAAACATACGGAGAATCTTCATGTGCTTGAGCAGACCGATCCCGATGATCTGGCATCATATCTGGCGAGGGAGCACCCGCAGACCATCGTTATGATCATTGTTGCTCTCAGCCATACCGGTCAGGCAGCCAGGCTGTTCAATGCATTGCCGGAAGACCTGAAGCCGGACATAACTCGTAGAATGCTTCATTTGCAGTCAATTCCACCGGGCGTCCAGGTTGAGGTGGTTGACGTCATCGCTGCAGCGTTGAGAACTCAAAATTCAAACGGTTCCCTGACGGCGGGCGGGATGCAGTCTTTTATCCGCATGCTTCAATCGGCTGAAGAGAAGGATGCGTCGACGCTGCTTGCCTCGGCGGAAGCACATGCTGAGCAGTCGACTTCTGAATTGCTTTTGACAGTGAAAAAGACACTGGAAAAAGGCTGAGAGGATGCCCGATTTTTTTCATTGCTGTTTTTCGTTCGAATACGTAACTGAATGTCTGTTTGCTTTCTCTAAATGGTTAACCTTTTTCAAAAACCTCATCAGGAGATCAGCCATGACTCAGGAATCAAAAAACTGTGCGCCTGCCCGCACTGATGATTTTCCGCTCATTCGTGTGATGTTGCTATTCGCTATCATTGCGATCCTGGAACTCTATATGGTGTCTGTGATGGTGCCGGATGATCATATCGCTGTTTTACAGGGTCCCCAAGTGTATTCCGATTATATCCTGGCAGAAGCCCCAGCCGCATCTGATCTGATCGCTGTCGGGAAGAAAAAATAAATCCTCCCTGTACGGAAATAAAAATGCTTTTGGCAGTGCCTTCTTCATATTGCCAGGAGAAGGCACCCTGCCTGAAACTGACCAAAGAACCAGTCTTTGTGACTGGTTTTTCGCACGCTGGACTTCCGAAAATGTCTGTGATAAACAGGTGGCAAGCCATTCCTGGAACCCTGAAAAGTTTCAGGGTTCCAGGAATTATAAATCAGTAAAATTTTGAACTTCGGAAAGTTTGATAAAACCGTAAAAAGCTCGAATTCGTCTCATCCCGTCATTCCCACTGGACCCCCGCCCTCGCGGGGGTGACGGTTTTGGGGTTTTTACGATTTCATCATTTTTTAATAATCAATTGTTTTGAGGAAGAACCGATGACTGATGTATATGAAAAACTTCGTGAAAGACTGGATATGTTTCCCCAGGGATTTCCGAAAACCAGCAGCGGTGTGGAACTGGAGGTTCTGGAACATCTTTTCAGCCCTGAAGAGGCTGAAATTGCATTGCACATGCGACCCACTATAGAAGCGGTTTCAACCATCGCGGAAAGGGCCGGCAGAGATGAAAAGGAGCTCTCGGTGATCTTGTATGATATGTCAAAAAGAGGCCTTATTCTGCGCTACACCGAATCCGAGGACAGCCGCTACTACCTCCTGGCGCCCTGGATGGTTGGGATATGGGAATTCCAGTTGAACAATCTGACAGATGAGAATATCAAGCTTTATGAAAGATTCTATCAGGAAGGTATGCTTCCTTCGAAAAAAAATACGACCGTCCCCGGTTTTCGCGTCATTCCCATTGAAGAGGAAATCATGGGGATCAAGGAAATTCAACCCTTTGAGAAGATATCAGAGATTATCAATGCCCAGACCAGATTTGCGGTTGCGCCCTGCATCTGCCGAAAGGAAGCCCAAATGGTGGGAGACGGATGTGACAAGCTGTTGGAAGCCTGCATGATGTTTGGGCTTGCTGCGGATTACTATATAGAGAATGAACTTGCCAGAGAGATCACAAAAGAAGAGGCATTGCAGGTGTTGGACAAGGCCGAAGCGGATGGACTCATTCATTTCTCGTCAAATCATGCCGATGATAAGGTATTCATCTGCAACTGCTGTGGCTGTTGCTGTAAAGCGCTGGCCTATCTGGTCAAGTATGATATGCCGAATGCCATCGGCAAATCAAATTATTATGCTGTGCTGGATAAGGAATCCTGCACGGATTGTGAGGATTGCCTTGACCGTTGCCAGGTAAACGCCATCCGGTTTGAAGACGGCGTTACAACTATCTATGAGGAGAAATGCATTGGATGTGGACTCTGTGTGTCAGTCTGCCCGACTGAGTCCATCTCAATGGTTATCAAATCTCCTGAAAAATACGCTCCGGTTTATGCGAATGGCGATGAAATGCTGCAAGCCATTGGAAAAGAACGTAACAAGCCGTATCCTTTTGAATGATGACAGGAAATTAAGATCGACCAGTGGGAGGACACGAAAATGATCTGTTCTGAGTGTCAGGCGGAAGTGCCCAAAACAGCCAGATTCTGCAATGCATGCGGTCATCAGCTGGAAGCTGTCTGCGGCAACTGCCAGACACTGAATCCACCTGGTAGTAAATTCTGCATCGAGTGCGGAACGGATCTTTCCCGGGCTAACACCCCCGATCTTTCCTCCCTCGACGAAAAAATCGACAAGATCCAGCGCTACCTGCCCGCCGGTCTCACCCAGAAAATCCTGGCCCAGCGTGATCGGATTGAGGGCGAGCGCAAGATTGTGACGGTGCTCTTC
>Ga0180009_10004013_pt1 | contig 16410 bp, 13 predicted proteins | sample OS_PC_MetaG_FD_123537 | JGI IMG/M metagenome (GOLD analysis project Ga0180009, IMG submission 123537) | Groundwater microbial communities from the Aspo Hard Rock Laboratory (HRL) deep subsurface site, Sweden - OS_PC_MetaG | ecosystem: Environmental > Aquatic > Deep subsurface > Groundwater...
GGATCGAAATGGCTGCCCGACGTTGGACGCGGCGCGCCCGGCGCCGTGTTGGAAAGCTACTTCATGGCGAACCTTGCAAGCTTGACGGGCGGCGACAAGGCCCACCCCATTTTGATCTATTGCCAAGCCGATTGCTGGATGTCCTGGAACGCGGTCAAACGCGCCGCGACATACGGCTATGCCAATATCTACTGGTATCCCGACGGCATCGACGGATGGGCCGAATGGGACAACCCGACGGCACCGGCCGTGCCTGTTCCCGTCGATCTAAGTGAAGCAAAACAATGAAGGCAGCCATTCCGATGACCGTGTTGACATCCGTTTCGCGCCTGATTGCCGGGCTGCTGTTGCTGGCCGGGTGCTTCGCGCTCGCCGCACCGGTCGCACCAGTCAAAGCTGCAGGTCTCGAAGGCACCAAGACCATCTACCTCGTCGATAACGCTGGAGAGGAACGCGAAATTGGCACGGCGACATTTTCCAAAGCCGATGGAGCGGTATCGATCACGATTGCACTCGACCAAGGCCGCTTCTCGGAGAAGTTTCTCTCGATGCGCCCGTTCCGCTGCATCGATGGCCCGAAACAGACTGCCTGTCACCTGCCCTATCCCTACGAACTCAAGGACCGCATAACGCCCGAAGACTTGAGCGACCTCGAATACCGGCTGCTTTTCCTCCACAAAGGTCCAACGGATTACGGCATCGATGCCTGGAACGGCCTCTATTACAAATTCGAGTTGGCGGCCGACGGAACCCTCAAGGGAAAGCTGCATGAAGCCGATTTCAACGTCCTTGCCGTCCCGCCCGCACAAGCGTTCTCAAAACCGATCGGGCCCGCGGACCTCGTTCCGGGCGAGGAGGGTCGACACCGTTTTCCCAGCCTCACCATCCGCTGACGCTGACCAAAGTCGTCCAGCTCAACGCAAATTTTCGAGATACGGTTAATTTCCCTCAGAACCCCTGCCAAGAGGGGTATGCCGCGGGGTGTCGATCCGCTTCGAGGCATGCTATTGTGCTGGACAATGTTCCTCAGGGAACTGTGGGCCGAAACTGATCGGTACATTTATCGCATATTCATCCGCATGCTGGCAGCATGTCTGGAGTGATGCGCCATTGGTTCTCGCGACTTCGCTCGTGCGGGCCGACTTACGGATCAAGATTCAGGGAATCTCAAAATGTCTGGGCCAAGACGATCGATACTGCGAGTAGCCGCCGTCCCACTGCTGTTGGCGGCAGGATGGACCCAATCGAGCGCGCAGGGCGCCAAGAGCGACGACAACGTCGATATTGCCGCCCTCGCCCGGTCGATCGATCTCGACGCCAACCTCTCGCGCTGCACCGTCTCGAAAGAGCGCAGCGGCAAAGGCCTGGAGAACCTTCTGACCGTGTTGAAGGACGGCAAGCCCCCGGCCGTGGCGCGCGCGGTCTACCGCTGGAAGCAGCAGCGCATTGCCGGCGAAACCCGCAAGACCCCGAAATTCATATTCGGCAGCAAATCCGGATCCGACAAGGACGCCAAGATCGCCATCATGAGCGATGAGTACGATTCGGTTTCCTGGGGCCCTGCCTTTGACGACAAGGGCGGCCAGGCACTCTACGGAACCCTCGCCAAGGCCGTCGAAAACAAGGACGACTCGGTTCTCGAAGGTAAACTTGACCCGATGCTCACCGGCCTGCGTGAGGCCCTTGAAGTGACCGGCAGGGATGAGCTTGTTTCGTGGGGCCAGAAGTTCTCGAACCAGGATCTGGCAGCCGTTTCCCAGCAGGTCATCGCAACCCAGGAACCGCAGGAAGCCGAGATCGCCGACGGCGTTAAACTCGAAGTCGGGATGCAGACGTTCACGACGCGCCAGCTCTACGCCTATATGCACCCGGTCTACGATCCAGAAAAGAACGCGCTGTCCTGCGACAAGCTTGAAGATTCTCTGCCCGTTTCCACCGAATACCAGCTCTACGTCGCGCTGACCGGCATTCAGGAAGGCGAATCGGCTGAACTCGCCGATGCCGCCGAAGTCGCTCCTGGCGAACAAGAGGCCCAGGGTGACGCCGACCTCGCTGGCCAGGAAATCGATAGCGAAGTCGCACTTGCCGAAGGCCCAGAGGGCGAACCTGGCGGGGAGCAGGACACTGCCGCCTCCGATCCGGCCGGCGAAGAAGTCGCCATTGCTGAAGAAGGCGTCGAGAGTGCGTCTGAAGAAGAAGCCTCCGAAGTCGTCGAAGTCGACGAAAAGTCGTATGCCTCCGAACCGCGCCGCCAGCCCAGGAAGCGCTACCGCGCCCCCAGGGACGACTTTTACGAGGAGCCGATTGAGACGATCGAGTACGATCCGGTTTATATCGTCGACGATGTCGAGGACTATGTTGACGACTGGTATGATTACCCAGGCTACTATGACGACTACGGCTACACTGAAGTCTATTTCGAACCCCTGCCGCCGCCGATCTTCATTCGTCCGCCGATCATCGTAACCCCCGTCATCTCCTTGTTCGGCGGTGCGGTTGTCTTCGCTGCCGTCGCCCAGCCCCGCTGGCAGCGCCCGTGGTGGAACCGTCCGGTGGCATTCGCCGGGAACCGCCCGAACAACACCACGATCAACATCAACTTTATCAAGCCTAACCGTCCGAAGGCCTTCAAGCCCGGCTGGGGCCTGAACCAGAATCGTGGCTTCGTCCAGCGCAAGCCGAAGGCCATTGCTGGTAAGGGTCGCCTAATCCCTGCCAAAGCCACGCTCGGCGCCAAGCGCAAGCCCGGCAGCATCGCCGGCAAACCCGGCCTGTTCAAGCCGAAGAACGCCAATGCCAATCGCATTCGTAACGGCAAGGCCGCCAAGAAGGCGCTTGCTGCCAAGAACGCCGGTCAGAATTTCGGTCCCAAGGGCCCGAATGCAGGCAACAACGCTGCTATCGCGAAACGGCAGGCCGCGGCCAGGCAGGCCGCACTTGCCAAGAAGAAATCTGCGTTGGCCAAGAAGCAGGCCGCCAACAACGGCGCAGCCGCCAACAACCCGGCTGCCAAGGCCAAGGCTGCGAAAACCAAGGCGGCGCTCGCCAAGAAGCGTGCCGCTGCCAACAAGCAGGCTGCCAATAAAGCTGGAAACAAGAAGGCACTGGCAGCAAAGAACGCCGCCGCCAGGAATCAGGCTGCCAAGAAAGCGGCTCTCGCCAAACAGAAAGCGGCAGCAGGCAAGAAAGCTGCCGGCAACAACAAGGCAGCTCTTGCCCGGCAGAAGGCAGACGCAGCCAAGAAAGCCGCGGCGGCACGCCAGGCTGCAGCCAAGCAGAAAGCGGCTGCCGGCAAGCGCAATGCTGCCGCAAACAAGGCTGCGGCCGCCAAGAGAGCGGCCCAGGCAAAGCAGAATGCGGCCGCCAAGGCTGCCGCTGCCCGCAAAAACGCCCAGGCCCAGCAGCAGGCCAAGCAGCGCGCCAACCAGCAAGCCAAACAGCGTGCAAACCAGCAAGCCAAGCAGCGCGTCAACCAGCAAGCCAAACAGCGCGCCAACCAGCAAGCCAAGCAGCACGCCAACCAGCAAGCCAAGCAGCGCGCCAACCAGCAGGCCCAACAGCGCGCCAGGCAACAGGCCAACGCCAATAAGGGTCCCCGCCCTTGCCCGCCCGGCAAACGCCGCGTTCCAGGCAAGGGCTGCGTTTAACACGCCACGACTTAAGCGAACGGCGCATCGTCGAGATGCGCCGTTCACTTCTCACCTCGAGTTCAAGTTCCGACGCTCTCCTTTGCAACAGCGAACGGACAATCAGCACTTGAACACCACCACGAAATCGACGACTAGTACCGCCGATCAGAAGTCCCTGTGTCGTATCAGTCAACCGCTATCAGGGACTTCTGATCGAAAAGCGGTACTAGATTCAATATTCTACTAGTACCCTCTGCTTTCAGAAGTTCGTCAAGGTGGTTGCCGCGAATGACTCACGAACTTCTGAAAGCGGGTACTAGAGCATCATCCGACTAGACGCGATCGCTTTTCGCGCTTCGATGATCGGATAGAGATGCTCTAGCATTATGATTCTGGAGGAACTTTAGCCGATCCACGAATCGTCTTCGGCGATTCCGTAAGATCGGATGTTGCTCTAGAATTTCCCCGGCGCCCGCCCTCAAAAGGCGCGCTCCCGTTCAAGGCCAGCTCAGCGGAGCCCGCTCGAAATACACCCGGTGGATCTTCTGCCGGTCAGATGGTCGAACGGCTCGCGTTTCATGGAGACAATGATGAATCCGGTTAAGAACCTTCTCAACAGCGGATTGATTTGCGGCACGCTGCTCGTTGCAGCAACCTCTTCCGGCTTTGCAGCCGACGTCGACTTCTCGCGCTACTTCAAATCCGCGACGGCACTGTCGGCGGTTGCCAGCGCCGTCTCCATTCTCGAGCCGTGCGAAAAACCCATAAAGTTCTCCGAGAAGGTCGAAAATGACAGCGTCACGTTAACCGCAACCTGCCCGGCCTCAGACGCTGACTCCATCACCGTCAACATCAGCTTCCAGAAGGACGAGTCGGGCACCCTTTTCCCCGACTCGTTCGACTACGGCAACTGAGCTTCGAGCGGAATTACGCCGGCACGCGCCAACATGAAACGCGGCGTTCCAGTCACCTGGGACGCCGTTTCATTGTATTTCGCCGTCAAAAGGAAATCGCCGGCCGCGCGATCATCAGCCAAACAATAACCAGCACCGCAAAGAAAGCTGGAAACCCGCTCGCAAACCAGATCCGGAACAGCCGGTGATAGCTTTCGGGCAATTCGCGTCCCTCCCGCTCGGCGGCCCTGGCGAGATCGCGCAGGCGCATCTGTATGACGACGACCGGCAGCCAGAACAGCCCCGTCAACACGTAAAGCGCCAGCGAGACGACGATCCACCCCTCGCCAAGACCCCATCCCGTCGCTTCAGCGAGCAGCACGCCGGTGACTGGCTGCATCACGACTGCGGTTGCCGTGAAGATGAAGTCGGCGGCCACCACCGTTTGCGCCGTATGGGCGATGAGTTTTGCATCCCCAGTCCGATGCGCCATCACCATGAAGAACGCTATTCCCGCCCCCGTCCCGAGCAGCACGGCAGCCCCGATGACGTGCAGCCAGCGAAGCAACTCCACCCACTGCATCAGCGCTCCTCCGCCATCGCAATCAGGCTCAGCGCAACGCCGATCACGGGAAAGATCTTCAGGAGCGGTCCCAGCGGGTCCGCCCAAAGTTCAGGCGTCAAAAGGCTGCCGAGAATGAGATAGGCGGCCGAAACCAGAATTGCGGCGATACACGCTGGAACGAACGTCCGCCGCGCCAGCATTGCTGCTCCAACAGAAATATCGACGGCCGCGCCGCCACCGACCGATAACAAGGCCGCCGTTTCGCCAAGCTGGCCGGCAACGAGGCTCGCCGCCCCCGTCAACTGCCAAAGTCCGATGACCCCCGAAGCGATCCAGAACAGGGCGAACAGAACGACAAGGACCGGAAACACCAATTGCACCCGCGCGAACACGCGCTCCTGCCGTGTCGACGGCATCCTTTTGAGGGTTTCGGCCAACGACGAGAACTCTTCTCCGGTTGCCCGTCGCCACGGTTCCGGATCGCCGATCACATCGTTGTCGAGAACCTTCAGCGCCGTCGTCCTGAGCGGCGCCCGCCAACCAAGATAACCCGCTCCGTCAGCCAGACGGCCCATCGCCATCGCCAGCCAATGCGGCAATCGCCACACCGCGACAGGTGGCGAGAACCCCAGCCAGTTCCGGAACGTCAGGACAATCTCTTCGAGCGACACGCTTTGCGGCGCGACGAGATCGAAATCCCCCTCTGCTAGGCCGGGCTCGCTCAGCGCGCGGGCCACTGCACGGGCAACATCGCGCACGTCGATCGACTGCAGCCGCGCCTCCGCCAGCGCGATCGGCTGCACCAAGGGAAACGCCGCCAGCATCCGGATCAGGCTGGTGCCGCCGTAGGCCGTCTCGGAAATTACAAGTCCCGGCTTCAGGATGACCCAATCGAGACGACTCTTCCGCAGCGCCGCGTCGGCTTCGCCCTTGGTCGCCATGAACTCCGTCGCCGCATGTCGTCTCGCTCCCGGTGCCGAGATCTGCACAAATCGCGAAACGCCGGCCTGCGCGCACGCCCCGATCAGCGCCACGATGGCATCGCGCTGCACGCGCCCCAGATCATCCTTCAGCCCAGACTGCAAGGCACCCGAGGCGTTGACGACCGCATTGATGCCGGCCAGATGCCCGTCCCAATCCTCCGGAAACAGCAGGTGGTTGAGATCGCCTGCAATCCACCGGACCTCGGGCAACAGCTTCTCCCCGCGCGTTGGCGCCCGCGCCAAACCGGTGACGTCATGACCGCGCGCCAAGAGTTCCCGCACGACCGCCTGCCCGATCAGCCCGTAGGCTCCAAGTACGAGAACGTTCATTGACGTCTGGCTCCGTTGGATATTCGACAATTGCGCCCGTTCCCGGCTTCGCGAGAATCCCGTCGGGACCGTAGGGCTTTTGATCTGCTGCGCAAATGCCCGCTTGCCGGCGAGCGACGAATTGGCGCCGGAGCTGACAAACTTTCGTTTCGCCGCGACGGATTACCGGGTGCGTGGCCGTTGTTGTCTGTGAGGACCCCGAAGCACTGTCCGCACAATCAACAGGAAGCGAGTGAGATCATGTCGAAACGTCACCTAGCTATCGGCGCCGGCCTTGTTGGAGCACTCAGCCTTTTCGCCTTGAGCGCTGTAACCGACACCGTGTCGGCACGCGGCTGGAAAGGCGGCGAGCACCACGGCGGCTACGGACGTCATCACGGTGGCGGCAGGAAGAGTTTCCGGAAACTGCGCGGCATGGATGCCGACGGCAACGGCGAGGTGACCAAGGCGGAATTCCTGGCACCGAAGGAAAAGCGCTTCGGCGAACTTGACGGCGACGCCGATGGCAAGTTGACCGAAACCGAACTCTTCAAGGAAATGGACGAAACCGCCGACTATTATGCACGGCGGGCTATCAAGGACTTCGACGCCAACAGCGACGCCAAGATCTCCAAGGATGAATACGAGGCCGATGCCAGGAAGCGCTTCGGTATGCGCGACCGCGATGGAGACGGCAGAATCGAAGGGGACGAGATGCGCCCGCGCTGGAAGCATCGCAGGATGCATCGTGGTGACCGCACCGAGAACGAAGGTCGCGGCGATGGCGTTGCCGATGGCGACACGCCGGCGGAAGCCGCCGCGGCGACCGAACCATCCGAAAAGTCGGCTGAAACCGGCAACGCCGAAGAGCGTGGCGACGGTGACAGCCGTGGCTGGCGCGGACGTGACCGCAAGGACGGCAAACGGCATGGCTGGCATCACCGGGGCGGCAAGCGGGGGGGCGGAGCTCGCACAATCGAAGACACTCTCGAACGCAGCCGTGAGCGTTTCGCAAGCCGCGACTCCAACTCCGATGGCTTTATCGACGCCGATGAAATTCGTGCCCGCGGCGCCGAACGCATGGCCAGCATGAAGAAGCAGCGCATCGGACGCCTCGATACCGACAACAACGGCAGCGTCAGCAAGGAGGAGTACCTGGCAAAGTCGCAGGTCAAATTCTCCAAACTTGATCTCGACAGCGACGGCGTTATCACAGTGAAGGATCTGCCGCCGCGGGCCGCCCGCCGCTGGACCGAAAAATCCGGCAAGCGCGACTGACCCTCGTGCAGCTTCATTGGCTACATGGCGCGAGCCCGCCCGGCAGCACTTTGCCGGCGGACTCGACGGCAACGAGAACAACCCGCTTGGGGGGCCGCTTGGCGCAGCACGAGGACGGCGAGTTACTGGAGCGAATAGGCGCCGGCGACAGCGCCGCTTTCAGGCAGCTGGCCGAGCGCCATACATTGCGGCTCCTGCGTACGGCACGAAGCATTCTGCGTGACGAAACTGAAGCCGAGGATATCGTCCAGGAGGCAATGCTCCGGCTGTGGCGCCGGGCTTCCGAACTGACGGTCGAAAATCAAGCGGACGGCATTGGTGCCTGGCTTAACCGGACCACGCGGAATCTTGCCATAGACCGGTACCGCAGAGCCAAACGAGTTGACCTCGTCGACGAATTTCCCGAAACAGCCGCGTCAGAAGAAAGTCCGCACGCGCAGCTTGAAAACCAGGAACGGAGCCAAGACGTCGAAAATGCGATCGACCGGCTGCCCGAGCGTCAGCGAACCGCGATATTGCTGTTCCACCACCAGGGCCTTTCGGTCGCGGAGATCAGTTCGGTGCTGGAAACGAGCGAACATGCAACCGAGTCGCTGCTGGCGCGCGCGCGCCGCACGCTGAAAGACAGTCTTCAGTCCGTATGGCGGACGCTCAACGATACGGATTGAAATGACGCTACTTGACCACGGTACCGCAGTGACGACACCCGACCGAAACCATCGAACGAATGGCGCGACGCGATGACAAACAAACCGCAACACCCGGAACTGACCCGCCTTCGCGAGGTCCTCGAAATTTATGGTGCCGACCGCAGTCGCTGGCCGGCCGTCGACCGGCTTTCGCTTGGGCGTATCAACGCGAACTCCGAAGAGGCCCGGCAGTTGCTTGCGGAATACAGATCCCTGGACCGACTTCTTGACGCAGCGGCGCGGCGCGAAGAAATCGCCGTCTTGGCGCTGACCCAACGCATTTTTGCTGCCGCCGAACGCGACAGGGCAGCCCAGCGCGAAACTGCCTCCGCGTCCACCTCCTTGCCGCGGCCCACTGTCCGGCGCCTGCCCGTCCGCAGCCGGTTTCAGATCGCGGCACTCGCTGCGGCGGTCACGCTCGTATTCGGTATCGGCCTGTTGGCGGGCCTTTCCGGCATCGTTGCCCCCGATTTGCAGGAAATTGCCAGCACGGACGATACGATCGATATCGATGACCCGTTGTTGGACGAGGATGTCATATGACAGAGACCATTCCTTCCGGCCCTGAAATAAGTGACGCGCCGCGCGGCTGGACCTGGTGGCTGCTGGCCGGCTCGCTGGCGCTGAACCTGCTTGTCGCGGGAACCCTCGTCGGTTCCTACCTCGGCGGCCACCATCATGGCCGCAACTGGCACAAGGGCGGGCTCACATCGGTAATGAGCTTTGCGGACAGCCTGCCCGCTGACCGCGCCAAGGTGCTGGGAGACAAGGTTGTCTTGACGCGCGAAAAACTCAATTCGTTGCGCCAGGACCTCAAGACCGCGCGAGACGAAATCAAGACGCTGCTCCGCACCGAACCATTCGACGCCGAAGCCTTCAAGTCCGGCATGCAGCGAATCTACGACATTCGCGTCAACGCGCGTAAATTAGCCTCGGACGCATTCAGCGCCGCAGTGATGTCGATGACATCTGAGGAGCGCAAGCTGTTCGCCGATTGGCGCCGGCCGCGCCGGGACCGGCAAGAAGGCGGCGACCGTCGCTGACAACGGCCGTGACGGCTGCGAGTAACCTCGCCGCAAGCGAAAACTGAACCGACGTTCATGTCTGCAAAGAAATGTAAATGACGCGCGTTTCCTGGAAGTCTCCGACGGATCGCCCGACCGCCCATCGTTAATCCATCAAGCGCCGGGGAATGCGCGAAATTGAAAAGCGAAACTCAATCCAACCCTTCAGGAAGACAACCATGAAACGCATTGCAGTCGCATCCGCCCTTCTCATACTTGCCACCGGAGCCGCCTCGGCCCACTCAACCGCAAAAAGCGACGATGGCTACCACGCCAAGGGCCACACCTACGCCAAGGTTAAAAAGCATAGCGCCGGCAAGCTGACACTCCGCGAACGCCTGAAAATCGCGAGAGATCGCGCCCGCCTAGCTGCACTCAAGCGCCGCATTCACGCCAACGGCAAGGTGAGCTACCGCGAACAGCTGCGACTCAAAAAGGCAAAGGCCAGCCATCGCAAGCTGGTTCGAAGCGAGCGCCGCGACTAGCCGAACGGCTTCGATCTCCATGACTTCCCCCGCCGCGGCGATAAGCCGGCCGCGGGTTCCGCATTCGCTCCGGGATCGGACCTGCCAGCCGGCCGCGTCGCGACACACTAAAGACTCGGTGAAAAGCATCATGGCCGAATTGTTACCGCCGCCCAGATGGAAATAAGCCAGCCGATGTTGAATGACGGCTTCGGCGTAAAGACATATCATGCCGTCTGCCAAATCGACCGTTGGCCAGACCGACGCACCTCGAATGACCGCACCTGTGATGGTGCCCGGCAAAGGGAGATCCGATTGAAGCGCCCCTGGTCGCTGTTATCCCAGACATTGCTGCTGCTGCTGCTATCCGGCATCGGGGCGACGGCATGGGTATCGCGCGAACGCATCGGTGACGTGCTCGCCAATCTGCAGACCCCGGCCGGCGGCAAGCCGGAGGCGTCCGGCAAGGCTTCGAATGGAAGCACCGGCAAGGCGTCGAATGGGAACAGGCGCGGCGCGGCTCCCGTCATCGCGGCGGGTGTTTCAAGTCAGCGCAACGATGCGGTCGTCGCCGCAATCGGTACTGCGCGCGCGCTGAAATCGGTCACCCTGTTCGCGAAATCCGAAGGCGAGATCATGTCGTTCGCCATCTCCGCCGGCGATCCGATCGAGCAGGGCCAGACGTTGGTTCAACTCGACGCGACGAAGGCGGAACTGGCGGTTGACCTCGCCAAGAAAACGCTTGAGGACGCCCGCCAGAAACTTCAGCGCGCTGAGTACCTGAAGAGCCGCAATGTCAATTCCGGAGCCGGCGTCGAGGATGCGACCATCACGGTGGAGCGCGCCGAACTCGAAGTTCGCCAGGCCGAAGAGGAGTTGCGTGACAAAACGCTCTCCGCCCCGTTTGCCGGCGTCGTCGGAATCCCGAAAGTCGAGGCCGGTGACAGGATTACACCCGCGACCGAACTTGTCACCCTGGACGACCGCTCGCAATTGCTCGTCGAATTCCCCGTCGCGGAGAAATTCCTGGCAAGGATCAAGATCGGCGACGAAGTCTCAGCGACGACCCCAAGCTATCCCCGCCGGACATTCAGCGGACGCCTCGCTTATATCGACAGCCGCGTCGATCCTGTCTCGCGAACGATCATGGTGCGCGCCATCATCCCGAACGGTGAAGACCTGCTGCGGCCCGGCATGTCGTTTTCGATCGAGATGTCGCTGCCGGGCGACACCTATCCAGCGGTCCCCGAATTGGCGCTGCAATGGAGCCAGGGCGAAAGCTATGTCTGGCGCATCGACGGCAACGTCGTTCGCAAGATCGTGGTCGAGTCGGTCCAGCGGATGAACGCGATTATTCTCGTCAAAGGCCCGCTGACGACCGGTGACCTGATCGTCGTCGAAGGCGTCCAGCGGCTTCGCGACGGAATCGAAGTGACCTATGAGCATCCCGACGGTCTCGCTGCGCCCGGATCGGCGCGCGAAAAGGGCGGCGGCCCTGCGACCGGTCCGATCCCCGCAGCGACGGACCAGCCGGTCAAGCCACGGCGCTCCGCGCGCACGCAAACTGAGCGGAGGGGATGACGCGATGGCACTCGGCCAGGGCCTTCCCGCACTCAGCGTTCGCCGGCCATATCTCGCCGCGGTCCTCAACCTGCTCATCATCGTCGCGGGTGCGGCGGCAATCTACGGCGTCGAAGTGCGCGAATTGCCGGACGTCGACCGCCCGGTCGTGAGCGTGCGCGCCAACTTCCCCGGCGGTTCCCCCGAAACCATCGATGCCGAAATCACCGCCAAGATCGAGGGCGCTGTCGCCCGCGTCAACGGCATTACCGAAGTCCGCTCGTCGAGCGAAGAGGGCAACTTCCGCGTCCTCGCAACCTTCCGCCCGTCGGTCGACCTGATCGACGCAGCCAACGACATTCGCGAAGCCGTCGCCCGCGTCCAGCGCGAACTGCCCGACGGGGTCGAGGACCTCTCCGTCATCAAGGCCGACGCGGATTCGGACCCGATCGTCAAACTTGCAGTCTACAGCGACTCGCTGCCGATAGAGGAAGTGACGCGGCGGGTCGAGAACGACATCATTCCTGAACTGACATCGATCGCGGGCGTCGCCGACATTCAGCTTTTCGGCAACCGGGAACGGGTCCTGCGCGTCGTCGTCGACCCCATGAAGCTTGCCGGCTACGGCCTGTCGATCACCGACGTCGTCAACGTCCTGCGCAACGCCCGCTACGACGTGCCTGCCGGCAGCTTTGAATCCGACGAACAGGAAGTCATGGTCCGCGCCGACGCTTCGGTCGCCGATCCAGCTGCCGTCGAAGATCTCATCGTTCGCGACCCGGTGAAGCTCGGCGACATCGGCAGCGCCTCGTTCGGCCCCGCCGACGCCGAAAGCATCGTCCGCCTTGATGGCCGCCAGGTCGTCAGTCTCGGCGTCGTCCGCCGTGCCCAATCGAATACCGTAACAATATCCCAGGATATCGAAAAGGTCGTCGACCGTCTGAACAGCCGCCTGCGTTCGCTTCACATCAAGGTCACATCCGACGACGCCGTCTTCATCAAGGGTGCGATAGCCGAGGTCCTCGTCAGCCTTGGACTGGCGGTCGTCATCGTCGTTGCCGTGATCGCCCTCTTCATCGGCAGCCTGCGTGCCTCGCTGATCCCCGCCGCGACAATCCCCGTTTCGCTGATCGGCACCGTTGCCGCCGTCTGGCTGATGGGGTTTTCGGTCAACCTGCTGACGCTTCTGGCGCTGGTTTTGGCAACCGGCCTCGTCGTCGACGACTCCATCGTCGTTCTCGAAAACATCCAGCGGCTCAAGTCGCAGGGCGTCAAACCGCGTGCCGCAGCGATTCTCGGAAGCCAGCAGGTGTTTTTCGCAGTCATCGCAACCACGGCGACCCTGATCTCGGTCTTCGTCCCGATCTCATTCCTGCCCTCGACTGCCGGACGCCTTTTTGGCGAATTCGGGTTCGTTCTCGCCGTCACGGTCTGCATCTCGTCGTTCGTCGCCCTGACGGTCGTCCCCATGCTGGCCTCGAGGCTTCCCGAGAAGACCGGCCCGTCCCCCGTCGAACGGCTGCTGGGCGGCATTGGCGGAGGCTTCGCACGCGCCTACGAAAAGGCCCTCGACGGCGTCCTATTGATGCCGCTCGTGATCGTCGGCCTGTGCGGCTTCGTCGTCTTCGCGGCAACCCTGACCTTTGCAACCCTTGGCGAGGAGTTGATCCCCGAGGAGGATCGCGGCCTCATCACGGTCCGCCTGACGGGTCCCGACGGGGTCGGCCTCAAGTATACCGACCGCCAGGTTGAAAAGGTCGAACAAATCATCGCGCCGTTGGTCGAAACGCAGGTCGCCACCGGCCTGTTGTCGATCACCGGCCGCTACGATCTCAACCGCGGGCAAATCGACGCCCGCCTCGTCGACTGGTCGCAACGCGATATGCGCGGCGGCGAGGACGAAGGTGCCATCGCCCGCGACGTCAACAAGAAGCTGAGCCTCATCCCGGGTGCCCAGGCACGTGTCCAGCGCGGAAACTCGCTCGGCCTGCGCAACGCCGATGGCGGCATCCGCTTCGCTTTGACCGGCTCCAATTACGAAGCGATTGCCGAGCAGGCCTATGCCCTGGCCGAAATCCTGGAAAAAGAGGCTCCACAGGTTGAGAACCTGCGCGTCGAATTCCGTGCCACCCAGCCGCAGTTGAAACTCGATATCGACCGGCGCCGCGCCGCCGATCTCGGCGTGCCGATCGAGAATCTGGCGGCCACCGCACAGGTGCTTGTCGACAGTGACGAGGTGGCGGAACTGACCATCGACGATCAGCGCGTGCCGGTGATCTTGCAGGCGACAGCCGGTTCCATCACCGATCCGGCCGATCTCAACAACCTCTACGTTTCCGCGACCGATGGCCGTCTGGTTCCCTTATCGCAGATGATCTCGTTGTCGGAAAAAGCGGTCCCCGCCGAACTCGATCGCCACGGTCAGCGACGAGCGGTCGAGATCTTCGGCGACACGGCCGCTGACTACACCCTGCGCGACGCCGTCGAAGCCATCAAGGTCATTGCCGACCGTCAGGTTGCGCCGGGCTACAGCCTGCTTTTCCTCGACGAGGCCGCCGACCTCGATGAAACCTCGCACGGCGTTACCATCACCTACGCGCTGGCTTTGCTGATCGTCTTTCTTGTGCTCGTCGCCCAGTTCGAAAGCATCACCAGTGCCGCTATCGTTCTCATCACGGTCCCCTTCGGCGTCTGCGCGGCGATCTTCGCCATGGCGCTCACCGGCACGTCGATCAACATCTACAGCCAGATCGGCGTGTTGATGCTGATTGGCATCATGGCCAAGAACTCGATCCTGATGGTGGAGTTCGCCGATCAGCTCCGCGAGAACGGCATGAAAGTCTACGAGGCCGCCCGCGAAGCCTCCATCGTGCGCTTGCGGCCGATCGCCATGACTATGCTTTCGACGGTGCTCGCCGGCGTGCCGCTCATCTACGGAACCGGCCCGGGCGCGGAAAGCCGCGCTTCCATCGGCTGGGTGGTGTTCGGCGGGCTCGGTCTCGCGGGCATATTCACGCTGCTTTTGACACCGGCGCTCTACGTTCTTATCGCCGGCTTTTCCCGGCCGCGCAGTGAAACAGCGACGAACGTCGACGGCGAACTGGCCGAAGCCGCGACCACGAAGTTGGCGTCCGAAGCCGAACTTGCCGGACGCTAGTTGTGGTGCCTCAAGAGGTTGTTCCCGGTCCATCGTCGTGCCCGATCATCGAGCATAAGACCCCTCTCGCAATGTTGTGAATGGGCGTGTCTTGCAGGCGTCTTGGAACTGCCGCATCACAGGTTCATGCCAAAGCTCGCGTGGGCCCATGCCTGCAAGCAGCCCCCGGCACGCAACGGCATACGGTGAGAAATGATGCTCCAAGATCGATACCAGGGCCGGCACTCGACAACTTCCGAGGAAGCCGTCCACGCCTTCGAGGAGGCCGTTTTCGCCGTCGCCGCCCATCGTCCCGCGATGACTGCGCTGAAAGCGGCGATTGCAGCCGATCCCCACCTTGTTGCCGCCCTGGCGTTGAAGGGGCTCGGCGTCGCACTGCTCGGCAAGGCAGAGGACTTCGCCGCCAGCCGCACCGCTCTTGCCCCGGCCAAGGCGGCGCTTGCCCGCGCCAACGACGGCACTGCCTACGAGCGGACGCTGGTCGACGCACTTGCGCTGGCCTCGCGCGGCGCATTGAAGGCCGCAGCCAGCCGCCTCGAATTCCAGGTTGCAGAAAACCCGAAGGACTTCCTCTGCCTGAAGCTGGCGAATGCCCTGCGCTTCATGACCGGCGAGGCCCACCGCATGCGTAAGACCACCGCGACTGCATTGCGCGACATGGGGGCAAGCGATGCAGGTTACGGCTTTGCGCTCGGCATGCATGCATTCGGGCTGGAGGAGACTGGTTCATTTGCCGAAGCCGAATCCGTGGGCCGGCTGGCGGTCGCAAGCGAGCGCGCCGACATCTGGGGCGTGCATGCCGTCGGCCACGTCCTGGAGATGCGTGGACGCCCCGAGGAAGGCGCGCGTTGGGTGGAGAATTCCCGCCAGCTCTGGCCGCTGTGCAACAACTTCAATTTCCACATGGCCTGGCATCTCGCCTTGTTCCACCTCGAAGCCGCGAACTACGATGCCGTCCTCGACCTCTACGACCGCGAAATCCGCCCGACACAGACCGACGATTTCCGCGACATGTCCAACGCCGTATCGATGCTGTGGCGCTTGCGGCAGGAAGGCGTCGACGTCGGTGACCGCTGGTTGGGCCTGCGCGCGGTTGCTCATCGCCGCCGCACCGACACGACCTACGTGTTTGCATCCCTGCACTATCTGCTGGCGTTGCTTGGCGCCGGCGACACGGCCGCCGCGCAAGAACTCGTCGCAGGCCTGTATCGGCGCGCCCATGCGCCCGATCCCGACGATCAAGCCCTTATCGCAGCCGATGTCGGCATTCATATTGCCGACGCGATTCTGGCGTTGCACGCTGGCGGCGCTTCGCCCGGCAACCTTTGCGAACTGTCCCTGAAGCTTCCTGCGATCGGCGGCAGCAATGCCCAGCGCGACGTTTTCATGCGAACGCTCCTGTTGATGGCCGCCGGCTCCGGGGAACCTGCCGCGTTCGAAGCCGTCAACAAGGTCCGGGAGACGATGAAGACGAAGGATCGCTTCGCTCGCCTCAGCGAAAACCGTCTCAAGCGTCGTTTTCAACCTTCACCGGACGCACGCAAATGCAAATTGACAGGTCACGCGTGAACCCGGCGCTCCAACGCCCGGACATTTTCCAGGTCGGCTAAAGTTGCTCCGGAAAAGAAATGTCAGTGCATCTTTATCCAGCTATCCGATCGCAAAAGCGCCATCGCACACTGTGAGTTGATGCTCTAATTTACTCAGCCCTTTCGTTTGCAAGGTTCAGGCTTCCGATTATGCCGATCAGCCACAAGTCTTCAAGCACCGCGGCCGCATTGCCGGCCGGCCAGGTCGCCACGCCTGGCGCCACACGTCA
>Ga0180009_10004014_pt1 | contig 16410 bp, 5 predicted proteins | sample OS_PC_MetaG_FD_123537 | JGI IMG/M metagenome (GOLD analysis project Ga0180009, IMG submission 123537) | Groundwater microbial communities from the Aspo Hard Rock Laboratory (HRL) deep subsurface site, Sweden - OS_PC_MetaG | ecosystem: Environmental > Aquatic > Deep subsurface > Groundwater...
ATCGACAATCGGGTAATGTATTGCGCGATGGAGGAGATTGCGCGATGGAGGAGATATTCGAAGGTTTTGATATGCCGGCGAAGAGCGGTACTTCGCTAATCGGTACATCGTGCAATCGTTATCTCGGGCAATGTATTAGCCGATTGTCGGCGAGTAATGAGTAATGTTTGATTTATTGAATGAGAATGTAATTACCCCTTAGCAACCTAGAATTCTTTTCATGATATATTTATGTTAACTCGATTGCTTTCACAGGTAAAAAATGGTAAATTAGCATTCAATAATTTACCTGATCTATTAACCTTCACCCCCATGAAAACAAACCAAACCAACACAACAAAAAAATGGAAAAAGATAATTAACCCATTGAAATTTGTTAGTCTCCTTACTGTCAAGTTATTTCTACTTTTTCCATTATCCTCGCAATCTCAAACTAATATTAATGTTCCTGGTTCCGAAACAGGAGGCAATCTTATTGGAGATATACTGTTGGCTGATGGGAAAATACTGGCCTATTCACCCAAGGAAATTCTCATTTTTGATGCAGATGCAGATACCTTAGAACATTCGATTCCTATCTCCAATACAGGAAAATTTAATCCCCGGTATTTTGGTTATAACAAGCATATTTGTGACGTTCAATTAATGACATACAATCCCAACAGAAATGAAGTTTATTATGTTAGTCCTGATCTGAAACTACATTACATTGATATGGTAAATTGCTCAACAGGAGTACTCTTAGGCACTACCCCAGACTCAATTTTACATTTTAAACATCTTAACGGACCTACCAACCTGAAATTCGATTACCATCACAACAAACTGTATTGGGTAATCAGAGGAAGAAGCAATGAAAATTCACCGGGTACTTTCCATGTGATGGATTCATACATTGCCGTTTATGATTTACCTGTGCAAGGATCAAATCCATCATTATCTAAAATATGGGACTACTTTATTATCAATAATTCAACAGGGAATAATTATTACAATTCTTTTGAAAATGTGGTGTTTTGTGAAGACAATAATTCATTCTTTCTGGCAAAAAAGAAAAGGATTGACAGGTATGAAATAGTAAATAATAGTAGTGTTGTTTTTAAAGAGTCATTTAATACCAGACCATGCAAATTGAGCAAAATGCTCTATATAAAAAACTCTACCATCCACAAATTGCTTGTATTCCCTTACAGATTGCCCTATGACAGCTATGAGCCTCCAATGAACGAAAACGTGAATTATTTCATTATTGACTGCAGTGATGCACAAAATTTTACGATGGATTCCATTCAATCCCCAAGTAAAAGAATCATTGATGCCGCATTTTTACCTGCTCAGAATGACCTGATCGTATGCTATTCCCCTGATGAATTTGCTCAACCTCCACAATTGGCAACCGGAAATGATGTGACTGTATATCAGTATCTGAACGGATCATTTGTTAATCCTACACATTATCAAACCAATGGGGTTTCATTAAACAACACCACAGAGACCTTAAATCGTCCAATAAAAATCACTCAATACAATAACAGTACAGTATTAATCAGCAAAAAAGATGAATTGATAAAATTCTACAAGCAAAGTAGTACCTATATTTTTGAATCAATCAAAACCGCAACAAGCAATTACTTCCATTCAGGAACTACCTACAACTACTACAAATCATATATCATTAATGCTGCCGGTGGATATATTGAAATATACGATGAATCAATGGCCTCTGATAGCATCCCCACCGGAAAGCCAATTTATCACACGGTGGAAATTGGCACAGGAAAATTTGCAGCATATAACCGCCTACATACGCACAGCACCTGCTTTTATATTTATGATACCGAAAATGACACCATAATAACCAGCAACCCGATAGATGGAGCCATTGGAGATATCATATTCAATCCCTTGCAAAATCACATCCTGGTATCTGAAAATACGGATCCGGGTAAAATATCTTATTTCGATACCGATGGACAATTTATAGGCTACCTGAACTTCCCTTCCTCGGATATTGATTTTGATTATATCCGTGATATGTTCATTAACCGGCATAATATGCTGCTGGTAATGACCAACATGAACAATACAATCCAGGAAACCTACCCGCGACTGCTTGTTTATAAGGCTGCCGACTACAGCTTTGTACAAGAGATTTCCAATATTACCATGCAACAATTTAACCACAACTTTCACTTCTACAATGCCCATTTCTGCGACAATACTGCAAATGGAAAGACCTATATAACCTTATGCCCTGGACCTCCCTACGATAATGCAGGTCAGGATTTCACGGGTATCGGCACACCGGATCCGTATTTATCGACCGATAATGATCTAAAATTCAATCCATTCTACCAGGGAAGCAACAACGGATGGCTAATGGAATACACTTCTCCGCAATCCGGTATACCCGGCACACTGCAAAGTAAATTCGAACTCAAGTTTCCCAAAGAACTGATATATATTAAACCTGAATATACTTCCACCGATGAGGATAAAGGGCTGCTCTTTATCAATGCGGAGAAGTTATTAAGATATGATTTCAACAGTACACAACCCACTGAAATTGAGGCATCCTTTTACCAGGTTTGTTACAGTAAAATTCACAATAAATTGTTTGGGATCAATGATAGAATTGGAATTAACTCATCAAACAGGATTATTCAGATACATACCATCAGTACTTCCGGAATTGTTTCAAATGAGCTTTTAGCGGAAGTTCCCGGTCAGGCTTCCGCTTTTTTCATCAACCCCTTTAATGAGTTTTTATATCTCTGTATAAAAATTGACAATGAAAAACTGGGAGAAGATTCCATGCGCTTAATGGAAATTGACCCATTGGGGTTGGAACAGATACAAACTACCCATCTGGATAATACCTGTGTTTTTCCCGATTTGTGTTATGACCCTGAAATAAGCGCATACTATTATAACTTCATCACTCCTTATATTGATTCTGCAAACCACAGCATCTATCTTCCTGGCGGAGGCCACAGCAATATTACCGCAGTGGATTTTGAACCGGCTGATTTTTTAAAGCTGGAAAACAACGAAGGTTACATCACCTGGCTTTCTTTTCCGAGGCTCAACCGCAGTGGTAACAATGCGGTTTCGGTTGATGAGGCCCTGCTGGACAAAGTGAATCCAGCATATAGCGATACCAGCAGGCTAAACTTTGAACAAGAATTGGGATATTTTAGCACCTATGATTTTGATAACCACACCTGGGATGGAAGCCCAGGAGGTTTATATAATGTAATTAGCAGCAACGGTTATATACTCGACCTGGAATATGGCCCCTTTTCAATAAGCGGTCCCATCTGGCTGCATTTGCGTGGGCAGCGGCTTGCTCCCGGGGGAGCCAACATCATCCTGGATGATGAACATGAAACCTGGGCCGGGTACTGGCTTACCCAGCCGCAGCACCCCATGTATGCCATACCCGATGCGGTGCTTACGCATTTATACCAGGTGCAGGGTCAATACTGGAGCTGTTACAAATACTGGGACGAAGGAATTAATATGCCCTACTGGTTATGTGCCTGTTCAAAAGGTCGTGGTACTTTGATGCGTTATGGAGATATGGTCAAGCTGTACTCTAATTCCTCTCTTCCCTTTACCTGGCTTAACAATACCGGAACCACCTCGCAGGAAGAACGCCCTGCCACGGAATACTTTTCTTTTTCCGAACAACCGGATTACACTTCCATTTTCATTGAGCTGGATTCCACCGAAAACCCCCTGGAGATCGGGGCTTTTATCGGTGAAACCTGTGTGGGGGCCACATCGGTTTTTTCAAGCGATACCCTGGTGCTGGTGCAGGCATATACCCAGGGATACAGCGGGGAGATATCATTCCAGGAATATTTCGGGAACAAATCCGCACCTGATAATGCCCCGGCATATTTCATATGGGATGAATCAAGCGGCAAATGGGTCCAAAGAAACATCCATACCGCCATGCATCAAAAAGGATTCCTGGTTTCGTTTAAAGACAGCAAAACGCGATACCAAACAAATCCAGAATCCACAGCCTGGCTTCGTTGCCAGCCCAATCCTGCAAAAGGATCCTGCAGCATTATCTACTATGTCTCCAGGGAAACACAAATCAGCCTGAAAGCTTATGATTTGCATGGCAACCCCTTGAAAGAACTCTATGAAGGATTTTGTCGGCAAGGACAATATGAAATAAGCTGGGATATGCATGATCAAAAGGGTGCTATGCTGCCCCCGGGGATCTATTATATCCGCTTGCAATCCGGAATATTTTCCGAAAGCCGGAAAGTGATCAAACTTTAAAGAAAACTACCAATGCAAATCATAATTATACGATCAGCCCTTATTATCCTGCTGTTATCTTTTTCCCATTTTTCCCCCGGGCAGGTAATAACAGTAAAGCAGGATGGCAGCGGGGATTTTACCCTCATACAGCAAGCCATCGACAGCGCCCAGAACGGGGATACCATCCTGGTTTGGCCCGGGGTGTATGTGGAAAACCTTTTTGTGATTGAAAAAGGGATTACCCTGGGCAGTCTCACCATGACCACCGGAGATTCATCCTATATTTCTCAAACGGTGATTGATGGGAATAAAACCGGTAGCTGTATTGCATTTTACTACACCTATTTCGCATGTGAGATTAATGGTTTTACCCTGACCAACGGAAAAGGGGTTCCAGGTTTTGGTAACGGAGGAGGTATCTATATGGACAATACCATCCTGTTAAAGGTAAGCAACTGCTATATTCATAAGAACAATCACGTTTCCAAGGGAGGTGGGATATATTGTATTGAAAGCGAACTGTATCTTTCCTCCACAACCATTACAGACAATTATGCACTCGGCAGGGGCGGAGGTCTTGTTATTGGAAGATCCGATGTTCATTTTGACAGCATCAACCGTTGCAGCATATATTTGAACTATGCATCCCAGGGGTGCGATATTAGTAAATCCGGTGATGAATTTTTATCGCTAAAGCTGGATACATTCACCGTAGCAAACCCCGACCGGCATTTTATTTCAAATTACCAGCATGAGAATATTTTTGATAATATTGAGCTGGATGCCCTAAACACTGTCATCCAGCCGGTGAACAGCAACCTGTATGTAGATCCACAAGGCAGCAATGAAAACAGCGGGCTGAGCCCGCAGGAGCCACTCAAGAACATTCATTATGCCCTGCTAAAAATAAGGCCCGATACCATCGATCCTAAAACCATCTACCTTGCCAATGGCACTTATGCCCGTTCTACCGGTGAAAAATGGCCCTTCGGTTTAAGAAGCTATGTCAGCATTGAAGGGGAAAGCAAAGACTCTACCATACTGGATGGGGAAAATAATGAAACCATGTTTGTTGCATATGAGTTAACAAATGATTATAGTATTTCAAATATCTCTTTCATAAATGCCAACAGCAATTACACCACCCGGGTCGGGGTTTTTAATATTTATAACAATAGCAATGTTCTATTTGACAACCTGTTGTTTAAAAATAACAAAGGATGGGTCAGAAGTGCTTTTAGCATAGGAAAGTCAAATGATACGCACTTCAAGAACATAACAGTCACCGAAAACATTGGCGGTGTGGCTGTCATGTGTGGCACGGGCCCTGATTCCGCGCTGGTATTATACGATGCCGACACGGTCTGGTTCGAAAACTGCAGGTTTCATCATAATCTGCCTGATTATGATACTACCACGACCGCATACGGGGGTGGCCTTGCCATTTCAGGATTCAGTCTGTACCCGGATTCCCTTACGGCTTATATTATGAACTGTGAGTTTTCTGAAAACATCAAAAATTATGAATCAGGGCCTGGCACTTCGGCTCTGGGAACAATATTCGGATCAAAAGCTTTTGTTGTAAATTCCACCATTGGCAACAATACTAGTACAGGAGAACTTGGTGCAAGCATCAGCGCTTCATATGATTCCGAAATGAACATTTACAACTCCATCATTAACGGAAACTACCCGGCACAGCTTTTCATGATCAATGATGCCGGCCAGCAGTCCGATCTTTACATTTACAACTCCCTTATCCAGAACGGAATGTTCGGCATAAAAGTTTACTCTGCAGGCAACAACATATATTACGATGATTCCAACATCGAAGGAGACCCGATGTGGGATACAGCAGGCATATTCCCTTACATGCTAACGGCTGCTTCGCCCTGTATCAATGCCGGAACACTGGATCTGTCGGATCCCATCCAGCTTCCAGAAACAGACCTGGCCGGTAATCCCCGTGTTTACAACGGGCAAATAGATATGGGAGCCTATGAATACGGGCCATGGGTCGGCATCCTGGAAATCCCCCAAAAAACTACCGGCATTATAATTTCAGCCAGTCCAAACCCCTTCTTTTTTGAAACCACCATACGCTATGAAAGCCAAGATGAAGGAATTCATGCTATTTACGTTTATGACCTGAGCGGAAAACGAAAAGCCACTCTGGCAGAATTCTACAGCCTGCCATGCAAAGGAACGTTTGTATGGGATGGAACGGATGATACGGGGATTGCCCTTGCTTCCGGGGTGTATGTTATTGAAATGTCAATAGATGGGATCGGTACATGTACGAAAAAGGTTGTGAAGAGATAGAAAAATAATTTAGAAGCAGCCCCAATAAATCACTATTCACTCATTACTCATCGACAATCGGGTAATGTATTGCGCGATGGAGGAGATTGCGCGATGGAGGAGATATTCGAAGTTTCTGTTAAGCCGGCGAAGCGAAAAACCTTTTTATAAGTTGACCATTTATCGTCTTAACATAGAATTAATGTGTCTGATACTTTTTTTTTGTAATTTCGCAGCTTCGGAATTTAAAAATTAATGCATTAGAAATCAAATCACTACGTACCTGACTAACTGTTAAACAAAAATATATTATGGCAAACGAAAAGAGTGTTTACTTGTATGGAAACAAGAAGGCAGAAGGAAATGCCCGGATGAAGGATCTCCTGGGTGGCAAAGGAGCCAATCTCGCAGAAATGAACCTTATCGGTGTACCGGTTCCTCCGGGTTTCACCATTACTACAGAGGTATGCAACGCTTTTTATAAAGAGGGGAAAGAGGTCACTATCAGTAAGATCAAGCCGGAAGTGGAAAAAGGCATTCACTTCATTGAAGAGATCATGGGTGCCGGATTTCTCGACAAAAACAATCCCTGTCTGGTATCGGTCCGTTCTGGCGCCAGGGCTTCCATGCCCGGCATGATGGATACCATCCTGAATCTTGGATTGAACGACGAAGCGGTTGAAGGCATTGCCAGGAAGACCGGCAATCCCCGTTTTGCATGGGACTCCTACCGCCGTTTTGTTCAGATGTATGGTGATGTGGTATTGGGCATGAAACCGGAGTCGAAAGACGATATTGATCCCTTTGAAGAGATCATTGACGAGATGAAAGAGGAGAAGGGTGTGGAAAACGACACACAACTCACAACAGAAGACCTGAAGGAACTCGTGGCCCGATTTAAAAAAGCTGTAAAAGAAAGAACTGGCAAAGATTTCCCTTCAGACCCCTGGGAGCAGCTTTGGGGCTCTATCCTGGCAGTGTTCAACAGTTGGATGAACGACCGGGCTATTTATTACCGCAAGCTCAACAATATTCCGGAAGAATGGGGAACTGCCGTTAACGTGCAGGCCATGGTTTTCGGAAACATGGGTGAATCTTCAGCTACGGGAGTAGCCTTTACCCGCGATGCCGGCACCGGGGAAGACATCTTCAACGGTGAATATCTAATCAATGCCCAGGGTGAAGATGTTGTAGCCGGGATCCGCACCCCCCAGCAAATCACCATGGAAGGGTCGCTTCGTTGGGCTAAGCTGGCCGGTGTTAATGAAGAAGAAAGAAAGCGCGACTTCCCTTCCCTTGAAGAGGCCATGCCAGTATTATACAAGGAATTGCTTGAAACACAGCAAAAGCTGGAAGATCACTATAAAGACATGCAGGACCTTGAGTTTACCATCCAGGAAGGCAAACTCTGGCTTCTTCAGACACGTAACGGCAAACGTACAGGCGCTGCCATGGTTGAAATAGCCATGGACATGTTGGATCATGGCATTATCGATGAAGAAACCGCTTTGCTCCGCATTGAGCCAAATAAACTGGATGAATTGCTTCACCCTGTTTTTGATCAGGAAGCTCTTGATAAAGGTGTTGTTTTATCGAAAGGTCTTCCTGCATCCCCCGGCGCAGCAACCGGTCAGATCGTTTTCCATGCCGACGACGCTGAAGAATGGGCAGAAAAAGGCAAGAGAGTAGTACTTGTAAGAATTGAAACATCTCCCGAAGACCTTAAGGGAATGAATTCGGCCCAGGGTATCCTCACCGCCCGCGGTGGAATGACTTCGCATGCAGCCGTTGTTGCCCGCGGTATGGGTAAGTGCTGTGTTTCCGGAGCAGGATCCATCAAAATCAACTACAAGGAAAGAACCATGACCGTTGACGGAAAAGTTTTCCGTGAAGGTGACTGGATATCACTCAATGGCAGCACAGGTGAAGTATTTGAAGGAAAGATCCTTACACGTGACCCCGAACTGCATGGGCACTTTGCAAAACTTATGGATCTTGCCGACAAATATGCTACTATGCTGGTAAGAACCAATGCCGATACACCCAAAGACTCAACAATTGCAAGGAATTTTGGCGCGCAGGGCATCGGCCTTTGCCGCACTGAGCATATGTTCTTTGAAGGGGACCGTATCAAGGCCATGAGGGAAATGATCCTGGCTTCGGATGAAGCAGGTCGCCGTAAAGCACTTGAGAAACTTCTTCCTATCCAGCGCGAAGACTTTGAAGGAATATTCGAGGCTATGCACGATCTCCCGGTAACCGTCCGCCTCCTTGATCCTCCTCTGCATGAATTTGTTCCCCATGAAGATGAAAATCAAAAGGAAATGGCAGATGAAATGGGACTCTCCGTGGAAGAAATCAAGCAGAAAGTTGAAGACCTTCAGGAAGTCAACCCTATGCTCGGACATCGCGGATGCCGCCTGGGCAACACCTATCCTGAAATATCGGAAATGCAGGCAAGGGCAATTATTGAAGCCGCCCTTAACCTGAAAAAACGTGGTATCAATGCCAAGCCTGAAATCATGATTCCCCTCACAGGAACCCTGAAAGAAATGAAAATGCAGGAAGAGATCGTTCGTTCAACTGCCGAAAAAGTATTCCAGGAACGCGGGGAAAGAATTGATTATCTCGTGGGAACCATGATTGAAGTCCCCAGAGCTGCCATGACCGCCGACGAGATTGCCCAATCGGCAGAGTTCTTCTCATTCGGGACCAACGACCTGACCCAGATGACCTTTGGTTATTCCAGGGACGATGCAGGCAAATTCCTTCCTGTTTATATACAGAAAGGCATCCTGAAGCATGATCCCTTCCAGGTACTGGATCAGACAGGAGTTGGACAGCTAATGGAAATTGCCGTTAATAAAGGACGCCAGACCAGACCTGACATTAAAATCGGTATCTGCGGTGAACACGGTGGTGAACCCAGTTCGGTTGAGTTCTGCAATACGCTTGGATTCAACTACGTGAGCTGCTCACCATTCCGCGTACCCATCGCCAGACTTGCCGCTGCACAGGCAGCCATCAAACAGAAAAAATAAAACCCTTATTTCTATTGACAAAGAAGCAGTAATTTCGTAAGTTACTGCTTCTTTTTTTCGTGTTCCCCTTTGATAAATTGTATTTTTGCACCTTATTTTTTTAAAGATTCGATAAATTCAAGTATATTTATACAAACAATCTCAAAATCATCAATATGGATATCAAAGCAAAGGTTACCGAATCCGTTCAAAAGCACAAAAACGTGCTCAACAACATTGAACGCAGGGAAATGATCCGCGAGGTAGTATTGAACAAGGAAGCCATCGTTGCCGAAGGCGGAGCCCTGGCGACCTGGACTCCTCCGGAATCCACCGGGAGAAGCCCCAAGGATACACTTATCGTTAAGAGAGCTTCGAGTGAAGGCAATATCGACTGGACATCACCGAACAATATTCCCCTGGATGAAGAAACCTTTGATATGATTTTGGACGATGCCCTCAAGGCAATTGAAGGCAAGCAAAAGATTTATATCACGGACCGGGTGATCGGAGCCGATTCCACATACGCTCTCCCGGTCAGAGTGATCACCGATTTTGCACTTACGGCTCTGTTCACGGAGAATATGTTCCGGCCTGTACCCGCTGATATCAGTAAAAGTGTCTTTTTTGGCAAGGATTTTTTCCTGGTAACCTTACCGTATGATAAGCTGGATCCCCAAAGATACGAAGGCAGGTTGCGCAAGATGGATGACGGGACAACCTCCAATATGGCCGTAGTGATGGATTTCGACCGGAAAGTGGGCGTTGTGTTCGGTTCAGCCTATATGGGCAGCGTGAAGAAGCTCATGTTTACGGTAATGAATTATCTCCTTCCCTTCGAAGGCATCCTGCCCCTGCATTGCAGTGCCAATGAAGGCCCGAAAGGTGATTCGGCCCTTTTACTGGGGCTCTCCGGGACAGGAAAGACGACCCTTTCCGCTGATCCAAAACGCGCTCTCCTGGGTGATGATGAGCATGGATGGGGAGAACATGGTATTGCCAACTTTGAGTATGGATGTTATGCCAAAATGATCGACATTAATCCAAAGAAAGAACCGGATATTTACGATGCGGTCATGCATCATGATGATTATCTTGAACATGGTTCCATTGTGGAAAATGCCATGATTTATCCCAACGGCGTTTTCGATTATTACGATGACCGCTTTACACCGAATTCACGGGCCTCCTACCCTCTTCGTTACCTGAAAAACATCAAGGAATCGTCGACAGCCGGGCATCCGTCAACCATACTTTTTCTGACAGCTGATGCTTACGGGGTTATTCCGCCGGTTGCGAAGCTGAATCCCGACCAGGCCATGCTTTGGTTCCTCATGGGATATACCAGTAAACTGGCCGGTACCGAAACCGGTGTTACTACGCCTAAAGCTACTTTTTCGCGTTTCTTCGGTCAGCCATTTATGCCGTGTAATCCTGACATCTACGCGAATATGCTGGGTGAAAAAATGGAAAAGCATCAAACCAATGTTTATCTGATCAATACAGGATGGAGCGGTGGCCCTTATGGTATCGGTAAACGCATGGATATCACCATGACCCGCGCCATGGTTGATGCAGCCCTTAACGGAGCCCTGGAAAATGTTGAATACATGGAAGACCCGCTTTTCCATGTAAACATTCCCCTCTCATGCCCGGGAGTACCTTCCGAAATCCTGAATCCCAAAAACACATGGAAGGATAAGGATGCATACGACAAGCAAGCTCATGAGCTGGCCGCCAAATTCTCAGAAGCCTTTGACAAAGCATATGGGCATAAGGGTATAAAAGATTCGGTTATCAAACAATGTCCCGGTAAATAGTAAAAAAGCCTCCCCAGCAGGAGGCTTTTTCATTAGTGCGTTACATCATGACCATCATCAGAGTTTATTTTTCCCTGATTTCAGGTATAAAACAAATCCAATTACAGCCATTAAAAAGAAGAAAATAATAACAACGATATATCTAAACTCTGTGTCCGACATTAATAAGAAGCTTTACGCAGCTAAAATAATGCGTACTAAGCATCCTGCTGTTAACCAAAGGTTAAGCTAATGTTAAAAATTTGAAAGGAAAGGTTGAAAGGGATGATTATTGATTCAGCATAACCGGCATTACCAGCATCAGAATATCCTCCGCATCATTTTCATTGTCGACAGGGATGATTAAACCTGCACGGTTCGGAGCAGACATTTCAATCCGAATCTCTTTGGTATCGAGGTTATTCAGCATATCATGAACAAACTTGCTGTTAAATCCGATTTCCATGTCTTCCCCCTCATAACTGCATGCAAGTCTTTCCCTTGCTTCATTTGCAAAATCAATATCTTCGGCACTGAGGATAAGCTCCTGCCCTGACATTTTCAGTCGGACCTGATGCGTACTTTGGTTTGCAAAGATAGAAACGCGCCTCATGGAAGTCAGTATGGCAATCCTGTCAATGGTAAGGACATTAGGATTGTTGGTAGGGATAACTGCCTCGTAATTGGGATAACGGCCTTCGATCAGACGGCAAACCAGTTTCACATTCCGGAAAGTGAAGCTGGCATTAGTCTGGTTATATTCCAGGGTTACTTCAGAATCTTCAGAACCCAGGATGTTTTTCATCGAGTTGAGAGGTTTCTTGGGCATGATAAACGAAGCGGAGTCCTCTGCATGAACATCGGACCTGCGATAACGAACCAGTTTGTGGGCATCGGTAGCTACAAAAGTGATATTTTCAGGAGTTAGCTCACAAAAAACACCCGACATTACCGGCCGGAGTTCATCATTTCCGGTGGCAAAGATAGTACGGGTTATCGCGGAAACCAGCAGGGAAGAATCTATCACAAGGGTGGTTTTTTCTTCCAGGACGGGCATCTGAGGAAACTCATCGCTGCTGTGCCCGGCCATTTTGAATTTCCCTTCTCCGGCAGAAATCTCAACCATTAACGTTTGCCGGTTTATGTTAAAACTAACGGGAATGTCCCCAAAGGTTTTTAAGGTATCCATTAAAATCTTGGCCGGGATGGTAACACTTCCCGGTTCCTCCGACATGGAGGTGGAAACGCTTACCGTCATGGTTGTTTCCAAATCAGACGCTGTTATGTGAAGTACATCTTCCTTTAATTCGAAAAGAAAATCATCGAGTATAGGAAGAGTGTTGCTTGAATTCAACACACCACTCAGAGCTGAAAGATTTTTCAGCAGCATGGAACTGGAGACGATAAACTTCATATCAACCTTAGGATTTGATTTAAACTCATAAAAATACCTTGGTAAAATTAATAAAAATCTGATAAGATATGATTCCGGATTCCGGCATTTTTATTTCTTTCCTGCAATTCTTTCCATTTCCACAAGAAACTCAATTCTTTTCCTCTTACTGGAAATAACGAACTCATAGGGTTCCTCTTCGTCCTTCTCCTTTATTGTCCTGCGATCCGGTTTTAATGTCATAACAAGATCATTATACTTATCGCTTGAGGAAATAGTCTGAAGGATATTGCTCCTGTAACTAAAAAAGAACCAGGTAGTACTGTTTATCTCCAAATAAAGGTTCATTATGGGGGCAGTTTCCCGCATTTCAATTTGCAGGTAGCCATTTACATATTTGTTAATGGGCGTATTACCGACACTGGAAACCCCCAGGAGTCCGCTTGAAACATAGGATCTTGATTCTTCATCCCAGATCATTTTCAACTCAGAAAGAAAAACCGTAAAACGCATATTTTGAGGCACCCTACGGCTTGCTCCGTACAATGCAATTTCTTCACGGGCTTTGGCCGACTCCTCTTCTCCAACCAATGCTGTCATTGCTCCCTGGTAAATGGGATTATCAAGGCTTAAGCCTTGCAAGTTAGCCAGTTGGAGCTCGTCTGTCATCATCTCCAGTAACTGAAAGTCCAGGAAAAAATTAATACCGGCAGATAGGTTCAATTTCAGGGAATCCGGGATCATAAAGTACTCCGATTCCCCGTAGGTAACTAAATCAATATAGGGCATGTCCACGCCCAGATCTGTCATTCCACGGCCGCGCATGGTACAGTGGCGCGTGTCGAAGAAAAGGTAAGGAGCAATGGATGTTTTCTCAAAAGCATTGGGATCGGGAGAGATCAGGTACCCATCCCGCTTATAGTCGTAACGAACCTTTCCTCTTGCAGAAGCAACTTTGCGATCGGTTGCCGACCAGCTCCTTTCAAACAATGCCGGATAAAGCCCATCCCTGGAAAATGAATAATTGAGGGAAAGATCAATCTCTTCACCGGAAGTGTTCCTTATGGTTTTATGAACGGGTATGATCACCTCCTGCGGATTAATCACCGTATCAAATCTCACCCACTCTTCCGGCCGGTTATAGCAATCCTGTATGATACCAAAACCTCCGTTAAATTCCAGGAATTTTTCCGTTGAACGCAAGGTAACAAGACCCTGGAAAGGAAATCTCGGACTAAGCATGAAATCCGATGTGTCGCTGATGCGTGAAACGGCATACGTATAACCGGCACTGTCGTTCACAGCAATAGTCGAAAAGTTAATCAACTGTTTGTTGCCTGACACATCGGTATAATCATAAAACCCTTTTCCAACAAAACTGTTCCTTGAAAAAATATTAACGTTGGCATCATGAATATGGTGGAATTTGTTCGATGTACTTGCAATAATATGGGATCCTAATAAGGTTTCCATCACGGCATCTTCCAGGATGGTCACTTTACCATCGCCCGGAAAAATGGCAGCATCCGCCACTTTTATAACTTTAACATCTTCAGCCCTGATAATGTTGTTATCAACATCGTACGAAGCCTTCAATGAAAAGAAACGCAGGCTGTCCTGATCGGGATGAACCGAAATGAACTCCGAACCGGCAAGATCCACATCAATCAGGTCTTCTCTCGACATTTTCTGGATTTCCGGAACACTCGTCAGCATTTGGTTGGAAAGGAACATCTCGTTTTCATCCATTTCCCAACGGAATTCATTCATATTACAAACATAGCGGTTGAACGGAAACTCCAGCAACGAAGAAATCCCGTTCGAGTTAAAGTTGCCGTAACGCAGATCGAAATCCATATTTGAGCGGTAACCTAAAGCCATAAAGGCAAGCTGCATCCTGGCAGTATCGGTATAAAGGAAAAAATCAGAGGTATCGGAAAGCAACTGATGGTGTCTGAAATTGAATTTCCTGGATTCGATGGCAGCCTTTTCAAACAGGAATGATCCATTTCCCAGAGTCTGATCCGGGGAAAGTTGAATGCGTCCATCAAATCTGGCCTGGTCGAAAATCCGGAAAGGACTTTCAGTATTCCAAACCATCAGGGTTTGTTTATCGGGGATAAAAAGCTCCCTGACCATTTTAACCTGAACAGCAGGGTATTCCTCAGATGCCAGCAAGGGTGCAACGGTAAATGATTCTCCGTGACATGTCATAGAATCAGGGAAAAAATAAAAATCATTCGATAACGACCGGGATGTGAGATAATCCATAATACCTTCCCCGGTCAGACCATCTCCATCCAGCTTATAATTTTGAGTAAATCTGGCCAGGTTTCCATAGAGAGCCAAGCCGGTATCCGGCGTTTGCGACTGAAACCCAAGATAATAATCGGGCATTACTTTCAGCGGATTCTTCAGGATGGGCATAATCCCGGCCGACGCAAGATAACCGGTGAACTGTATCCCATCTGTTGAAAAATCGTCAAGGCTGTCGATAGAAAACGGATCAAGCTCGTAGAAAAAATCTTCCCTGTTGTAAACACCCCCGTGAATTTTTGAATTATCATAATAAACATAGGCATTTCCAACGCTATTAAATATGGGGTATTCCGGATAGGAAACCAGTCCCGATTTATTATCAGCGCGATCGATCAGAATGTGCCCGTTAAGGTCTTCAAGTACAGACCTAACCTTTATCAGATCAGTTTTTTTCTCCCGGGGTATAATGTTATCCTGCTCTTCAACAGTATCGGTTTCGTATTTCTTTACCAGGAAATCCACCGAATCCACGCTGGGAAGATTAATCCTGAATGTGTCATATTCAAATGAACAATCGCCTGAATAAAACTCAAATAATCCGGCCCTGACTTTTCCTGTAAAAATAAAATCACGGTTTTCCTTCATCACTATTTGTCCATCCGAAGGGAAGATAAAAACCTTTTGCGGGTCACTCAGGAAAATTTCCGGTACACCGTTGATGGTAAGGTCAAAGGTTTTCATGTCAAGAATAGCGTTACTTTCCATTTGAGTTTGAGAGATTATCCGCATCACATCATAATCATTCCTTCCTGCCTTTGAAGCAATATAATCAAACAATCTCTCTTTAACAATGGCTTCCCGACGTTCGGCATCGTAAACCAGAAACCCTTTCCCTTCCAGCATTACCAGCATAGCAATAGCCTGCTCTTCCGGCTTTTTCATATAGTCGGCCAATAGCTGGGGTTTAATCACATAAGTACCGAATGTCGTAGTATAATCTCTTATAAGAATGAGGGGATTGACAGGATCCAGACCTTGCAAAGTATGATAATCTCTTTCTGAAAAGAAATTATCGGACTCAAAAACTGCCTTGCTCTCATTATTAAAACTTCTAAGACTCTCAAAAGTAATTTTCCCAGAGTCCAATGCCCAGTAAAGAGCTTCCGCAAAAATGTCTATCTGATGGTAGGAATCGAAAAATGGAATATTGTAACCGCTGCTGGCCTGGAAAAGATTGATCTCTTTCTTTCCCAGATCATATTTCATCCGCAACTTCGGATGGTACAACGAATCCCCGTTATTGTATACCGTAAAAACTGTTTTACTGGATGAAACAACCTTCGGTGTGATGATAAAC
>Ga0180009_10004015_pt1 | contig 16406 bp, 16 predicted proteins | sample OS_PC_MetaG_FD_123537 | JGI IMG/M metagenome (GOLD analysis project Ga0180009, IMG submission 123537) | Groundwater microbial communities from the Aspo Hard Rock Laboratory (HRL) deep subsurface site, Sweden - OS_PC_MetaG | ecosystem: Environmental > Aquatic > Deep subsurface > Groundwater...
AAGAGCCGTTAAAAACTTAACAAAAAAAAAGGCTAAATGAATGCTACATTTCATTTAGCCCGACGTGAGAAATTAGTTCATAAATTAACGAAACTTTGGGAAACTTGGGAGGGGAACCCAAATCCCGCTAATTCATTTACTAATGTTTATATCGGCAAAAAAAGATATAACTTTAAAAAAAAATAAAGATTTTAAAAAGTTTGTTACTAATGAGGTTACTTAATTATAGTTCCTATTAATGAAAATAAAGTAAAAAGAGAGTTGGTAGAATAAAGCTCATTCCTCACTCTCTTTGATTGCCACCTTTGCCTTGTCCTTTAACTCTAAAGGAGGGCTCAAGACAATCTCTTCGCCTTGTTTTAAGCCGGATAATACCTCAACCTCATTTGGGTTTCTAAACCCTAAGTTTATCTTTCTTTTGCTTGCAATATTATCCTTGATAACAAAGACATGGTCATTCCCTTCAATATTAACGACTGCTTCCTGAGGAATCTTTGTAACGGCTTTCTTTATGCCTGATATAATAACCACATCGCAAAGCATCTCGCTTCTGATGTCAATGTCTGTGGGATTAAGTTCAATGGTCACCTCAAAGGTATTTATCTTTTCCTTAAGCCTTGGAGAGGGTGCTATCTTTTTTATCCTTCCGGCAACCGCTCTTCCCAAAAATGCATCAGGAATCACAGAAGCAGCCATACCTACAGATATTTTGCCAATATCAACCTCATCTAAGTTTACTTTTGCCACAAACTCTTTGTCTGACACAACCACTGAAAGCAACTGTCCCTGGCTTACCCAACTGCCTTCTTTTATCTCTTTTTGTGTTACAACGCCTGAGATGGGTGAGGTAATTTTGGACCAAAGGATCTGCTGCTCTATTGATGTCAGGTTTACCCCTATGGCTTTGATAGAGGAAAGAGTAGATGTAATCTCTTCCTGACGGGCAATAAGCTTCTCTTCAAGCTGTGTTCTAACAATCTCAAGCTGTAGCCCTATTTTGTCATAATCTGCCTTTGTTCTTTTTAATTCGTCCAGAGAGATAGCCTTGCTTTCAAATAGCTTGTTATTTGCCTCAATTTGTCTTGCTGCCTCACCAAAAAGGACTTCTGTCTCCTTTACCCTGTTCTCTAACTCCCTAATGTCAAGCCTTCTTTTAAGCTTGGCAAGATTATTCTTGTAATTGATTAAATTTGTCTCTTCTTGGTTTTTTCTTGCCAAAAGCTCCTTGTCATTTATTTCGGCAACAGACTCATCCTTTTTCACAAGGCTTCCCTCCTCAAGAATAAACATTATTACCCCGGGAATCTTTGCCTTGAGCTCAAACCTATCCCTTGCCTCAATCTTTCCCCTGGCAGAGACCTTAAGGCTAAGCTCTCCCCTTGTTACCTCACCCTTGACCACCTCAATTTTTTCCTCATTTTTCCCCTTGGACAGGAAGAAAACTACTCCAACTATTCCTATCAAAATCACAGCTAATATTATCCATTTTTTCATATTCTGCTCCTTTTTGTTTTTCGGTTCACTCATCCCTATCCTTTTTTTCTCCACTCAGTTCTGCTTCAATCTCTTCCACCGAGGGCAGGTTGGATTTAAGATTATCCGGCAGGACGCGGGTGAGTTCGTATTCTGAAATACCAATCGGTTTATGAATATCTCGCAGGGCATACTCGGCAAAAATTTTGTCTTTTGTCTGACAGAGAATCAATCCGATAGTGGACTGGTCATTTTCATGCTTGAGCATATCATCCACCACGGAACAGTAGAAATTCATCTTGCCGGCGTATTCCGGCTTGAAGTCACCCTTTTTTAATTCAACAATCACAAAACAGCGAAGCTTAATATGGTAAAACAACAGGTCAAGATAAAAATCCTTATCGCTAATAGTCAGATGATATTGTCTACCCATAAAAGCAAAACCAGCGCCCAATTCCACAAGAAACTTCTCCATGTGTTTAACCAGTTCAGTTTCCAGTTCCCGTTCCTGAAAAGGCTCGGTAAGGGTCAGAAAATCAAATATATAGGGATCTTTCAGTGTTTGCCGTACCATGTCAGACTGGGGATTTGGGAGTGTAATTTCAAAATTGCTTATTAAATTACCCTGCCGAGTATGTACGCTGCTTTTTATCATAAAACCCAGAACATCACGACTCCAGCCGTTTTGAATGGTTTGTTCCATATACCAAAAACGCATGGGTTGGTCTTTGATTTTTTCCATAAGCATTATATTGTGTCCCCAAGGGATTTGGCAAACAAGTTGCTTACTATTATCCATTTGTGCCACAGGCTGTGGCACAAATCCCAGAGCAGGATATTCACGATAGAAAGCCAACATTCGCTTAATATTCCGCTCCGAAAACCCTTTCGCTTCCGATAGATCGTTCTGAATGTCTTTTGCCAGCCTTGGGATGACACCTGCACCCCAGCCCTCTGACTTCTGTCGTTCGTCAATCATGTACCCAATGTCCCAGTACATCCGAATCATTTCCGCATTGACTGAAAAAACAGCCTTTATCTGTGCCTGGCGGATGTAGTTTTTTATTTCACTCAAAAGATTTCCATATTGTGCAAAATCACTCATACCCCAACCCCTTCAAATAGTTACGCAGACTTTTCGAAGTTTTAAAAACTTCGAAAAGTCGTAACTACTCAGCTATTGTTATTTTAATCACATTTGTAATTACATGGGAACATAACTATTCAGCTATACTAAATGTGTAAGATGGAGAGGTGGAGAAAAGGGAGAATTGGAGAGATTGCCACTAAGACACTCATGAACTAAGATTATTGATAGATTTACTTCGTGTCTTTGTGCCGTTGTGGTTCATTTATCTTTTCCATTTCCCTGTCCCCCCCCTTTTTTTTCCTTTTTTACACCTGAGTAGTTACGAAAAGTCTTAAAAATCGTAATTGCTCAATAATCGGTGGAAATTATTAGTCGCAACTGCCAGAGGTGCTCCCTTTTTTAAGTTGCGTTATTTTACGCAAGGATATAAGCCTGCGACTACCACTGATAACTAAAGGCTTACCTTTTCAATTTTCTGGAATTGCCCCAGGATATTGAGCAGTTACTCAAAATCCCTCTCCTATCTTTCCCATAATCCTCAACAGGTTCATCCTGCACAGATTATAATCAATCACAGCCTCAATTTGCATAGTAGAGGAACGAATAAATATCTCCTCTGCCTCTTTTACCTCAGAAAGAGTGGCTTTACCAAGTTCATACCTTACCCTTGCGATCCCCAAGATCTCATTTCCCCATTCCTTATTCTTTTCAGAGACCCTTACCCTCTCCTCTGCTTCTAATAATCTAGCCAGAATCTCCTTTGTTTCTAAAGTAATCTTATCTTTTAAGCTATTGAGATTTTCTTCTGCCCCTTTATAGGTTAGTTTCGCTTCTTTCACCTTAGAGGCAGTGTAGAAACCATTAAATATTGGAATCTCAATGTTTATCCCGCATGTCCAGGAATCTTCTGACACCCGATCAAGGCTCTTTTTGAATCCATCCTTGTTTTCACCACTCCAGTTATAACTTCCAATCAGGTTGACATTAGGAAGGTAATCTGCCCTGGCTATCTTCACCTGCAATCCCTTACTCTTTGTCTCTGCCTTTCTTCCTGCAATCTCTGAATTAGTTGTCATTACCTCTAATACTATTTTCTCTTCATCTATATTTAGCGGGACAAAGGCAGGTTCATCCATGAGATTTATCTTCCCTTCCATTCTCAAAAGGCTCCTGAGATTATCTCCGGCCATTTTTTCACTGCATGATGCCTTTATCAGCTCCTCTTTTGCCTGAGCTAGATTTACCTCTTGCTTCATAACCTCTACCTCTGGAATAAGACCCTCTTTGTATCTAACAGAGGCAATCTCCATGATTAAACCGGCATAATCTACTCTTTTTTCGCAAGCCTTCTTTAGTTCAACAGCTTTCTTCAGATTCCAGTAGGAGGTTGCGATTTTGTAGATAGTTTCATTTTTCACCTCTTCTATTTTCAATAAAGAAATCTCTATCTCCTTATGGCTGCACTTAATGGCATTGGCAACCTTCCCGCCTGTCCATAGAATTTGGTTCAGAGAAAGGGACAAATTATTGCTGTATCCTTCACCGTCTGTTGTAAGGACAGGACTTGTCCCTGTCCGAATTCCGCCTATCTTTTCCAGGTTAATGTAAGAAGAGCCTATATTACCCATTATCTTTGGATAGGCCTGAGATAGTGTTTCCTTTAAAGATGCCTTTGTTTGTTCTTGTTGCAGATTAGCCATGGTCAATTCTCTGCTATTTTTTAACCCTATCCTGACTGCATCCTGCAGGGTAAGATTATGGATGAGCTTAGTATAAGAGGTTGCTGCCATAATAGGGAAGCAGGCAGTAAGCAGGAGGCAGAAGGCAGCATATTTAGTGCTGACTGCTGATTGCTGATAGCTGACAGCTAAACAATTACTCATACCTCATTGCCTCCACTGGATTAGTCTTTGCAGCTATACATGCCGGATAGACCCCGAAAAAGATGCCGACAAAAAAGGAAAACCCAAACCCAATAATAATAGCCAGACTTGAGATAAAAAAAGCTATCTTCATCACAGCAGAGATTATCAATACCAGACCAATACTGGCCAATATTCCTATCCCGCCGCCGATTGAGCATAAGGCTAAGGATTCTATCAAAAATTGCAAAAGGATATTGCTCTTTGTGGCACCACAAGCCTTTCTTATCCCAATTTCACGCGTTCTCTCACGAACCGAGACCAGCATGATATTCATAATACCAATTCCCCCCACTAAAAGAGAAACCCCGGCAATGCTGCCCAAAACAATAGCAATAACACCCATTACCTTATCCAGCATCGAAAGAAGCTCATCTACTGAATGTACCTCAAACCTATCCCTTCCACCAAATATTTGTCTAAGATGATTTTTTATCTTATTTTTGAGCAAAGGAATAGATACCCCTTCCTTCCCAAGAAATTGCACCGCATATATCTCACGAGCACCCAGCAGCCTCTGAACACAGGATGAAGGAACCCCTATGGCAGAATTAATATCCATGGGTCCGAATTCCATCTTATGACCCATTACCCCAATTACCCTGAAATATGTCTCTTCTACCCTGATCTCTTGCCCCAGTGTTCTTGTTTTTCCAAAAAGATCATAAAAAAGCTCTTTTCCAACCACGCAAACCCTCTCACACCGCCTGACCTCATTCTCGGTAAATATTCTGCCAGAAGAAGCCTTTATCCCCCTGACACGAAAAAAGTTTTCTGGTGTCCCAAGAATCGTTATTTGTTTCATTCTGCCTTTTACCTTTAAGGGTGTCATCAGAAAATACATTGGGGAAAGGTCATCTATCTGCGGGATTGTTTCTTTCATGGCCATAACCTGATCCTCAGTCAGATAGGCGAGCTTATCCATTCTTTGCTCCATCTCAGCATTAAAAGCCATGATTATATTTGTCCCTGCCGATAAAAACTCACTTAAGATAAGTTCTTTACCTCCTTTTGAGATAGTCAAGACAGTGGTTATGGCGAAGACACCAATGACCATGCCAAGCATGGTCAGGAATGACCTCAATTTATGCTGGATTAGGCTGCTGATTGAAGAAATGAGGCAGTCTAAGAAATTCATGCAATGCTCCTATTTCAAAGTCAGAATACAGAATTCAGAATATAGAAGTCAGAAGGGGAACAGAAAGGAAAGGAGTCAGGAGGGTATGCTGTCACAGGTATATGCAACGCTATTCTGCATTCTGACTCCTGTATTCTGACTCCTGTATTCTGAATTCTTGCTACCATTTACACAATCCCCCCATCCTTCATCCTGATAATCCGTTGGGCATAGCCCGCAATATCTGCTTCATGGGTAACAAGAATTATGGTTCTGCCCTTTTTATTTAAGCCAAGCAATATTTCCATTATCTCATGGCTTGTCTGGCTGTCAAGGTTTCCTGTCGGCTCGTCGGCGCAGATAATTTCAGGGTTATTAACTAAGGCTCTGGCAATGGCAACCCGCTGCTGTTCTCCGCCAGACATCTCAGACGGTTTATTCCTTAGTTTAGTGGAAAGCCCTACCATTTCAAGGGCCTCAGAGGCTATTTTTCTCCTGTTTTTCCTTAAAAATCCGGAATACAATAAGGGCAGCATCACATTATCTAAAGCACTCTGCTTTCCCAATAAATTAAAGAACTGAAAGACAAAGCCGATTTTTTTATTTCTTATTCGTGCCAATTCCTTATCATTATTTGTGATTACATCTTCTCCATCCAATAGATATGTGCCAGTCGTAGGGTTATCAAGGCATCCGATGATATTCATCAAGGTAGATTTTCCACTGCCAGATGCTCCCATTATGGCAATAAACTCACCCCTTGCAATGGATAGAGATATCCCTTTCAAGGCAAGAAAGTCTGTCTTGCCCATAGTGTAAATCTTTTTTATCTCAGAAAGTTCAATAAAATTAGGGTTCATTGTTCAGCTGGTATAATTAATAACTGGGGTAACTAATAAATACTATAACTTCAATTACGACAAACTAAAATCTTATTTGTCAGAAAAATCAAGAAGGACAAGGGATTCCTCAAATTTTAGATTTAAAAACAAAATTTTAAGGGGTCCATCGGCTTTCCTTTATTACGAAGTTCGAAATGAAGATGAAAACAATCAGCATTCCCTGTATTGCCTACCAAAGCTATCACTTGTCCTTTGGTCACCTTTTGACCAATTTTAACTAAATTTTCTTTATTATGAGCATAGACACTATGAAAATTATCTTGGTGTTTAATAATAACAATATTTCCATACCCACGAAAACTATTGCTGGAGTAAATGACTGTACCATTAGAAATAGCTTTAATTTCAGTGCCTTCAGGTGCTTTGATATCTATGCCTTGATGCATTCTTCCATTTCGCAGTTCAAAATAAGAGACAATAATTCCTTTTACTGGAAAGATGAAGTTTTCCTCATCTTTTAATTTAGGAAGAATATCGTGAGAAAGAAGAGGGGCTAATTTTTTTTTTACTCCAGGAATAAAAATGGTATCGCCAGCTTTTAAATCTTTAATCTTATGAAAATCATTGGTTCTTACAATCTCTTCTGCTGAGACTTTATAAAGATTAGCAATGCTCCAAATAGTTTCTCCTTTTTTAACTAAATGATTAATTCCTTTTTTATTTTGATTAGGAAATGTAGTAAAATGAGCACAGTTTTGAATAAACAAGCTGCAAATTAAGATGAATTTAAGATAATTGAGTTGGTTGAGCATTTTTCTCTTTGATATTACCTATTTTAAATGGCTGTAATATTATTTCCAACTACTTTGACCCCCAGAAAAAGAGGATAAATTTAACTACCAGGAGAGCCTAAAGGAGTATGGAGATAGAGATTAACTTTCATGAATCTTTCCTAATTTAAGAGCCAACTGAATAGCTTCTTGAGGAGTTTTAGCCTTTAAGAGAGGAACATTACTTCCTAAATTCCATGTTTTTAGTCCAATAATAGGAATCTTAAATTTTAAAGCAAAGGCAATCTCTGATAATGTTCCATATTCTCCACTTATGGCAATAATGGCTTGAGAAGAGCGAACAATAATAAGGTTACGAGCTTCATTAAGAGCGGTAACCATTTTAACATCTAAATAAGGATTAGAATCGGTGGAACTAAGACCCGGTAGCACCCCGACGGTTACTCCCCCCGCATCTTTAGCTCCACGACAAGCTTCTTCCATTACTCCTCCCAACCCGCCGCAGATTAAGATAGCTTTACTTTGGCCAATATAATAGCCAACTTCATAAGCTAACTTAGCTAACTCTTGGCTGCAAACCCCAGCTCCAATTACGCCAATCTGCATTTTTCCCTCACTGGAAGTACCATAAGTGCAATTTTATCTTTGCGGCTGACCTGAAACCTTTATTTACCTTACCCCAAGTTAGTTTTTCTTATTCTTTTTCCCGCCGATTTCTTTTTTTGGGCAAGTTTTAAGGGAATACTAATTTACATCCCAAGTATCTTAATGGCTTTCATTTTGGCAGATAAACCTGACATAGTCAAATAATTTTTGCGGCTCATCACGAATTGTTGTAGATGAAATTAAGAAATTCATTACAAATTTAGCAATTTAAAGTTAAATTTTTAATTAAAATACTTGACAAGATTAAACAATATTTATAATATTCAACTTTATACAAAGTTATATTAACTTATACAATATTTATAAATTTATACAATATTTATAAATGCGATCAGGAAAAGAACAAAGGAGTAAAAGATGGGTCTTTATATGGATAATCTCGAAGAAGATATTGGCTTAGAAAAAGAACTGGATCAAATGTTAACAGTGGCAGAAGCAGCTGATCTTTTGGGAGTAAGCAAGGTTACCGTGAGAAGATTCACTAATTCAGGACAATTAAAAGCTTATCGCCTTGGTTCTGGAAAACACCGTAGATTTCGAAAAAGAGATGTTTTGCAAATATTAGGAGAATAATTTAAGACGCCCCTCAACCTCCTTTAAAGGGGATGGGAAGGGAGACTAAAGGATGCTTAGGGAGATTAGATGTTGACGCGACGATTTATCTTAGTTGTATCTTTAATATTAGCCGTATTTAGCAGTGGTTGTGGCGATAATGTCGCTAAGGATTATTATAAAAAAGCCATTAAACTTTCCAAAAGTAAAAAACCTGAAGACTGGGAAAAGGCTATTAAAAAATTTGAGGAGGTTATTAATTTAAAGATAGAAGCTTATCAATATACCCAATTTCTTCATAAAAAGATGGGAGATCACCTAAAAAAGAAGGGGTTCTGGAATCAAGCTGCTGAGCATTATAAGGAGTCGCTGGCACTTCAATCAAATGATTATCTTGTTCATTATAATTTAGGAATTTGTTATGCTAATTTAGGAAGAGTCGAGGAAGTTTATTTGGATCAAGCGATAGAGGAATATTATAAATCTCTTAAACTTTTTCCTGAATTTGAATTACCTTATTATGGATTAGGAATTATCTATTTTTTTAAAAAAGGATGCCTTGACGAGGGAATAAAATGCTTAAAGAAAGCTATCTCTTTAGAGCCAAGGTTTATTAATGCCTATGTGACCCTAGGTAAATGTTACTATGAAATAAAAAGATTTAATGAAGCTGCCTTAAGTTATCAAGAAGCCATCAAGAGATCTCCTCCTAAGATAAAGATAGTGGCTAGTTATTACAGTAACTTAGGCATAGTTTATCAAGCGATGAGAGAAAATAAAAAAGCAGTGGATTGTTTTAAAAAGGCTTTGGAGATAGATCCAAACCAACGAGAAGCCTTAGAAAATCTTAGTGCTTTAGGGGTAAGAGTTTATGATCGTTTAAAAAGGTTTCGTTAAAATGGTTGAAAAAGTTACAGCTTTTTTAATCTTAAATAAGATTCCAGGCTTAGGTCCGGTTAGAATTAAGATTTTATTAGATTATTTTAAAGATGTCAGAGAAATCTTAAAGGCCGATTTTAAGGTCTTAAGTAAGATTCCTGGAATTGGAGAAGTTATTGCTATTAATATCTGCAAGTTTAGAAATAAGATAGAGGTAGAAGGAGAGCTAAAGAAAGCTCAGAGAGATAAGGCCAAGATAATTACTTTAGAAGATGAAAGCTATCCTGAGTGGTTAAGGAATATCTTTGATCCTCCGGTAGTCTTATATGTAAAAGGAGAGATTAAGAAAGAAGAAAAAGCTTTAGCGGTGATAGGATCACGATTAGCTACTTCTTATGGAAAGAAAGTAGCTTTTGAGATGGCTAAGGAATTAAGTAGGCAGGGATTTACGATTGTCAGTGGATTGGCTTTAGGCATTGATACTTGTGCTCATAAAGGTACCTTAGAAGAAAAAGGAAGAACAATCGCTGTTTTAGGTTGTGGGTTAGATATTGCTTATCCTTCTGAAAATAGAAGATTAATGGAAGAAATAGAAGAAAGAGGAGCTTTGGTGAGTGAATTTTCTTATGGGACGCCGCCAGAACGAGGTAATTTCCCTAGGAGAAATAGGATTATTAGTGGGCTTTCTATGGGCGTCTTAGTGGTGGAAGCTTGGGCCAAAAGCGGCTCTTTAATTACTGCTTCTTTTGCTTTAGAACAAGGGAGAGAAGTATTTGCTATACCGGGAAGAATATTTAGCAAGTTTAGTCAAGGTACTCATAAGTTAATTAAACAAGGAGCTAAATTAGTTACTAGTTACGAAGATATCTTAGAAGAATTTGGGTTAGTGGCTGGTGAAAGTAGAGCTAAAAAAGATTTAAAGGAAGAATTATTACCCATAGAAAGAAAGATTTATAATTTAATGACCGACGATTCTGTTCATATTGACGATTTAACTATCTTAGCTAAAGAAGATATAGTTAATATTTCAAGGGTTTTAATGCAGCTTGAGCTAAAAGGACTTATTCGTCAATTGATGGGTCAAAAATATATCTTAAATTAAGATTACCTGGAGTAAAATTGAAAGAAGTAAAATCATTAATAGTCGTTGAATCTCCTACTAAGATTAAGACTTTACATAAATTCTTAGGAAACTTGTGGTTACTGGGTGCTTCCAAAGGACATATTAAAGATCTGCCTCTTAAAACACTAGGAGTAAACATAAAAGATAACTTTAAACCTCAATATGTAGTTATTAAAGGAAAGAAAGAGGTAATCTCAAATCTTAAGTTATTAGCCAGCCAGGCTAAGGAAGTTCTTTTAGCTCCTGATCCAGATAGAGAAGGAGAAGCTATTTCTTGGCATCTTTTTGAAGAGTTAAGTTTGGTTAATAAAAATATTAAGAGAATTTCTTTTAATGAGATTACAGAAAAAGCAGTTTTAGAAGCTCTAAGTCTTCCTAGGGACATTGATCTTAATTTAGTTAATGCCCAACAAGCACGGCGAATATTAGATCGCTTAGTTGGTTATAAGATTAGTCCTCTTCTTAGAAAGAAAGTAGGAGGAAATCTTTCTGCCGGGAGAGTTCAATCGGTAACAGTTAGATTAATTTGTGAACGTGAGGAAGAGATTTTAAGTTTTAAATCTCAAGAATACTGGTCAATTACAGGCGAGTTTAAGAGCAGTAAGGATGAAGTATTTAAAGCCAAGCTTTATAAAATAGATGGAAAGGTCTTTGAGTTAAAGAATAAAGAAGAAGTAGAAGAGATTTTAGAGAGTATTAAGGAAAAAAGATATAAGGTGGTCTTAGTTAGTGAAAAAATTCAAAAAAAGAATCCGTATCCTCCTTTTATTACCAGTACCTTACAACAAGAAGCTTTTAGAAGATATAACTTTACAGCTTCTAAAACCATGCAAATTGCTCAACAGCTATACGAGGGAGTGGAAATCAAAGGAGAAGGGCCAGTAGGGCTAATTACTTATATGCGGACTGATTCTCCAAGAATAGCTGAAGAAGCTGCCGAAAAAGCTCGTTCTTTTATCAAGAATAATTTTGGCCAAGAATATGTTCCTTTGAAGATTCCAAAGTATAAAAGTAAAAAGACGGCTCAAGAAGCTCATGAAGCTATAAGGCCAACCATTATAGAAAAAACTCCCCAGTTATTAAGAGAACAGCTCAATAAAGATCAATTTTGTCTTTATCACTTAATTTGGAGTAAATTTATAGCCAGTCAAATGGAACCAGCCAGGTATCTTTCCATAGCTGTAGATATAGAAGGAGAAAGGTATTTATTTAGGGCTTCATCTTCGATCATTACTTTTGATGGTTTTTTAAAGGTATATCAAGAAGAAGAGAAAGAAGAAAAAGAAGAAAAAGAAAAATTACCCAAATTAGCCAAAGAGGAAGAAGTAAGAATTTTAAAATTAGAACCCAAGCAACACTTTACTCAACCTCCTTCTCGTTATAGCGAAGCAACTTTAATAAAAGTATTAGAAGAAAAAGGCATTGGAAGGCCAAGCACTTATGTGCCTATTATTTTTACCATTAGTAATCGTGGTTATGTTCAAAAAGAAGGTGGAAAATTTTATCCTACTGACTTGGGAAAAATAGTAAACAAACTCTTGATTACTAATTTTCCCAAAATTTTAGATATTAATTTTACTTCTTTAATAGAAGAAGAATTAGACGAGATAGAAAGTGGAAAATCTGATTGGATAAAAATTTTACAAAATTTTTGGACTCCTTTTTCTTCTTCTTTAGAAGAAGCTAAAATAAATATAGAGGATATAAAAAGCACCAGAGAAGTAGAGGTGGAAGAGCAATGTCCCCGCTGTTCCATAAATTTAAGGGTAAAGATAGGAAGATTTGGTAAGTTTTTAGCTTGTAGCAATTATCCTCAATGTACTTATACTAAGTCTTTAGGGATAGGAATTAAATGTCTTCTCGAAGGTTGCGATGGGGATGTTGTAATTAAGCGGAGCAAAAAAAAGAAGATATTTTATGGGTGCAGCAACTATCCTAAATGTAATTTTGTAAGCTGGTACGAGCCTACTCTTAATAAGTGTCCTTCTTGTAATGGAGTGTTGTTTAAGAAAAAGATTAAGACTAAAGAATCTTTATTCTGCCTCAAGCCAGAGTGCAAGAAAGAGTCAAAAGCAAAAAGTAAAGATTAGTAATCGTTCAACCGTCAGGTGTCAGCAGTTAGTTTTGTCTCAGTGGTTTTGCCTCTTTTCTTGAAATTTTTTTAGGCTGATACCTAAACGTTGACAAGATTAATTTATGGAAGATTTTCCAAAATATTTAAGAGACTTTTTAAGATATTTAGAAGTAGAAAAAAATGCTTCAAGCCATACATGGAGAAGCTATAAAAAAGACTTACAAACATTTAACGATTTTACTAAACACCAGTTTAAAGGAATTAATTTGAAGAATCAAGATTACAATCACTCTTTATTGCGGCAGTATTTAGGTTTTCTCCAAAGTAAAGATTATGCTCGAAGAACTATAGTTCGAAGATTAGCTTCGCTGCGTTCTTTTTTTAGATATCTATGTCGAGAAGATTATTTTAAAAAAAATCCAGCCAAGTATATTGCTACACCTAAGCTTCAAAAAGAGCTGCCTAAATTCTTATATCAAGAGGAGATTAATAAACTTTTTAAGGGAGAATTTAAAGAAGATGTTTTAGGGTGGCGAGATAAAGCAATTTTAGAGTTATTTTATAGTAGCGGGCTGCGAGTAAGCGAATTGGTGAGTATAAGTATTACTGATTTAGATCTTATAGATGGGGTTGTTTTGGTAGTAGGTAAAGGAAGAAAAGAGCGGCTCTTACCCATTGGCTCCTACGCTCTGGCGGTCATAAATGAGTATCTGGAGAAAAGGAATGATCTTTTAAAAAGCTCTTTATCTAAAGAGGAGAATAAAGCCTTATTCTTAAATTTTAAAGGAGAAAGAATTACCAGCCGAGGGGTTTGGGGGATAGTAACTAAATACTTAAATAAAGTATGTGCTCAAAAAGGAATTAGCCCTCATACCTTGAGGCATACTTTTGCTACCCATATGTTGAATGCTGGAGCTGACTTAAGAGTAGTTCAAGAGTTATTGGGACATGTGAGTCTATCTACTACTCAGATTTATACCCATGTTACTACCAAGAGGTTAAAATCTGTCTATGATAAAACTCACCCCCGAGCTTAATGGCGATACCTTGAAGGTAAGGATTTTAAAGAGAAGCGAGGATAAATGGATAAATTTAAAAGTACTACGATAATTATTGTTAGAAAAGATGGAAAAGTAGCTATCGGAGGAGATGGTCAAGTTAGCTTTGGAAATACCATTATGAAAAAAAATACTAAGAAGATTAGAAAGATTTACGAAAATCAGATATTAGCTGGTTTTGCTGGGGCAGCGGCTGATGCTTTTACTCTTTTTGATAAATTAGATGGAAAGCTGAAAGAATATAAAGGAAATTTAATTCGAGCGGCAGTGGAAATGGCTAAAGAATGGCGGACGGATAAATTTCTTAGAAGGTTAGAAGCCTTGTTAGCGGTAGCTGATAAAGAAAAGTCTTTAATAATTTCTGGAAATGGAGAAATTATCGAGCCTGATGATGGTCTTGTCGCGATTGGCTCTGGAGGTCCTTATGCTTTAGCGGCAGCTAGGGCTTTAATTGCTTATTCTAATTTAAAGGCGGAGGAGATTGTTAAAGAATCTCTTAAATTAGCTTCAGAAATATGCGTTTTTACCAATGATCAAATAAGTATAGAAATATTGTAAAAAAATAACTAATATAATAACTAATATAAAGAAAGGTTTTTATGGACTTAACACCTAAGCAGATTGTTGAAGAATTAAATAAGTATATTATTGGTCAAGAAAAAGCAAAGAAAGCAATAGCTGTAGCTCTGAGGAATCGTTATCGTAGCCAAAAGCTTCCTTTGGAAACAAGAAAAGAAATAACACCTAAGAATATTATTATGATTGGTCCAACAGGTGTAGGTAAGACAGAAATTTCACGGCGGATAGCTGATTTATATGATGCCCCTTTCTTAAAAATAGAAATAACTAAGTTTACAGAAGTAGGATATGTGGGCAGAGATGTAGAATCTATGATTAGGGATTTAGTTAATCTTTCGGTAAGCAGGGAAAAAGCTAAAGAAATAGAAAAGGTTCAAGGCAAAGCTCACCTATTAGCCCAAGAAAGGATTTTAGATATCTTGTTACCTTATCCTAAAAAGAAAGGCTCTAATAACAAGGAAGAAGAAAAAGAAAGTTTGCTTCGTTTTGAGAAGACAAGGAAAAAATTAAAACAACAATTGGAGGGTGGCTTATTAGAAGATCGAGTTATTGAGATAGAAGTTAGAGAATCTGTCTTACCAATTGTGGAAGTATTTTCAGGTAGTGGCATAGAGGGAATGGATATGGGATTTTCTGATGCTTTAGGAAGTATCTTTCCTCAAAAGACGAAGCGACAAAAAAAGACTATTTCTGAAGGACGGCGGATCTTAATTAATGAAGAAGCTTCGAAACTTATCGATATGGATGAAATTACTAAAAGAGCAATTACTAAAGTAGAAGAATTAGGGATTATCTTTTTAGATGAAATCGATAAAATTGCTAGTTCAGATAAAGGAGCTGGCCCTGATGTTTCTCGTCAAGGAGTGCAAAGGGATATCTTACCTATTGTGGAAGGATCTTGTATTAGTACTAAATATGGGACAGTAATGACAAATCATATCTTATTTATAGCCGCGGGCACTTTTCATAACGTTAAACCTTCAGATTTAATTCCTGAATTACAAGGAAGATTTCCTATTAGAGTAGAGCTTTCTTCTTTAACCATGGAAGACTTTAAAGAGATCTTAGTTAAGCCTCGAAATGCTATTACCAAACAATATGAAGCTTTATTAAGTGTAGAAGATATAAAACTAAGTTTTACTGAAAAAACAATTGACGAGATAGCTTCTTTTGCTTACTTAGTAAATACAGAGACTGAAAATATTGGAGCGAGAAGACTGCATACTATTATAGAGAAGGTATTGGAAGATATATCTTTTGAAGCTCCTGATTTAAAAGATAAAGAGATAGTCATTACGGAAGAATATGTAAGGGAAAGATTAAAAGAGATTGTAAAAGATAATAATTTAAGTAGATACATTCTTTAAGTTTTTATTTTAGTTTAGTATTTATCTTTAGTATTTATCAAAAATAGCCGATAATTTTATCAAGTAATTAGTCAGGACTTTTATCAAGTAAGATACTTTTATCAAGTAATATCAAGTAATTAGTCAGGATTTAAGATGTTATTTAATAATCCTAAGTCATCATTTATGAAGAGTTTTAATGTCTTGCAAAAAGGGTTAGATACAGCTATGCTTCGACATAAAGTAATAGCTAATAATATAGCTAATATTAATACTCCTAACTTTAAACGATCAGCGGTAAGTTTTGAATCAGAACTTAGAAAAGCATTAGAAGGGCACGGTTCTATAAAGGCCAGAAGAATTCATCCCGATCATTTAAAGTTTAAAGAAGAAGTAGGAGTAGACTTTGGGAAGGTAACACCAAAGACTATACGAGAAAATGATACTATCTATCGTAATGACGGTAATAATGTAGATATAGATGTCGAGATAGCTAATTTGGCTAAAAATACAATCTTATATGAGTCTACATTTACTTTGGTCAATAAAAGAATTTCCTCTCTTAAACAATTAATTGCTTCGGGGGCAAGATAAGATGAAGATGTTTTCAGCGTAACAAAAGATAAACTTGCTTAGAGTTAAATTAATTTGCTCTATGTCAAATTTTCATTAATAAGTGCTATATGGAGGTGAAATTAAGATGAAGATGTTTTCAGCTATTGACACGAGTGCTTCTGGGTTAACGGCGGAAATAATTGTTATGGAGGTGAAATTAAGATGAAGATGTTTTCAGCTATTGACACGAGTGCTTCTGGGTTAACGGCGGAAATAATTGTTATGGGGGTGAGATTAAGATGAAGATGTTTTCAGCTATTGACACGAGTGCTTCTGGGT
>Ga0180009_10004016_pt1 | contig 16404 bp, 19 predicted proteins | sample OS_PC_MetaG_FD_123537 | JGI IMG/M metagenome (GOLD analysis project Ga0180009, IMG submission 123537) | Groundwater microbial communities from the Aspo Hard Rock Laboratory (HRL) deep subsurface site, Sweden - OS_PC_MetaG | ecosystem: Environmental > Aquatic > Deep subsurface > Groundwater...
AATTAGACAGATTTATTAAACACGAATTAAAGATTAAACACTATATTCGTTATACAGATGATTTTGTAATATTAAATAAAAGCAAAAAAGATCTAGAAAAATTAATTCCAGTAATAAGAAAATATTTAAAAACTAATTTGAAATTATCATTGCATCCTGATAAGATTACTATAAGAAAGTATAATCAAGGAATTGATTTTCTTGGTTATGTTATTCTTCCACATTATAGAATATTAAGAACAAAAACAAAGAAAAGAATATTTAAAAAGATTAAACTTAGGATTGAAGAATTTAAGAATAATAAAATTATTGAACAATCTTTAAATCAATCAATTCAATCATATTTAGGTATTTTAAAACATTGTAATGGTTTTAAATTAAGGAGGGAATTAGAAGATATAATTAAAATTAGCAAAAAATGTTAGGAGAAAATAGATTATTAGAAAAATTATTAAGAATAGGAAGGAAAATAATTCCTAAACCTGTTTTTAATTTTTTTCAACCTTTTTATCATTTTCTTTTGGGTTTTTGTGCTGCTATATTATATGGGTTTCCTGGGAAAAAATTAATTGTTATTGGTGTTACTGGAACAAAGGGAAAATCTACTGTTGTTTATTTAACACATGAATTGTTACAAAAAGCTGGCTTATCTGTTGCTTCTATTTCTTCTGTAGAATTTAGAATAAAAGATAAATCTTGGAATAATCCATTAAAAATGACAATGCCTGGAAGATTTAAAATACAAAAGTTCTTCAAACAAGCGCTAGACAGTGGTTGTAAATATATGATTTTAGAAGTAACCTCAGAAGGAATAAAACAATTTAGACATAAATTTATTAATTTTAATGCAGTTGCTTATACTAATCTTGCTAAAGAGCATTTAGAATCACATCATGGTTTTGAAAATTACAAAAAAGCAAAAGGAAAATTATTTAAAGAATTAAAAAAAAGTAATAAAAAAGATAAATTTTTAATTGTTAATAAAGATGATAAATATTCTGAATATTATTCTAATTTAGCTGGAAAAGTAAAAAAATATGAATATACATTTGAGAATTTAGAATTAAAATTATTAGGAGATTTTAATAAATATAATGCATTAGCAGGAATTAATATTTGTATTGGATTAGGACTTGATAAAAATAAATTATATAAAGATATTAAAAATATAAAAGGATTACCTGGTAGAATGGAATTAATTATTAAAAAGCCATTTAAAGTTTTTATAGATTATGCTCATACACCTGATTCTTTAGAAGCAGTATATAAAACTCTAGGAAAAGGATTAATTTGTGTTTTAGGATCTGCTGGCGGAGGAAGAGATAAATGGAAAAGACCAGAAATGGGCAAAATAGCTGATAAATATTGTGATAAAATTATTCTTACTAATGAAGATCCATACAATGAAGATCCTAAGGAAATAATAAAAGATGTTGCCAAAGGAATAAAAAAAGATTATAAAATAATCTTAGATAGAAGAGAGGCAATTAAAAAAGCTTTAAGTTATAAAGAAAAAACAATTATTACTGGCAAGGGATCAGAAATATTAATGTGTGTTAAAGATAAAAAAATACCTTGGAGCGATAAAAAAATAGTTTTAGAAGAGTATGAGAAATCTTTTGGGTCTAAAAGTTGAAACAAAATTAAGTTTGGTTATAATATTGATTGTAGCTTGTATATTTTTAATTACAGTTTTTAAAAGTTTAGATAATTTTAATAAATTTATGGATGAAATTAATAAATATCAAAGCGAAGAAATAAAAATTGATAAATCTAAGTAACAAAATTTTCTAACAAAAAAGAATCCACCACTTTTGGTGGTGGATTATCTCTTCAAATGATCAAATTCTTCTACTTTTAAAACATTAAAACCTTTCATTCCAGATTTAAGAATTGCCTTGTTTATTGCTTTTTTATGATCTTTTAATGGATTAAATTCATCCATTGGAATTTCGACAATCATTTTTTCTTTATCAATTGGGTCTTCAAAAATAACACGAATAAATTTAGTGGGTTTTTCAAAAAGTTCTTTTTTAAAAAGAATTTCTTGTGATTCCATTTTTTCTCCTTTCATTATTTAATTTTATAATAATTAATTATTAAAAGTCAAGTAAATATATGGGAAAATCAAAAAAATTAAAAGAACAAAGAAAAATTGAAAGAGCATTAGAGCAAGAAAACAAAAAAAGTAAAAAAAAGAAATTAAATACAATATTAACTATTTGTTTTGTTGGTCTAATAGTAATTATAGTTATAGTTTTATCTTTTTCAAAAAAAGATAATAATTTAATTGATGATAATAATATAATTAATGAAAACAATATGATAAAAGTAACAATGCAAACAGAAAAAGGAGATATTGAATTAGAATTAAATAAAGAAGCAGCTCCTAAAACAGTTGATAATTTTGTTAAATTATCTAATGATGGATTTTATAACGGCCTTACCTTTCATAGAGTTATTCAAGAATTTATGATTCAAGGAGGAGACCCTAGTGGTAATGGTTCTGGTGGTCCAGGATATGCATTTGAAGATGAAATTAATCCTATATCTATTGGAGTTGATGAACAAACCATTAAAGAATTAGAATCTAGAGGATATGTATATGATTATTCTTTAAAATCAATGTCTCATGATATTGGCGCAATATCTATGGCTAATGCTGGCCCAAATACTAATGGTTCTCAGTTCTTTATTATCACTCAACAACCACAACCACATTTAAATGGTATGCATACTGTTTTTGGTGAGGTTGTTAATGGAATGGACATAGTGCGTAAAATTGAACAAAATGATATAATTAATAAGGTAATTATTAATCAATAAAAATATGATTGATTTTATGGGAATATATAAAACATATAAAAGACTTATACTAACAATAATAATTATAACTGCAATTCTTTTGCCAATTGTTTTGGTTGTTAATAATATTGTAGATATTGCTAAAAAAACAAAAGAATATAAATATATTGGTGGAACAGTTGAAAATAGAAATTCAATTAGTGTTTCTGGCAAAGGAATAGTTTATGCTAAGCCAGATATTGCTGTTATTGATTTGTCAGTTATTACAGAAGGTAAGAGCATAGGAGCGGTTCAAACAGAAAATTCAAATAAAATGAATGCTGTTATTGAATTTTTAAAAGGTTTTGATATTGACGAAAATGATATTAAGACTGTAAGATACAATATAAGCCCTAGATATTTGTATGTTGAAGGCAAAGTTCCTGAAATTTCTGGTTATACAATTAGTCAATCATTAGAGGTTAAAATAAAACAATTGGATAGTATTGGTGAAATTTTAGATCAAAGCGTTAATAATGGAATAAATCAAATTAGTTCTTTAAGATTTTCAGTTGATGATGACAATGAGTTAAAGGCTGAGGCAAGAGAATTAGCAATTGAAGATGCAAAGACAAAAGCAAAAGAATTATCCAATGCTTTAGGAGTAAAATTAGTTAAAATAATTGGTTTTACTGAAACTAGTGGTTATGATTATCCTGTTTATAGAGAAATGGCAATGGGTGGAGGAGGAATTCCTGAAATTGAAACTGGAGAAAATGAAATTAGCGTTACTGTTAATTTGATTTATGAGATAAATTAATGAATTTTCCAAAAAATACAGATAGATTTTCTTGGACAAATCATTCTGTTAGAAAAATGAAGCAATATCAATTATCTGAAAATCGCGTAAAAAGAATAATTAATAATCCAAAAAGAAAAGAAATAGGAATTGCTCCAGGAACAATTGCTGTTATGCAACCAAATAGTTTAAAACATTCTTATGAGCTTTGGGCAATGTATATTTTAAAAGGAGAAAAGAGAAAGGTCATTACTGCTTGGAAATATCCAGGCAAAAGTCCTATTAGAGGACCAATCCCAATTCCTTTAGAAATATTAGAGGAATTAGGTGAAGAAATTAATTAAAAAATTATGTGGAAAAAAATTAAAAAAAACTTATTAAAAACAAAAACATTAATTATTGTTCTTGTTATATTAGCTATTATTGGTTGGGCACTTGTAATATATTTAGGCGTTAAACCAGATTCACAAAAAAGCATTTATTGTACTCAGTGTGTTGATAAATTAGAAAAAGTTAATTCATATGCTAGTTTATTAGAACAATCAAGAAAATTAGTAAAACAAGGAAAGGGCCTTGAAAGTTTAGAAATAGACATTCATGCTCTTAATAATGGTAGTTTGTTAGCTGAATGGGAAAACGTTGTTTTTGGGGAAGGACAAGATATAGAAGATTATTTTGATGTAGTAATAGATTCAATAAAATTCTTTTCTAAATGAATAAAATAAGATTATCACCATCAACTTTAAATTTATTCTTGGATTGTCCAAGATGTTTTTGGTTGCATATAAACGAAAACATTCATAGACCAAGAGGCATATTTCCTTCTTTGCCTGGTGGTATGGATATTGTTATTAAAACATACTTTGACAAGTATAGAGTTCAAGGTAAATTGCCTCCTGAGATTGATGGGCAAGTTAAAGGAAAGTTAATATCTGATTTAAATCTTTTAAATAGATGGAGAAATTGGAGAACTGGATTAGAATATCATGATGATGTTTTGGGTGTGTCTTTATTTGGTGCTTTAGATGATTGTTTACAAGATAAAGATAAATATATTCCTTTGGATTATAAAACCCGAGGGTTTCCACCTCGGGATGGTGATTCAGAAAAATATTATGGGAATCAATTAAGTTGTTATTCTTTAATGTTAAGAGAAAATAAATATAAATCAGAAGATTTTGGTTATTTAGTATATTATTATCCAGAAACAGTAAAAGAAAATGGAAAAGTTGATTTTAATGTTAAGGTAGTTAAAATAAATGCTAATCCAGAACAAGCTAAAAAAACATTAAATGATGCAATGAAATTATTAAACGGCCCAATACCTTCACATCATTCTAATTGTGAATATTGTTCTTGGATAACTAATAATAATTCTGATTAAAGATTTTTAAAAAACAAAAATCAATCTGATTATGGTTGATTTTTTTAATATATTTATACTTTTATTTATTTTTTATCTGATATTTTAATGTCTAATGGTATTTCAGATACCTTTTTATATTTTTTTTCTTTATCTTCTTTCAATTTTATTAAAAAATTATATGTTCCTTCGACTGTTATTGGTAGATTATTCATTTTTGTACGAATTCTTAATCTTCTTTTTTGTTTTGGAAATGTAACTAATTCGGAAAAATTTCCAATATTTTTGTTTTCTGGGTCATATAATTCTATTTTGATTTCTGGATTTCTAATTTGATTGATTTTTTTATCAAACAATAAATGAATTATTTCAAAATTAACTGGAATTAATATTTTTTTATTATTGTTTCTTTCTTTTTTATCAATATTTATATTCAGCTCATCAAAACAATTGTGGATGTTTAAAGAGTTTGTATCAATATCTATAATTGTTTTTTCACATAAAATAGACCAAACATGTTTCATATTGTTATAAAATTATTTATTATTAGCTGTAAATTGATTATTAAAAACAAGAACGAAACTAGAATCTAATTTTAATTCTTTTGTTTCTGTGTGTTTGCTTAAATCAATTTCATAATTATTGGTTTGAGAAATTGATCTAGAAATAAATTTGGGAATTGTTAATTCTACGTTAAGTGCATCTGCTATTTTTTTTAGAAAATTTATACTTGGTGATATATTGTTTCCATTTTCTAATCTGGCAATGCTTGATTGTTTTGTTCCTATTAATTTTGCAAGTTTTTCTTGAGTAAGCCCTTGTTTTATCCTTTCTCCTCTAACCATTATTGAAATTTCGAAAATCCAATCATCGCTATTGTAATATTCTTTTTTGAATTCGGGATCTTTAAGAAGTTTTTTCTTAAATGATTTTAAATTCATAAATATTAATTTTTTTATTAATTTATTATTTCTTTTTTATTGTTTATTGCTATATTTATTTCTTTTTGCGGTGTTTTATTAGTTTTTTTGAGAAATGCGTGTAATAGCCAGATCTTATTTTTAAAAATTGAGAAGAATATACGAAAATAAAGATGTTGATGCCTAATAACTATTTCATATAAGTTTTTATAGCCTTTTAGATTTTTTGCATCATGGGTCTTTATCAGTTGTTGATGTCCATGTTCTTCAAGTGTCTCTAAAATATGTACAATATTTTTTTTAAGCTTTGTATCATTTATTTTACTAATAGTATTTTCAATAGGGTAGTCGCCTCTTTTTCTTTTATAAAATTCAACTTCCATTCCATTGTTGCCTTCCTGATAATTATAAAATATAACAAATATGTTATATTTTCATTTTATCATATTAAATATACATGTCAAGTATTTTAAAAATTTTTAACCATATATTCATTTTCTAATTTATATCCTAGTTTTCTATAATATTCTCTTGTTCCAATGCCAGCTATAACAGCTGTTTTTTTATACCCTAGATCTTTTGATATTTTTTCTGCTTCATTAATTAATCTTTTTCCTAAATTTTTATGTTGTTTTGCTGATTCTATGTTTTTGTTTATTGGAACTGTTTGTCCATATGTATGTACTTCTCTAATTAGTGTGGAGTTTTTTATTATTGGGTTATCAGTTATTCTTAATCTTAGAAAAGCTAATAATTTATCTTTTTTATCATCTTCAAAAGATAAAAATATTTCTTTTGCATCTGATGCTTTGTATTCTAATTTTTTAAATTTAATATTATTTGTTTTTATATCTTTTATTTCTCTGCATCTAATACACCTGCAATTAACTTTTTTTTGAATGTCTTGTCTTAAATTTGATCTTTTGCTACCAGCTACTATATCTTGAGATGGAATATCTCTAATTATTCTAATAATTCTTACATATTCAGGAATTATTTTTTTTATCTTAACTAAAACATTTATTAATTGATTAATTGTATATGGTTTGTATTTATTCTTTTTATATAGCTTATATAATTTTGCTGTTTTTAAAATTGCGCAAGGATATATTTTTAATTGATCTGGTTGAAAATCATTTGTAAATAATTTTTCAAACATTTTTTCATCTTTTTTAATATTTGAATAAGGTAGATTTAACATCATATGATATGTAATTTTAAAACCAGAATCTTTTAGTAATTTTGTTGCTTGCTTTATTTGCTCTAAACTAATTTCTCGTTTATTTTTATCTAAAATATCTTGATAAATTGTTTGAACTCCTAATTCTATTCTTGTGCATCCTAAATTTCTCATTCTTTTTATTTCTTTTTCATTAATATAGTCTGGTCTTGTTTCTAAGGTTAAACCAATTATTCTATGTTTTGTTTTTTCATTTATTTTTTGAGCTTGTTTTAATGTTTTTGATGTTTTTTTATTACAAGCATCAAAACATCTTTTAATAAAATATGTTTGATATTGTTTTTTGTAATATGACCATGTTCCTCCTAAAACAATTAATTCTATTTTATCTGTTGGATGTCCTGTCATTTCTAATGCTTGTAATCTCATTTTTGCTTGTTTGTATGGGTCAAATTTATTTAACAAAGCTCTCATGCAAGCTGGCTCATTTTTTAAATAGGATTTAGGCATGTTTTTTTCTGTTGGACAAAAAATACATTTTCCAGGACATGGATATGGTTTTGTAATTACTGTAACAGATGCTATTCCTGATAAAGATCTTACTTTTCTTGTTTTTAATAGATTTTCTAATTGTATATTCTTTTTTATCTTGTTAGTCTTTAATAGCTTATGGTATGCTTTAAGTAGAATAATATTAGTTGGCATTGATATTTTATACTTAAAACAAACCTGACGTTTAATTTTATCAAGTTTTTCTTCTGACATATTTTTCTGCTCTAGGGCAGATTTAATAACATAATTATATGGATTCATCTTTTGCAGAACAGTTAATTGAAAAAAATAAAAAGGATTTTGATTTAATTGCTGATCAGTTTTCTGATACTAGACAAAATATATGGCCAGAATTAAAAGAATTAAAGTTTTCTAAAAATGAAAAGATTTTAGATCTAGGTTGTGGCAATGGTAGATTATTTGAATTTTTAAAAGGAGTTAATTATGCTGGTATAGATATTTCTGAGAAATTGATTTCTATTGCTAAGAAAAAATATGGTAATCATTTTAAAAAAGGCAATATATTAAGTTTACCATTTTCTAATGAATCTTTTGATTCTATTTGGTCTATTGCTGTATTTCATCATATTCCTTCTAAAGAATTTAGACAAAAAGTTTTAAAAGAATGTTATAGGGTTTTGAAAAAAAACGGTAGATTAATTATTGTTTGTTGGAATCTTTATCAGTTACGTTATTTAAAACTACTATTAAAATCATTTTTTTTCAAGTTTTTTACAAAATATGACTTTAAAGATGTATTTATTTTATGGAAAAGGAAAAACATTAAAAGATATTATCATGCTTTTACTCTCAATGAATTGAAAAATTTGTTTTTAAAGAATAATTTTAAAATTGAAGAATTAAAATATTTAAAAAGGAATAAAAAAAATGTTAATTTATTAATTATTGGTAAAAAGATTTGACTTTCGTATTTTTATAGAGTAGTATAAAGATACTATGAACACTACCTCTGCCTTGGCAAGGGTAGTTTTCTATTTAAAATAATATTATAATATATGTATGAGCGTTATTAATAAGTTTAAAAAAGAAAAAGTTGCTGTCTATATTGATGGGAGCAATTTTTATAATTATTAAAAAGATAAATCAATAAAATTTAATTTTAAAATATGAAAATAACTTTTTATGGTGGTGCTGGCACTGTTACTGGTGCTAAATATTTATTAGAAACAAAATCAGCTAAAATATTAGTTGAATGTGGAATGTTTCAAGGAGAAAATTCAGATGAAGAGAATTATAAGGAATTTCCTTTTAATTGTTCTGAAATTGATTATGTTTTTCTTACGCATTCTCATGTAGATCATATTGGAATGCTTCCTAAATTATATAAACAAGGATTTAAAGGAAGAGTGTTTTTTACTCCTCCTTCATTAGATATAGCTAGATTAATATTACAAGATAGTCAGGAAATTATGCAAAGACAAGCAACTAGAGACAATGTTAATCCTGTTTTTGAAATGGAACATGTTAATGGAATTTTAGGATTAGCTGAAACAGTTGATTATAATAAAAAGAAGAAATTAAATGAAGAAATATATTTTAGATTTCAAGATGCTGGTCATATTTTAGGTTCAGCTATTATTGAAATATGGGCTAATGGTAAAAAATTAGTATTTTCTGGTGATTTAGGAAATGATCCTACTCCACTTTTAAATTCTCCTAAAAAAATTACTCAAGCAGATTATGTTATTATTGAATCAACTTATGGAGATAGATTACATGAAGATAGATTTAAAAGAAAAGAATTATTAGAAAATGTTATTGAAGAAAACCATTCTAAAAGGGGAGTATTAATGATTCCAGCTTTTGCAATAGAAAGAACACAAGAATTATTATATGAATTAAATGAATTAGTTGAAAATAATCGTATTCCTAGGATTCCAATATTTATTGATTCTCCTTTAGCAATTGAAATTACTAGAGTTTATAAAAAACATCAAAAATATTTTAATAAACAAGCAAATGATTTAATTAAAACAGGAGATGATTTATTTAATTTTCCAAAACTAACTTTAACTGAAAAAGTTAATCAATCAAAATCAATAAATAATATTGCTTCTCCTAAAATTATTATTGCTGGGTCTGGAATGTCTACTGGTGGTAGAATTTTGTTTCATGAAAAACTTTATTTACCTGACCCTAATAATACCTTATTAATTATTAGCTTTCAGGTAAGAGGAACTCTTGGTCGTAAATTATCTGAAGGAGCCAAAAGAGTTTGGATTTTCAATGAAAATGTTAATGTTAAAGCTAAAATTGTTTCAATTGAAGGATATTCTTCTCATGCTGATCAACAAGGATTATATGATTGGTTAAATAATTTTTCTAAACCAGTTAAAAAAGTATTTATTGTTCATGGAGAAGAAGAAGCTTCTAATGCATTAAGTCAAAGGGTTAAAGATCACTTAGGATTAGATACAAACATTCCCAAGATAGGAGAATCATTTGATTTATGATATAATTTAAATATATGAAGTATAAAATATCTGTATCTGGGGCAGCTGAAACAGGACATTGTCTTACTGGTTGTCTTGAAAAAGCAAAAGAATTAGGTTGTGAAATAATTAGACAAAATGGTATTTTAGTGACTGGAGCAACTTCTGGCGTTCCATACTGGTCCGCTATTGGAGCAAAAGAAGAAGGTGGTATGGTAATTGGTTTTTCTCCAGCTTCTTCTCCTGCTTCTCATAGAAAAACATATAGATTACCAACTGATTATCATGATTTAATCATTTATACTGGATTTGAATATTCTGGTCGTAATCTTTTATTAACTCGTTCTTCTGATGCTGTTATTGTTATTTGTGGAAGAATAGGAACATTAAATGAATTTACAATTGCTTTTGAAGATAAAAAACCAATTGGAATATTAATTGAAACTGGAGGAACAGCTGATATGATAAAAGATATTCTTAGAAAGTCTCATCGTGGACCAGGTAAAACAGTTTTTGATCCTGATCCTAAAAAATTAGTTTCAAAAGTAATTAAATTAATTGAAAAAGAAAAAAATAGATAATAATTAATAATTAATTATGCCTAAGAAAATTGTTAAAAAAACAATTAAAAAATCTTCTATTAAAAAGGTAAAAGAAGAAAGAATTGGCAAGATTACGCATCATTTTGCAAAGATTAAAGTTGCTATTCTTAGAATTGGTAAACCTGGATTGAAAATTGGTGACAAGATTCATATTTTTGGTTCAACTACTAATTTTGAGCAAGTAGTTAAATCAATGCAGATTGATCACAAAGCAGTTGCAAAGGCTAAACAGGGCAATGTTGTTGGCTTGAAGGTTGGTAAAAAGGTTAGATTAGGAGATATTGTTTTTAAAGTTAAATAATTTAGAAGATAATTAATGTATTTTCTCGTAATTTACGAGTAAATTAGATTATATATGAATTTATTTAAAGGAGAAAAAATAGATATTAGCTCAAAGAAAAAATGGTTCATAATTGGAATTATTATTGCTATTCTTAATCCAATTTTTTCTGGATTAATAATGGCTTTTGGCTTTTTAACTGAACCAAAATTAAGGAAAGAAGGTAAAATTCTTTTAGTTATTTCTTTTGTTTGGGCAATAATATTGGCTTACATTGTTGAAGCTTTAAAAAGAGGAGGCTTTTTATGAAGAAAACAGTATTTGCTATAGCAATATTAATGTCTACAATTGTTGGAGTGGGTCTATTTGGTCTTCCATATGCTGGAGCTCAATCAGGATTTTTGATTGCAGCTATTTTTTTATTTTTACTTACTGGTATTATGGTTTCTCTTCATTTAATGTATGGAGAAATAGTTTTACATACAAGAGAAAAACATCGTTCTCCTGGTTATGCAGGTATTTATTTGGGTAAAATACCTAAATATATTCTTTCTTGTTCTGTTGTTCTTGGTTTTTTTGGTTCTCTTTTAGCATATATTATTGTTGGTGGTAATTTTTTAAATACAATTCTTTCTCCTATTTTAAGTGTTGATCCTATTGTTTTTAATCTATTATTCTTTTTTATTGGAGCTATAGTAATATATTTTGGTTTACATTTAATTGCTGGAATAGATTTAATTGTTAGTGTATTTTTAATATTAATAGTCTTTTTATTTTTATTTTTAGGTATTCCTAATATAGATATTTCTAATCTTAAAACAATTAATTTTTCTAAATTATTCTTTCCATATGGAGCTATTCTTTATTCTTTATCTGGAATGGCTGCAATTCCAGAGATTAGAGAGCTGTTTGGTAGAAAAGACAAGGGTTATAGGAGGTCTATTATAATTGGTATGTTAATTCCAAGTGTTTTATACTTGGTTTTTCTATATGTTGTTGTTGGTTTAACTGGAATTAATACGTCTCCAGACGCAATAAATGGCCTTATAGGCGTTTTAGGAGACAAGGTTGTGTATTTGGGTTCTGTGTTTGGTTTCTTAGCTTGTATTACTTCTTTTTTTATTATTGGTTTATCTTTGAAAAAAGTTTTTTGGTATGACTTTAAAATTAATAAAAATGTGTCTTGGTTTTTGGTTTGTCTTGTTCCTTTGGTTTTGTTTTTGTTAGGTTTTAGTAATTTTATTTTTATAATTGTTGTGTTGGGCGCATTGCTAGGCGCTATTGAGGGGAGTAGTATTGTTTTAATTTACAAGAAGGTAAGGAAGTTAAAATTTAAAAGAAAGAAGAATTGTTTTAGATTTCCTGATTTATTAAGATATGCTATTATTGTAATCTTTCTTGTTGGATTTGTTTATACTTTAATATCTATTCTTTCTTAATAGTTGATTTGTTTATTGTGGTCAAGCAATATTTTGCTTGACTTTTTTATTTTTGGTATAATTAAATTAGATAAAAATTGTAGGAAGTCAGTCTTCCTTATAAATATGAAAAGAAATTTTAAAACAAATGAATTTTATAATATATATAATCAAGGAGTAGACAAAAGAAAGGTTTTTTGCGACCAAAATGATAAGAATCGTTTTATTCATAACTTGTATGAGTTTAACGATGATAGTCCTGCTATTGAATTTTCTCGACGCTATAAAGAGAAAGATGTGGGAAGTCCGTCTTCTGATGGTCAAAAAAGCTTAAAACAAAAGTCTAATCTATTGAATTTGTATGCATTTACATTGATGCCAGATTATTATTGTTTGCTTGTGCAACAAACAAAACAACAAGGAATCAGTTCTTTTATGAGAAAGGTTAATACTGGATATACTAAATTTTTTAACAAGAAAAACAATAGACAGGGATATTTATTTCAAGGATCATTTAAGGCTGTTCATGTTGATGATGATATACGTTTTGGTTTTTTAATTTGCTATATTCATTCAAGACCATTGATTAATTGGAAGCCTGATTGGGAAATAAAAAAACTAACCAATCAGGATATTGAAAAAGCAATGAAATTTTTAGAAAAATATCAATGGTCAAGTCACTTAGAATATATTGGTAAAAGAAAAAATACATCAATAATTAATAAAGAATTTTTACTAGATTTTTTTGATGGAACAAATAGTTATAAAGAGTTTTTTATTGATTACTTAAAAGGGTACAAGAAGAATATAGATTACATAAAAGATTTACTTATTTAATACCATTTTAATACCATTAATTTCTTGGTTCTATTAATTATATGTTTTTTATATAATTGTATATGTTTAATAATATATTAAAAACAAGACAACCTTAATAAACCTTAATAAATTATAGCCAAGATATAGATATTTATACTGTAATTTTTATATTAAAAACATAAAATTATAAATATAATAATTTTTATATTCATTTATACTTATCTATTATAATTTTAAATAATATTTTATAGGATTAGTTTAGTATAAAAACACTTTAAAACCCCTTCTCTTTAAGTAGAGAAGGGGTTGTTTAAACAAATAAGAGACTGTTTTGTTTTAAGTGTTATGTAATCATTTGTACATACTTTAAAACATGCTTTTTATACTAAAACTTGTTAAAAATAGCAATATTTAGTTATCCACAGAAAGAATACTTGACATGAATAAAATGTGCTATAATTATAGTATAAATAATATATTAATAATACATGCAATATTACCAAATAATACCTATAACCTATAAAGTATGTTTTGATGATAAGCGAAGTAATATTTGTGTAGTTTTTAGTTCTATCTAAGTAATATCAATGAATATTAGAACCAATAATAAAAAAATAGAAAAATATATAACGCTACAGGAGGCAGCCAAGATTTATAATTGCACACAAAGACACATGAGTCTTGTAGCAAGGCAAGGAAAATTAAAAGCAGTAAAACTTGGAAGAAATTGGTTCACTACTTTAAAATGGTTAAATGATTTTATAAAAATAACAAAACCTGTTTTTTCTCAAAAAAATACAAATGGAAATGGAAAATATATTTCTTTAAAAGAAGCATCTAAAGCCTATGGTTGCACGCAAAGACACATAAATTTAATAGCTAGACAGGGAAAGTTAAAAGCAATAAAGAAAAATGGTAATTGGATAACAACTTTTGCATGGTTAAAAGAATATTCAAAAGCTATTAAAAAAACAAAACAAATAAAAGAAAGAAAAATATTTTTTGTACAAAAACCAATTGCTATTGCATTAACATCTATTTTAATTTTTATTTTAATAAGCACAGCATTTGTTTCTGCTAAGCATGGAAAATTATTTGATCCTATAATTGGGAAAATAAGCAAAGCTTATTCTTCAACCTTTAATTTAACCAAAGATTCTATTGGGTCTTTGGTTTTTGATTATTCAAAAGTAATTAAAAAAGTATTTAATAGTTCTAATGCTTTTAATAATTTAGTAAGTAAAACAATCAAAGAAACAGATGATATTTTAACCTTTGTTTTTGAAGTTGATAAAGAAAAACAAATTATTTCAAATAACTTAGAAAGAATTGTATTTCCCACGGTAGAAAAAGTATTTAAATTTGCTGAATTATATACATATATACATAAAAACATCAATAATGGAGCTATGATAGTTTATAAAGAGATTGTTAATAACTTTGATTATAATTCTCTTGAGTATTCAACAAAATCAATTAATATATTGAGTTCAGTATTTAAAAAATCAGGTGAATTTATAATTAAAACAAAAGATAATGCAGATAAAATAATCAAATCTCCTATAGTATTTACTCGAAATGTATTTTCTGCAACTAAAAACTTTTTATTTGGAATACCAAAGGCAATTAAAAGTGCTTTTACATTTAATTTGTTTAGTCAGAAGCCAGAAATGTCTGAACAATCATTTATTTCAATTAAGGATTTATACAAAAGACTATCTTATATTAAAGATTTAATTTATGGAAAAACAATAGTTATTAGTGAAACAGATAGAAAGATTATTCAAGAAATTAAAATAATTAATCCAAAAGAAATTATTTATGAAAGAGAAATATTGTCTAAAAAAGATCAAGAAATATTAAAAGCATGGAAATTAGCAATATTAGCAGATCTTGATAGAAAGATAAGTGGAATAGAGGGAAATATGGTTGTTCAAAATAATTATTATTATGAACAAGCAGTAGCAGCAGGAGGATTTAATGTGTCAAACAATGAAGTAACTTTTAATGAAAATGTAGATATGAATAAAAATCTAACTGTTGTTGGAACAATAACAGGAGGAATAATTACAGATGGAACATTAAGTATTATTGGAGGGAATATAACTGGAGGAGGAGATTTTACTTTTACGCGCGCTTCTGTTTCTGACTCATTAACAGTCACAGATATTATTAGGGGAGGAATAATTACAGACGGAACATCAATATTAACCAGTGGAAATTTAACAGGATTAATATATTTTTCTACTCAACATGCTTCTATATCAGATGATTTAACAGTAATAGGTCCAGTTACTTTATTGTCTGATTTATTAGTTGACACAAACACTTTATTTATTGATTCAACAAATAATTATGTAGGAATAGGAACAATAACACCATCTGTAGAATTGTCTGTTTATGGTACAGCTAGTATATCAGAAGATTTAATAGCTAGTGGATCAGTACAATTTGGAGGAGGACAAATAACTACTGTATCTTATTCAAGATTTGGATCAGGTGCAACAAATCATTCTTTATCTGATGCACATGATTTATTTGTAACTGGTAATTTAGAAATAGACGGTTCTGCATATTTTGACGGAAGTACAACATTTACCACATCATCAGTGTCAAATGATTTTGAAGTGGGAGATGGAATATTTTATGTAAATACAGGGTCTGAATCTTATCAATTTGGAGGAACAGGAACTGCTAGTTTTGTAGGACCAGTTGAAATATTAAATACTTTAGAAGCAACATCAGCAAGTTTTACTAATCTATTTTCACCAATAATTACAGATGGCACAGCTACACTAACTAATGGTAATTTAACTGGAATCAATCTTTTATCTTTTACAACAGCATCTGGATCAGATAATTTAGAAGTGGCATCAGCAGGTTTTACTAATTTATGGGCAACAACAATTACTGATAACACATTAACAATTACAGGAGGAAGTTTAACAGGAGGACAAGACTTTTCATTAGTACGTGCTTCAATATCTGATTCATTAACAGTTTCAGACATAATTAGAGGAGGAACCTTAACAGATGGCACAGCCATACTTACTGGAGGTAACTGGACAGGTATTGGTTCTTTAACAGCCACAACCTTAACAGATGGCACAGCCACACTAACATCAGGAAACTTTACTGGCTTAACTGGCTTAACATCAACATTAGGTACATTTACACATGCTTCTATATCAGATGATTTAACAATAGGAGTAAATACAGTATTTAGAGATGGAT
>Ga0180009_10004017_pt1 | contig 16404 bp, 8 predicted proteins | sample OS_PC_MetaG_FD_123537 | JGI IMG/M metagenome (GOLD analysis project Ga0180009, IMG submission 123537) | Groundwater microbial communities from the Aspo Hard Rock Laboratory (HRL) deep subsurface site, Sweden - OS_PC_MetaG | ecosystem: Environmental > Aquatic > Deep subsurface > Groundwater...
TGAGTTGAAACAAAAAGAAACCGACCAGATGATTTCCCATGAGGCATATATCCTGGAAAAGCAGAAGGTCAAAATGTTCCTTGCTGACAATAACGTGTTCGGGGTTGACCTGAATCCGGTTGCAGTAGAGCTTGCCGAAGTTTCTTTGTGGCTGAACACCATCCATGAAGGCGCATATGTCCCCTGGTTCGGGATGCAGCTGGTCTGTGGAAACTCCCTTGTCGGTGCACGAAAACAGGTGTTTGATGCAGTGCTGCTTAAAAAAGCCGGGAAAAATGATCCGCTGTGGCTGGATGAGGTTCCTGAAAGGGTTCATCCCGGCGAAAAAAGATCTGAAAACTATATTTACCATTTTCTTCTCCCGGATCGGGGCATGGCTGACTATAAGGACAGGGTCATTGAAAAGATGGCTGCCGATGAAATCACCACAATCAAGGAGTGGAAAAAAGAGTTTATAAAGCCTTTTACAAAAAGTGAAATCGATCAATTGAAACACTTGTCAAAAATCATTGATAAGCTTTGGAAGAAGCATACTGATGAACTGAAAATAATGCGCCGAAGAACAACGGATGCCACTCCTGTTTTTGGCCAGGAACCATCAGACAAAAATAAAAAATTCACTGACAATAAATGGAAAGACAAGGTATATGGCCAGGAACTTTTGTCGGAAAATGTCCGATACTCAAGCTTTTACCGGCGGTTGCGGCTTGTGATGAATTATTGGTGTGCCCTATGGTTCTGGCCCATTGAAAAGGCAGATCTTTTGCCCACCCGGTATGAAATGCTGCTGGAATTGTCTTTAATCCTGGAAGGCAATGTGTATGATTCTCCTCTCAAAGATGGCGAGCAATTATTGCTTTTCCCGGAAACCAAACCCAGACAGCTGAATCTGAATTTTATGGATGAATTCGGGTTTGTGGATGTGGACCGGCTCTGCCGGGAAAATAAACGGCTGGGACTGGTAAAAAGCCTTGGTGTTAAATACCGGTTTCTTCACTGGGAACTGGAGTTTGCTGATATTTTTGAAGAAAAAGGCGGGTTTGATCTTGTCCTGGGTAATCCTCCCTGGATCAAAGTGGAATGGAAAGAAGCCGGCGTGCTGGGGGATGCCCAACCCCAGTTTGTTTTAAGAAATTATTCTGCTTCAAAACTCAATGACCTGAGGGATGAAACCATTGATCAGTTTGATTTAAAAAGTTCATATTTAAGTGAATTTGAAGCAGCCGACGGTACTCAGAATTTTCTGAATGCGTATCAGAACTATCCGCTGTTGAAAGGGATGCAGACCAACTTATTTAAATGTTTTCTGCCCCAGGCATGGTCAATTGGTAAAAAATCAGGTGTGGCAGGCTTTCTCCATCCCGAAGGAATCTATGATGACCCCAAGGGTGGCGGGTTTCGGCAGGAGGTTTATCCAAGACTACGGTATCATTTTCAGTTTCAGAATGAATTGAACTTATTTGCAGAAGTGGATCATCATGCTAAATTTAGCATAAATATTTTTGAAAATTACAAAAATATCGTATCATTTTCCCATCTCACCAACCTTTTCACACCCTCCACAGTTGATGTTTGTTTCAACCATGAAGGACATGGTCCTGTGACGGGTATCAAGGATGATAGTAACAAATGGAATATCCAAGGACATAAAGAGCGTATTGTCCACAGCGGCATGGATGAATTGAGCCTTTTTGCCAAACTTTATGACAGCGAGGAGACCCCACCCCTCCAGGCCCGGTTGCCTGCTGTCCATTCAAAGCAAATTGTTGAGGTCCTCCGCAAGTTCGCAGCCCAGCCCAAACGACTAGGCGATTTACGGGGTAAATATTATTCGACAGTGATGTGGGATGAAACAAATGCCGTAAAGAAGACCCACACTATCCGACGTCAGACCTGCTTTCCAGAGAATGCCTCCCAGTGGATACTCTCTGGGCCCCATTTTTTTGTAGGCAATCCCTTTTATAAAACACCCCGGGCAAAATGCACTTTAAACTCACATTATGATATCCTCGATCTCACCAGTCTACCCGATGACTACCTTCCTAGGACCAACTATGTGCCGGATTGCAATGCAGCGGAGTATCTTCGGCGAACACCGAAGTTTCAAACAAAAGATGGGGAAATGGCTGTGACGGATTGTTATAGGTTGCTTTTTCGCAAAATGTTAAGCCAATCAGGCGAAAAAACTTATATTTCTGCTTTATATCCACCCGGCCCATCACATATCTTTGCTTCTGTTAGCATCGCTTTTCATGAAAAGGATTATTTGTTGCAGACATTATTTTTTTCATATTCAATAGTGTCTGATTTTTTTGTAAAAACTACAGGAAAAGCTAATCTTACTCCTGGGGATATAGCCCTATTTCCAATCCTTAAGAATCTAACTTTTTTAATATTTAGTATAAGCCGAGTTTTACAACTTTCATGCCTCACTACCCATTACACCGATCTCTGGCAAGACTGTTTTCAAGAATCCTTCCGCACTGATACTTGGACCAAACCCGACCCCCGCCTCCCCAATTCTTTTTTCACCAACCTTACCCCGAAATGGCAGCGTAACTGCGCTTTTCGAACGGATTACGTCCGCCGCCAAGCTTTAGTGGAAATCGATGTTCTTGCTTCTATGGCTTTGGGCCTCACCCTGGAAGAACTTAAGACTATTTATCGCGTTCAATTTCCGGTGATGCGGCAATATGAATCAGATACCTGGTATGATCAAAACGGTAGGATCATTTTCACTGCCAGCAAGGGGTTACCCGGTGTTGGATTTTCCCGGCCGAAATGGAATGAAATAAAAAACATGGGGTCCGGGACTGTTGAACGAGCTATAATAGATGATACTCTGCCAGGCGGCCCAAGAGAGAAAACCATAACATATAAAGCTCCCTTTGACCGGTGTGACAGGGAAAAGGATTATGAAGAGGCTTGGGAGCATTTCAATCAACGATCCAGCAGATAGCAAATCGCCTATGTTTTATCGCTCAATTTAATACTCTTGGAATTTTACCTTCCCCATTACCAACAAATTCAATAATTTTGTCATCAACTGTAATTATTGGGCACTCTAAAGTCATGGCAGATGCTACAACAATTTTATCGTGAAGATCATGCCCTTTAAGACACCCATCGACGGCGATTAAGTTTTCTAAAACCTCTTTATCAATTGCACGAATTTCAACATTTGGTGCTTGTTTTAACGGAACAAAAATTTCATAAAAGAATTTCCGTAAAAATTCCTCGGAGCGTAGCCATTTTTCATAGATTTCAATCAAAATGATTGCCGGAACGCTTAATAACACACTTCCCTCTGGAGAGTATACAGCCTCGTGTATAGTATTTCTTGTCCTTTTTGATATTGGAGGTGCTCCATTGAACCTTGGTTGATCCTCAAATACTTTAGAAAAAAATGAGATAACTCCATTTGTATCAATCACGTAGCGTATTTTTCCCATAACAATATTCCGATAATTTTTTGGCAACCGTCTGGAGGGATATTTCCAGATCGCTTTCCCCTGAATGTTCATTCCTCAGCATATATTCGATAAAATCCTCACCACACTCCTGTATATCTATAAACATTTTCTCAGGCAAAGAAAACAGTTCCTCTATCATCGTCTGGATTAATAATTTAGAATCACTATGTCTTTCAAGAATTCTTGCAAAAGAAAATGTCAAACATAAGATTTTTTTTTCCCATTGATTAGCACTATCAACAAGTATCTTGAGTGATTCATTCTCAATTATTTTATGTCCCAAATGCAAAAGCAAAAGGTTCTCTAGTTCAGCACTATTTAAACAATAAGTCATAATTGTCGTTTTTCCGTTGCTTTTTGTATGAGATCTGTTGCGCTTGAATCATCTACGATAGAGGTTTCCTCTCCTTGCATTAACCCTTCTCGGTTTTCAATCTTTTTGCGGACAAAAGTCTCATCAATACGATCTGTATTATCCGCTAATGCTGTTTCAATTAATGCATAGCAAGTTCCAAGAATTTTTGCGGCATTATATTCACTTGCCTCGGCAATGATATTTAATGCATCAATTGTAAATGGCGTCAGCTCATCACTGGAAAATGAATCAATTCTATATTCGGCAAGATATTTTTTTATTAATAAACTAACATGTTCACCGCTCAATTTCTCAAATGGGACTAGGTGAGGAGATTCGGCTTTCGGGAATAATGGATAACGCTGTTCCAACCCGGAGCTAGACCATGCATCTAAAATAAGGGCCGGTACACCAGCATGTAAAACGAGAAATATATTAAAAAATCCATATCTGGCACTCTCATAAGAGCCATCCAATAAAACAGATCTAAGTTCAGCAGCGAAATCCTTTTTTTGACGTCCACTTTGGAAATCCGGTACTCTTTCAAAATCATCAACAAAGATATATCCACCGTTGAAACCTGAAGCCATAAACATTTGAACGAGATGGGAAAAAACAAAATCAAGCTTTTCTCTTCCTTTCTTTAAGCTTTGATATGCAGAAAGGAAAGTTTCGGTTGAAATAAACGGCTGGAGGAATCCTTGGCGAGGTGGAAGCAGGGGGAAAGTATCAGGAATTTTTTGTAAAAATTCATTCTCTCTAATAAAATCAGTTATTTTTCTGAGATCCATACCTTTTTCTTTATACCACTTTTCCGAATCAAGAGATTGAATCAAGTCTTGTTCATTATCTCCATCTATTGTAAAATCCGTATAAATATCAGCAATGGCATCGAGCCTCAGAGTTGCAAGAGATGATGAAATAATGCCGGAAGAGTAAATTGTCATAAAAATAAGATCAGCAAAACTATCAAAGGTTTTTGTCCGCCCACCGGGTTCCGGTGTCACATATACAGCAAAACATTTATTTAACTCATTAGAAATGTCCAAACAATATTCCTGGTTGATCCGATCAACAATATTAACAAGGAATGCCGACTTTCCATTTCCTCTTCCTATATATGACTTATCTATTAGATATCCAATACGAGGTCTTGCTTGATCTATCTGGGGTGCTTTCAAAAACGCTGTTTCAATTTTCTCATATTCCTTAGTTCTAATTTCATCCTCATAAATTTTTCCATTTATCCGTCGATCTGTTGACTCTTTATTTACAGGGCTTGTTGGAAATGGGTTTTCTGTTAAGGCAAATCGCTGATATTTGGCCTCCAAATCAACCTGCTGCTGTTGTTTGGGTTTTCTCCTCAACTTGTTCATATTTTTTGCCCTCCTTTAGTAACATCAATTGCAATAATATTTCTATAACTGCCATCGATCATTACGGGTTCACGCTTCATATACTTTGTGCTGGTTTCTTCTGGTAATTTATCTACTTCAAGTGAAATACGAACCTTGAGTTCGCCTGAAAGATTTAAACGATATATTTCATTTAATGCTTTTTCAAAAGTCCTCATTGAAATTTTCAATCTGAAACAAACAATTTCCCGTAATGATACCAAGTTGACAAAATTATATCTTACTTGACGTTTTAACTCAAAATAGCCTTTTACAAGAGTATGGATAAAGTTATCCTTAAAAGAACTGTTCTCGTCATTGCCAAAAGTTGGTTCGTGGACGAAAAGATTCTTGCCATCTGAATATTTATATATTTTTGAAAAATCATCCGAATTCACTTGATCAAGGACCACTGAAGTTGGATATACAATTTTTCCATTAATAAATGGATATGACTCAGTTGCTTGAATAATACCAACCTGTTTGGCTCGATATCCCCACAAATCAAAAGAACTCATGGAATAAGGGCAGTTATAGAGTTCTTTAAGAAAATAGGTGAGCCAGAAATCACGAATACGTTTTGTAATTTTATTGTAGTCCTTAGGATCAAACCGGCCTGAAGGGTTCTCAGTTAATAGGTTGTCTTGAATAAGTTTTCTTAATAATTCTTTGTTTTTGCGAATCAAATCGACACTGCGTTTTAAGTATCGCACTATATCACCCTGCAGTTTGTTCACAAGGGATGCCATGTAACGACTCACATCTGTTTTTGTTTGGATGTCTTTTCTAACAAAATGCAATTCCAGCGGAGAATAGTGGGGAAATACCAACACCCCGGAACTCTTAGGGTTTGCTTTGTATAAAAATTCAACAAGTGCTCGAAACGCTCCATTCGCTTCTTCCATCAGCTTGAAAACAGAAACGTTGAATGAGTGTGCTCCTTCTGAACGATATTTAGACAAAAATTTTTTGCCTTCGTCTGTCAGATGAATCGTTTGATTCCTTTTTTCAAAAAGAAGCCCATAATCTTTGCATTCATCCAATACTTTTGAAAAGGTATATCGGTAGCGGCGTTGTTGATGCGAACTGGGATTTTCGACTTCTTCTAATTTTTTATATTTTGATTCTCCTAATCGGTATTCTTGCTTAAGTATCTTGAAGGTATTAAATACTTCGTCCTGAATACTGTTTTTTTCAACACTAATCAACAAAATGATAAAGTAGTCAAAAAAATAGAATTTTTTTGACGGTAAGGATAGTGTTTTTGTTGATACTTTAATCATTCAATGTCGTCCGTTAATTCAAAATATTGTAAGTAAGATATATCAGAGACAAATTGATTGTCAAACCGTTTATCAGAATGTACAATTGCTTGACATGTATGTGTCCTCATACTAAGAAATCGAGAACGGTTACTTATAAATGAGCAAAAGTTCAACTGCTGATTTTGAAATGAAACAGTGAACATCTTTTATCAGCTACAAATTTGAGTTAAACCAAGATAATTACGAAATTTTTAAGGGTAACCATATGAAAATATTAATAAGATCAAAGCGCAGCCAGTATGTTCCCGAAACAGATTTCGGGAACATACTGGATAGGCTCGTAAAATAGGCATAATACAGGAAAATCACATGGATTTTAAAAGCTTAAAAGAATCCCGGAAGGTTGAGTTTAAATCATCCTTTGGCAAAGAGGTGATTATCTCTCTTGTGGCCTTTGCCAACACCAGGGGCGGAAAGGTTATCTTAGGCGTGGATGATATAGGAAAGATCAAAGGCATTGAGCTGGGGCCGGAGACAGAACAAAAATACCTTAATGAAATCAAAACATCCACCTATCCCCAGCTTCTTCCCCATTCTGATATTTATGATGTTGATGGCAAAACTGTATTGGTGCTTGAGATTAATGAATATCCGGTAAAGCCGGTTGCCTATGAAAACAGATATTACAAGCGGGTTAAAAACAGCAACCACATGTTAAGCCTTGAAGAGATTGTTGATCTTCGGCAGCAGAGCCTTGATACCTCCTTTGATGCCCATATTGTCGATGAAGACCTGTCCTGTCTTGATACATCACTCATGGAAAAATTTACAGCGCAGGTGAATTCCAAAGGAAGGATAACTCTTCTGGATGATATGGTGACCAATATGACCAAGCTTAAATTCATCAAATCCGGGAATCTTATTCGGCAATCTTACCCTCAAAGACCTGGAAAAAGATGATTATGTCTCTTCCATCCGGAACAAGCTTCTGGCAGAAGCCTTTTACCTTACAGGGGATATTGAGAAATATGGTACGGGATTTATCCGCATTCGGAAACAACTTAATGAATTAAAGACAGCGACCTACAAAATCAGTGAAATTGGAGATTTTTTCAGGGTTGCATTATTGGATACACGGTCAAACGACCTAAAAAAAGACCTAAAAGATAAATTCAATCTAACAAAAAATCAGATACTGATAATAAAAGGCGTGCTGGAAAATAAAAAAATCACACAGCAATTATTATCTGAAATTGTAGGCATATCTCCGAAAAACATACGTAACAATATGCAGAAACTAAAAGAAAATGGAATCTTGAAAAGAATTGGTTCGAAAAAGAGCGGGTATTGGGAAGTGATTGTGAATCTGTCTGAAACAGATACAAAAAATAATGAGCTGATATGATACCATCCATACTTTCGCAGCAGTTAAAACAAGGGGTAGAGGATTTTTTAAGGACAACCTTTCCCGTGTCCACACCTTTTTTCCATGGGGTTGTGGATAATTTGCTGTCTGAAGATGACAAGGTATTCAAAGGCCCTTATTTATCGATTCAGCTTCCTTTCAAAAAAGGATCTGGCAGGCCTGATTTTTTCCCCGGTGTTCCCATGCGTTTTTCCCCTCATCTTCATCAGGAACAGGCATTTGGCCGCTTGTCCGGGAAAAAACCAAGGTCCGCCATTGTGGCCACAGGAACGGGTTCCGGAAAAACAGAGAGTTTCTTATTTCCGGTTCTGAATTTTTGCTATCAGCACAGGGGCGAATCAGGGATCAAGGCCATATTTATTTACCCCATGAATGCCCTTGCCACTGACCAGGCTATCCGTCTTGCCAGGACCATATATGACAATCCCAATCTGAAAGGAATGGTCACGGCAGGGTTATATGTGGGGCAGAGTGAAAAAGAACCCCACATGGTTATGGGCAGGGAAAATATCATCACTCACAAAGACACCTTAAGGGCAAATCCGCCGGATATTCTGCTGACAAACTATAAAATGCTGGACTATCTGCTCATACGGGCAAAGGATTATCCTTTGTGGTCAAATGCAGGGCCGGAAACACTGCAGTTTCTGGTTGTGGATGAACTGCACACCTTTGACGGGGCCCAGGGGTCGGACCTTGCCTGCCTGGTAAGAAGGCTGAAAGCCCGTCTGAATACGCCGGAAAATTTTTTATGCTGCATTGGGACGTCAGCAACCCTTGGCAGTGACGCGCAAAAGGAAAATCTTGTCGAATATGCAAGACAGGTTTTTGGCGAACCCTTTGACGAAAATGCCGTGATCACTGAATCCAGGATTTCAGCGGGTGAATTTTTGGAAAACAGTATGATTACACGGGTGGATCTTGTGGCTTTTGATTTAATAGATCAAGTAAACCCTGAAATATATGACAATTTCAAAGCGTATATTCTAAAGCAGTATCAGCTCTGGTTTGATGGAACCCTTTTGGAAACAGATTTTAAAAGTGTGGCATGGCGGATCGAATTGGGTGAAATGCTCAAAGGCCACAGCTTTTTTCAGAATCTGCTCAAGGTGCTCAAGGGTGAAAGCAAAAGCTATGGAGAAATACTGTTTGAGCTTGAAAAGTGCACGGCCAATTTAAGATCGTTTGCCCCGGCACAGAAAAATAATCTTCTCAACAGCCTTCTGGCACTTGTTTCCATTGCCAGAACTAAAGTAAATGATATGGTGTTTCCTTTCCTGCAGGTAAGGTATCAACACTGGATGAGAGAGCTTCGGCGCATGGTGGGTGAAGTCTCTTTAAAACCCCGTATCAATTTTGCTGATGATCTGAATGAAGAACAGCTGAAAACGCATTTGCCTCTTATCCATTGCCGGGAATGCAACAGCACGGGATGGGCAGGTCTCAAGCGGGAAATGGACAATGAAATAAAGGCAGACCTTCAGTCATTCTATATTGCTTTTTTTAAGAATAATGCAAACGTGACCTTTATTTTTCCCGGGAAAAAAGATCCGGACCCACTTTTCATGGACGGACAGTATTGCCGTTTATGCACGTCCTGTCTTCATCTGAATGCAGGACCCAATAAAAATGATTGTGCAAATTGCGGTAGCAATGAACTTGTTTTTGTATTTATTCCAAACACAAAAACCCGAAAGAACGGCCGGCAGATGGGAACACACAACTGCCCCTATTGCGGCGGATACAATAGCCTGACCATCCTGGGATCAAGGGCTGCCAGCCTTACCAGTGTGCTGATCGCACAATTGTATGCTTCCACATACAATGATGATAAAAAACTGATCACCTTTTCCGACTCTGTACAGGATGCAGCCCATCGGGCCGGTTTTTTTGAAGGGCGGACCTTTCGTTTTAATTTCAGGGGTGCTTTGCAGCATTTTGTTATTGATTGTCTGGACAAGGAAGACAAAGACCTCTTTCTTGATGAGGCGGCTGAAAAATTTATCCAGTACTGGTCGGATAAAATGGAGGTGAATCGGTTTGTTTCAACCTTTCTTGGGCCAAATATGGCATGGTTTCCTGATTATGACAGATTAAAAAAAGATGGAAAGCTTCCCAAAGGGTCTGATTTGAAACACCAGGTCCATAAAAGGATTGAGTGGGAAATATACAGTGAATACGGATTTAGAACCCGTATCGGCCGGACTCTGGAAAAAACGAGTTCCTCCATTGCCCATGTTGATCCGGCTCTGTTTGACACAATATCCCCAAAGCTCCTGGAAATATTAAAAAACGAAATCGGCGGTTTTGAAAGACTGGATACAAAGACTGTGAAACTGTTTCTTTCAGGATTTCTGACACACCTGAAAAACAGGGGCGCAATTTATTATTCAGAGCTGGATGCTTTTATAGAACGATGGGGAGAATCTTACGTCATTAACCAAATCCCCTGGATGCCTGGTTTCAGTGATTATGCCCGGACCCCTGCTTTTTTGACCCTGAAAAAGACAAAGCGGTTTGATCGGCTTTTCACCGGCAAAAACAGCCGGATGACCTGGTATGAGTTCTGGGCGGATAAATGTTTTTCTCCTTTTTATCCCCTTGTGGGAGAGCTGATCCGGTCGATTTATGAATTGACACTGAAAAGCCTTGTTAATGAAGGCCTCTTGTATGAACATAAAATCAACAACGACCCTGTATGGGGGATTTATCCAAAGCGGTTTCAGGTCAGCAAGAAAGTTGTACAGTTTGCATGCAGGGAATGCAGCCATAACCTGTCTGTGTCATTGCCGGAAAAAAGTATCTGGGAGGATGCCTATTGTGTCAGGCAAAATTGCCAGGGGACTTACCGGATCATGGATACGGGGCCTGATTATTACGGGAAACTATATGCTTCCGGTGATATTCAGCGGATTTTTGCAGCGGAACACACAGGACTTCTTGAAAGAGATGTGAGAGAAACCCTTGAAAGGAATTTTAAAAGAAAAGACCGGAATCCCTGGGACCCCAATCTTCTTTCCTGCACCCCGACCCTGGAAATGGGGATTGATATAGGGGATCTGTCATCAATCATTCTCTGCTCTGTGCCGCCTGCCCAGGCCAATTATCTCCAGAGGATCGGCAGGGCCGGACGGCAAAATGGAAATTCACTCAATTTTACAGTGGCAAATGCAAGTCCCCATGACCTTTACTTTTTTGCAGAGCCGGAAGCAATGATCTCAGGTCAGGTGGAACCTCCGGGTATTTTTTTAAATGCTTCGGCTGTCCTTGAGCGGCAGTTTACAGCCTTTTGCTTTGACAAGTGGGTTGAAAGCGGTATCAGTGGGAATGCGATTCCGCAACAGCTTAGGAATGTTTTAAGCAATCTTGATCACGTTGATATACATAAGTTCCCATATAATTTTTTACATTTCATTGAAACTTGCCAGACCGTTATCCTGGATGAATTTATTCAAATGTTTTCAGAAACCTTAACAAAAGAGTCTATTTTGTTTCTTGAAAGATTTGTTCAGGGGAATGAAGACAAAGAAGGCAGTCTTGCATACCGGATAATTGATCGATTGACGTTTCATTACAAGGAAAGAGAGTCCCTTAAAAAGAAAGTCAATGCCTTAAATGGCAAAATCAGAAACAAAAAACAAGAAAAAGCAAAAGATAAAAATTATGAGAAAGATCTTTCTGAGCTTATCCTTGAGAAAAAAGGCCTTCATTCGCTTGTCACACGGATTAATGACAAGCATACCTTGAATTTTTTCACTGATGAAGGCCTGATACCGAACTATGCATTTCCCCAGGCCGGTGTCATGCTTCGGTCTATTATTTACAGAAAAAAGTCAAAAACCCAGGATCAAGGCAGCAAGTACGATACATTTACCTATGACTTTGAAAGACCTGCAGTAAGCGCCATCAGTGAGCTTGCCCCTGCCAACACGTTTTATGCCGAAGGCCGCAAGGTGGTCATTGACCAGGTTGATTTGTCCGTGTCTGAAAGTGAAATCTGGCGGTTGTGCGACAAGTGTTCATTTATGGCCATTGAAGGCACTATTTCAGACTATTCATCCTGCCCCCACTGCGGAAGTACTTTATGGTCTGATGCAGGCCAGAAAAGAAAAATGCTCCGGATGCGGCAGATGTTTGCCACAACTTCTGACAGGAAAAGCCGCATCAGTGACGACAGTGACGAGCGCAATACTAATTTTTTTAACAAACAGATGGTTGTAGGATTTAACGAAACCGATATAACAGATGCCTATAAAGTCAAAACGGATGACTTCCCGTTTGGTTTTGAGTTTTTATCCAAAGCAAGTTTCCGGGAAATCAATTTTGGAGAAAAAGAGGAAATTGGTGAGAAAATAAGTGTTGCAGGCGTGGAACTGCCCAGAAAAGGATTTCTGATCTGTAAACATTGCGGGAAGGTCCAGAACAGAAAAGGCGAGATTAAACATGCCTTGACCTGCTCATCACGAAAAAAAGATTCCCAGGAAAATTTGACGGATTGTGTCTATTTGTACAGAGAATTCTCATCTGAAGCCATCATGATGTTACTGCCCATTATATCCCTTGAAAGCTCGGATAAGAAACTCCACAGCTTTATTGCCGCATTGCATTTGGGTTTGAAACAGATGTTTGGCGGTAATATTGATCATCTCCAGACGGCTTTGCATGAAGAGCCGGTTCCAGATTCAACCCTTAGGAAACAATTTATTGTTCTTTATGATACAGTTCCTGGAGGTACTGGATATTTAAAGCAATTGATGCGCAGCAATAAACCTTTGATGAAGGTTTTTGAAAAAGCCCTTGACGTCTTAAAGTCTTGTTCCTGTCACCAGCATCCGGAAAAGGACGGATGCTATAAATGCCTTTTTGCTTATCGCAGAAGCTACACTATGTCGGGAACATCCCGGGATACCGCCATTGAAATGCTGTCCGAAACCTTGAAGTACAAGGATCTTTTAATCCAGACAAAAACCCTGAAAGATATCAAGATCAATTCACTTTTTGACAGTGTTCTTGAAGCCCGTTTCATTGAGGCTTTACGGAGGGTGAGAAAAGAAACCCTTCCGGTTTCATTAAAAAAAGAAGTGGTCAATGGAAAGCCGGGATATTTCTATAAAATTGGTGACAGAGCCTGGTACATTGAATTGCAGGTTGACCTGGGACAACCCGATGGTGTGCCGGTAAAATCAAAAGCAGATTTTTTGTTCAGACCGGCCCGTGCCAAAGATGGGCATAAGCCCATTGTTGTGTTTACAGATGGGTTTTTTTATCATAAAGACCGTATTGGAAAAGATATGCAGCAGCGGTGCGCGATTTCACAAAGTGGTAAATTCCATGTATGGTCGTTGTCGTGGAAAGATATTGAAAATCAGTATCAACATCAGAATCATTTTTTTGAGAATTATGTAAATGTGCAAACGGATGAAACACTATCAAAATATAATCGTCTGACTGAAATGTATGGGATCAAAGAATTAAGAAAAACAAATCTTACCGATAGTTTTGAGTGGCTGATTCGATTTCTTGTTCACCCGGATTTTGAAAAGTGGGGATGCCATGCGTTTGTCCATGGTCTGATGCATCTGGATAATGTCACCTATGGTACTCCAGAGGGCGAATCAAAGTGGTTTGAAATTTTGGAAACAAAATATCCTGAAGAGGTAAACGAGATTGTTAGAAGTGCCATTGCCAGCAAACAGGATGCCTGGTTTTACGGCCTAATTTCACTTGATAAAAAAAATAAATTTCTTCACATTAACTTAACCGTCCCGAAAGATGCAATTCAGGCAAACAAGGTATCTGAAATGTACATAGCCTGCAGGCTGGAAGATCTTGATGAATTCAAAGAAAAAAAAGAATTTGAATCTGCCTGGAATGGATTTCTTCGATTGTACAACCTGTTTCAATTTATTCCACACTCGTATTTCATCACGGGGCAGGATATGGCTGATGGAGTTGCACACAGCGGTTTTAAAGATCAGGGATCAGAAGATGCATTCCAAAACAGCAGTGAATGGGATGAACTTTTTGAATTAACTGATCCTGAATTGCATGGATTCATAAAAAAACTGGCTGAAAGGAACTGCCCTATTCCGGAACCTGGATTCGAACTTGTGGATGAAAAAGGGCAAATTATCGCAGAAGCAGAGCTGGGATGGATAGAGAAAAAAGTGGCGCTTTTATTGTCACATCAACTTGAATTTTTATCTTTATTTGAACAGGCGGGTTGGAAAATTGCTTTAATAGATGACGTCTTAAATAATATGGAAAAGTATATCAGTTTGCTGAACAAACAGGAGAAAAGATCATGACCGTTTCTACAAATAAAATTAAAGTGGCGATTGCTTCTGATTTTTTATTGTCATTTTCAAAAATACCCAGAAAACAGCAGGCCAAAGTTATGGATTTTGTGACAAAATTCAGATCAAACCCAAACCTGCCCGGTACCAACTATGAAAAAATTGTGAATGCAAAAGATCAAAACATGCGATCCGTCCGGATTGGGGACTCCTACAGGGGAATTGTGCTGAAGCCTGAAAAGGGTAATGTGTATGTTCTGCTTTGGGTGGATCATCATGACAAAGCGTACAAATGGGCTGAAAATAAAGTTTACAGAATCCATCCTGAGACCGGAAGTTTGCAGGTCATCGAAATAGAAGAAGCAGTTAAAGAAACGCCAATCATCCATGATATAAAAAAAGCTCTGTTTGAAGATACTCGGGACAAACATCTTTTAAAGCTGGGTCTACCGGAAGTGCAGATACCGCTCATCAGAAGTTTGAAAACTATTGATGAACTGGATCAGATATCTGCACAAATACCCCAGGAAGCATATGAGTCTCTTTTCTTTCTTGCTGAAGGATTTTCCCTGGAAGAAATATTTCAGGAAATGGAAGCAGACAAGAGAACCCGGGATATTGATACAGATGATTTTAGCTCCGCTCTGGAGAATCCTGATTCACGCCGAAGGTTTTATGTTGTGGAAGATGACCTGGAACTGGCTGCCATATTAAATGAACCCCTTGAAAAATGGCGAATTTTTCTTCATCCTTCCCAGCAGAAACTGGTTGAGCGTGATTGGAATGGCCCGGTCCGGGTCCTCGGCGGTGCTGGTACCGGAAAAACTGTTGCTGCAATGCACAGGGCAAAATGGCTTGCCCAGAATCGATTTACAACAAACAAAGATCGGATATTGTTTACAACCTTTACCCGGAACCTTGCAGCAGATATTCAGGAGAACCTTTCAAAAATATGCACAACGGACATGATGCGGAAAATTGAGGTTGTTAATTTAGACAGGTGGGTATCCCAATTTTTAAAGAAAAATGGATATGATTACACAATTGATTATGGTCATAGAACCAGAGCTCTCTGGAATAAAGCATTGGATCTGGTTCCGGCTGATCTTGATTTTGATTTGACCTTTTACCGGGAAGAATGGGAGAGGGTTATCCAGCCCCAGGCCATTACTTGTTTTGAAGAATATATAAAAGCCTCCCGTGTCGGAAGAGGAACCCGGTTGAATAGGAAAATACGAAAACTTGTCTGGACGGTTTTTGAAGAATATCGAATTTTGCTCAATGAAGAAGGCCTTCGGGAAGGCGCTGACGCAATGAGGGATGCCAGACTATTACTCCGGGAAAAGGAACAAAATCTTCCCTATTGTTCAATAATCGTAGATGAAGCCCAGGATATGGGGACCCAGGCTTTTAAACTTATTCGGCAGATAATTCCTCAGGAAAATAAAAATGATATATTTATTGTCGGTGATGCTCATCAACGTATTTATAAACATAAGGTTGTGCTTGGGCAGTGCCGTATCAAAATTATTGGGCGGGGAAGAAAGCTAAGAGTAAACTACCGAACAACAGATGAAACACAGAAATGGGCTGTGGGTCTTTTAAAAAATATCAAAGTTGATGATCTTGACGGAGGGCTTGATGACCAAAAAGGATATAAATCACTGCTTCATGGTTCATCACCTAAAATAAAAAACTTTGACACGTTTCAGGAAGAAATTGATTATATAGCCCAATACCTTCAACAGATAAACAAAGATGATATTCAGATAAAAGAGATTTGTCTGGTCGCCAGAACAAATAATCTGATCAATCAATACCAAAGTGCCCTGCAGGACAAAGGCTTTCAAACATATTTAATAAAACGCACAGAGGCTGAAGATCAAAGTGTTCCAGGGCTCAGGCTTGCCACCATGCATCGGGTCAAAGGGCTTGAATTTGACAGAGTTATCATTGCGAGTGTTAATCAGGGAATTGTCCCATTTGAAAATTCAAGCATCCAAACATATGATCCAGTAATCAAACAAGAGGCTGAGGTTCATGAAAGGGCATTGCTTTATGTTGCAGCAACCAGGGCAAAGAAAGAGGTGGTTGTGACAAATTTTGGGTCACCAAGTAAATTTATAATGGCAGTGTAATGAGGAGAAGGTCCCTTTGTAAACCGCATATCATAAATAAGGGCGTATGTCCGGAAA
>Ga0180009_10004018_pt1 | contig 16404 bp, 13 predicted proteins | sample OS_PC_MetaG_FD_123537 | JGI IMG/M metagenome (GOLD analysis project Ga0180009, IMG submission 123537) | Groundwater microbial communities from the Aspo Hard Rock Laboratory (HRL) deep subsurface site, Sweden - OS_PC_MetaG | ecosystem: Environmental > Aquatic > Deep subsurface > Groundwater...
CTGGACTACGGCGTCTACATCCAGATGGGGCTGTACGCCGACGAGCACGACGCCGACGATCTGCTGCCCCGGATCGGCGTCCCGACCCTGGTCACCGCGGGGGACCACGACCGGATCACGCCCCCCCGGGTCGGCCGGTACCAGGCACGCCGCATCCCCGGCGCCTGCTACTTCGAGATCCCCGACGGGACCCACTACTCGGTGATGGAATTCCCCCGATTGATGGCCAACAGGATGCACGACTTCATCCGAGATCGGTTGTATGCTCCGCCCGCCCGCCCCGCCGGACCACAGGTGTCTGCTCCGCCCACCCGCTCCACCGAACTGCAACTGCCATGAGCGATACGTTCTCGAACAGAGTGGCCGCCGCCCGTGAGGCGCTCGAGGAACAGGGTGACACTGACGCGGCGTTTCAGGAGCTGCGCTGGGTGTTCTACGAGGTCGAGCTGGCCGGCGACCCGGAGCGGCTGGCCGTCGCCCTCACGGTGCTGGCAGGCATCACGGCCCAGGCGCTGGGCGAGGAGGTCGCCGCCCTGGTGGAGACCGCCGCCAGCAACCCTGACGATCCCCAGGCCCTGTACAATCTGGGCTACAACATGATCGAGCTCGGGCTGCCCGAGGTCGCCACCTGCGCCCTCGTCCGTGCGAACACTCTGACGCCCGGACAGGAGGCGATCGTCACCGAGCTGGTCGCGGCGCTGGAGCGCGACGGCCGCAACCAGACCGCCTGCCAGATCCTGCGCGCCGCCCCCGATCTGTGCCAGCAGAGCTTCATCTGCCGCTACCTGCTGGCCTTCAACTCGCTGATGTCGGCGGACCTGCAGACCCCTCGCGACCTGCTGCCCTCCCTGCAGCAGACCCGGGACGCGAAGGAGATCCACATGGCGGCGCGGATCGAGGCCATGTTGAACCGGGCCGATCTGGTGCAGCCCTGCTGTGCTCTCGACGGCCGGGATCTGCGCGGGTGGCACTTCGTGACGACGGGGGGGCTGCTGCTGCACCTGTCGCCCCACGGTTTCGACGAGGGCATGAACGGCCGCTACGCCTACGTGGCCGACACGTTCGAGCTGTGCCACCTCGGCCTGCGGCGGCTGGAGGCGGCGCTCGAGGCCTGGGAGGAGAGCCCGCCCTGGATCCTCGCCCCACCCGACCGCGACAGCCAGATCCTCGCGGCCGCAGCCGAGGAGCTGCTCGGCCTCCCGGTGGTGGAGTACACACCAGACGCCGGGCCGGGCCTGGTGGTGGCCTACGACCTGACCCGGATCGCCGAGGAGACACCGCCCGAGATCTTGCTGCACTCGCCCGGGCAGCTGCTCTACGCCCACGCCACCTGCTGGACCGATCCGCCGCGCTGCGCGCCCGACGTCACCGCCCTGCTGTACCAGGGCCTACAGACGCCCTGGGGCGAACGGATGCAGGTCTCCCCCGAGGGAGAGGTCACCGGGATCCCCGAGGACACGAGATCGGTGGAGGATCTCGCCGCCGACATCGTCGCCGCCGCGCCGAACGACGAGCTGGAGCAGGTCGACCCGCTGGATCGCCTGATCGAGGCGGCCGCGGTGATGAGCCCCGCCGCCTCCTTCCGCAACGAGGCCGGCCGGCGATCCCCGCTGTGGGAGGGCGGCCCGGTGCAGAGCAAGCGCTTCGTCTGACCGGTGGCGCCAAGACAGCGACAGCATCAACTGGTGGCGCACCCCACGGCCCTAGCGTCCCGTCCCTGCTGTGGTAATCTACCGTGGAACTCTACAGACCCGGATGGTCCTCGGGCAGTGCATCGCCACCAAGACCAGAGCAACCGACGAGCCGAATGTGGTCCGGTGGGGCGGACGGGCGGAACAGACAATTGCAGTCCGGTGGGGCGGGTGGGCGGAGCAGTCAAATGAGCGTCATCAGAACCCTCGGGGGGGTGCTGTGGAGCCGGATCTCAGGCCGGTCCGTGCCCCTCGCGGTCACCATGGCGCTGACCTATCGCTGCAACCTGCGCTGCGGCTACTGCCAGATCTGGAAGGAGGCGGGCCAGGAGCTGAGCACGACCCAGGCGCTGGCCGCGATCGACGAGCTGTACGAGGCCGGGATGGGCCGGCTGGGGCTCACGGGGGGCGAGCCCCTGCTGCGTGAGGACATCGCGACCATCGTCGAGCACGCCCGCGGACTGGGGCTGTTCACCACGATCTTCACCAACGGGACGTTGGTCGAACAGCACCTGCACACGCTAAGGCGGGTCGACGCCGTGCTGCTCAGCCTCGACGGGCCACGCGAGGCGCACGACAGCCTGCGCGGCCGTGGGTCCTTCGACGCCACGCTGCGCGCGCTCGAGCTGCTCCGCCGCCACCGTGTCCCCGTCTGGACCAACACGGTGCTGACGGCCCACAACATCGACCAGGTGGGCTTCGTGCTCGACACCGCCCGGCGCTTCGGCGCGCTCGCCGCGTTCCAGCCGGTGTTCGAGCACAGCTACTCGGTCAAGGGCGAGAAGGTCGAGCAGCTCCGGGCCGAGCGGCAGCGCTACGCCGAGGTGGTGCGGCACCTGCTGCAGCAGAAGCGCCGGGGCGCCCCGCTGCTCAACTCCGTCCCATTCTTCGAGCAGATCCTCGACCCCCGCCGGGAGCAGCACGCGAGGCGGGGGGCCTCCCCCGGAGTGCGGGCCGAGCGCGCGAGCCAAACGCAGAGCCCGCGCCGCTGTCTGGCGGGCCGGAGCTACGGCGCGGTGTCGCCCGAGGGGCGGGTGGCCCCCTGCCCGATCCTGCTGCAGGCGCCCGGGCTGCCCGACGGTCGGCTGGCGGGCTACGCCGAGGCATTCCGCCGCAGCGCCCGCCACATCCGCTGCAGCGGCTGCTACTGCATCGCCACGGTGGAGAGCGACCTGCTGTTCTCCCTCGACGCACGGGCGCTGCTGAACACGGTCGGCCACCTGGTCCGCCGCAGGGGGCACGCCACAACAGGAGAACAACCCAGATGAGGATCCAGATCGTAAACCCCAACCTCTCCGGGGACGTCTCGATCCTGGACATCGGCCAGACGTACCTCGCGACCTACATCAACCAGCGGACGCGGCACGAGGCCGCGACGATGGACTTCACCTTCCACCGCCGGAGCTGGCGACGACACCTGAAGCGCAACCTGGACCGCTTCGAGCCCGACGTGCTCGGCATCAGCGCCACGTCGCTGTACATGCACTACGTCACCGACATCATCGCCGAGGCCAAGAGTCTGCGCCCCGACCTGCACGTGATCATGGGTGGGTGGCACTGCTCGCTGCTCCCGGATGATTCGATCGGCCGCCCGCACGTGGAGGCGATCGTGCTGGGCGACGGCGAGTACACCTGCGAGGAGTACCTCGACGCTCTGCAGCAGGGGCGACCGCTCGACGGCATTGCAGGCCTGTGGTTCAGGCGCGGCGACGAGCTGGTGAAGAACGAGAAGCGCCGGCTGATCGAAGACGTCGACGTGCTGCCGATCCCCGACTACGACTGCTGGGAGGACATCGAAAAGTACGTGTTCTACAACCAGATGCTCTACTTCATGGGCAACCGGGGCTGCCCCTACGCCTGCACCTACTGCTCCGAGGTTTCGCTGCGCAAGGCGATCCCGGGCAAGGGGATCCGCCGCCGGAGCCCGCGGCCGCTGGCGCACGAGGTCAAGCAGCAGTACGCCCGGTACCGCGACGCGGGGATGCGCATCGCCCACTTCTTCGACCCGGTCTTCGCCTTCAACCTGCCCTGGACCCGGGAGTTCTGCGACGAGTACCGCAAGATCGGAATGGCTGACCAGCTCCCCTTCTCCTGCTTCGGCCACGGCGACAACATGGACGTCGAGCGAGTGGAGACCCTGGCCTCGGCCAACTGCAGGGTCGTCCGCATCGGCATCGAGGCGGGCAACGAGCACATCCGCCGCGACGTCTATCACAAGAAGGTGACAAACGACGGACTGCGGCGCATCTTCGACCTGTGCCACCGTCGGGGCGTCTCGATCACCGGCTACAACATGATCGGAGGCCCGGGCGAGGACACCAGCACCCTGATGGACACCTTCAGGCTCAACAAGGAGCTGAGGGTCGACCGCCCCATCTTCTTCACCTACCGGCCCCTGCCCGCAACCCGCGGCGCCGAGCTGGTCACCGAGCTGGGCGGCCAGATCGACGAGGGACAGTGGTCCAGGATCGACAGCCTGCACACCAGGGGCAACGTCGACACCGGCAAGCTCAAGCCGTGGCAGATCGAGTGGTTCCGCAACTTCTGCCTGCTGTACTTCAACTTCAGCCGCACCCTGCGGCTGGTCCGGGACCAGAAACACCGCTTCTTCCTCAACCTGCTCGAGTACCTGCGCCGCGGGATCGACGACGAGGTGGGGCTACACTACGTCATCGGCTACTTCATGGTCTGCGCCGGAGACAACCTGACCAACTGATGAGCAAGCAGCGCGTCGCCATTCTCGGAGGAGGCCCGGCCGGGCTCGCGGCGGGCTGGAAGCTGGCGGAGCTGGGGCACCAGGTCACCGTGCTCGAGCGAGAGGGTCAGATCGGTGGGCAGTCCAAGACCGTGCAGCGAGGAGACTGGCGCTTCGACCTCGGGGGGCACCGCTTCTTCACCAAACACAACGACGTCCGCCGGGAGGTGGAGTCGCTGATCGGCGAGGCGCGGATGGTCACCAATCGCAAGAGCGTGATCTGCCTGCGCGGCCAGTACATCCAGTACCCGCTGGAGATGACCGACCTGCTCTCGCGGATGAACCCGCTGGTGACGGCGCGGGCCGGCATCGACTACCTGCTCGCCGCGCTGCGCAGCAGGGTCCTGGGGCGCCGCGACTCCTCGTTCGAGGACTGGGTGGTCAGCCGCTTCGGCCGCACGCTCTACGACATCTACTTCGGTATGTACACCGAGAAGCTGTGGGGCATGTCGCCGTCCCGGATCTCGGCCGACTGGGCCGCCCAGCGCATCTCGCTGATCAACCTGTGGGATGTCTTCGTGCGCCTGCTGGGCTGGTCCGAGGACACACCGCGCACCTACCTCACCGAGTTCATCTATCCGAGGGAGGGCATCGGCACGATCCCCGACCGGATGGCCGAGCGGCTCCGCGCCGCGGGGGGGCGGATCCTGGTCAACGCGCAGGTCACGGGGCTGGAGCTGCAAGACGGCCGGATCACCGAGGTCCGGTTCGAGGAGGCCGACGGCCCGCAGCGCATCCCGTGCGACCGGGTGGTCGCGACGATCCCGCTGCCCGAGCTGGTGCACGCCATGGGACTGGAGGGCAGCGCGCAGCAGCTGCGCCTCGTGCGCGGACTCACCTTCCGCGCCCTCCGGTTCCTCAACCTCACCCTCGACTTCCCGGCCGTGAGCGACAACACGTGGATCTACGTGCCGGAGAGCAGGTACCTCTTCTTCCGGGTGCAGGAGCCGCGCAACTGGAGCCCGCACCTCTGCCCGCCGGGCAAGACCTCTCTGATCCTCGAGCTGGCCTGCGACCTGGGCGACAGGCTGTGGCATGAGGAGGACGATCGGCTCTACCGCGCCTGCCTGCCCCAGCTCGTGGAGCTGGGCCTGCTGCGTCCAGACCAGGTCGACAAGGTGCTGGACTACTTCTCGACCTACATGACCCACGCCTACCCGATCTACGACCTGGGCTACCAGCGCAAGATCGACGCGGCGCTCGACCTGTGCGACCGCGTGTTCAACCTGGTCACGCTCGGCCGCCAGGGCCTGTTCCGCTACAACAACATGGACCACTCGTTGAAGATGGCCTTCACCGCGGCCGCGAGCTGGGACGACCCGCGCCTCAACGAGCTGGTGCGGGCCGTGGCCACCGAGCAGGCCGGGTTCGAGGAGCGCCCCGGGGAGCAGCCCGGCGCCTTCAACCTCAGGGGCAAGCCACGATGAAGATCTGCCTGGTCCGTCCGTTCCACCACTCGCACCTGATCCAGCCGCCGCTGGCGCTGGGCTACCTGTCGGCCTACCTGCAGCGCAACGGCCACCAGGTCCGGCTGTGGGACGGCCTGCAGCTCGCGATCGGCAACGACGAGCTCGCGGCCCGCTGCGCTGACGCCGACCTCGTCGGCATCTCCACCCTCTCCGACTACTACCCGCAGACCATCGACCTGGTGGGCAAGCTGAAGCGCCAGGGGATACCGGTGGTGATCGGCGGCCCTCACGCCACCTTCGTGCCGGACCGCACGCTGGAGCAGACCGGCGCCGACTACGTCATCGTCGGCGAGGGGGAGGCATCGATGCTGGAGCTGGTGCAGGCCCTCGCGGAAGGCGGACGGGGCCAGGGCATCCCCGGCGTCGGCACCCCGCGCCAGCCGCGGGCCGCGCCGAGCGAGCTGATCCCGGATCTCGACGACCTGCCCTTCCCCGACTGGGACGACTGCCCGCCGGGCGCCTACCCGCTGGCGCCCCACGGAGGCGTGGCCCGCCGCTATCCGATCGCGCCGATCACCTCCACCCGCGGCTGCCCCTACGACTGCTCCTTCTGCTCCAGCCCCTTCCTCTGGCAGCGCCGCATCCGCTACCGCTCGCCCGACAACGTGGTGGACGAGATCGAGTACATGATGCGGCGCCACGGCGTGCGAGAGGTCCACTTCGAGGACGACAACCTCACGCTGAAGCGCTCGCACGTCGAGGGCATCTGCCAGCGCCTGCTGAACCGCGGCGTGGACGTCACCTGGGCCACCCCCAACGGCATCCGGGTCGATACGCTGGACCTGGCGCTGGTGCAGCTGATGAAGCGATCGGGCTGCTACAGCGTGGCGTTCGGCATCGAGTCGGCCGACCCCGAGATCCTGCGGCGCTGCGGCAAGAGGACTTCGATCGACAGGATCGAGCAGGCCATCGCCCTGGCCCGCGGGGCGGGGATGATCACACAGGGCTTCTTCATCTTCGGCCTCCCCGGCGAGACCGAGGCGACGATCCGCCGCACGATCGACTTCGCCCGCCACAGCAAGCTGGACAAGGCACAGTTCCTGCTGCTGGACGTGATGCCGGGCAGCGCGCTGTGGAACGAGCTCGGCGACAGGGTCCCCGACCTGGCCAGCTACCAGTCCTACCATGACGTGACCTGGTGCCCCGACGGCCTCGATCCTGACGTGCTGCGTCGCGCGCCCGGACGCGCATTCCGCGCCTTTTTCGCCAGCCCGCGACGGGTGCTGCGGATGGTGCGCATGATCCGGCCACGGCAGATCCGCTTCGTGCTGCGGCGCATCTCGGACTTCCGGATCCTCCCGGTGCGATAGATCTTGTTGGTTGGCGGCACCCACACCGACGCACCGGAGCGGACAGCTGTTTGCGGTTTGGACCCCCCAGATCCGTGGCATCACCCCCCATTTTTGGGACCTCGCAACGGAATCTTCAGGAGATTTCGTTCGGCACGGAGCCTGCAGCTATGGGGAGCGGGATAGAGCATGGTCAGTCGAACTCGTCGTGGCATCGGATCCACTGGTCAGCTACCCCGACAGGGGGTCGCAGGCGACGTCCTGGTGCTGCCGTTTGATGGTCGGGTGACCGGCTTCCGCGCGCGGTTTCAAGAGATCTCCCACGAAGGCCTGTTCGTCATGACCACCCGCGCCCTGCCGGTTGACAGCCTGGTGGTGCTGCGGCTTGTCATCGACAGGCTGACGGTGGAGATCACCGCCCAGCTGATCCACACCATCGGGGGTCACGGCTTCGGCTGCCAGTTCCTGGACCTCGACCAGGAGGCCCGCAGCACGGTCGGCCTGATGGTGGCGGCCTGCAACGCCGCGCCGAAGGAGATGCGCACCATCCCACCTTCCATGACGCGGCGCGCAGATACCGACTCGGTCACGCGGCCACGACACCTCGCGTAACCCTGATCCAAATCTGACGGCTACGCGCGTCACGTCGGTTCAGTGGCGGCGTGCCCGCAGCTTGAGCCACAGCACTCCGAGGAAACGGCAGGAGCGCAGCGGGGCGGGCAAACCGGCAGCCTCTGGCCACTCCCGGGACACCCGCAAGCGGCAATGGTACAATCAATCTGTCATGTTCCCGAGACTGCTCACGTCCGTGCTCATGCTGAGCATAGTGGGATGCAACGGCACACAAGGCACCCTGGACACCGGCCTGTCCGACGCACCGGGACGCGAGGGCCTGGTGTTCCCCGATCTCTCGTCCGCCGACCAGCGGCCCGACAGGCTGCCGACCTGCGGGGATGACGTGGTCAACGCGGCCGAGGAGAAGTGCGACGGCGCGGACCTCGGCGGGCAGACCTGCAAGTCGCTCGGGTTTGCCGACGGAACCCTGTCCTGCACCGACGGTTGCACCCACTCGCTGGCAGATTGCACCAGCGAGGGCTTCGTCACGGTCGCCAAGGGCAGCTTCACCATGGGGTCGCCCGCCAGCGAGCCTTGCCGTGGCAGCGACGAGACCCAGCACGGGGTCACCCTGACCCGCTCGTTCGAGATCTCGAGCGTCGAGGTGACCCAGGCACAGTACCAGGCGCTGCTGGCCTACAACCCATCCAAGTTCTCCTCCTGCGGCGCGAGCTGTCCCGTCGAGAACGTCAGCTGGCACGAGGCCGCCCACTACGCCAACGCCCTGTCCCAGCAGAGAGGGCTCGGGGAGTGCTACGCCTGCACCGGCAGCGGCGCGACCGTCACCTGCCAGGAGAGCATCGCACTGGCCTACGATTGCCCCGGCTACCGCCTCCCGACCGAGGCCGAGTGGGAGTATGCCTACCGCGGCGGCTCCACCTCCGCGCTGTACAACGGCCCGCTGCCCCAGTGCCCCGGGGCCGACTCGGGCGCAGACAAGATCGCCTGGTACCTGGCAAACTCCAGCAAGCAGCCCCACGCCGGCGGGCTGAAGGACCCCAACGCCTGGGCGATCCACGACATGGCGGGCAATGTGTGGGAGTGGGTCAACGACGGCTACCAGGCGGACCTGGGCCCGCTGGGCTCGTCGGTCACCGACCCGGTCGGCGACCCCGCGGCCAGCAAGCGCGTGCGCCGTGGCGGCAGCTGGGGCGACGCGGTGGTGCTGCCGTTCGTCGGTCCATACGCCACGGCCCAGTACCTGCGCGCCGCTGCCCGCAGGGCCGACTCGCCCACGGTGCACAACGAGGGGCTCGGGTTCCGGCTGGCCCGGACCCTGCCATAGCACCAGGAGACCGCCATGACGCGCGGCGTGAAGCCACTTCCGCCGCGAGGGCAAGGCCCTGAAGGTCCACCGCGTCGCCTGCTCCGTCGGCGACCGCGTGACGCCACCTCGTCAAGTCGTGCCCATCGATTCGTCGATCCATCGGCTCGTCTGTCAGCTACTGCCGACCGATTGTACCCCGATCCCAGGGCTGCGTGGTGGTGACAACAGCTCGCCCCGACCCGAACGGGTGCTACGCTTTGAAAGGACAGGAGAACAGGAGGACATCATGCTCACCGAGCGAAGAAAGGATGTCAGGGTGCCTGTCGACTTGCTCCTGAACAAGCTGATCCAGGATTTGCGTTCCTCGCGCCCCTGCGGGGCGCTCCGGGATGACGCAGCGCAAATCCCCTACACCTGCCGCGCCTCGAACATCAGCCGCGGCGGCATGATGATCCACCGCGTCTCGGGCCCGCTCGGCCTGCTCGACGAGAGCGAGGTCAGGCTCCAGTTCCAGCTCCCCGGAAACGAGCGGCTGATCACCTGCACCGGCGCGCTGGTCTACGAGCACAGCTGGCTCATCGCGCACGGCATCCGATTCACCTCGATCGCACCGGACGACACGGAGCTCATCGCGCGCTTCGTCTCGGGGCGCGTGGGGTAGCTGACGTCCTGAGCCCGCGCCCTCATTGAACCACGCCTGCTGGCGCCCGGTGCTCGTGGCCCAGCAGGCCGCTGACCGCCGCGTCCAGGTCCAGCGGCTCGCCCCACCAGTCGATGCCGCCGGTCCGGTCGTGGATCACCAGGCCGCGCCCGGCGTGCTCGGCTCTCAGCGCGGCCACGGGATCGGCAGGCAGCGCTGGCGGCTCGAACCGCTCGGTCAGCTCGCGGCCATGGGGATCGAGGAAGGTGAGGCCGTGCGGCGCCTCGCCCCGCACCGTGAACCCACCCTCGTGGACCAAGAAATGGCAGCGATCACACAGGACCGTGGTGTTTCGCGCCGAGGTCTCGCCGCCCTCGGCCCAATGTCGCACATGGTGCACCTGCCGGCCCTGCCGGGTGCAGCCCACAAACGCGCACTTTCGGTCACGCGTGCGCAAAGCTCGCCACAGCGCGGTGGACACTCGCCGGCTCTTGCGCCCGACCGACAGCGGCTGACCATCGCTGCCCTCGACGAGCTCGACCACGGGAGCATCGCAGCTCAGCCGCTGCGCCGTCTCGTGGCTCAGCGACGGCCCATGCTCGATGCAGCACTGCCCCTCGGCCGAGGGCTCACCCAGCACCTCAACGTCCACGTGCACCACGACCTGGTAGGGCTCGCCCCGCCGCATCGGTCCAGGGGCAGACAGCGCCTGCTCGGCCACCCGGCCCAGGGCGTCGGCGCGACGCTGGACCGGTCCATCACCGTCGGTGGTCCGGATTCCGGACGATTCCGCGGAAGCGTCAGACTCGGCCTCGGCCCGCTCCAGCGCCTGCAGCACCAGCGCCCCGACCTCCGGCGGCAACCGGCCCTCGATGACGAGCATCCCGTCGGCGTCGGTGAAGGTGCGCAGGTACCGGCCCTGCTGCTGGCGCTGTGCGAACTCCAGCCCGGCCCGGCCCACCCGCCGGTACTCGCGCACCACGCGCTCCACGTGCGCGGCCGGAGCCGAGCGGGCCAGGGCCAGCAGGTCCGGCTCGTTCTCCGACGTCGCGATCCGCGTGATCGCCCGCGTCTTTGAATAGCTCAGCTGGCCACGCGACATCGCCTCGCTGATCAAGGGCAACTGCTCCAGGGCCCGGGCCACTCGGACGCGCTCGCGCGCGGCGACCAGGCCGAGGCCGATGCGCACGTTGAGCCAGTGCGCGCAGGACAGAAACCCGCCCTCGGCCCAGCCTTCGCGCCGGTCGAATTCGGCGATCAGAACGAGCAACCGGTGCGTGGCCGCGTCGATGTGGGCCGATAGCTCGGCGATGGCGCTGTCAAGCTCGGCGAGGCTGGGGCCGCCGTCGGGACCCGGGCGGTCCCACACGCCCTGGGTGGCGATCGCGTCGGGGGTCTGATTCATGCGTCTTCTCCGTCGACAAACCGTGTCGTCGATAGATCGTAGCACGCGGTTTTTTGGGCCTCGCAGGGCGATGCTCACGCGCCGTTCTTCGACGAGAAGACGCGCGGCGACCCTGCGACCTGAAACGGCGCTCATCGGGCGGCTGACGGCGCGAGACCACCATCTGTGGCGAGGGCACGCGTGGCGCGACAGCGTGGCTTTCTGAAGTGTCAACCCAAATCGACGGCGAGGCGAAGGGCTGTGCAGCATAGGTGCACAGCCCCCCGTGTCTAATCATACCCGGGTGACCTACTGTCGCTGAAGCCGGACGTTGAGCATTGATCCTGCACCAGGCAGCTCCTTGATGCTTCCGTCGAGGCTGCTGACGCCTTTCCCTTCGGTGTGGGTCAGGTCGAATGAGATGCCGGGAATCAGCTTCACGGTGCAGCCAGAAGCGTCACAGCTGCAAACGCCACTGCCGTATCGGCAGAGCTCGTACTTGCCGCAGTCCACCTTGACCTGCTCGCTGGTCTGAGGGTTGGTCTGGTAGCAGTCGGTTCCCGCGTCCGAACCGGTGGGATTGAATGCCCAGTTGTGCACGCACGCGAAGATACCCGGATTGCTCTCGTCGGCGTAAGACGTCTGCGCCTTGCACCAGGCCTTCCACTGCTCGCGGTGCGCCAGCTTGAACCTCAGCCGCGACCCGGTGACCACAACCTCCATCACGTGGAACTGGAACCCCTCCTGCATGAACGTCTTGGAGCCGTTCGGCGGGTACCCCTCCTCCGGGTCGAAGGTCGCGGGGGGCGCGCCGTTGCCAAAGGCCACGTGGCCAGACAGCGTCCCCGGCTGCACGCCGGGCGACAGGACCACCAGGACCGTGTCCGAGCCCGAGGCAAAGGTGTAATTCTCCACGTACCCCTTCCAGGTCCCGATGAAGAGCGCGGCCGTAATCGCGTCGCTCGGGGCATCTTGCGCATACCACGGCAAGCCATCGGTCGGCGCGCCATCGGTCGGCGCGCCATCGGTCGGATGCACGGTGACGTCGCCCGACTGGCTGGCCTTGACGCAGACGCCCGGCTCACCCCCGCTCTTGTCGCAATCCCACCCCGGGGCGCAGGGGCACGGCGTGCCGTCGGTCTGCACGCGGTTGGCGCAGCCTGCGCCGATCACGATGACCAGGGCCATCACACCGAGAAGCCTCGAGCTGAACATGCCACCCTCCTTTCAGATCAACGCACCAGGTGTCCGATCTGGACAATCAGAACCTCCCACCGAGCGCCACGTTGACCGACCCCGGCCCGGCCGACGCCGTGGCGAGCGGACCGTCGGGCCACAGCAGCAGCAGCACCCCGGCCACGGCGGAGGCGCCCGCCACCGAGTACATCACGACCGCCCCCGTGTTGCGCCGGTCGATGGCCTGGTTGCGCTGCACCCGGTCGAGCTGGGGCTCGTCGGCCGGGACCGAGTCGGACAGGTGGTGGGCAGACAGCGACAGCGCCACGGCCGAGGCCAGCGACGCGGCGCCGACGCCCAGCGCGGTCCAGCCCGCCACCCGCCGCCAGCGCGTGCGGCCGGGCGGCGCAACACCGGTGTCGGGAGCGCTGGCCACGACCTCCTCGGGCAACGAGAACGCCGCCACTACCTGGCGGTCGAACGGCAGGGAGAACAGCTGGCTGAAGGCGTGATGCGCCGCCCCGCGCGTGGCGCTGCGCGGGTCCCGCGGAGTCAGGGCGGCCAGCCGCACCGGACCGTCGCTTGGGGGCACCGGGTACTCGACACCGTCGGGCAGGCGCCGCAGGTAGAGCGGACCCGAGCCCGGGCGCAGCAGGCGCACCTGCTGGCCCGCGCCGCTGTGGAAGTCGACGAGCCGGACGCCGCGGAGATCCTCGAGCAGGTAGCGACCGTGGTGCTCCGGATCCACGGTCAGCAGCCGGTCTGCTTGGCCTCGCAGGTCCACCAGCGTACCCATACCCTGGGGATGACGCGCGTACACCCTGGAGCGGAACCGCTCGTTGGGGATCGCGGCGTTGGCCCGCTCGACAAAGGCCGCGATCTCGCGGTAGGTCACCAGGCCGTCGCCGTCCGCGTCCGCCGCGCCGTATAGCCCCGAGCGCACCGCGTGGCTGAACACCCCGGCCTGGAACCCCTCCCACTCGTGGCTCAGCTGCGCCGCGGAGGTGGAGAGCAGCAGGCCGACCGACTCGCCGAGCGCCGAGCGGCTCGCATCGACGAAGCCGCGCACGGGACGGCGCTTGCCCCCGGGACCGCGGGCGCTGGCGATGAAGTAGGAGTGACAGGCATCGACGATGACATGGGTCTCGTCCGCGCCGACGCGGCGGATCACCCGGTCCCGCAGCATCGACGCCGTGAGCCGCCCGTCCTCCAGGCCGAGGTAGCCCTCACCCTGCCGGATGTCGGCGTGCCCGGCGAACAGGAAGTAGAGCACTGTGCGAACGCCGCGCCGCCGCCCGGTTGCCGCCTGGCGCGCGGCCGTGGCCACGATGCGGTCCAGCTCGGCCCGGCGCGGGGCCGCGGCCTCGACCGTGGCCTGCGGGTGCACCCGCTGGGTGTTCGGGTCGAGTCGAGTTAACAGGTAGGTCTGCGCCCCGAGCAGGCGGAACAGATCGAAGTAGCGGGCGGCGTCATCGTCCGCGTAGCGCAGCGGCGCCTTGCCGGGCTCGTCGACCCGGTTGACCCCGATGACGATGGCCAGCCGGGCGGTGGGCCCGACTGGAGCCGCTCCGGTCAGCAGCCCGAGGATCGCGATCAGTAGCAGTGTTCGTGCCATGTTTGGCTCCTCACCTGATCTTCAGCGTCAGTGTGTGCTGCAGGCTTCCCGGCAGCGGGAGCCGGACGGCGTGCCCGCTGGCCCGCACCAGCGCCTCCACCTTGCGCACCGTGAGCGGCCGGTCCAGGAACAGAGCGTGGATCCGCAGCCTTCCCCCTCGATAGTCGTGCGAGACCGCCTCGGGTAGCTCCTGCACCCCAGGCCCGCCGCGGATCGGGATCGCCTCGGGGTCGCGACCGACATCCTGCCAGGCCGGATAGAACCAGTAGATCGCTCTGGCGTCATCGACCCCGAACACCATCAGCCGCTTCTTGCCCGCCGTATTGAGGTAGGCGAAGGCCAGCTCGTCGCCGCGCGCGATGCTGCGGGTCACCGCCTTCGGCGGCTCGCCCGCCGTCAGTCTGTACACGCGCAGCGCCACCGTCGACGTCGCCGCGCCCCGGGTGGTGTAGGCCTCCTCGTCGGGAGCCGGAGCGGTCCGCAGGGCCAGCAGCAGCACAAGCCCGGCCAGCACGGCGACCGGCGCGAGCACCAGGGCCCGGGAGACCGGGCGGGTCGGTCTCAGGCCGAGACCGCGGGCCAGCCGCTCTGCGGGCCCCAGGGCCTGCAGATCCACGCGCTCCAGCATCAGGTGCCGGCGGTAGTAACGCTTGCACCTCTCGCACCCGGCCAGGTGCTCGCGCAGCCAATGTTCCCGGCGCGGTCGCAGCCGGCCCGCGAAGTGCGCGTCGATCCATACGTGCATCACCTGTTCACTCGTCGTGCTCATCGTCCTCCTCCAGCAGGTAGCGTCGGAGCAGACGCCGGATCCGCAGCTCCCGGTAGGCCAGGGTCGTCCGCCGGATGCCCAGCTCGCGCGCGGCCTCACGCTGGCTGAGCTGGCGCAGCCAGCGAGCCTCGAACACCGTCGCCCATCTGGGCGGCAGGTGCTCACGGCAGAACACGTCCAGCAGGTGCCGGCACTCGGCCTCGATCTCCGGGTCCACCGGATCGCGCTGGACGAGCCCGCCCAGGGCCGCGGGGTCGGTGGGAAGCTCGTGAGAGTGCCGTCTGGTGTAGTCGATGGCCTGGTTGCGAGCCACTGCGGTCAGCCAGGCCGCCAGGTTGCCGCCCTTGAAGCTCTCCCTAGCGCCGCGGCTGGCCAGCAGCTTGAAGAACACCTCGTGGATCACGTTCTCACTGTCGGCGTCCGCGAGGATCTGGGCGACGACCTGAGTCACCGTGCCCAGGTAACCCTCGTACACCTGCACCAGCGTCGCCCGGTCGCCCGCATGGAAGCGCGCCACCCAGTCCGACGACGGCGCGAGCGTGGCCGGCAGACGGCCTTCGCACGGACCACGACCCATGATGATCAACGTCCCGGACACCGGAGTTGGACGGGATGACCTTGCCACTTTCGAGCGGCCCCTGCGGTCGCCCACCGAGGCAACCACCAAAGCATGGAAAACACAAGCGTTCCGGCGTCTGACTGTGGAGGCGCAACCGCGAATCGGATTTTCACTGATTCATGATGGCCCCATCAGACGTGGCATGCTTCCCGAGCTGTGCACCTATGCTGCACAGGGCGCGGTGTCGCTGTTGATTTGTGTTGACTGGCTCCACAGGCTTGTTCCGAAGACCTCGGCGTCCTTGCCAGGACCGAGCCTCTCGAGGCCTGAGCGGCTGTCAGTGACGCGTTTTTGGGACCAGCCCTGCGCCGGGTCTCACCGACGAGAAACAGGGCCTGAGGGCCACGTGGCGAGGCCGAAAAACCCGCGTGCTACGATTTGCGGTGTTTCATCCCGGAGCGCCGAAGGCGCGAGGAACCGCAAATGTCATCGACACAGTCTGTCGAGTCGGAGAATGCGCATGAATCAGCCCTCCCCCGCTTCCATCGCATCCGTCTGGGATCGCCCCGGCCCTGACGGCACGCTCAGCCTCGCCGCGCTGGACAGCGCCATCGCCGAGCTCTCGGCACACATCGACGCGGCCACGCACCGGCAACTGGTGCTGATCGCCGAGTTCGATCGCCGAGAGGGCTGGGCCGCGGGCGGGTTTCTGTCCTGCGCGCACTGGCTCAACGTCCGCATCGGCCTCGGCCTGGTCGCCGCGCGCGAGCGGGTGCGGGTGGCCCGGGCGCTGGAGCAGTTGCCGCAGATCAGCGAGGCGATGTCGCAGGGCAAGCTGAGCTACTCGAAGGCGCGGGCGCTCACGCGGATCGCGACGCCGGACAACGAGCCGGATCTGCTGGCCCTGGCCCGCTCGGCTCCGGCCTCGCACGTCGAGCGCGTGGTGCGCGAGTACCGGCGGATCGGCCGCGCCGGGCTGGAGCTCGCCCGGCGCCAGCAGCAGGGCCGGTACCTGCGCACCCTCACCGACGCCGACGGAATGCTGGTCATCGAGGGCCGCCTGCCACCGGAGGTGGGGGCGCTGCTGCTGCAGGCGCTGGAGCAGTTGCCGCAGATCAGCGAGGCGATGTCGCAGGGCAAGCTGAGCTACTCGAAGGCGCGGGCGCTCACGCGGA
>Ga0180009_10004019_pt1 | contig 16402 bp, 23 predicted proteins | sample OS_PC_MetaG_FD_123537 | JGI IMG/M metagenome (GOLD analysis project Ga0180009, IMG submission 123537) | Groundwater microbial communities from the Aspo Hard Rock Laboratory (HRL) deep subsurface site, Sweden - OS_PC_MetaG | ecosystem: Environmental > Aquatic > Deep subsurface > Groundwater...
CCTGATGCACAAAAAGAGAAATCTAAAGAGGAAGAGAAAGAAGTTGAGGAATTAAAAGAGAAACCTAAGGAAGAAGAGAAAGAAGTGGTTAAGGAAGAAAAAGAAAAGATTAAAAAAGAAGCTGAAGAAAAGCCAGAAGAAGAGAAAAAAGAAGTCAAGGAAGCTGAAAAGGTTGAAGAAATCAAAGAACCTGAAGAAAAACCAAAACAAGAAAAAAGTGAGGATAAGAAAGGAGAAGGCAAGGAAAAGGTCAAAAAAGAAGAACAAAAGGCAGAAGTTAAAGCTGAAGATATAAAAGAAGAAACTAAAGCTGATGAGGTTAAGGAAACACCGAAAGAAGAAAAAGTACCTTCTGCTGCTAAACTAGCAGAGAAAGTTGAAAAAAAGGATTGAACATAAAAAAGGAATAAAGACACGAGGAAAATAAAGATCAACAAAATTAAACATAAATTTGGAGGTAAATAAAATGGAGTATGTATATGCTGCAATGTTGATCCACAAAGCTGGAGGAAAAATAGATGAGGCAACCGTAACAAAAGTATTAGAATCTGCTGGAGCAAAACCAGATTCAGCAAGAGTCAAGGCCTTGGTAGCAGCCTTTGATGGAGTTGACATTGAGAAAGTAATTAAAGAATCGTCTGTTATGCAGGTAGCAGCACCAGCTGCTGGTCAAGCAGAAGAGAAAAAGGAAGAAAAGCCAGAGGCTAAGAAAGAAGAAGAAAAAAAGAGCCAGGAACAGGCAGCTGCTGGTTTAGGTTCGTTATTTGGTTAATTATGCTGAAAAAACTGTGCTAAAACTTTTAGTCTATAAATACAGCACAGTTTTTTGGCATGCTCAAAAATGCAAGGCATTTTTGGCACACCGGAAAACTAAGTTTTCCTTGTGTCCTAAAAAATCCACGATGGATTTTTTATGATTTTTAATTATTAAGTGAGAAGATATGCCAGAAGAGAAGAACAAGAAGGAATTATTAAAAAATCTTAGCAAATGCAGAAAGGAAATAATTGAGTTAAGATTGAGTTTAAACCAGTTGGACAACCAAAAGGAAGACTGGTTTAAGAAAAAAGAAAAAGCAAGCAATGATCTTTCTAATATTTTTAAAAAGATTAAGGAACTGAAAAATAGCAGAAACAACCTGACAAAAAAAGTTAAGGAACTAAAGTCTAAAAGGGAAAACTACAATAATTTGATTAAGGACAAAATTTCTGAGATAAAAAAAGTTAACAAAGAAAAAAATGATATTATAAATAAATTTAACCTAAAGGAAGACCCTTCTCAAATTAAAAACGATATTGAAAGACTTGAGATGAAGATAGAGACTGAGGTAATTCCTTTTGACAAGGAGCAGAAACTTATGAAGGAAATAAAGCTTAAGAAAAAAAAGTACAAGGAAGCAGAAAAAGTTAGTGAGGTCTGGAAAAAATCTGACTCTCTTTCAAATGAGATCGACAAGCTGAGAAAGGAAGCTGATGATGCTCATAAAAATATTAAAATCAATGCTGATGAAAGCCAGAAAAAGCATGAGGAAATGTTAGAGCTTCTTAAAAGTATTGATAACCTAAAAAAAGAGGAAGACTCAGCATACAAAAAATTCTTTGAGTCCAAGAAGAAAGTAGCTGAAGTTAATGATAAACTTAAGAAAAAACTTGTTGAAATCAATGAGATAAACAAAGAGCTTGGATTATCCAAAGAGAAGGCAAAAAAAGAAAAAAAGCAAAAACAGGAAAAAATAATAAAGGAAAAAGAGGAAAAGGTTGAAGACAAGATTAAGAAGGGAAAGAAACTTACAACAGAAGATCTTCTTGTATTCCAGAGATTAGATAGCAATGAAAAGTAATTCTTTTTAATTTTAAGTTGTATGATAAATCTTGAATAAATCCTTACAAATAGAATTATTTCTGTTCAGGTTTCTTTGTGAATTCAGTATATCCACATTTTCCACAGCTAACCCTGTCTTTGTGCTTTGCAAGGAAAACTCCTGGCCCGCATTTTGGGCAGAATTCTGTTTTTCTCTTGAGTGCTCCTCCTTCCACTGAGTAAAGGGCTTTTATATCAACTGCTTTCTTTGGTTTCTTTTTCTTTTTTGCCATTTTTAACTTGAATTTTGTTTTTTATTTATTTATGATTTTTTCTCTTCTGAAGGTTTCTCAGGTGATTGTTCTTTTTTCTGTTCACTTTTTTCCTGTTTTTTGTCCTCTTTCCCTTCCTGTTTTTGTTCTGGTTTCTTTTCTTCAGGTTTGCTTTCATCTGGTTTCTTCTGTTCAGCAGGTTTTTCTTTCTCTTGTTCTGGTTTCACCTCTTTCTTCTTTTCATCAGCTTTTGGCTTATCCTGTTTCTTCTCTTCCTTTTTTTCTCTAGGAAGACCTTTCTTAAATGCATATTCTGGCTCAATTCTTTCCATATCCTTTTTGTTGGAATATAAGTAAGCAATTATCTTTGCAGTTCCAAATCCAAATTCCGGATAAATATGTTTTATAACAATAAGCTCCTTATTTGCTTTCAATGTATTTGCTAATCTTTCCTTAATAGAACCTCTTGATGGTGTTGCCCCTGTATAACTATCTTTTGCTATAATCTCTGTTCTTGATAGTAATGAATGTTCTTTCTTTTCAGTTATTTCCATAGAATTCACCTTACCTTAATAGCATACTCTCCCTTTACCTTTATTCCAAGCTTCTCAGCAACCATTGACTTATCAGCATCAAGGATGTTTACACGGCCCTGCCAGCTGCTTGCAAGCTGGTTGCCCTTGCATATTGGGCAGTTATCTCCCTTGAAAAAAATCTTACATTTCTTACAAATTTTTTTAGGCATTTTTATTTCCTTGATTTCTTTTTAGATTTTTTTTCAGGTTTTTTGTCTGTCTTTTGCTCAAATTTTTCTTCTATCCATTCCAGTTTGCCAAGACCAGTCTGCCTCATTGTCAGGCCAAGTTTTGGGTTTGCAACATCTTTATAGCTTACTGCAATTATCCTTGCCCTGCATTTATCTCCTATTTTTAAAACCTTCTTTGATTCCTTTCCAGCAAGGGTCTTCTCTTTGTTGAATGAAACAAAGTCATCCATTGTCTGTGAGATATGGATCATGCCTTCAATTGGACCGATGCTTATGAAAGCGCCAAAGTCTGCAATGTCCTTTATCCTTCCAAGAACAACCTCCTGCATCTCTGGCTTGAATGTTATTATCTCAAACTCTGTTTCATAGTATGATGCTCCATCTCCTGGGATGATAATCCCTTCTCCTATGTTGTCTAATCTTGATACATCTATTACAATGCCCAGTTCCTTTGAAATATATCCCTCATACTTTTTTTTGATTCTCTCAAGCATCGCATCCTCTAGCTTAAGTCCAAAAAGATGGGGTGGAACCCTTATATGGTCTTTTAATTGTGTTTTATAGAACATTTTGACCTTATTTCAATTAAATAATCAGTTTAAGATACTTTTTTTGTCTTAAAGCAATAATAGGGACTCCTTTTTTTCTTATCTCCCTTTTAAGCTCCTTATCTTGTGTCGCGACTATGAAATTCCCTTTTTTAATCAAGTTTAAAATTAAAAGGTCAACGTTTTTAACTCTTTTGTTTTTAGGGGGTGTTTTTATTATTTTAATCTTTTTCTTCTTGATTAGCTCTAGTGAAATCATTGCTGCAATCTTATCTTTTGGCTTTCCTGTTTCAGCTAGTTTTTCCAGCTCATTTATTATGCCCTTTACTATGCAGACCATATATTTAAAATCACATATTCTTTGAAGCTCTGAAAATAGGTCCACTTTAAACCTAACCATGCTTACCAAGAAATTTGTATCAATGATTATTTTTTTCATGTCTTGTTAAATTGATATTTATTATTTATATCTTTTGAAAACTAAAACCGCATTGTGGCCTCCAAAGCCAAAAGAATTAGACATTACAGTATTAACATCTTTTTTTCTCGATTCATTTGGTACATAATCAAGGTCACACTCTGGATCCTTAAATTCATAGTTTATTGTTGGGGGGATTGTATTATTTATGATTGTCAAGATTGAGATAACTGCTTCTAGACCACCAGCTGCTCCTATAAGATGGCCTGTCATTGATTTTGTTGAGCTTACTGGGATTTTTTTGGCATTAGGAAACACTTTTTTTATTGCTAGTGTTTCTATTCTATCATTCAAAGAGGTAGATGTTCCGTGTGCATTAATATAATCAATCTGTTCTGGATTTAATTTTGAATTTAACAATGCTCCTCGCATTGCATCTGCTGCACCCTCACCATTTTCACCAGGAGCAGTTAAGTGATAAGCATCGCAATTACAGCTATAACCAATAATTTCTGCATATATTTTTGCATTTCTTTTTAATGCATGTTGTTCTTCTTCTAATATCAAAATTCCTGCACCCTCTCCTAAAACAAAACCGCTTCTGTTTAAATCAAATGGGCGAGAGGCCTTTTTTGGCTGATCATTGTATTCTTTAGTTACTGCCCTCATATTTGTAAATGCTGCTACTCCTATTGGTACAATAGGCGCTTCTGTACCTCCTGTTATCATTAGATCTGCTTCCCCATGTTTTATTTTTAAACAGGATTCACCAATTGCATGAGCACCAGAAGCACATGCTGTTGAAACAGAAAAATTAGGGCCTTCAAGAGAATATTTTATTGCTATAAGTGCTGATGCTGCATTTGACATTAGTTTTGGTATTGTCTTTGGGTTAACTTTATCAGGACCTTTTTTATCTAAAATATTTTGTTGCTCTATTGTTGTTTTAAGACCACCAATTGCTGTTCCAATGATTACACCTATTTTTTCTCCTGATGGGATTTCTAGATTATTAAGAGCTTGTTCTGTTGCTGCCAAGGCATATTGTGAAAATAAATCAAGGTTCCTTATCTCTTTTTTGCTTATTTTATAGTGTTCTGGATTAAAGTCTTTTACTTCTGCTGCAATCTTAACCTCAAAACCAGAACTATCAAATTTTGTTATTTTATCTACACCAGAAACACCATTAACAAGATTCTCCCAAAATTTATTTATATCATTACCTAAGGGAGAAATTACACCCAAACCTGTTACAACCACTCTTCTTTCCATTGCTTATTTTGTAACAGCAAAAGATATTTAAAGGTTTCTGAGTTTTTAAGTTTATGGACAATGTAAGAATTGCTGGAACTGGTTCTTATCTCCCTAAAAATATTGTTAGTAATGAAAAGTTAGAAAAGATAGTTAAGAATTATGATTATAGTAAATCTAATGGTTTTTCTGAGTGGGTGATTAAAGTAACAGGCATTGAACGAAGATACTATGCTGATGAAAATGAAACAACAGAAGAAATGGGTGCTGAAGCTTCTGAAAAGGCATTAAAGGACGCTAATTTGAAAGCGAGTGATATTGACTTAATAATTTTAAATACATTTACACCGGGAAAATTAATACCAAATTCAGCTATTGAAGTAGGGCATTTAATTGGTAATAATAAGATACCTGCTATTACAATAAACCAGGCATGTTCTGGTTTTGTTTATGCAGTAGAGAGCGCGTACCATTATATAAGAAGTGGAGAATACAATAATATCTTAGTTGTTGCAAGTGAAAAATTATCAAGTATTACTGATTATAGCGACCCAAAAACAGCTGTGTTGTTTGGGGATGGTGCTGGCGCCACTGTTTTGCAAAGAAGTGATAAAAAAGGTATATTAGGAATGCCTTACATCGGTGGAAAATATTCTCCTGAACATATTAAGGTAAAAAATACAGGTGTAGATGTAAAAGATATTTTAACAAAGGCTGAAAAAGAGTATGTTAAAAAGGAATACATTAAAATGGGTGGTGGTCCACAGGTATTAAGACAAGCTGTTAATGCTATGGTTGAGTCTGCTAAAATTGCACTTAGAAGAAGCAATTTAGAAATAAAGGGCATTGACTGGCTTTGCCCTCATCAAGCAAATAAAAGAATAATAGACCTTACTGCTGAACACTTGAATATGCCAATAGAAAAAACCCTTATTACAATAGAAGAAGATGGTAATGTATCTGGTGCTTCTAATATTATAACCCTTGATAAAAGTATAAAACAAGGCAAGGTTAAAAGAGGAGATAAAATTTTAATAACTGCTGTTGGTGGGGGTTATACAATGGGTGCTTTTGTTTTTGAATATTAATTTGATTTTAATTTTTCTATAATTTTCTTCATTTTTAATGAGTCCTGCCATGTTACTGGGCTTTCGCAAATTATAGTTATGTCAACCTTTCTTTTAAGTATTTCCTTGGCCAAAGGCAAAAAATCAGCCCTCTCCATAACAAGATGTCTTCTCTCTCCTTTCTCTGTGAATTCTATTCCAGAAAAATGGGAATGAATATGCCTTAAACCAGATAGCTGGTCAAAAACAAATGCATAGTTTATAGAGCCGTTTCTTGCATGCAGATGTGCAAAATCAACGCAAATGTTACATTTGATTTCGTCCCTTAGCTTTAAAATCTCGTTTAAAGAGCCAAACTGTGATTTTTTTCCTGTTGTTTCTGGTGCAAGCACTGTTTTCCATCTGTTTTCTTTGATAATTTCCTGCATTTCAATAATCTCTTTCTTTATTATTTCATAGCATTCCTTATCAGAAAGCTTGCCATAAAACCCTGCATGAAAAACAACATGGCTTGCCTTAAGATAATGAGCTCTTTCGCAGCTGTCCAGAATACGCTTTTTTGATGCCTCAATTTTTTGCTTGTCAGCAGATGCAAGATTTATGTAATATGGTGCATGAACACTAAGGCTGATATCAAGTTTTTCTGCGAGCTTTCCAATTTCTTTTGCAAGCTCATTTCTCATCCCCACACCATATGTAAATTCAACCTCCATTGCATTCAGGCCAATCTTCTTAATATAGCCAAGACCATCCAAAGTGCTTTTCATAGGAGAGCCAGCAGGACCAAGTCTTATCATGTTGTTTCTGCCTCTAAGAATTTCCTTGAAACCTTCACAACTACTGTAGAAAGTATTATGCTGTATATTATAAATGCAAGTATTAAATTTAACAATGGTTCCATTCCAGGTATTTCATAAGTGGCAAGTATAAATACAACAACTGCAACAGCAATCCCCTTTGACACATTTAAAGTCATAAAAATTTTCTCCTTAACTGAATAATTAAGTTTTGAAAAGCAAAGCTGGACTGAGATATATCTTATCACAAGATATATCATAAACAAAAGCATAGATTTTGCAAAAAACAATATATTAAGGGGAAATTTTATTATTATTCCAACAAGTATGAAAACAATTATCTCAAGCGAGTTTGCAAACAAATAGGAAAATTCGTGCAATGCTTCTTTTTCCCTGACATAAACATTACCAAAAAATAATCCAAGGGTTGTTACTGCAAGAACCCCATTTCCCTTAAGGTTTTCTGCAAGTATATAAGTTATAAGGGCAGCAGTGATTAAAGCAAGAGGTGACAAATTCTCTGAATATTTGGTTCTCATTATCTTAAAAACAACTATGCCAACTAAAATACCTGCACCAATACCTGTAACAAACTGCTGCAAAAATGGGCCCATTGTTTCCATAAATTTTGAGAAAAATAACTCTTTACTATAATCTCTGAATAAGTCAAGGATTATGAAAGGTATTAAAACAATTAAAGGAGTATTAATTATTGACTCTATTTTAAGCAGCTCTACTACCCTGTTCTTCGTGTTTTTAAGCATAGTAAGTATAACATCTGGTGCTGTTCCAGACATCAGGGCAGCAAACATCATTGCCAGAAATACATTGTTAATATTAAAAATAAAGTATACGGATGTGGTCAAGAATATTAGGTTAAGTAATAGAAATATTCCTGTCAGATTTAATGCCCTCATTGAGAAAGTATCGAATTCCCTTAGCTTTAGCCTGGAGCTTGCGTCAAAGACTATCATGACCAAGGCAAGTATGCCAACACAAGTGAGGAACAAGGGTGAGAAATTAATTAACGGCTTACCATAATAATCAATATGCCCTATGATTATGCCTGCTATAACCAAAAGAAGTACATTTGATATCTTGATTTTTTCTGAAAAAAGAGTGCATAATATGCCTATAACCATAATAATGGCCAAAGATGTCAGATAAAAAAGTGCATCCATCATATCACCGCTTTTTTAAATAGTTAAAAAGAGATATTTATTAAACTTTTGCTTTAGGGTTTTTCTTCTTGAAAAAATACTGCAATGATTTTTGTTTTTTTGGCTTTAGGATAGTCTTGCTTGCCTTTGCTATTTTTTCCTGTACTAACAATGATTTCAGAAACCTGTTCCTTGTTCTGTTTGTTAGTATATCCTGCTCAAGTGCCTTTGCAAGCCTTTCCGGCCTCTTTAATGATGATTCCTTTACAATATCAACTATGATTTTCTCATTTGATTCTTTTTCCAGTATTCTTTTGACATCGTCCTGCTTTAACAGTTCTCTTATGAATATCTCTCTCGTGCCCTGGTTTAAGACCTTGTTGCCTGTTTCTTTTTTTAACAGCTCTGCAAGGTTATTTGGGTTGGATATCAGCAGGTATTTAATAAGCTGTATTATCCTTACTGTTGTATTTCTGTAATTCTGCTTATCAATATTATCTATAACATCATAAAGTATGTCATCAAATTTCAAAACATTGATTCCCTTTAGATTAATATTTTTATGAGATGTTAATATTAGGGTTTTCTCATAGTTAAAATCTGTTCCTACAAAATCCTTTATGACCTGTTTTACTTTCTTGATAACTGTCTTGTCTTCAAACTTTTTTATATATTCATTTATATCCTTATCAACAAGTGTTGAGCTGATAGAGCAGTTAACCTCTATATGCTCTACTCTCTCAAGCTTTCCATTTGTAAGTTTTATTGCTATAAGATCTATTACCTTGTTTTTGCCAGCATTGATATCATTAATAGTAAAGAAACCTTTTTTATTAAGCCAAAGATTAACTATTTCTTTTTCCGGATTCATAATAAGCACCTCTTTAAGATGGCCACTAAGGCCTGTAAACCCCCCAGTCCTGAATTGAAGCAAAATATTACATAAATCTCAAGAATTCAACTATTTAAATGTTTCTAATTAAGATATTTTGTGTAGTGAAGTGACATATGTCACCAGCACTACAGCATCTTGAAATAAATATCTCCAGGGGATTTATTATTCAGACTTGTATGTGGTCTGAAATGATTATATCTCATTCTGAATAATTCAAGGTCATTATTGCAGAATTCCATTTCCTTCTTCATAGTCTGAAATAACCTCTCTACTTTGCCACAAGTAGTCGGGCTATGAACTGCACTTCTGATGTGTTTTATTCCTCTTTTTCTGCACCATATGTCAAATTTGCTATGCTTGCTCTTTAAGCCATAAGCACTACCATTATCTGTTAGAATCTCTCTTGGTTTGCCATGGGTCTTAATCAAATCATCCAATATCTTAGTTACTACAGAGGTAGTTACCCTATTTAATGGAGTTAATGCTAAACTGTATCTAGAACAATCATCCATTACGGACAAACACCATTTTTCATCTACTTTCTGGTCGCTATGATCTATCTGCCAAAGGGAGTTTGGATGCTTTCTCTCCCATCTGATATACTTCTTTGGTTTGTTTCTTTTATCAGATACCTTGCATAATTTGTGTTTTCTTAATATTGTATGCATTGTCCTTGCAGATATTCCTAAGTGAGGTAGATGAAAAGCTAATTTATCACAACCCCAACCAGTCTTATTTCTTAGGGAAATAACTTGATTCTCTATGCTTTGATTTAATTTTCTATGAATCTTATTCGGTCTTTTAGACAAGTCTAGTAAGTTCCAATTTCCCTTATCTAATCTCTTTATCCATCTTTTTAATGTTCTTATGCTGAATTCACAATCAAATCTTCCCTTTAGAATTTTCTTGCACTGTGAATAAGAAAATCCTTTATTTTTGAGTTTAAAGAATTCTTTTCTTACCTCTTCTTTCTTCATGGACATCACCACAGTCAAGAAGAACATAGATTAATTTAAGTGGTGACATATGTCATTGCAGAGCACACTAATTAAGATATTTTAAGGTTATTAGTTAAGTTTAAATAATTTAAAAATAAAGGTTTTGTTAATGGATAAAAAGGCCCAGATTAAAAGCATTATATTTAACTTAGGTATTGTTATAATAATAAGTGGTTTTATTCTTTTTGCCTTTAATTTGAAGACAGCGGGAAAGATAACAATGCTCATAGGGATTGTTTTTGTCTTTTTTGGCGGGCTGAAAGAAAAATTAGGATTGTGAATTTACTTTAATAATTTCTTATCGTGCCTGTACATTACAACATACATGATGATTGAAACAAGAACTAATATTTCACCAATATAAACACTATAATTAGCTATGTTAAGGCTTGCAGAATACCTTTGATTTGATTCCTTAAAATCACACATGTTCTCTGGCTCACAGTCAGGCGGATAGCAGCAATTTTCTGATACAACATTGCCAGTAATACCCCCACTAATCAAAAGAAAACCAATAAGCAAAGTAACCAATGGAATTAGCAATCTGTTCTTCATAATTGGGTTAAATACTTTACAAATATAAAAAGATTGCTAAAAATTTAATTTAATCAAACTTCATAATCCTGTCTTTGTAATCTTTTTTGGCCAATAGAACAACCCTGCTTTCTTTTTTCTCATCAATTATTTTATAGCTGGAAAGTTCTGCAACTTTTTTTGCAAACTCTTTAACATCTTCATGAAAGGGCATATTTCTTTCCAGTAATCTTTTCCTTGATGAGCCAATAAACATATAGGCCTTAAGCTCAACAAACAAAGGCCTTGCTTTTTTTATTAAATCAGCATAATCTTTTTCATGTTTCATGTTTATTCCTTTGATCAAAGTTATTCTAATTACTGTTCTTGTTTTTAATTTAGGCATTAGTTCAAGTGTTTTATTCAGGCGCTGCCATCCATCCTTAAAGCAGGATTTGTTAAATTTCTTAAAATCTTCTTCATTTGTTGCATTCAAAGAAACATAAAGCTGTGTAGGCAGTTCATTTAATGATTTAATAACATCAGGAAACTGACCATTTGTAACCAAAAAAGTTGTCTTATTTTGCTTGTGAAGCTCAGCTATTAATTCATTAAGTTTTGGATAGATAGTTGGCTCTCCTGTAAGTGAGATTGCAAAATGCATTGGCTCCTGTGCCTGATTAAGCTTTTCCATGTTTACTTTTTCATTTCCAAAAAAACCATTAAGAAGCTTTCTCTGGCATAAAATAGATTTTTTTATTATCTCTTCTGGCTCGTCCACAACATCATCCATTTTTATTCCAGCAGTATAGTCCATCTCACGCCAGCAATGAATGCATTGGTTTGTGCAAAATCCAACAGAAGGAGTCATCTGGCAGCATAAATGAGATCTTATTCCATAAAACCTTTCCTTATAACAAACATTTTCATCTAATAATGATTTCTTTGTCCATGTACAGATTTTAACAGCAGAGTGCTCACCACTAAAGCAATAGTGCTGTTTTTCCAGTAATATCTTAAGCTCAGGGCTTATTTTTGTTATTTCCCCCATAGAGCAAGCTAAAAGAGGATTATATAAAAAACTTTCTTTAAAAACCAAAGCTATATAAATCTCATCCATGCTATAAAAACCATGGACTTTAAAACAGCACTTAAAAAACTAAAAAACAGCTCTGAATTCAGGAAATGGATTTCTAAAAACAAGAAATCATATTTAACATATGCATTTACAATGATTGAAAACTCAGAAAAAAGTGAGTGGCAGATTGGCTATTATGATAAAAGCCTTGATAAGGTTACAGTCTTTACAATAAATAATAATATTGAAATCAACCCAGAGCAGGATGTTTTCAAAAAACCAGGAACAGCTGTAAAAAAAATTAACCTAAAAGATGTTAAATTTGGTTTGGATAAGGTATTGAAAAAAACTCAGAACATTAAAGAGAAAAAATATTCTAAAGAGTTAGTAACAAAAACAATAGCTATCCTGCAGAACATTGACCTAGGCCAGCTGTGGAACATAACCCTTATCACAAGCTCTTTGAATACTATAAACATAAAAATAGATGCAAAAACAGGCAAGACAATAAAGCATGAACTAGTATCATTATTCCAGTTCAGGGCTGGCTAGATTACCACTTGAATAAAACAAAAATCAATGTTTTCCTGTGGAAAAACAGCTTTGTTTCATTTGGAAAAAACAATTATTTCCTGTAGAAATTGATTTTTTCAACTGGAGTATCTTTATTAAAAAACCTAAACAAAGCCTTAAAAAGAAAAATAAGCCATTATTAATATTTCTTTTCCATCAGAACAATAATTGTTTTGATTATATATTTTTGACCTTGATTTAATTTAAATATAAGTTGTGTTTTCTATTTTATATTATTTTTTTAAATTTAAAAAGAGGGATGATTTTGTCAGAAAACCTGAAAATAAAAATAAGAAAAATAAAAGAAAACGCAATTCTGCCGCATTATGCTCATGAGGGTGATGCAGGAGTTGATATTTATTCAACAGAGGATTATGTTCTTAAGCCAGGCCAGAGAATATTGGTCAGCACAGGATTAATCATGGATATTCCCAAAGGTTACGAGGGCCAGATAAGGCCAAAATCAGGGCTTGCGTTAAAGCATGGAATAACAACCTGTAATGATCCTGGAACAATTGACTCAGGCTATATGGGTGAAATAAGGGCTATAGTAATTAATCATGGTGCTGAAGAATTCAACATAGAAAAAGGAACAAAGATTGCTCAAATGGTTTTCAACAAAATAGAAAAAGCAGAATTTGAAGAGGTTGAAAAGCTTGATGATACAAAACGAGGCCAAGGGGGTTTTGGAAGCACTGGATTAAATTAAAGAGGTTAAAATAATGAAAAACGGGATAAAATACAAGACAGCAAAGAAAAACACAAAATTATTTGAATTCATTGAAGAAGAAAAAGAAACTGGTAAGTTATCTAAAGATAAAAAAACCTAAGGGTTTAAATGCAGGTATGCCAAAAAAAATACAGCAATCTAAGAATTGATGTTAAAGCTTTGTGAATTTATCTTCAGTAAAATTATTCCATATTTTAATTGCTTCTGTTTCTGTTTCCTCAGATGTCTTTGGAAAGTTTGTGTCTAAGTAAACAACTTTTGAGCCATGGTTCTCAAAAAGATTTTTCAGCCACTGGCTGTTGTATCTCTGCTCTAATTTTCTCTGGAAGTTAATTTTCTCAAATATTGCCCTATCCTGTTTCTGCCTCTGGCTGAGTCTTTGCATAACTGTTTCTGGTGCAACCTGGGATATTATCAAAAGGCCAGGGGCATTTTGAATTGCAAGCTTATTTCCAGGCAGCCTCATAATCTCTGTTAAAGATATATTCCCCTGGACAGGCTGGTAGACAATAGAGCTTATTACCCCTCTTTCCTGAAAGATATATTTTCCCTGTTTCAAGGCAGGAATAATAACTCTTTTGTAAAGTATTTCTCTATCAAGTGAGAAGGCATGTGCTGTTGAGATTATTGAATAATCCCTTTTGTTATCCCTCACAATCTCTTCCCTTAGAGCACAGCCAATCCAGCAATGAGTCATTTCGCAAGAAATTATCACATCAAAGCCAGTTATCTCCTCTGGCTCAGGAAGCCTGTTGTTTTCCTTGCAATACTCATTTAAGTCCAGTATTTTAAGCTGCTTTTCTTCAGCCCATTTTCTGAGGGCATTGACAATAACACCTTTGCCAGAGCCGTCAAGGCCATCAACCATAACAAACCTTTTATGCATATAAGAATTGTTTGCAATAATCTATTTAAATCTTTTGAAAATCAGGAATTTTATATTTTTTATCTAGAAGCATCTGCCTGTCTTTCCATGTCAAGCTTTTTTTTAATTGCATTTGATGAATTGCTCAATTGGTAGGCAGCTATTATCTCGTCAGCAAGTGCATTAATTGCCTCTTTTTTTGAGTTGAATGACTTTGTGAAAGCGCCCTGCACCATATACCTTAATGCAATATCAACTCTTCTCTGGGGAGCGCACTCAAGAGCCTTTGGATACCTTGCTCCGCCATATTCTATTGTTATTATTTCTTCCCTTGGTGATGCATTTTCCAGTGCCTTGACAAAGACAGCTATTGGGTTCTGTTTTGTCCTGTTCTCAATGACTTTAAATGTTTCCTCTATAATAGAATATGCCTTCTGTGCCTTGCCTGTTGACTTGGATGATGTAATAAAATGCTTTTTGCCTTTATGGCCGGGTATCATCACCTTATTAATTAACCTTTCAACAATAAATGTCTTTGACTTGTGGAATCTTGCGCCAGCATATCTTGCGCCTGTTTTTGGTATTATTCTCGGCTCTAGGTTAATGTATCTCTTTAACCCTGGGTCTTGTACAGTTATTCCCTTTACACTCCACCTGTTAAATGCCTTTATATCTTCCATTTTAATACCTATTTCATAGAGGGGGATTTGAGTTCATATTTAAAGCTTTCTGTGGTGACATCCTCCCACGATTGAAGTCGTGGGCTTCCAGCCAATGAAAACTTATAAACTCTTTTGGCATATAGTTCCTGCTTCAACGACCGTAGCCTTCAAAAGCGAAGGTCTTACACAATCATCCACAGGCGTAGAGATTCGGGCAAGTCCTGCCCTATCATAAATATTAAATGAGGCATTTAAATCACGATGCAAAACAAGACCACAATTCGGACAGTGAAAAGTTCTCTTGCTGAGAGGCATATCCACAAGAGTCCCGCATTGAGAACAGGTTTTGCTTGTTCCTCTTGGGTTAACTTTAACCAGCTGTCCACCACAAGTTACTGCTTTGTAGGACAGCATTTGAATAAAATTTCCCCAACTAACATCATTTATACTTTTAGCAAGATGATGATTATGAACCATATTACAGATATTCAAATCTTCAACAGCAATAAAGGAATATGTTCTAACTATTCTATGGCTCAATTTATGCAGGAAATCAAACCTTTGGTTAGCAACCTTGAGATGCTGTCTGGCAAGTATAAACCTTGCTTTTCTCCTGTTAGCAGAGCCTTTTTTCTTTCTGCTCAATATTTTTTGCACTCTTTTGAGCCTTTTTTCAGACTTGATAAGAATTCTAGGATTGTCAACGGTTTTACCATTGCTCAAAGTAGCAAAGTGCTCAATTCCAACATCAATACCAATCTTTTCAGCAGAAGGATGCTTAACAAGTTGAGTTTCAGCTTCACAACTAAAGAAAGCAAACCACTGTCCAGCTTTGTTCTGCTTGATAGTCATAGTCTTGACTTTTCCTCTTGGAGTCCTGTGCAAAACAATGGGAATGCTTCCAATCTTGCTGACTTTAAGCCTTCTCTTATTCAGAAATTTAAATCCAGACTGGGGGTAGGTTATGCTCTTGATTCTGCTCTTAAAACGAGGAAATCCTACCTTGACTTTCTTTCCAGACTTCTTTTCCTTCACTCTTCTGAAAAAGTTGTCAAAAGATTTATGAAGCCTGTCAGAGACATTTTGCAGAACCTGAGAATATGCCTGATAATAATAAGAAGGGCAGGTTATTTTGATGTCTTTCACAAGAGAATCAAATTCAAACTTCTTGGTTGTCATAAGCTCTTTGCTTTCACTAAGAAGAGTATTATAAATATTTTTACAAACATTAAATTGGTTAAGAAGTCTTACCTTCTGCTTGTTAGAAGGGTATATTCTATACTTATAAGCTCTCATATTTATCACGAATTAAGCAATATTTATAAACCTCACGGACACTTGTCCAGTGTCCAATGGAAAATAAACAAAAGGAGGTATTGGATTTGATAATCCAAATTCATCCCATAGCTAAAGCTTGTGGGCTTTCTTTGGCAAATCCGTTGTAATAGAGGTTCCGAATGTAATTAAATTGCGCAATGTTTAAATACTCAACTTACTTTCTCATGAATAAATATGGTAAATTTAAAAAGAGTTTTAAGAAGTGGAGAATATTTTGTAATAGGAATTGGGAAATATATAGAAAGCTCTCCTCTCTCAACCACACTAAATATTATGACACCAACTACTTCAGTGATTATACAATCTGCTGAGGGAATAAATAGCGGTATAAAACAATTCAGAAAATGTAAGAAACTAGAATACAGGGGATGTAAAGCAAGAAATAAAAAAGAATTAAATGAAGTAGAAGTTAGATATGAAGAAGCAAGTTGTGGTAATGGAAAAAGAGTGAGAGATTTTTGTTAATAAAGAAGCAACTATTAAAAATTAAAGTTAAAAAAAGAATAAAAATTCTTAAGAGCACTTCTTTGTCATATAACTAGATTCGGGGTTTGTATTAATTATATGCTCATTAGAGTAATAGACCTTGTTAAGAACAGTCATATTAAATCTTAGTCTGAACAGATAAATTCTGTTTTTCTCGAGGTTAAAGTCAGCACCGCCAGTGCATTCA
>Ga0180009_10004020_pt1 | contig 16401 bp, 17 predicted proteins | sample OS_PC_MetaG_FD_123537 | JGI IMG/M metagenome (GOLD analysis project Ga0180009, IMG submission 123537) | Groundwater microbial communities from the Aspo Hard Rock Laboratory (HRL) deep subsurface site, Sweden - OS_PC_MetaG | ecosystem: Environmental > Aquatic > Deep subsurface > Groundwater...
AGTGAACGGCGGCGGACTTGCTCACTACGTCGGTCAGGAGAAGGTGGTGAGCCAGGCGTCGTGGTCGTCGGTGGCCTTCGCGCTCGATTGGGGCATGGTCCCACGGCACCAGAACAGCCCGAGTTTCCACTACGTGCACTCCGACCAGTGGCGCTACGAGCGTGGGTACGGCTCCTACGACTCGCTGCCGGGCGGCGCTCCCGACCACACCATCGATCACCAGGTGCGCGCGGTACGGCGCGGGTGGCTCCCCTTCTTCCCCCAGTTCGATCGCAGCCCGTTCCAGGTGGCCCGGGAAGCCAGGGCCGCCGGTGCCACCGATGGCGCCGGCGTGGTGGAACACGTCCGCTCCGAACTGGAAGCCGGCCGCCTGGGCTTCGCGGTGGAGGATCCCGATGCCCCGACGAGTTGGCCGCGCCTCTGGTTCATCTGGAGGGGCAACGCCATCGGCACGAGCGCCAAGGGCCACGAGTACTTCCTCAAGCACTACTTGGGCACCCATACGGCCCTCATAGCGGAAGAGTGCGCGGCGGGTCACGTGAACGAAGTCACCTGTGAGGGTCAGGCCCCCATCGGGAAGATGGACCTGGTGGTCGATCTGAACTTCCGCATGGACACCTCCGCCCTCTACAGCGACATCGTGCTACCGGCCGCCACCTGGTACGAGAAGGACGACATCAACACCACCGACATGCACACCTTCATCAACCCGATGCAGGCGGCGGTGGCGCCGGCCTGGGAGTCGAAGAGCGATTGGGACATCTTCAAGGCCATCGCGCGCAAGGTGAGCGACCTGGCCCGCACCCACCTCCCCGAACCCCAGGAAGACGTGGTCATGCTGCCGCTGCAGCACGACACTCCCGACGAGATCTCGCAGCCTCGGGTGGTCGACTGGAGCACCGGTGAGGTGCCCGCGATACCCGGCGTGACTATGCCCAAGTTCCGGGTTGTCGACCGCGACTACGTGAACCTCTACGAGCGCATGGTCTCTCTTGGCTCCGCGGTCGAGCAGAACGGGGTGGCCGCGCACGGCCTGACCATCCCGGTGGCCGACATGTACGCCGACCTGCGGGATCGCCAGCCCCGGCGCTTTCGGGGGCCGGGCGGAGCAACCTATCCCTCACTCGAGACCGCGCGCGACGTGGCCGAGGTGATCCTCTACCTCGATCCGGCCTCCAACGGTGAGTTGGCCCACCGTGCCTTCGAAGCCGAGGAGCACAAGACGGGCCTCTCCCTCACCGACCTCGGCGCCGGTTCTCGCGACACCCGCATCAGCTTCGCGGACATCGTCTCGCAGCCGCGTCGAGTGCTCACCACGCCCACCTGGTCGGCACTCATCAACAACGGTCGCGCCTACGCGCCGTTCACCTTGAACAAGGAACGCTTGGTGCCGTGGCGCACGCTCACCGGGCGGCAGCACGTCTACCTCGACCACGACCAGTACCTGCTGTGGGGCGAGCACCTGCCCACCTACAAGCCCCGGCCCGACCACACCATGAGCGGCGACCTGCTGCGCACCACGCTCGAGGGCAACGGACGCATCCTCAACTACATCACACCCCACAGCAAGTGGAGCATCCACTCCACTTTCGGCGACAACCTGCGCATGATGACCCTCTCGCGCGGCGGCTATCCGGTCTGGATGAACGACAAGGAAGCGTTCGAACTCGGCATCGCCGACAACGACTGGGTGGAGCTCATCAACGACCACGGGGTCTTCCTACAGCGGGCCACGGTCTCGTCGCGCATACCAAGGGGCTCGGTGTTCGTGTACCACGCCACCGAACGCACGATCGGGGTGCCCAAGAGCAAGTCGCGCGGGGGGCGCCGCGCCGGCATGAACAACTCCTTGAACCGGGTGAAACTGAAGCCGGTGCTCATGAGCGGCGGCTACGCCCAGTTCAGCTACGCCTTCAACTACTGGGGTCCCGTAGGTGTGAACCGCGACACCTTCGTCTACGTCCGCCGGGTCGACCGGCCCGAATTCTAGGAGGCAGACGTGAATGTCCGCGCACACATGAGCATGATGTTCCACCTCGACAAGTGCCTTGGATGTCACACCTGCTCGGTGGCCTGCAAGAACCTGTGGACCGATCCGAGGGGCAGCGAGTACATGTGGTGGAACAACGTGGAGACCCGACCCGGTACCGGCTACCCCACCCTCTGGGAGGACCAGGAGCACTTCCACGGTGGTTGGGTGCGCACCCGAGCGGGTGAGCTCAAGCTCCGCCTGCACTCCCGAGTCAAGGGACTGGCCAACCTCTTCTACAACCCCTCCCTGCCTGCCATCGACGACTACTACGAGCCCTTCACCTTCCGCTACCAGGATCTCTTCGACGCGCCCGCCGGCACCGATCAACCTACGGCCATCCCCATCTCGCAGATCACGGGCGAGCCCATCGACATCGTGTCGGGGCCCAACTGGGACGACGACCTGGCGGGGTCTGCCATCTACGCCCGCAACGACCCGAATCTCGAAGCGGTGGCGCCGCACGTCAGGGCACAGCTCGAAGAGGTGGAACGGGTGGTGTTCACCTACGTGCCGCGCATTTGCAACCACTGCCTGAACCCGGCCTGCGTGGCCGCCTGCCCCTCGGGCGCCATCTACAAGCGCGCCGAGGACGGGGTCGTGCTGGTGAACGACACCAAGTGCCGCGGCTGGCGCATGTGCGTGGCCGCCTGCCCCTACAAGAAGGTGTACAACAACTGGACCACCGGCAAGTCGGAGAAGTGCATCCTCTGCTTCCCCCGCCTCGAGACCGGACAGGCGCCCGGGTGCGCCCACTCGTGCGTGGGCCGCATCCGCTACGTGGGCGTACTGCTCTACGACGCCGACAAGATCCCGTCCGCTGCCTCCGTGCCCGCCGGCGACTTGGTGCACTCGCAACTCTCGGCCATCCTGGACCCCCACGATCCCAAGGTCGTCGCCGCGGCCGAGGCGTCCGGCGTGGACCCCGGGTGGATCGAGGCGGCCGGGCGCTCGCCCGTCTACCGGTTCGTGAAGGAGTGGGGCATCGCACTCCCGCTGCACCCTGAGTACCGCACGATGGCCATGATGTTCTACGTGCCCCCACTCTCCCCCCTGATGAGCACCTACGAAGACGGTCTGGCCGCACCGGACGTGCACCCAGCCCACACCGACTTCGACCTGTCCGCCGACCTGGACCGGGCCCGCCTTCCGATCGAGTACCTGGCCAACATGTTCAGCGCCGGCGACGTCAAGCCGGTGCGAGCCGCCCTGGCCAAGATGATGGCAGTGCGCGCCTTCAAGCGACGCGAGAGCGTGGAAGGCTCTGTGGACGAAGCCACCTTGGAACTCCTGCACAGAGCCGGCAGCAGCGCGCGCGAAGCCGAGGAGATGTACCGGCTCACCACGTTGGCGTCGTTCCAGGAGCGCTTCGTGATACCCAAGTATCACCGCGAGACCCAGATCGAAGGACACGTGGACCCGCTCGCCCACAAGGGCTCCGCGGGACGCGGCTATCTCCAAGCGAGCGAGAGGTGACTCCGGTGGCCGCGAGCCTCGACATCCTGGCGGAAGCACTGCGGTACCCGTCGCCCCGCAGCCTCGACACGCTACGAAGACGGCTCGAGGAGGTGGCTCAAGACGCGGTGCGCGCCGAACTCGCCACGTTCCTGGCCCACATCGAGCGCATGCCGCTGGAGGCTTGGGAAGAGCTGTACGTGCGATCCTTCGACCTCGACCCCGACGCGGCACCCTACCTCGGGTGGCAGGTGTGGCGCGACGAGCAACGCCGCGCGGAACTCCTGGTAGAGATGGCGCGCCGACTCTCGGAGCGCGGCGTCGATCTCGACGGTGAGCTCCCCGACCACCTCGTGCCCGTGCTGCGCTACCTGGCCAGCGACCCCAAGCCAAGCGAGGGAGAAACCCCTCTTCTCGATCAGGCCCTGGCCCCGGCTCTGGCAGCCATCATCAAGAGTCTCCGCTCCGCGAAGGACGACAACCCCTACGTACACGTACTCGAAGGAGTGGCCAAGGCCCTTGGCCTGCCCGAAGATGGGAGGTCGACGTGAACTGGAACACGATCTTGTTCCTCTTGGTGCCGTACGCAGTGGTGCCATTGGCGGTCGTGGCCTCCGCGTACCGCCTGCTCTACCGCCCCTACACGGTCTCCAGCCTCTCGTCGCAGATCCTGGAGAGCCGCAAGCTCTTCTGGGGCTCCATCTCCTTCCACTACGGGCTGGTGCTCGTGCTCACTGGGCATCTCGTCGCCCTGCTCCTCCCCCGCACCATCACGCTCTGGAACGCCGAGCCGATGCGACTGTATCTGCTCGAGGCGACCGGACTGGCCCTCGGTTTGTGGGCCCTCGCCGGTGGTGCGGTATTGGCCTGGCGACGCTACAGCGACCCGCGGGTGCGCGCCGTCACCAAGCCCGCCGACGTGCTGGTGCTCGTGCTCTTGGTGATCTCGATGGTCACCGGAGTGCTCACCGCCACGCTCTACTCGTTCGGCTCCTCTTGGTTCACCGCGGTGTTCACGCCGTACCTCTGGTCGTTGGCGACGCTCCGGCCCCGGCCGGACCTGGTCGCCGACCTGCCCTGGCTGGTGAAGCTCCACGCGTTCAACTTCTTCCTGCTGGTGGCGACGTTCCCCTTCACGCGGCTGGTGCACATCGTCACCCTGCCGCTGGGCTACCTGTACCGCCCGTGGCAGCTAGTGATCTGGGTGCGGCGCCCACCACGAGACTCGGCCGCGAGAAGGTGACACCGTGAGCGGTCCCACTCTCGATACTGCGGGAATGGCCGACATGACCCCAGCGGCGAGCTCCGGCGTGGAGGCCCGGCAGCGGCAACAAGTACTGTGGATGTCCACGGTCGGCTTCACGTTGATGTTCGCCGTGTGGCTGATGTTCGGTGTGCTCGGCCTGCCCATCCGCACCGAACTCGGTCTCACCCCAGTGCAGCTGAGCTGGATCAGCGCGGTCGCCATCCTGAACGGCGCCATCTGGCGCCTCCCGTTCGGCATACTAGCCGACCGCTACGGCGGCCGGATCGTGTTCACCGCGATGCTGGTGGTGACCTCGATCCCGGCGTTCCTCGTGAGCCAAGCACAGTCATATACGCAGCTGTTGATCTACGCCTTCCTGGCGGGCCTCGCAGGCAACTCCTTCGCGGTCGGGATAGCGTGGAACTCGGCGTGGTTCCCAGCCCACCGGCAGGGCACGGCCCTCGGGGTCTTCGGCGCCGGCAACGTGGGAGCCTCGCTGACGAAGTTCGTCGGGCCCGCCTTGATAGCGGTGGTACCTGCCGCCGGTCTGCTCGGTGGCGTGGTGCCGGGCGGGTGGCGCTTCGTGCCCTTCATGTACGGCGTGCTGCTGCTCGTCATGGCCGTGATCATGTGGATGGGTACGCCACGAACCGACCGCATGCCCGGTCAAGGGCGGCCTCTCAAGAACATGCTGAAGCCGCTGCGAAACATGTCGGTGTGGCGTTTCAGCCTCTACTACGTGGTCGTCTTCGGAGCCTACGTGGCGTTGGCCGCCTGGCTGCCCCGCTATTACGTCGACGTGTTCGGTCTGGAGTTGTCGAATGCGGCGTTGCTCACCGCCCTCTTCATCTTCCCGGCCAGCCTTCTCCGCCCGGTGGGCGGCTACCTCGCCGATCGCCTCGGCGCCCGCCGCGTGATGTATGCCAGCTTCGGCGCCATGCTTGCGGCGACCTTGGTGCTCTCGATGCCCGAGGGCCACATCGTGCTCTACCTGCCTGAGAGCGTGGAGCCGTCGGGCACCCGGGAGGTCATGCGGTTCACGATGTCGGTGTGGCTCTTCACCGCCCTGGTATTCGTGGTGGGCTGCGCAATGGGAGTGGGCAAGGCCGCCGTGTACAAGTACATTCCAGACTACTTCCCCCGTGACGTCGGCGCGGTGGGCGGGTTGGTGGGCGCTCTGGGCGCCCTTGGCGGCTTCTTCCTGCCTCCGTTCTTCGCCTACGGGGAACGCTTCACGGGGATGCCCCAGATGACGTTCCTGATCCTCTTCCTCCTTACTCTGGTCAGCGCGATCTGGATGCACCTGACCGTCGTTGGCTTCCTGCAGAAGGCGGCCCCCCAACTGAAAGACGATTTCGAGCGACCCGCGACCGCGGCCCAACGAGGAGAATGATATGCAAGAGAACCCCGCCGCACCGGCCCGCACATCGCGTACCTGGTTGGACACCTGGACGCCCGAGGACCCCGTCTTCTGGGAAGCCACCGGCAAGAAGGTAGCCTGGCGCACCCTGACCGTCACGACCGCAAGCTTGGTCTTGGCCTTCGCCACCTGGTTCATGGTGAGCGCCCTGGTGGTGCGACTGCCCGGCATCGGTTTTCAGCTCAGCACGACACAGCTCTTCTGGCTGGCCGCCATGCCCGGCCTCGCAGCGGGTACCCTTCGCATCGTCCACACCTTCCTGGTGCCCATGTATGGCACGCGGCACGTGGTGAGCATCTCGACTCTGCTGCTGTTGGTGCCCTGCGTGGGCTGGGCGATCGCCGTGCAGGACAACACGACGCCCTACTTCGTGCTGATGATCCTGGGACTCGCAGCTGGATTCGGCGGGGGCAACTTCTCCTCGTTCATGCCGAGCACGAGCCTCTTCTTCCCGAAGCGCATGCAGGGGACGGCACTCGGCGTGCAGGCAGGCATCGGCAACCTGGGCGTGAGTCTCACGCAATTCGTCACGCCGTGGATCATCGGTTTCGCGCTGTTCGGCGCACTCGGCGCCTCGCAGACCTTCACCAAGGGCGAGACCACCAAGCAGCTGTGGCTGCAGAACGCGTCCTACTGGCCTATCCCGCTGATCGTCATCTTCGGGATCGTGGGCTGGCTCATCCTCCGCAGTGTGCCCGTGCGCGCAAACGTGCGCGAACAGATGGACATCTTCAAGGACAAGCACACCTGGTTCATGACCTCGCTCTACATCATGACCTTCGGATCATTCTCCGGCTTCGCCGCCTCCTTCCCCCTTCTCATCAAAGAGGTGTACGGCGGCTTCCCCGACGCGCCCGATCCCCTCACGTACGCGTTCCTCGGGCCACTGATCGGCTCGCTCGCCCGGGTGGCGGCGGGGCCGATCGCCGACAAGGTGGGTGGAGGCATCCTCACCCTCATCAGCGGCCTCGGACTGCTGGTGGGCGCCGTAGCCGTGACCTTCTACACGAACCCGGAGAGCACAGCCCAGTTCCCCTTGTTCCTCACCTTCATGCTGATGCTGTTCTTCTTCTCCGGTGTGGGGAACGCCTCAACCTTCCGGCAGATGCCCATCTGCTTCCCGCCTCGTCAGGCGAGCGGCGTGATCGGCTGGACCGCCGCCGTGGCGGCCTACGGTCCGTTCTTCTTCTCGGTGCTCCTGGGTGTAGCCATCGCCCGTTCGGGATCTCCGAACACGTTCTTCTACGGGGCGGCGGTCTTCTATGCCGTCAATATCGCGCTGAATTGGTGGTACTACACGCGCAAGGGCGCGGAGAAGCCCTGCTGATCTAAAAGGCTGCTGAAGAGTGACGCCGCGCCGCCAGGGCGCGATGGGCACGCGCGAGGCAAGGACGCAGGGAGCGCTCGTAGCGGCGCTACGTGCGTGACTGAGGACGCCGTATCGCGCCGACCAGTGCGTTCTGGGGGCCAAGGCTTCGATCTTCAGCAGCCTCCTAGACTCGCCGCCGGTCGCCGAGGCCTCGGGCTTCGGCGACCCTCCGGGCGGGCGTTCTCCGACGAGAGCGCTCGCTACGGACGCCGCCCCACCATCACGATGCGCGGCGAATCCAGTTCAAACGCGGAGAGATCGAACCCTCCGTAGACTGACTCCACCTCGAAGCCGGCCGCCTCGATGAGCGCCCTCAGCTCGTGCATCGAGTACAGTCGCACAGAGAACGAGCTCTCGGCCACCCGCCCCTTCGCGGACACGTGCACCTGCCTTCCGGTCAGGCGCGAACGCGCCGGGTCGTACTCGCTCTCCGAGAGCACGTAGCCGTCGTCGGTCTCTCTCCACAGGCGCGGTTGGAAATCGCGCAGGATGGCGTCGCGGTTGATCACGTCCAAAAGCAGCCGCCCACCTTCATCGAGCGCAGCGTGGACGCCTTCCATCACGCGACGACTGTCCCGCTCATCATCGAAGAACCCGAAGGAGGTAAAGAGGTTCACAACGACGTCGAACTCATGCACGAACGGCAGCTTGCGCATGTCGCCTTCCATGAGCCGCACCGTGGCACCCGCGCCCTGGGCCCGCAGCTCGGCTTCGGCGAGAAGGTCGAAGGAGAGGTCGAAACCGGTGACTTCGTAGCCCAGACGTGCCAGCACCACCGCGTGTCGGCCGTAGCCGCAGGCCAGGTCGAGCACCCGTGCGGGAGGCTCGAGCTCCAGCGCGTGGATCAGTCCGTCGACCTCCCGCTGGGTGACCTCCTCGTCGGTGACGCGCGCGTAGCGATCGAGGTAGTCACGATCGAAGAAGGTGCGGAACCACTCGGGCATCGAGGTCCTCCCTCTGGGGCGGTCACGGAACAGGCGCCGCGCGAAGGCTGCACCGGCACCATCATATCGTCACTCGTCCGACGAGCGCGCAACGACCGCACCGGTGCGACTACTTGTCTTCCACCGACATGGCGCTGGACTCCAGTTCGGAACGCCCAATCCAATAGCAGGCAGGAGGCGCGGACCCCTTCAACGCCGTCGGCCCTCCGGCCACCGAAGTCAAGGGCATGACCCCGAAGTCGCGGACGTCCTTCGTCACGTCACAGTGCTGTGGCCGCGCGATCACGGCCGAGTGCTTCGAAAACGACATGTCGCTGGCCGTGAGAAGAGCCTCCGCGGCGTAGAACATGGCGTAGTAGGCCCGCCCTGCGGCAAAACCGTACAGTCCCTCGTTGCAAAGAAGACGAGCCACCCGGAGACTGTCGTCGGCCTTGCGAAGCATGGCCCCGTGCGCGGGATTCACGCGAGGACCCCTTCACGGCGCACGTTCATGAGTAGGGGCGTACGCTCCTCCAGATACCTATCGAGAGAGACGAAGACCCGCGACACCACCACGTTGTGCCGGAGAGAGATCTCGACGGCTATATCGCTCGTGCGCGAGATCTCCGTCCACGGCTCGACCTCGCCCCGGAGCACAACGAGGACGTCGATGTCAGATCCTTCGACCGCGTCTCCCCGAGCCTGGGAACCGAACAAGACGAGGTGAACCATCCGGTCGCCGTAGACCTCCACAAACCGGGCGCGCAACTCAGCCAGAATCGTGGCCACGCGCTGATCCAAGAGTCGCCACCTCCTTGAAGGCCGCCGGGTGCTGGGTAGTCTCGGTTTGAATACTACATCACACGGGAGTGCCCGGAGCTACCGGTGACGACACCTGGCTGAACCTGCGCCGAGATCCGGGGAAACCACAACCGCCTTCCCCCTACCGCCGGGGGAGCGCCATCGACTACGGATCGACCGCTGGTTCTACCCGTGCTCCCACCAGATGCACGTGAACCTGGGCCGCATGTACGTCGCCGACCCCCGCTTCGCCGCGACCTACGAGAAGGCCCGCGCCGGCATGGCTCAGTACATGTGCGACGCGATCGAGGCGAACGCGGCACGCGTCGAGGGGTAGATGAGAGTCTGTTCGGGGTACGGCGTCATCACAACCCCGCCTGCCACCTCCACGCCGTCACATCCCCACGCCGTCACATCCCCGGCGGTCAGACTCCGGCAGGATGGACCCCAGCGGGGCGCACCGAAGTACTCACCGCCGCCGCCTGTGGCTCAGGCTCGAGTTCGACGGGCACCACGTCCGGATCCTCCGACGTGTCGAAACAGCACGGCGCCTCGATCGCCGGGGCAGCCGGGGAGTCGGCCCTCTCGGTGCCGGTGGAAGCCAGGGCGACGGCTCCGATCGTGATGGCCATGGCGAACAGCATGCGCCCGGTGAGCGGCTCGCCCACGAACAACCATCCCAGCCCCACCGCCACCACCGGGTTCACGTAGGCGAAGGTGGCAACCCGAGTGGGGCGGCACACGCCGAGCAGCCAGGAGTACGCGCTGAAGGCGATGATCGAGCTGAACACCACCAGGTAGAGCACCGCGAGCGCGGAAGTGATCGAGACGTCAACCAGGGACAATCCCCACAATTCGCCACCGATCACCGCCGCCACCAACAGCAACACTCCTCCCGCAAACAACTGCATGCCCGCTGCCTGGGCATGTGACGCCGGCCACTCCACCGATTTCGCGTAGAGCGATCCGACCGCCCAAGCAAACGCCGCGAGAAGGATTGCGGCAGCCCCGAGCGGATCGATCACCTGCGTCCCGGATTCCCAAGGAGCCACCAAGACGACCACGCCGACGAAGCCAAGAAGCAGGCCGACGCTCACCACGAGCCCCGGTCTGCGGCCCCCCGGCCGGATCCACTCGAGCAGAAGGATCCACATGGGGATGGTGCCCACCAAGACAGCCGCCACCCCGCTTGGGACGCTTTGCTGGCCCCAGGCAACGCCGCCCTGGCCGATGAGCATGAAGAAGGCGCCTGCGATGAACGCCGTCTTCCATTGATGCGCAGATGGCCGTGAAGCCTTCCTGAAGTGGGCCCAGCCGTAGAGAGCCGCACCTGCGATCAAGTAGCGGACGGAACCCATGAAGAACGGCGGCAGCGTCTCGATCGCGTAGTGGATGCCGAGGAACGTGGTGCCCCAGACCAGATAGATGATGGCGAAGGCCGCGACGACGTGCGAGCGAGAAGGGGACGACACCAGCGTGTTCCTTTCAGCCACAAGGGGCTACGTAACAGCCGTCACGATACCACGAGAATCGCCACGTCGGACGACTCGGTCGGCGCGTCACTCGCTCTCCGTGTAATCCCGAGCAGTGCGCGCCTACGCGTGGCGGCGCGGGCCGCCCACGACTTCAACAACCTGCTTCAAGTGATCATCGGGATGACGGACATCATCAAGCCGGCCGCGAAAGCGAACACCGTCGTCGATGAGGGACTCAGCGAGATCCGCGCGGCTGCTGAGCGGGCGAATGCTCTCACGCGGAAGCTCCTCGCCTTCTCCCGACGGCAGCCGCTGGCCCCGAAGGTGTTCCACCTCGACCGATTGGTCTTGGACATGTGCCGGTTGCTGCGGCCGGTGACCGGCGAGGACATCGAATTGGTGGTGGTGTCCGATCCTTCTCCGGTGACGGTGGAGGCCGTCCCCGGACAGATCGAGCAGGTGCTCATGAATCTGGCCATCAACGCCCGCGACGCCATGCCTCACGGTGGGAAGATCTCCATCGAGACGACCACTGCGAGCATCGTTGACATAGCCTCCAACGGTCGTCGGCCCGACGTCGGCTCCAGCCCGTACGCGATGCTGGTCTTCTCCGACGCCGGCTCGGGAATGGTTCAAGAGGCAGTCACTCACGCCTTCGAGCCTTTCTACACCACCAAGGACGCGGAAAAGGGCACCGGACTCGGCCTGTCGATCGTCTACGGGATCGTCAAGCAGAGCGGCGGCGAGATCTCGATCGAAAGTGAAACCGGCAAGAGCACGACTCTGAAGATCTATCTGCCCAGCACCTCCAAGCCCGCAGTATGGGCGCCCGCCGGGAGAAGGGACGCCGCTCCGATCGCTCCGGACGGGGGCTGCGAGTGCATCCTGGTGGTAGAAGACGAGCCTGCAGTCCGCTCCCTGGTGGCCCGCATCCTCAAGAGCAAGGGCTATGGGGTCCTCGAGGCGTGCTCGTTCGAGGAAGGTGTGGCGACAGCCGCCGAGCATCCGGATGCGATCGACCTTGTACTAACCGACTTGGTGCTCCCGGGCAGAAGCGGCTATCAACTCGCTCAGGAACTCTCTCGGCGCCGAGAGGGGTCCCTGAAGGCTCTCTTTATGTCCGGCCACCCTCGCGACACGCTTGTTGCCGACGGACGCGTCCGAAATGGGGATAGAGTTCCTGGCGAAGCCCTTCACGCCGGAAGACCTCCTCCGCCGGACGCGCGACGCGCTGGACGCGCCGCACGAGGTTTCAGAGCCGCCGCACGAGGTCTCGGCGGTAGCTGCCCAGTAGTGGCCCGGAGCCATACGCGAGGACCCTCAAGTCCGCTCCCGCCTGACCTCCCGGGACAGCTCGAGTCCGCTCATCGCGCACGCATCCCCCGCAACGTCTCCAGACCCTCTTCTACCTCATCGCGGGGAAGACCGCCTTCGACCAACTCCTGATCGGGCTTCAAAAGCAGGCGGAGGTAGAACCCGATCCCTCGCTCGACGAGGTCCGCATGCTCGACGAGGTCAGGATCCCCGTCGCCGATTCGTCGAAAGAGCACATCCTCCGCCCGCGCGTACTCTCCAGTCGTTTCGAAGTAGCGCAGGAGGCTGCTCAGCATCCGCTCATACATGTTCAATGACTTCACGTAGCTGTCGTGCCCGGCGTTCGCGCCGGCCTTCAGCTCGAGCAGATCACCCTGTTCTCTGAAGAGCTCCGCAGCAACGACGTATGCGCCTGCGTCCCCGTCATCCCTCTGCCTCACAAGGGCCAAGGCACTCTCTTCGGACAGATTCAGGATGAGACCTACGTCGAACCCTAGGAAGAGTCTCCCGGCGGTCGCAATCTGGACCTCTGCCTCCTCCAGTTCACCGGCGGCCCCGCTCTTCAGGATCTTCGCCAGCACGGAGGAGAGCTGCTCCACGTTCCGCAAGATGTAGTCACGCTGGAACATCGCTGCCGTCCTTCGCGAGCGCTTCCCGTGATGTCATGCTCGCCGCGCGCACCTAGTGCAGATTCCCGGTGTACGGCCCGATGGGAACCACTCGTTCTCCCCGACCCATCTCACGTTCTCGAAGCTGAGACCAGCTCCAGGTGGCCGTCCTCGAGACCCGGAGACGATTCGAGCGCACGTACCGTGAGACCGTGAAGGTCGGCGGGGATCGTGCCGAACCCATACACGTCGGACTTGTGTCCGTGGGGGTCAGCGTGGCCGGGAGCCACTACCACCACCAGGCTCGAACGCCGGAGCAGCAAGAGCTCGAGCGTGATCGCGCACATCCTGAGGCCACTGTTCGGTGTACTTCTCGAAGGAGTCCCGGTTGCCGGCGAACAGAGAGCGGCTCGCCTCCTCGAAGCCGGGCTCGTTCCCAGCGATGGCGGACATGAATCTATAAGCGGCTCCCTGAGCCGAGCGCACGATGTCCTTGAAGGCGCTGTCGCGGCGCGCAGCCTCCACAAGCTTTCGAAGGGCAACGGAGGCGCCGCTGGGTTGGGCGTTCAGCCATTCCCAATGCCGGGGCAACAGGGTGACCTCGCGACCCACCACGCCCAGCTTGGGCCGGCCTGGCGAACGCCGCATCCGAACGCGTTCGGGCTGCCCTCCGGCCTCCTCGCCATCCGCACGTTCAGAGGGCAGACGCTTCTCAACCTCTTCGTTCGTGCCGCGGAGGTCCACGTCCACCTGGGCGCCCGTGCGGTCGTTGAAGATGAGCATCGTTCGCCGGTCACCCGAATCCAAGAGCGCCTTGACGGCAAGCGCTGCCTGAATTCGATCTCCCGACGCCACCCGCTCGTGATCGGCGAACGCCGTGTATGGACTGGTCTCGTGCATGGGTCTCCCTCGGTTCGAAGAGCGCTCGTATGGCGCTCGGCAGGCGCTGGGCAGGCGCTCGGCAGCCGTTGGGCGGGAAGTGGGAGGCATTTTACCCGGGTATAACTATGCCGTCAGTATTACCCGGATGAAACTCTGCGCAAGACCGGCTACGTGCGCAGCTCGTAGTAGCGGTAGGTGGTGATCGTCCTGAAACCGCAGGAGAGGTACAGCGAGAGCGCTTTGTCGTTGTCCGTCTGGACCTCGATGCGCACGGTCTCTCCCTCCCCCAGCAAGCCACGCAGGACGCTCTCGAGCATCTGACGGCCGAGCCCGCGCCCACGGAAGGCCGGGTGGACTCCGAAGGTGTTCAGATCCGCCGTCGCCCCGTTGGAGGCAGCTCTGAGCACGGCGATCGCCTGTCCCTCCAACCACCCGACGTAGATGCGTTGCTCCGGGTCGCGGAGCCAGGTGGAGATCTGCTCTAGCCGACGCTCCTCGGGATCGTCGAAGCAGACCGAGAACAGATGCGACAGCCTCTTCGAATCGCCCGCATCCGCCTCTCGTAGTGTCATCGACTCTTCAAGCGGAGCCGACGGGAGCGAGGCGGTCGCCGGTTCGACCTCCATCAAGTGCTCCGAGAAGCGGTAGCGGCCGCCGGTGACTTGGGCGAACGACGGGCCCGCACACGAGGACTCCTCGCTCACCATCAGGACCCTACCCAAGCCCCGGCGCCGACACTCGGCCCGGGCCGCCTCCAGCAGGGCTCGCCCGATGCCTTTGCGCCGGTGGTCGGGGTGCACCAGTGCCAACAGCTCCACGTGGGCACCCGACGATAGGGTGACCACACCGAGCACGACACCGTCTTCCGAACAGCAGAACTGGTTCGTCTCGCCGGCAAGCGGGCCGGGGGGTTCCAGGTGCAGCGTCCCATCGAGCCCTTCGCGTTCCCGGCTCGCGGCCACAAGCAGCTCCACGCCGGCCGCACACTCCCCGGTCGCGGAACACGGCGCCACGCGACCCTGTGGCTCACTCCCTATGCTGAACGCCACTTTCGCGACACCTTCGCCGATCGTTATTCAGCCTCACACAGACACGCGCCCCCAACGACGCGTCCACCGAAAGAGGATCGACACCAGGCCGAAGACCAGCAGCAGAAAGCACACGGCCAGTGTCACCCATTTTGCCGTGGTCATGAGCGGGGTGAGCGAGTCGACCACGGGGGTGCGATCCGGGTATCGCAGCATGACGAGAGACGCACCCGCGTTCTCGAGAAGGTCGAAGACGCCTCCCGCCACTGGAAGGAGGTTCGCCCTGCGCCAGAGAGGAGCGCCGCCCAGCCTCCTTCGGTGTACCCAGGACAGCGCGGTGCTCAGGAACGCCACGTACACGAATGGCCATACTATGTCGAAGGTCAGTCGGGCTCTCACGTAGTCGGCGCGCCCGTCGGCTCCGTATGCATCGGCCATCGCATACAGATCGTCACCTGAATACCAGACCGAGAGATCCGGCGAGCCGATCGCGGCGCCGTCGCCCGAACCAACCGTTGTGTGAGCGGGGAGCACGAAGGCCACGAACAGCGCGAACACAACGGCGGCGGCCAGCGGCACCCACCTGTCCGATATCCGATCGAGCAGGTCGGACAAGGCGAACATGGCTCTCACAGACCCGTACCCCCCTACACCGCCGCGTCGAACTCATCTCGATACTCGACAACACCGCTTACGCCGGACATCACCGCCCGAACTCGCCGCAGGCGCGCCGCAACTCGTCGACGATATCCGCCTCGACCGATTGACCGAACGCGCTCTCGTTCACCATACGCACGGCGGCGCTGTCGCGCGGCTCCTCGACTCTGATTGCCGTCATGGCTCTCCCCTCGAATCGGGTCCGTCGGCAGTGCGGCTTCCTCCGTCTGAAGGACTCGGTAGCTCATCCCCTGAGCTTCACTCGATGGGAGAGAGGCGCCATCGCCCATACGCCACGAACCCGGCGACCCCAGCGACCACCAGGTTCATCACGATGTTCGTGTACTCCGCACGTCCGAAGTGAAAGACCGCGGCGAGAACCATCACGATCATCAGACCCGTCGCCGCGAGCGGGGTAAGACGGGGCATGATCCGGGTCACCGCGGGCACGATCAATCCGATGGCTGCGAGGATCTCCGCTCCGCCGCTCACGACGTGCAGCGGGGTCGAGAGGTCATACATCCAGCTCATGGCCGCGGGGAGCCCGGCGGGAAGGATGAAGTGGATGACGCCGGTCGAGAAGAAGTAAACGGCAAGAACGATCTGAAGAAGCCAAAGCAGCTTGTTCATCGATGAGATACCTCCGCGCGAGACAGTGGCTGGGCCACGCGTATTGTTCTCCGCAACCCTGAACTCGACGATCCGGCGGATCAGGTCAGCGGGCATGGGCCGGTCGAGAGGGAACTGCACCGATCCCTTCCCACGCTTGTAGGCCTTGAGTTCTTCCGTGAACGCCTCAAGCCCGCTCGGTACCGGATAGAACCCGATGTGCTTCGCGTAGCCCGCGAAGTGCACCAGATGCTTCCCGTTCAGGTCGAACGTGGGGATAGCGTAGCTGATCGTCTCCGTCGCGTCAGGCGCCGCAGCCTTGATGAGCGCCCGCACTTCTTCCAGCACCGCCCGAGTCTCGGGCGGGAACTCCGCGATGTACGAGTCGATAGAGTCCGCGGTCGACCTGTACCGCATCGTGTTCTCCTGCCTGTCGCTGATGCCCGGGTGTCAGCGCAGCACGAACCATCTACCCTGCCGATGATACGCCAAGCCAGCATCGTGAGCCACCGCGACGGCTCCTTCTTCTGCCCGAACTCCCACGCCTTCCAGGGCGTCCAGATCGACTCCGACACGAAGCGCCCG
>Ga0180009_10004021_pt1 | contig 16400 bp, 11 predicted proteins | sample OS_PC_MetaG_FD_123537 | JGI IMG/M metagenome (GOLD analysis project Ga0180009, IMG submission 123537) | Groundwater microbial communities from the Aspo Hard Rock Laboratory (HRL) deep subsurface site, Sweden - OS_PC_MetaG | ecosystem: Environmental > Aquatic > Deep subsurface > Groundwater...
AGGTAACAGCGTGTTTATTATAACCATTATAATATTAATGGGTTCACTTAACAGCATTTTTGCCCAAACGACAGATGAATTTTATAAAATATTCAAAGACTCAAACTATTCTTTCAGCGATATAAGAAATTACAAATCCTATCTTGAAAATAACTCAATAGATATTACAAACGAACAACATATTATTAATGGTTTTAAAAACAATTTTAATAAGGATTATCTTCAATCCCTTATTTATAAAAAGCAGAACAATTATAAGGATGAATTTTCTATCCTTTTTAAACACCTAAATTCCTGGCCTGAATATTTACCTTATTATGATGAGCTAGTTTCCGCAGCTAATGCATCGGACAATTTGAACAAAATCAAATCCTCTATTAAAAACGTTTCTATTAAAAATGAATACTATAATTACTTAAGCGGTCTTTATTTTTATGAAAACGGAAATTATAACGAAGCTTATAAATATTTTGAAAGGACACTAAATAATATAAACTCACCTGAAGTTTTTTATCATTTGTCCTATTCGCAAAGAAGTCTCGGTAATTATGATAAAGCTTTTCAGTTCCTGCAGAAAGGAAATGATTTATTAAAAACAAATGACTTTCTTATTCCCAAATTCACAATTGCGAAAGGTTCATTGTTTTATTTATCCGGTAATAACGAAAAAGCAAAAACATTTTATGCCAGGGGATTAAAACAGGCTGATTCTACAGGCAACACGATTGAAAAAATTAAAGCACTTGTGAATATAGGAATTTTACACGACGATGAAGGCAATGTATATATGGCCCGTGAGTTTTTTAATGAAGCAATTAAACTTGCGGTGAAAATCAATTCTATTGAACTAACCGCATTTGCGAATTCAGAAATGGGAGTATCATTTACTTTAACACATGAACTTATTGATGCGCAGAAACATTATAAAATTAGCTTTGATTTATATAAAAAACTTAACAATAAAACAAGACTTGCGTTTCTTTCAAATAATTTGGGCAATTTAAAAATGAATTTTGCCGACTATAATTCCGCCCTTAAATATTACAACCAAGGATTGAATTACAGCGGTGAGAATAAAAGAGCGCAGATACAAAATCTAACAGGCATAGCAGGTGTTTACCAAAATCTCTCCGATTTCACTAAGGCATTTGAGTATTATGAGAAAGCCGAAAAACTTGCCGTCGAAATAAAAGATATTTCGCTGCAGACTGAAGTGAAACTCGGAATCGGTTCACTATTTTTTAATATAAACAATACAAAAAAAGCGCTTAATATTTTTAAAGAAGCTGAGGTATTAATTAGCAACGGGAAACATCCTTTTTTAAAAACAGATGTTTATCACAAAATTGGAATAGCTTATCTGGAACTGGATGAATATAATCTCGCTGAAAAATATTTAAACAATTCAATTGATTTATCCCAAAGTACAGGCGATATATTAAGTAAAATTACGGCAACAAGCGATCTTGCCTTTCTGTATTTGAATCAAAATAAAATCGACAAAGCATTTGCTATTTTAAATGATATTATCCCGTTGACGGAAGATTACCTGTTCTATAATCTGCTGGGCATGCAGAAAATCATTTTGGGAACTATTTATTTAAGAAATAAACAATTTGACAGAGCTATACAATTATTCAAAGAAGCCGAAATAATTGGAGAAGAAAATTATAATTCAGATTTAAAAATTGAAGCGAATTTTCAAACTGCTGAGATTTTTAAAAATTTAGAAAATAATGTGGAGGCGGAGAAATACTATCTGAAAGCGGTAAACCTAATAGACGCTGTTTCGAAAAACTTAACCGGAAATTCCGAAATTAATATTTCCTATTTCTCAAATTACAAAGATGTTTACGATGCGCTTACTGAATTTTATTTAAAGCAAAATAAATATAAGGAAGCATTTCTTATAATTGAAAGTTCACGGTCAAGAAATACAATGCAGAATTTGAGTAAAATAAAATTAAGTTCAGAAGCGCAGAATAAAGACCGGCTTCAAAAAGTATACGAACTGGAATGGATGCTGAATTCTGAAATTTATGAAAAAGATGAAATCGATTCGCTTAAAAATGAGTTGCAAAAAGCAAAAAATCAAATGATCGGGCAAAACGCTTTTTTCAAAAAATATTTTGACAAGAATGACAAGTTTTCAATTGATAAAATTCAATCGGCTTTAAAAAGCGACGATAATTTAGTGTCAATTTATGTAACGGAAGATTATTCTCAATATTTTCTAATTACGAAAGATGATTTCATCTCAGACAGAATAAATATGAAAAGAGAAGATTTATTAAATCTTATTTATGACATCTCGCCATATTTTAATACACAATTGGATAATGAAGAAATTTATTATAATCAGGATCTTTTTTCTTTTAACGCCGGCTCATCTTATAATTTGTATAAATATTTTTTCGCTGATATTTTTTCGAAAATTAAAAATAACGAATCTATTATTTTTAATCTGCCGCCGGAATTAATTACACTGCCGCTTGAATTTTTAGTTACGGAATATCAAAGTTCCACCAGTCCTTATAATTATGATAATAGAAAATTTCTGATTAATGAATATGCAGTTTCATATACTCCGTCGTTTGGAATTTATTTAGAACAGAAATATCAAACGTTAGGCAACAACAATATTTTACTGCTCGGCGATCCCGCGCTGCAGAACTCATCTAAATATTTTAGTTTAAGAAGAAGTTTATTAGATAACGATGATGTTTTCACGAGATTATCTACTTTATATCCGCTTGAGTTTTCACGCGAAGAAGTTGAAGAAATTAATGATATAACGAACAACACTACATTATTATTGGCTGACGACGCTACAGAAACAAATTTCAAATTAAATGTCTCGGATAAAAATATTATTCATTTATCCACACATACATTTCAATATAAAAACCAGCCCTTGGTTGTATTTTCAAATACTAATGATGCTCAAAATGACGGAATTCTTGAAGCCGGAGAAATTGTAAAATTAAATATAAACAGCAGTTTAATTGTTTTAAGCTCTTGCCGGTCGGGACTAGGAGTAATTGACAAAGCGGAAGGTATAATCGGAATGCAGAAAGCATTTTATGAAGCGGGCGCAAAAAGTATGATTGTGTCGCTATGGGATGTAAGTGATAAATATACATCAAAATTTATGATTGAATTTTACAAATCTTTAAGCGGCGGGAAATCTAAAAGCGAAGCTCTTCGTACTGCTAAAATTGAATTCATAAAAAAATATTCATCAAATCCTTATTACTGGTCCGCCTTCGTGTTGTACGGAAACGAAGATCCGGTTGAATTAGAACCGGCGTCGTTGAATTATTACTTCATTTTACTTATAACTGCGTGCGTAATAATTATATTTATAATTTATATTTACAAAAGAAAAAATTAATGTCAGTCCAATGGTTTAAAAATCACTTCGCTTTTTATTTTAGTGCAATAATTTCCTTTAAATTTATTATCTGTTTCCGAGTTATCTTTTCTTGTATGGCACCCTCTTGATTCCTTGCGTTTAAGCGCAAATTGAAAAATTAATTCAGCCAAAATTAGAAGATAATTCTTTCGTATTGAATAATATTCGTATGTTTTTAAATAAGAATTTTCTTTTAGCTTAATAAGTTCATCTATTGCATACTCCAATGATTTTCCGTCCCTTAATATTCCCGCGTAATCGTTCAGCAGAACAGCAACCTTATTTCTTGTTTTTATATAACTTTCTTCATTGTTTTTTTTAATTGAAAAATTATCATTAATAATTTCAACATCCGTTTTACCTAAATTATTATTAATTGCTTTTTGAACTGCTCTTTTCCCGAAGACCAAACATTCAAGAAGCGAATTGGAAGCGAGCCTATTAGCGCCGTGAATACCGTTTGCGGCAGTTTCGCCGCAGGCATATAATCCAATAATATTTGAGCTTGAATCGGAATCTGTTTTAATTCCTCCTATTGTATAATGAGCGGCGGGAGAAATTGGGAGAAGATTTTCGGGAAGATTAAATCCGAAGCTCTGCGCGTTTTTATAAATATTAGGAAAACGGGTTTCGAAATATTTTTTATCAATTTTTCTTGCGTCAAGATAAACATACTGGTTTTTCTGTTTTTTAATTTGTTCATATATTGCTTTTGAAACTATATCTCTCGCTGCCAGTTCGGCTCTTTCGTCAATTGTTATCATAAATCTTTCAAAACTTTCGTTAAGCAGATAAGCTCCCTCGCCGCGAACAGCTTCGCTCACTAAAAATGTATTGCCGCTATCGGAATAAAATGCGGTTGGATGAAACTGCATAAACTCAAGATCAGCAATTTCGGCTCCAGCATAATACGCAAGAGCTATTCCGTCCCCTGTTGAAACATGCGGATTAGTGGATCGTGCAAAGATACCTGATAACCCTCCGGAAGCTAAAAATATTGCCGGTGAAATAAAATTATATGTTTTGTTCTCTTTCCAGTTATAAGCCTTAGCCCCAAAGCAGGATACACCGTTGCTGAGCAATTCAAATACAAACATATTTTCATAAATATGAATATTTGTGTTTTCGCTAATTTCATTAATTACAAACTGAACTACTTTTTTACCGGTTTCGCTTCCGCCGGCATGTAGTATTCTTCTTTTCGAATGTCCGCCTTCAAGCCCCAAAAGCAGTTCATTATCCGAAGAGTCAAATTTCATCCCAAGTTTAATAAGCTCATGAATTCTTTCTTTCCCTTCGGTAACCAGTATTCTAACATTATTTTCATTGCATAAACCTTGACCCGCAATTAATGTATCGCTAAAATGATCATCAAATGAATCGCCGCTATCCATAACAGCCGCGATTCCTCCCTGTGCCCAATATGAACTGCTTTCCTTAATTGACGATTTTGTAAGTAGAGCTACCTTACCGTATTTTGAGGCATACATAGCCGAATAAAGTCCCGCTAACCCGCTGCCGATTATTAGAAAATCATATTTATAAATGTTGTTTGTCATATTAATCAGCTTTCATATTTTATAGTAATTTCTGAAGCAAAGTTAACAAAATATAATTGGAATCTAAGTTAGCAGCGAAATTAAACACAATAATTTGTAGAATTATATTGGGATTGTAATTTATATATATTATTAATATATAAAAGCTAGAATACGGCCGTTAATACTACTCTTAACAAATTCTTAACATTTTATTAATCGTTATTTAATTAGTCCCTTCTTTCTTTTTTAAATAAATTAAAAACAAAAAGGAAGGCAAAAATGGAAAATATCAATTTAGAAATAACGCTTAATCATTCCCCGTTTTATGATAATTTGCTCGTAGAACTGCAAAGCGTAACCGAACAAAAGAAAAAAATATTAAGACGCGTAAAATCAAAAGAGGAAATTGATGAAAAACTTTCTTTTACCGAAAGACAGATTTTAAAGCATCTTATGAAAAAAGAGAATGATATTTTAATGCAGCTGATTGAATTAAAAGGATGGTCTCTTAATACCATTAAAAAGAAAAACAAGTCTTTCAATTCTTTTGCTTCATATGATGAAAGAGAATATTACAGACCGGAGTTTTTTAATTATTGATAATAAGAAAGAAGGAAGGAATGATTGATTGGTTGATTGGTTGATTGAATTACGATTCAATATCTCAATTATTCAATTATTCTTGGAAAATTATATTCTTAATATATTTTTCAGTTTTTGAACAATCTCTCAAATCCGTCGTACGGCATCAGTTCTTCAATGCGAAATTGAATTAAACCATTTTTGACAAGAGGAAGATTGTTTAAGATTTCTTCGGCTAGACTTCTGCTTCCGCATTCTAAAATTAATACCGCTTCGTGACTGTCTTTGGTAAAATAAATTTCTCTAATTAATCCTTGCTTATAATATTCCCAAACCTTTGAAGCTTCAGATTCCAAATGAGGTTCGAAATCTTTTTGAGATTTTCCACGCATTTCATTTTCTATCGCTAAAAATTTCATGTGTTATTTTTCCGTTATCTCGACAATTGTTTCTTCCAATATTTTATTGAACTCTTCTGTTTTTTCAAACATCGGGAAATGCCCGCAGTTATTGATGATTTTTACTTCATATGTCGGAAGCAGTTTTTTATTTGCTTCAAAATTTGTCGGGAATAAATCGCCGTTGATAGAAATTACAGGCACGTTAATTTTAGTAAGCAGTTCAGGATTTTCATAATGGAATAAATTTTCTATCGCGCTGACTGCAACATTCTGCGGAGCTTGCGACATATCATCGGCAATTGTTTTTATCAATAATGAATCGGTTCCGGCGGGAAACATGGATTTCACAAAACCTTTTGCAGCTTCTACAAAATTATCTTTAAATGGCTGAAGGAATTGATTTATCTGTTCTTCCGGAAATTTTTCACTTATGTTTTGATAAGTATCAATACCTATTAGAGCGATAATAGATAAAGGCGCGATTTCGTACGTTTCAAAAATAACCGCACCGCCCATTGAATGGCCGATTAAAATTACTTTATCTAACTCAAGAAAATTGATTACAGACGCAACATCTTCTCCGAACAAATTGATAGAATAGTTTTCTCTGCCGATACCGGAAGATCCGTGTCCCGCCAAATCAACTGTTACAACTTTAAAATCATTTGTAAATTCATTTACTTGATTTTTCCAGTAAGATTTATCGCAGCTCCATCCGTGCACAAACACTAACGCAATATCACTTTCTCCTTTTACAGAATAGGTAATGTCAACCCCGTCTTTGGATTTTACTTTTCCTTCTTCGGCTTTAGCAGAATTGCAAATAAAAAATGCTATAACAAGTAATAATAAAACATGAAATAAGTTTTTCATTTTACACTCTTATATAAAAGTAATTAAATATTGTGTTGAAAATTTGCGAAATTAAGTGTTTTTGTCAAGTTATAACATTTTATTAAGTGGATATGCTGTCAGCTTAATTGTGCTCTAAATTATTGCTAAACAGTTTTTTATTTCTATTTTAGCTGTTGAGGTAAATGTGAATATTAATCCTACAAATATTGCCGGGACTTTTGAGTATAATAGAAATAATCATGTTTGGTCAAACGCTCCCTCAAAGAAAAACTCATACGGAATTTCTATTGATATCACCGAAAAGTTTGAGCCGGGGGAAAATAATTCTTCCTCAATAAATGTCGCTAAAATTCAGCTTCAATATTCTCCAGCTGCTCCGGTTGTAAAAACAAATACGGTTTCTAAAAAAATATTTGAAACTATTCATTACAAAGATGTTTTAAAAAAAGAAACCGACGAATCACAGGTAATAGAAAAACAGGTTATTGAAAATGTTGATTTAAAACCTGCCGTTGAATCTGTAAAAGAAATCAGCAAAGGTTTTTATCTGACTGTTCCCCAAAATGATTTGAAAAAACCGGGTGAATCCGCGAAGAAAAATCAAAATAAATTAGAAGAATATAATTCGGGGGAAAAATCAAAAAAAGGCGTGCTAGTAAATCTTACTGTTTAGCGGTTGTAGTAATTATCTTTTTTTGTATACAGCTTGGCTCCGTATAATCTTTTATCCCCTATCTGATTCACAATAAAATGTTTTTCTGGTTTACCGTCAACCTCTTTAATTTCGTATCCAATAATTCCGCTTTTTAAAAGTTCGGAAAGCATTTTAAGAAATTCCTTTCTTTCTTCACTTGAAAGATCAGAAATATCCATTCTGCCTGGTTTCCCTAAATTCAGAAAGTCATTAAGTTTATCAAATGCTTTTGAGGTATTTGATATTTCAATTTTATCCGAGATTTTTTCTTTTTTGGGCAATATCTCTGCGGAAATTTTTTCTTTATCTAACTTTATTGCCGGGTTAAAATTATTCTGAATCTTCATACATGCATTCGTTTCTTTTAATGATTCCTTTCTTATTATCGAAATTCAATGAAATTTTTTAAGCGTAAAGCACAGCAATACTAATTACAACTTGAATATATTATACTTGTCATAAATTGATTTTTATATTATTTTCCTGAAGTTTTAACACAATATATAAAAGACAGCGGGTGATTATGAGTGAGAATCAAAAATCAAAAGAGTTTTCAGATAATGTAAAAGACAGTTTAAAAATCTTCGCAAAAGAAACCGCTTATCATGCAGGAAATGTTAAATATCTTTTTTCAAACATTTTTCATGTTGTCGTTAATTTAAGAATAAAAATTCTGGGGCTTCTGATGCTTGGAGTACCTATTTTATATTTTGATGAAGGTCAGGCTATTGTATTAAATATAGTTGACTCGATAGCTAATAAAGGTCTTGTTGATATTTTTATTTTATTCGCGGTAGGGTCTGTTATCATTACATGGTGTTCGTTCGCATTGTATTTTATAATTTTTAAATAATAGAAATAAAATTACCGCTTAGGAATAGACGGTGTTGTGTTTATTAAATACAACTATAAACTTTGTACCTTTGCCGTATTCGCTTTCAAGATCAATTACCGCATTATTAATTTCACAATATTTTTTTACAAGCGACAATCCTAGTCCGTTGCCCTCAAAACGGCGTGTATATCCCTGCTCTTCCTGCGAGAAAGGTGAAAAAACATCGTTAAAATATTCTTGTTTTATACCTTTGCCTGTATCAATAACTTCGGCAATAACGTGAGACTTATGAACGATTATATTAATTTTAATAAATCCTTTTTCAGTAAATTTTATCGCATTATCAATTAGATTGGCAAATATTTGCTCCACAGTATATGAATCGGCATATATAATACAGTCACTGCAGTTGCCTGCAACTTCCAGTTTAAGCCCTTTGTTTTCGGCAACTTTTCTGAACTCAATTAACAACTTCAGAATAATATCGTCGTGGATATTTATTACTTCGGGATTATAATCATAGGTGCCCGATTGTATTTCGGACATATTTAAGATCAAATCAATTGTGCGGATAATTCTTTTACCGGCATTGCCAATACTTTTAAAACCCATATTTAAATCTTCACTTATTTTTCCCGCAATTTCTTCTTTAAGCAAACCGGCAAAGCTTAATATGACATTGATAGGTGTTCTAATTTCGTGCGACATCTGCGCAAGAAACTCCGATTTAAGTTTATCGGTTTTCTGAAGCGCCGCTATTTCCCGTTTCTGAAGCGAAAATTTTATATACACAAACGAAAAGATTATTACGCTTAGCAGAATAAAATATATAACTATAGCCCACCATGATTTCCAAACCGGCGGTTTAATTATTATGTATAAACTTGCTCCTTTTTCATCCCATACATTATCATTGTTTGAACCCCGTACTTTAAATAAATAATTACCCGGAGCAATGTTGCTGAAACTTGCAAAATTTCTGTTCCCTGTTGAAATCCAATCTTTGGATAAACCCTCAATAATATATTGATACTGATTTTTACCTGGAGACGAAAAATTTAAAGAGGAAAATTCTATTGTAAATATGTTTTCATTATGGTCAAGTATAATTTCGTTTGTATATGTTATATCCTTTTTAAGAATTGAACTATTAACCGGAGAAATCTCTTTATTAAAAATTTTAAATGAAGTAATTTTTGTTTCGGGCATAAGTTCATTTTTAAATATTTTATCAGGATAAAAACTGTTTATACCATTTACTCCGCCGAAAAATATTTTCCCGTCTTTTGATTGCGCGTAAGAATTAAAATTAAACTCATTGCTCTGGAGTCCGTTTGTAACATCATATATTGTAAATTCATTTTTTAACGGGTTAAATCTTGTTATTCCGTAATTAGTAGACATCCAAAGAACATTATTATTATCTTCCACAATTCCGTATACCAAATCATTTGAAAGACCTTCGGATTCTCTATATCTAACAAAAACATTTTGTTCCGGTATATATTTATTTAAACCGCCGCCTAAAGTGCAAATCCAAATATTTTTAAACGAATCTTCCAGCAAGCCGTAAATTTTATCAGAACTGATCGACTGATTATTTAAAGGGTCATTTGTAAAAGAAACCGAAGTTGAAGTTTTCTTATTAAATTTATTAAGCCCTAAAAGCGTACCAATCCATAATGATTCGCCCGTATGATCTTCAATTATGCTTGTAATAAAATCACTTTTTAATCCGCGGCTCAATGGTTTGTCTTCAAACCTGTTTATTTTATCGGTCAGTAAATCCAGTCTATTTAATCCTGCCGCTGTTCCAATCCAAAGATTCTGTTTATCAGCATATAAAAATGTGACTGTGCTGCTTGAAAGGCTCTGCTGAGTTGTTCCGGCATAAAATTTTAAAAATTCATTTTTATCAAAATCATACTTGTTTAAGCCATTTAATGTGCCAATCCAATATTTGCCTTTTGAATCTTCTGTTATTGTAAATACATTATTATTGGACAAACCTGAATTAGCGGTTGAGAAATATTTTATAAGTTCGCCTGATTTATTATAGACACTTAATCCGTCTTCGCTGCAAATCCATAATCGATTATTTGAATCCTCAAAAACCTGCCAAACCTCATCAGAAAGCAGTTTAAATGGCCCTTCTGTTTCGGAATTAAAGAGTTCAAATTTTTGAGTTGTTCTATCATATTTATTGATCCCGCCGCTATAAGTCCCAAGCCAGACTATATTTTGTCTATCGGTGAAAATTTTCAGAATACGGTTATTACTAATACTTCCGTTATTTCTTGAATCCTGTTTAAGATTACCGGCAGGTTTTTTATTCTTATCTAAAATAATAATTCCGTCTTTCCAAGTACTTATCCATATTGAGGAATCGGGCATTAATTCAAAATCGGTAATTCTATCGGAGCTAAAAGATTGTCTTTCAATCAGAATATTCTTTACATCAACAAAGGTTTTCTTTTCTGAATCAAAAATTATTAGTCCGGCATCCGTTCCCAAATAAATAAAACGTTCATCTACCCATTTCATTGAATTAATATTATTCTCATTATCTATTAAATTATAACTGATATTAGGTTTATATAGTTTATAAGAATTGTTAAACTTGTTTAATTCATAAAGTCCGTAATATGAAGTGCCTATCCATAATGTTGAATCATCTTTTCCTTCAATAATATAATTTACTCTGCCGTGAGGTTTATCGAACAATAGATTTACAAATGTATTATTTTCACGGCTGTATTTATTTAATCCGCTGTTTGTACCAACCCAAAGCAACGAATCTTTATCTTCAAAAATAAACCTGATTGTATTGTTGGAGATATCACCTTCTTTTTTCTCCGCGAAATATTTATTAAAAATTGTTGTTTGGGGATCAAATTTATTAAGTCCGACTTCCGTACCAAACCATAAATATCCGTAACTATCCGCTGCACCGCAGAATATACGATTTGAAGAAAGGCTGTTCAGAGAATCATTATAAGCGAAGTATTTTTTAAACTGAATTCCGTCGTAACGGTTTAATCCGTTATCCGTACAAAACCAGATAAATCCGTTTTTGTCCTGAAGTATATCATAAATCGTGCTTTGAGAAAGCCCGTCTTGAATGCTTATCCTTTCAAAAAAATATTTTTTTACGCCTGCATCAACGTTTGCGAATATTAATAGAAGTATAATAAAAGAGAGTAATTTTTTCATAAGTTTATAATAATAATAAATTTCAGCTGTTATTATTTTTAATTACAGTTCGTTTTATAAACAGATTAAAGTCATTATTTACGCTTAAATAAATTTACAAAAATGAAACGTTAATATTTATATAACCATATTTATTATCGGATAAATAATCCGTTAATTTATATTTATTTTACTCACATTCTTAAATATCAAGTTTATTTTATAAGTAATAGTGATAATTCACAAGTAATTTATTAAAGAGATGTAAACGTTCTTTTATTTTTACTATTTATTTAATTATAACTACAATTAAAAGTGTAATTTCATTGACCTAATTTTTCATCATTTTTATTAATTACTTATGTGTTATTTGGTGAAAATAATAGAGAGATAACTTTTATCTATTTGAAAAACAAACTCGAAGTATCAGATGAAATTATTTGGATTAAAGCTTATGTAATTATATCCAACATTATTCACGTCCTAAAAATGAAACGGACAGGCATCTGTTAAATTATTTTATTTGTACCTTAATACTCATAAAATTAATACCGGGTTAAAATGAAAACTTTAAAAATCTTTTTATTATTTATTTTTATTACTTCTTTTTCTTTGCCGCAAAATGTAAAAGAAAAGAGACTTCCGCTTTTTAGAGATTTTGAATGGAATACTAACCCTGAAACAGTTAAAGATAAAGAAACTTCCCGGTATCTACAGACATTCAGCGGTTTCGGAGTTTATGCTTTATCATATCGCGGAGAATTTTTGGGAATAAGCTCCCGCATTGATTTTTCATTTAAGGACAGTCTTTTAGTTGAAGGATCTTACATTTTAAGATCGGATCTGTCATATAAAAATGATTTCATTAAAATTAGAGATTATTTCTCGAAACAATACGGCAAACCAAAATATTGGGCTATCCGGAAAATTAATGATGCGCCGCTTTGGATAAAAGAAACCGACTTAGGAACTTTCAGGGGTCCGGAGTTGTTTTGGGAGTTTGATGACGGTTTTATAGCAATTCAATCATCTAAATATATTGAAGATATTACAATTACGGTTCTTTATGTATATGATAAAAAAATAAACGATTACGGAAGCGCCGATGTATTTATCATTAATTACTAATTTGATTTCTTAAAAGGAACAAGATTATTATGAATTATAAATCAGCCGATATTGGTTTACTTATATTTAGGATTATAACCGGATTGTCATTAGCCTTTGCTCATGGTTATAATAAACTGCAAAAGCTGATTGATGGAGGCGAGATAAAATTTATGAATTTTTTAGGGCTGGGTTCCGAAGTAAGTTTATTCCTTGCAATGTCTGCAGAATTTTTTTTCGCCCTTTTAGTAACATTAGGATTGTTTACCCGGTTATCAACTATTCCAATAATAATAACTATGGGAATTGCCGCTTTTATTGCGCATGCCGATGATCCGTTCGCTTCGAAAGAAAAAGCCGTTTTATTTTTAGCTTCATATTTATTGTTATTTTTTACCGGACCCGGCAGGTTTTCAATTCAGAATTTATTCAGTAAAAAACTTGCTAATATTAAGGGAATAAAAAGATTTATACTTGAATAGACCGCATATAATAAAATATTTTTTTTATAAGTAAAACATGCAAACTAATTTTTAAGTAATTTAATGGATAAGAACCATTGCCAATCTTCTCCATTATCCCACCATGCTTTTGCGATGCCTGCTGAAAATGTTGATTCGAGATTAAACCAATGTTTAAAAACAATATTACCCTGTAATCCGATGTTAATCCACTTTTCAGCAGAATCAGATTTAGCAAGTATAGCCTGCGAATAAATTGAGGCATCAATATGATTTATAAAATGCTGGCTGAATGAAAGATTTGCGAACCGAAGAGGGGGTAAATTATTTTCAATCATTATTTTTATAAACCTTTCCGCTTCCATGCTGTATATCGGAATGCCTGAAAACCGGAATACCTTTCGATATTGTTTTACATCCTCATTTTCAACATACCTATTTCCGAAGCCGCCGAAATAGAACCTGGCCTGTCTTAAATTTTTATTGTCAACATGATATCCGGAAGCAAATTGTATATGCATAGTATTATGCGGGACAAGTATATTAAAATAATTATCCCATTCGCCGATCAGTTGACCGGCAAATTGAGGATCGTCGGGATTATCGCCGAATACCCTTAATGTAAAATCATATTTTTCCCCGCTTTCAAAATCGGAGCTGCCGATTGAACGCCTTAAATCAGTTGAGCTGTAATTAGTTTGTGCTACAATAAAATCAGGCCGGGATACTCTCACAAGATTATCGTTTATATATTCCACGCCGTTATAAAAAGCTACTTCCGCATTCTGCTGTATCTTATGCGGATTATCGTATTTCCAATAATGCGAATATCCTAATGTAATTTTTCTTCCAATCATTCCTCTTTTTCGCGAATTAAAAAGATCGTAAAAATCCGTCGCGTTTTGATTAAAGATGAATTTAACTTTGCGGTTATAATTATAAATTACCTTCATGTGAAATTTTGGTCCAACCGGATTTTCATTAAAAGGAGAATATCCTATTTCAACTTTAAGATCATGAATATGCAGAGGATCGGAAAACTGACTGTAAATTCCCAAAACTTTTTGATCTTGAAACCCGCTAATTACGGGAATAAATGAATCTATGCCAATATTTCCGAAAGCATCATAATCTTTTTGTTCTCCAACTATTTTATCTTTATAATCAATTCCAAGCGACAAAGTATCCCAGGAAATTACTTCGGGATTTTTCTCGATTATTTTTTCACCTAAATATTTTACAGCCGGTAAATGTTCGGCTGGCTTATTTTTAATAGTTGAAGGTATAAAACCCTTGCCGCTGAATTCAAAAACAAACAAAGAATCATCATTTAAATATACAGGCTTGAATAATCCTTTTAGAGTATGACTTAATACTTCAATATTTCCATTTGTTAAGTCTTTTTTGTAAATATTTGATACTCCGTTATTATAGGCGTTCCAATAAAGCGAATTATTATCGGAACTCCATGAAGGATTTTCCGGTGATCCTATATCAGTTATTGTAATAAAATCACTCGGCTTTCCGCTAAGCAATGAATTACAATCAAACATTACAAGCAATTGATTCCCGTTATTTCTGTGTAGTACCGCTGCTAAATATTTGCCTGAAGGACTTACAGATAAATTACTTACTTCTTCGCCGATATTAAATTTTATGATAGGAATAAATTCTGTATAAGGATACGGAGAATACATTAGGGTCGCGAATCCGTTTGAATGTTCAATTCCCCAAATATCGCTAGTACTATCGGAAACCGTTATGTATCCTATTCTAACGTTTTCAAACAGCATTTTTTTCTCTTTGGTTTTCAAATCATACACCCAAAGATCTCTGAATAACATATTGTTATTAGTCGTGAAAAACAACAGATCCGATTTTTCGTTTATTGCAGTTGAAGAAACCTGATATATGCTTGGCGAAGGAATTGTAGTAATGTATTCAATCTTTCCCGTACTTAAATTAATTTTACCAATAGACGCGAGATAATGCGACTTATGATATCCGAAAATTATTGAATTATCTTTTTTATACCGCAGCGGGCTTGCTGTCCACCCGAAAGCCTCATCTGTCAAAGGTTTAATATTTGTCTGCTTATATTCCGAAAGCTTGCTTATATTTTTGTTTTGGAATTTTTTTTCATATTCAATAAAATTTTTCCAAGCGTAATCAAATTCAATATTAAACACGTCTTGAAATCTGGAAAAAATTCCTGAATATATATCCGGATGATACGACTTGTACCACTCAAGAACTTTCTGATTTCCGTAAACTATCGATAAATAAGATACAAACCTGGTGCCGTAGAAATAGTATAATGTTTCAAGAAGAAATGAATTATGAGTGTCGATGGTTTCAATATTTATAATCGAGGGGAAATTTATATTCTCTAAAATCATGGTTCTAAAAATCATTTCATCAAAATTTGAGAAGGCTCTTCCCAAACCGCCGTTTAACCATGTTTCTAAATAAACCGCTATTCCTTCCTGATACCATCTTGGATTATAACGGCCGTAATTTGTAAGCAAGCTATATAATATAGAAACCGGCTGTTCCTGTTCAGGAGGTACTTTCGCGAATATTTTTCTGAAAAATGATTCTATATCCGTGGACTTATCATTTAATATTATATGAACCAGTTCATGACTCAGCAGCCAATAAAACCTTTCAGTATACAGCATGTTTTCATAACCGATTTCAAATGGTTCAATGGAAAGCCGGATTATATTTTGAGGTACTGTTGTAGCCGCGCCCAGCCCGTAATCATTAATATCATATATTATTATACTGATTTTTTCTTCCGGATTGTATTCCAGCAATTTTGACAATGATGACAGAGCTTTTTCTGCTGAGGATAAAACATGGTTAACTAAGTGAGTTTGTTCAAGAAGATAAATTATTTTAAAATTTTCGCTTTCCTTTTCATACCATCGTACTTGACAGTTATTTCGAGTATTCCAAAAAAGCAAAATTACCGATAAAAAAAATAATTTTCGCATATATAAGAAATTTCAATTGGTATAAAAAAGCCTTCATTATAAAATGAAGGCTTATAATTGGATTAGAAATTTAACGAATTTATTTAATAAAAATATTAATCAATAAATCCGTAATCCTAACTAGTTGAACTGAGCTGCAGATCTTACCCAACCGAAACGGCTGCCTAGTTCGTCTAGTTGTGCTGTAGATCTTACCCAACCGAAACGGCTGCCTAGTTCGTCTAGTTGTGTGTTTGATCTTACCCAACCGAAGCGGCTGCCTAGTTCGTCAAGTTGTGTTGTAGATCTTACCCAACCAAAACGGCTGCCTAGTTCGTC
>Ga0180009_10004022_pt1 | contig 16397 bp, 11 predicted proteins | sample OS_PC_MetaG_FD_123537 | JGI IMG/M metagenome (GOLD analysis project Ga0180009, IMG submission 123537) | Groundwater microbial communities from the Aspo Hard Rock Laboratory (HRL) deep subsurface site, Sweden - OS_PC_MetaG | ecosystem: Environmental > Aquatic > Deep subsurface > Groundwater...
TGGAAACAAAGATAATCGGATTCGAGTCGTTAATATATCATTGGGTAACAAGCTTGAGATCTGGCACAAATCAGAATTCAGGCAACCCCCTCTTGCTTCATTGATTGACGAGATCGCCAGAGAATATGATGATGTAGTGTTTGTCGTTTCGTCGGGAAATATTGACCCGGTTGAGATATTCGGTGACATAGCTGGCGTAGTAGATCACTACCCGGAGTATCTGTTTAATAAAGATTTTCCTGACTTTAATTTAATCAATCCTGCTACTTCAGCTTTAGCCCTTACTGTTGGCTCCATAGCGAATAGTCCACGAGTCGCACCAAATTCATCTTTTGGATCTCAAAGTAGCCTATTTACCTCAATTGCCTCTGAACACCAGCCTTCACCTTTTACCCGCACTGGACCCGGAATTAATGGTATGGTCAAACCAGAACTTGTTGATTACGGCGGTAATCTTATTTTAAGTCAAGAATTTGGGCATGTTCGAGTGAATAGCGGTGGTAAAATACCAATTCTTTCAAGCCGATATCCTGATAAATTGTTTGCCTTTGATTTGGGCAGCAGCTTTACTGCTCCTAAAGTTGCCCGAAGTTGTGCCCTCGTCTCCAATAGTTATCCACATAACAGCGCAAATTTTATAAAAAACCTCGTTCTCCAATCCGCCAACTACCCAATGCCGATTGATAAAGATTTTTGGCAAGCTAAGAAAAAAGAAGAAGCCGAACAAAAAAGAATGATGGCGATTGGCTATGGCATACCAGATTACGCAAAGGCAATCTCTTCATTCAACAACAGAGTGTTGTTTTTTGATGAAAGTTCAATTCAGGTAGATCAGGCTAAAATTTTTAAAATTGATCTCCCAAAGAGCTTCTTTGCCACTAAGGGCGATCGCATATTTTCAATTGTATTGACCTACAACCCGCCTGTAAGAAGAAGTCGCGGAGATTACTATTTGGGTAATACACTTGAATTTAAAGTGTTCCATACAGTTTCCCCTGAGGATGTAATTTCAAAAATTTCGGTTCTTGATGATGATCAAAGCGAATCCGCCATTGAAAATAAATATCACTTAGATTTTGACCCGAAAATCACCTTGAGGAGTAAAGGCTGCCATCAAAAAGCGGTCAAAAATTTCACGCATACACACTGGAGTAATAACCCCTTTACATCGCTTTGCATCGCTCTAATTAATAGAAACAGGTGGGTGAAAGTAATCGATGACAATTTTATGCAGGACTATTGTATCAGCTTGTGCATTTATCACAGTGAACATGCCTCGCTTTATTCTGAAATTAGAGCAATTAATCAAGTCCAGTTGCGTGAACGCGCGCGCGTCAGGTAAATATACACAAAATATTAGTCTTATTATGTATTTATAAAACTATGAAAACCATAGCAGGAAAAATTATATCTTTAAAAATTTTCACTGCAGACTATATCTAAAACGAAATCCTCCCGACACAGGATTTAAAAGATGAGACTATTATTAATAAACGGGGTGTTGCTGAGTTACGAATAACCCAAAAAAAAGGATACTGTTTTGATCGGTTCGATTGATTTATAAAAACCTGTCATATGGCAGACTTAATAATCCGGCATGTTATCAATTGCATCAGAAAGTCCTGAGCCGCAGCCTCCAAGAAAATTATATACTGCCTTAAACACATTTTTAATTTGTGTCAGTTCTACAGCTTCCGGTGCGCCCTTCAAACTGTAGTTTCCCCTCTTATCTTGGGGATACCTCAGACTCTGACCAGTCATGTCGATTTTATGGAATTCCAGGATGATCTTTTCGGTATTGTCCACATCATTTTTTGCGTTATCTGGTATTGATGATCGTGGCCAGAACGCTTCGATTACCCTGCGAGCATGATTCCAAAGATTATGGAGCCCGTGCTTTTCCAAGGCTTCAGAGACTTTTTTATCCTTTTCTATTAGTCTTAAACGCAAACCTAACTTGATTATCTCTTTCAGTTGTATCTCTAAACTGTGTCTGTAAAGATATGTGATCGGCATAAAATAGATATCAGATGGCATTCTATTCTCTGGCTGACATAACGAATCAACTAATTTATCACCGGCTCTTTTAAACGCCTCTGCGTATATAGTTTCGCTTGGTTGCATTGATGCGAGCCAGCCAAGGGAGATCCAAGCTGGCGACATACGATTTCCGTCTTTAACCTTGAATGGATTGTCTCCTTTTTTAGGCCATCTGAATTCTTCCAAATCTCCAAAGGCTTTCATATTGGTGGCTCCTTAATTATATTTTAGATTAAAAATAAACTACCTGAATCAAGAGATCTCCCCTAAGCCATTTTTTTTTATCGTATGGATCTGTTTTGGGGTCAAGGATTATCCTAAGGCTGAGTATTTAAAAACCGAATTTCTTTAGGATACAGAAATTAACCTTGAGTGTGATTAATTGCCAAATTTAATGTTTTTGAATATTCTTTTATATGGTCTTTATTAACCTCTATAGCCCAATCATAACAACCTTTCGCGGCATCATAATTATGGATGATCCATTTTTTGTGTATACCTTCTTGAAACCTCCGGCCAATTTCGAGTGAAACGGTAGATTGAGCCGATATGAAAAAATGAATTTCTTGACAGTTCGGCGAGGAAGAATAGTGATCGACGATTCCCTGTATAGTTGACGACAAACGCTCTAATTCTCTTTGATTGGTTATTAAATTCCGCTTTTCGGTTAAATTTGATTTAACCTCAAGGGTGCTTTGTTTTAAATCTGTTGGCAGTTGTTCTTTCTGTATCCTCTGCGTAAAACTGATTGAAATTCCAATTTGTCCTTTTTCATTAGGTGAAATTGAGTCTGGTTCATCATGGATCAATTGAATATTTTGTTCTTCATCGTCAAGGAGTTTCCAACTACCGTCTGAATGGAATCTGTCAAAATAAATGACTTCAGCGCTTACAGCCCGGAAACAAGATCCATATGCGACTAAAAAAGGGACCCTTGCCAGCCCGCCCAAATATAATGTCTTGCAATTTTGATTTAAGATAAATCTTTCGTAAATTCTTACGGCAACTTCAGAGTTGAACATATTAACTTGAGTACGAATACTGTCAACAGTAAATTCGGGAATACCTAACTCGACTGTTTCTCTCGAATCCAGTTGTTCCGGACGGGTTAATAGTTCTATTGGAAAACGAGCACTAGTCCCCAGCATCCCTGTAATCAAGGCTTTGGATGTTGATCTTGATATTTCTCCAAGCCTTTTTACATCAATGAGGATTAAAAATGCTCCAATTAAAAAACCTACAACTGCCAGGATGTTATTTATTGAGGAAATAGACTGGCTGTCAAATTGGATATTGGAAACAAGAAATCCTTCAGGAAAGGTAAGTTTCAAAACCCATCCCAGTGCAGGTAAAGCACCCAGAGAAACTATCATTATCCTTGTGCCTAATACTGCCAAAGGATATAATTTCTTTTTGGTTTTGAAATAGTACGTTATAACCCATTTAACCTTTATCCATATCTTATCAAAAGATCCCAAATCTATCTCCCCAATTCATTCAAATGGTAAAAAAATATTAATTCCTTAGCGATAACCCTCTTAATTTTCATCAAGTTTCCTCAGTTCTATCACCGGCCCGAATGCAAGCATAAAAATTTTGATCACCTTGCATCCAATTATTACAAAAAATAATGGTCTGTCTATATTCTCTTTTACATGGACAACCCAGTCATCCAAATCAACTTGAGAAGGATTTGGGAAATCCTCGGGATGGGTATGCCATGTGCCAAAGTATGCCCTTCGTTGGAAAGACTCATTAAAAAATTCTTCTAATTCTGCGTTGTGAGCCTTATCATCCAGTTTGAAGTAATTCGGATTATTAATATCTGTTTCTTTAGGCGTTGTAATTCCATCGACCCAAATTTCATTTTCATTTCCACGATGGCCGACCAGGAGTCCGGCGGATTCAACAGAGCCAGATTCTGTTTGCCGATAACTGAGCCACCTGTCCATTATATCCTGAGCGATGTGGACCTTAAGCCTCTCGCCGTCCGTATAGGTTGCAGCAGGCACACCTCGACATGCGTTACATAACGGATTATAAAGTGGAGTTGGCAATAGGGACTGATGAAAAAAATCATACCTGGGAGAAAGCTTTATACCGTTTTGTATAGCCACATCACATGAGCCCTTCCAGCTTACTTTCTGGGATTGTGATATTTTACCTTCAAGATATCGGATCGCCAAATCTACGGCAATCAATGCCGTTTGCGTTGAATGGATTGCTCCATAGGGAATAAACATGTCGCTGCAGCCGGCGTAATTTTTAACGATACTTTGATCTGGCTCGAAAAAATTTAAATTTGAGGATAGGCCCGGACAACCAGTTTCCTTGTCTATGTACACGCATCCCAGACACCCCCTGGTTCCGGGAATTTCCAAAGTTGCATGTCCGCCAATGCCATGTCCTTCAAGCCACGTATTAATAACCGGTGTCTTTATTTTTTTTAAAATCAGAAACTCATGAAATATTCTTTCATGGGTAGGAGAACCAATGGCAATAATAATTAAATCAAAATGATTGAAAAGTGCAGGATATTCACGAAGTTTTAAAAGTTGCCCAACATCTCCCTTTGCGTTAATCCACGGAAAATATTCGGATATTGTAATGCCTAATGCTTTTGCTTTAGGGGCACCGAAAAATCTTTTATCCAAAACATGCCGGTAAAGGTTCGAGAGTAAAAAAAGATCTGGGTCCAACATGGATATATCCCCCAACCCAGCAGCCCCTAATTTCATTGCCAACTCACTGCCGACAGAACCACAGCCAACCAATAATATTTTTTTATCAAACAGTGATGGGTTTGCGCCACTGCGGGGCATAAGCAATTCTTTATTCAGGACATCGACACTCAACCTTTTAATTTCCCACTCACCCAGGCGCTCTTTTATTAGAGGTAAAAGGCTTTTTTTCTTTGATGCAAAGTGCAGCCCAAACCAGGTAGTTCCCGATGATGTCGGTGTATTGAATACAATATAGAAGCATTTTGCTCGGAATTGTGAATAATGTCTTTTGAACTCAGTCTGGAATTCCCCGGGAATGTTATTGATTGCCCATAAATACCATTCCGGCAATTCTTCGCCTCTCTGCGGGGCCGGTTTAAGGCCTTGAAGGGGGATAACATAGCCGATCCCTTCAGCTTGTTTCCGGTTTTTATATTCCAAAAAGTCTTTTAAATTAGAATTGCTTTCCGGGATACCGATTGAACAGGAGGATATACCAAATACATGGTTTTTAACCGGTAGATAGATTTGCATTTTTTCAAGCCTGTCAGATCCCGAGGAGCAGATTAAATGAGTATCGTGTACAGGCTCAATCGAATTCCAATTTGTTTTAAATTCTCTCAGCAATTCATTCCGATTCCATACCGGGTCTCCAATTGCCTTTGTTAACAAGTCTGTATGTCTTTTCAGAGATTCTTCAAAAGCAAGCTCGGGCCTTTGAAAATTGACGGAAACCGAGTCGGAATCATTCACACAAATATCAGCCAATGAATTTTCGCCATTCGGTAAGACATGGGCAAGCACACCAAATTGTTCGGCATCCTTTAGATAAAACGGCGGGAGCCTGGTAATCTCCTCGCCACAAATATGAACAAGGGTTACAGTTCTACCTTGGATTTCGATGCCCACAGACAAACAGTCCTTTCCGTGGATTTCTTCAGGCTGGATATCATATTGGCTGTCCAGAAAATATGAGAGGACCTTCTCATAATCCATTTACGCCCCCTGAGATGTCCCGGTTGCGCCTTTAGCAGGGAATACGGATATAGCGGCGGCACCCCTCCCGGTCGACCCTGAATTTGTATCAGATTTTTTCTCAGGAATTTCAAAATCATTGCCGAAAACCTTGTTCAAAATTTCACATTGCTTAATCTCATCTTTTTCGTCCAAAGCGTCTTTTAATTTAGCTTTGAGAGTTTCAAGCTGGTTTTTAAGCTGTGTCCCAATATTTTTGTCACTGCCGTCCATCGTAATTCCAGAGCTGTTTTTATGCTGAAAAATATTTTTAAACGGGCTTTGGGGCAGCATTACAGAAACCTGGTATTGATCAGGATTTGATGATACCAAGGAAAAGTACGATCCGGACAGGATATTATCCACAACTTTTTTCAGCGCATTGAGATCATCTTCAATTTCAATGGCCTCGGAGTCCGGTTTATATTCATTTTTTATCATAACAGTTAGGCCGATTGAAAAAATTTTTTTCCGGACTTCGTCACTGAATTTTTCATCCCTCCAGCGTTTCATAAATCTCACAAGGCGCTTGTACTGCTTACGCTTTGAAGCGGGGCTTTCTCCATAGCCTTCCGATGATAAAATCCAGTCTCGCAGGCCTATAGGGTCGGAGGGTGCCCATTCCTTAATATTATCGTTTGATCCGATTTTTCCAACAGCCAACTTATAGTTGCCAGAGCCATCTTTGGTATAAACGGTGTAATCAATATGCAGTTTTTTGCTTTTGTAATCAGCGGTGACACATGGAAGCTTTATTTTCGCATTTTGAAAATTTCTGTTCTCCAGTACCGCAAGCACTTCTTTTTTTGGTGCCACCGGATCATCAGGGGCATCTTCAGATGATATGACTACCGATCTGTCAATGTCATAATCTTTATCCTTATTTTTTATGGCCGTGAGTACAGAAAAGGAGCCCTGTAAAAAAGACTCCGTTATCGTATAGCCCTGTTCTTTGAATTTTGCTTTGATATCATTGAGGATGCTGTCATCTTTATTCTTGGCATCCTTGTATTCATCGGAAAGGGTTGTGATATAAAGTTTTTTATCAAAATTATCAAAATGAGTCTGAACGGCCATCTAAAATTTTCCTTTTAAATTAAAATTTAAATATTTTATATATTGGTATTTAAAATAATACAGATACTTTATATGTCAATATATATGACAAAACAATTTTAATTTTTAATTTTAAACTATACCAATGTAGTATTTTATGATAAGTTCGCCCCAATTGAACCAATAAGATAAAATATGAAAGGGGCAAAATGCGTTGGAGCACAAAACAGAGAATTGAATTTATAGAAACCCGGTTGTATTGGGAGGGAAAAATCGGTAGGAAAGATCTTACTGGATATTTTGACATTTCCATTCCCCAATCGACAAAAGACATTAAAGCATATATTGAAAAGGCTCCCGATAATATCTGCTATGACAACAAGGCCAAACAATATGTTGCTGCCGAAGGATTTGAGCCGGTGTTTATTTCTCCAGACAGTGAACATTACCTTAAAAGGTTGCTGACAAGTGATCCGGATCAAGAAGAGTTTTTCTGTGGTCCCATGCCTTCATTTTATAATGCACCATCTATTCAGCGAAAAATTGATCCCAAAATACTCAAATACATTCTGAAGAATATCAATGAGGGCAATGCCGTTCATGTTGAATATCAATCCATGAGCGGTTCTGGACCGGTTTGGCGGTGGATCACTCCCCATGCCATTGGGTTTGACGGATTCAGATGGCATACCCGGGCCTTTTGCCATAATAGTCGTGTATTCAAAGATTTCAACCTGGGCAGGATATACGAAATCGGGGAAACTAAACCTAATCCCATTGACTCTTCATGCGATTTTCAATGGTTCACGGACATCACCTTTATTGTTAAGCCCCATCCTGGCCTTACCGAAGAGCAGAGCAAAGGCATTGAACGGGATTATGGCATGACCAATGGCATTCTTGAATTTGAGGTCAGGGGCGCTTTTACTTTTTATATGCTTAAAAGGCTTAACCTTGAAGAGGGTCATGAAGAGAATGACCCCATCAAACAGCAAATTGTTCTTAAAAACCGAGAACAAATAGAAAATCAGCGGCAGATGCTTGAAAAGATGTCGATAAACAAAATTGAAGAAACTATACCAAAGTGATAATGGAGTGCTTTGTATACTTTTTCTATAGCAAGTTCCATTTTTCGTGTTAATAACAGCCCTGTACTTCCACATTTTTTAAATCATCAAACCGGCGAGCAATATTACGTGTAGCTCGGGGTTAAAAATTCCTAACAATCTGAATTTTCTTCGGGAGCACAATGATGGTATAAAAGCTGATGAGAAAAAGTTCAAATTGGGGGAGGACTTCCAAAACAAATGTTGGGGGTTATGCTTCAAGGCCTGAGCGGGAACTATAACGTGTGGGGCTCTCTTTTTCTGAAAAACATCAACCACAAGATCTGGTATCTTTAATTTTAAATTTTTAGCCATAAAATTAATTTTTGAAATTTGAATCTAAAAGAAAGTTCAATATTCTCAAATCGAAATATTTCAAAAAGACGAAACTTCTGACCATTCTTTTTAAAAATAATTTTTCAGCCTCTAATGCAACACTTTCCGGGTTGAAAGGGGCAATTCCAAAAACGCTGGACGGCTATAATGCTACGAGAATTTGATTGGTTTCAACACCTTTTAGTGGTCATATTTTGAAGAAATTCAATGAAAAATGAAATTTTCCATTGATTATGGGATAATCTTCAGGGAACAGCCAACCGGCAATCTCTCCCAGGGTTGATTCGCCGACGTTTCTAATTTTTTCTCCTCCTTTGTACTTGTCTTGGAGGCCGATCGCATATTTTTCTTCCATGGGCAATCGTTCTTGTATCATGAATTTCAAAAGCCCTTTCATTTCTCTCTTAGAGGCTTCACTCTCAAAATACGCTTTCCTTACACCACTTCCGGAGCCGGAAGTTATACTGTGAATATTTAGATAGAATTCTCTGAGTTTTTTAACCGTTATAGTCTCTATTGTTTTACGTACCTCTAAACACAACTTCAGTCTCTCCATACGCCACTGGATGCCTCTGTCGGTGAAGTATTCATCCAGAAATATTTCAAAGGCTTCTATCAATTGCTCTTGATCAAACTCATCCAGAACCTCAAGTTCATTATCTTTGATGATTTCCGTTTTAAAATAATGGCAGAATGCATCGTATACATATGTAAAGGGGAGTTCTTCGATGGTGTTATATTTTTCAAGAACCCCTTTAATCAAGTTCCATTTGTTCAGGATTTCTTTATAGCTCTTCATTTTTGCTGAGCTGATAGCTTTCTTTTTATACCTTACGGGTCTCTCAGGTGCTTTATAAATTTTTCTGTAATAGTTAACCGTTTCCTGGTTGAGCTGCCCGTCACTATCTTTAGCTATCGTTTCAAAATAGGTTTCAATATTTTTCAGTTTTTTTTTGAGAAGAATATTAAACTCGTAATTCGACTGCAACCCCCTACCTGTGAAATTGGAAGAGCCTACAATAGCCGAAAAGCTTTGACCGTTTTTTCTAAAAAGATATACTTTCGGATGGAACGTAGTTCTTTCATAATATAAAATTGTGTTTTCATGGTCTGCTTTGACTTTGAGCATTTTTTCCAGCAAATTTGGTGTGGCAGGATGAGATAGCCGAAAGATTAGAGTAAACTTAATTTCGGATTTCAATAATCTAAAAATTAAATCCGTGCTTGTTATAAACGGAGAGGATATTAAAATTTCATCACACTTTTTGATTTCTTGTTTGAGTACGTCCCGTAAAACAACTGAGTTATTATCTATAAACAATTTTCCACCCCTGATCTATTGAATGATTAGCACTTTTCTTAAATCGGCATAGTCTAAAAAACCAATCATAACTAATCAGAATAGAGGAAACAAATCAACCATAAAACAGCAGCAATTCTCGATATAGGAACATGAGGGGGTTCAGGTATTCAATTTTCTCAATCCTTTTGGGATTCACCAAAGCTCATGAGTTTTTAAATCCGGCAAGAAGGCTTCAAAAATGTATGATGGAGTTTTCGTGAATTCTCATTTTTTTTATTTGGGCAGGGGGGCTATCGGATTAAAACCTTGAGAAGATTTTAACCTGTTCATTGATGCATTCTTCAAAAATTCAAATGCTATGAACAATAAGCATTTTCTATTTTGAGATGGATTCTTGAACTCAAGATTAATTATCCAAAGGTGGATTATTCCGTGCCTGGAATAGTTTAGGATACCAGGACAATATATTATCAAAATTTTAATCTTGAAGATTTTTAATTTATTTGCAATTCCATATAAACATCAGCTGTTTTGTATATTGTATCTTTAGGGATTGGCATATGCTTGAACCCAAAGGACTCATACAACTGGATAGCCCTGTTCAGTTTTTTGTTTGAAACAAGGAATAACTTTTTTAACCCCATTTTACGTGCCTCTTTTATAGATTCCTTGGCCAGCATACGGCCAACTCCTTTTCCCTGGACATCGGGAGAAACAGCCAGTTTTGCAAGTTCAGCAGTATTACTTTTTTCTATTATAATTGCACAAGTGCCGATAACAGCATTATCGGTTATAGCCATTAAAATTTTGCCACCTTGTTCAAGGATATTCGATAGGGGGTTGTCAAGGTATTTTAAATCAGCAGGTTCAAAGAGTTCGTAAGCCTCAAGCCATTCCAGATTCAATTGTTTGAATGCTGCGGCATGTATGTTTTCAAAAGGCACTATCTTTATCAATGAAGTAATGCCTCTATATTTTTCTGATGATAGAAGATGGTAACTTCCTTCCGCTGTTGTGCAGACAGCACCTTCAATATTGAAAAGCTTTGCATACATTTTTATCTTCGGACCTTCTTTTGAAGTCACCTGGCATGTAATTCTTATTTTTTCTCTATTAATATATGTCGGCTTCAAAAATTTGACATTAATATCAGATGTAACGGCCATTTTTTCAGTAAATGCATAGCTGGTCCATCCCATGATTTCATCAAGAAGACCCATTTGAATTGCTCCATGAAGTATATTCCCCTGGCCAGTAAAATGCTTGGCAGGCAGATACTCAGTAGAGGCTTCTTTTTTTTCTTCATCCCAATAAAATTTAAGTTTCAAACCAAATTTATTATTGATTCCACAAAAGAAACAATTACCATCGGGAAAAGGGTTTTTTATCTCTTTTTTCATTTTTTTAATAGCATCCATTTCTTTTTTTTATTCTATTATAAAAAATTATTGATCAAATATCTATAGTATCACTAAAATTAGAATCGAGGATAATTATCCCTGTTCAAAGTCTCCATCCGTATCAATTCTTACAGATACAGAAAATATCCATAACAGAAATTCCAACGGGAAGCAGGCCAGGTGTAAGTAGTTGTGATTTTTGTATAAATCTAAGGATGACTACTAAGAAAACACAAAGTCGCCAATTCATTGAGTAAAAATTCAATTCTCATTTATTTTTGAAAAAAGATGATAGCATTACCCAGGAGATGGGAAAACTTGGATAAGTTCCTTTCACGGCTTGACATCCTTTTAAATAAAAATGATTATAGCGACAGTTTCGTTTAGAAAATGGTACTCAAACTTCCAACCGACTCCATCAATTCTATAAGGAGAATATCACTTGCGGATCTCAAAGTTAATTATAAAAAATTTTCGGGGTGTTAAATATGCAGAGCTTTTTTTGCCTGAGCATGCTGTATTGATAGGAGATAACAACACAGGGAAAACTACCGTTTTAGAAGCGATTGACTTGGCTCTTGGTCCAGATCGTTTATTTCGAACCCCGCCTGTTAACGAGCATGACTTTTTCGAAGGTCAATACTTAGTTGAAAAATCAGATGAAAAACAAATCCCTGATGGTGATGATGAAGAGGGACCTGAAGGGGTTGATGAGAAGAACTCGCTGGAAGTTATTCAAATAGCAATTGAAGTAACCGTTATTGACCTCAATCTTGAACAAAAGGCCAGATTTGGTAACTACATTGAGTTCTGGGACGAATCATCTAACGAATTTTATGACGAAGCAGAACCAAGTGGGGTTGATGCTGAAAATATTTATGCAGCCCTTAGAGTAAGCTTTATTGGTGGATACAGTATAGAAGAAGATGACTTCGAAGGAAAAACTTACTTCACCAGAAGCTTGACTGAAGAGGATAAACCCCAATATTTTACAAAAAAAGATAAACAATTTTGCGGGTTTTTGTATTTAAGATCTATTCGTACAGGATCACGTGCTCTTACTTTAGAAAGAGGGAGCCTATTAGATATTATCTTTCGCGTCAAAGAGATCCGTCCACAAATGTGGGAATCTATTTTACAGAACCTTTCTTCTTTCGCTATCGGTGATGATCCTAACCTTGGAATAATTGGTGTATTGGAAAGTATAAATGCAGCATTGAAAAAATACGTTCCAAAAGAATGGGGCGGGGAACCTCACCTAAGAATTTCAAACATGACACGTGAACACCTTCGAAAAGTTATTACTGCGTTTATCGGAACAGGAGAAGGAAATCATTCTGCACCCTTTTATAGACAAGGGACGGGTACAATTAATATGCTTGTCCTCGCAATGTTGTCTATAATTGCAGAAGATAAGCAAAATGTGATTTTTGCAATGGAAGAACCTGAAACAGCAATTCCTCCATATGCTCAAAAAAGGATTGTTGATGAAATCAGGCACCTTTCCTCACAAAACCTTTTTACTTCCCATTCACCATATGTGCTTGAAGAATTTTCCCTCAGTGAAACAATTGTGTTAACACGAGATAAGAATGGTATTTTGCAGCAATCAAAAATAAACTTGCCTCAGAGTATTAAACTCAAGCGTTATAGGCAAGAATTTCGTACCAGGTTCTGTGAGGGGCTATTGGCTAGACGTATTTTAATTGCAGAGGGCGCCACTGAAACAGCAGTCTTACCTGCAGCATGCAGGAAACTTTCAGAATTAAATCCTGAGGAATACACCAGTTTGGAAGCACTGGGTATTTGCACAATTGATGCTGGTGGGGATACAAACATACCTGATCTCGCTAAGCTATATAAAAGTCTAAATAAAGAGATTTACGCTTTATGTGACATGCAAACTGAAAATAATTTAAAAAAAATTGAAGCACACGTAGACACAATTTTCATACACAACGAAAAAGGATTTGAGGATCTTGTTCTTGATAATACTTCGACCGAAGCCTTGGAACGTTTTGCCAGTTTTTTAGAATGGCCAAAATATATTTTGGCAAAATACCCGAACCCAGTAAGTGAGAGCAAAGCTGCACTTAGAGAGTACTTTAAAAACAAAAAAGCAGAATGGGCGATTGTCGATTTCATAGCACAGTGTGTTGAAACGGAAATACCAGAATTTATAAAAAAGACATGCATAGACTTAAAGGCGCTTTGTAAAGCCCCAGATTCGGATAAACAGAATAATATTCAGAACTAATAATGGAATTAACAAACAAACAAAAGCAGGTGATGGCTGCAAAGCACAATCTGTTAGTTTGCGGTGGGCCAGGATCGGGCAAAACAACTATCTCAATTTTCAAGGCTGCGCAGATAACTGAGCATTCTCTAAAACCTGAACAAAGGGTCCTATTTTTAAGTTTTGCCAGAGCAACTGTATCCAGAGTAGTTGAAGCCATTGAATTTGAAAATAAAATTCCTACTGAGCAGAAACGAAGGATTGAAGTTGAAACTTATCATTCCTTCTTCTGGCAAATCCTAAAAACATACGGATATTTAATTGGACTACCACGTAAGTTATCTATTTTAACACCCCCTAATGAAGCCATAGCTCTTTCGGGAATCAGAAGCGAATATCCAGCCCAATCTAAACTCTCAGAAGAACTAAAAAAAGAGAAGAAGGATAGAGAATATTTTGAATTAACAAGACTTGCGTATGAAGAAGGGCAAATCTGTTTTGACTTTTTCGCTCAATACGTTCATCAAATTGTGAGTCGTAGTTCGAGAATCCAAGAATTGATTTCTATAAAATATCCTACCATTATATTTGATGAATTTCAGGATACAAACAATGACCAGTGGCTCGTCGTTAAAGCAATGGGGGAAAGATGTCGGCTAATAGTGTTGGCAGACCCAGAGCAACGTATCTATGATTGGATCGGTGCTGACCCTGAAAGAATAAACCATTTTCGGAAAGCCTTTTCACATGAAGAGGTAGACCTGGGCTTTGACAATCACCGAAGCAAAAATACTGAGATATTAGATTTTGGAAATGACCTACTGAAGGGGCATTTTCAAAAAGAAAACTACAAAGGGGTATCATTTGAGATCTATCAGTCTGTAGATAATATCGCTTGGACAAAACTATTAACGACAACATACAAGGCCAGAAAACGTCTGGTTGATGCAAAAAAGCCCAATTGGGCTATTGCTATTCTCGTGCCAACTAAAAAGATGACACGTCTCGCCTCCGATATTTTTAGAAATCCTCCTGCTGGTTTGACAAAGATTATACATTCAGCAGTTGTCGAAATTGAGGCAGCAATACTTGCTGCAGAAATAATCTCGTATCTTATGCAGCCAGGCGGGGACTCTGGTCATTATAAAGGCCTCATTGATTTATTATGCAATTTTTATCATGGGAAAGGTGGCGATCAGCCCACAAAAACCGATTTAAGTGAAGCCCAAAGGATACAAAAAGCCTATGCAGATAGTATTAAAAAAGAGGCTTCCGGAAAAAAAGCCAATAAGAAGAGTATCATCATTTCTCTAAAAAAAGTTTATAAAAGAACTCTAAAAATTCAATTTACTGGAAATCCTGATAGAGATTGGGTTGCTATTCGGAAGGTATTAAATGATGGAGAATGCAAGCGTTTAAACCTTGTTGCGAAAGAAGTTAGAAATATCAGAATTTTGGAGAGGGGGGATGTTTTACGTCAAAAACTTGCCCAAAACTGGCGTGACACCGGGGAATACACAGACGCTTTAGAGATAACCAAGCAAGCCTTTGTGCAACAGCACTTTTCAACCAATCATAAATCAGAACAAGGAGTGGTGATTATGAATATGCACAAAGCTAAAGGTAAACAGTTCGATGAAGTCATTATTTTTGAAGGCTGGCCCCGAAGAGTCAGAGGTAAAATAGTCGCCAATCCAGACAGAATTGTCAGAGGAAATATGAAAGAAAATGATAGCGATCAGGCCCGACAAAACTTACGGGTCAGCATCACCAGAGGTAAAAGTCACACAACTATTATAACCCCTAAAGAGGATCCCTGCATTCTTCTTCTGACATAGAACTGTCATTTGATTTTATTCTACCCCGAAAACTGGAGGCTAAGGAATAATATTCAGAGTTTTCAAGTTAAGGATAATTATCCAAAGGTGGAATATTCAAAAGGCTGAATAGTAAATGATACCAGGACAATACATCACTAAAATTCTGATGAAAAATTCTTAAGTTCAGTTGCAAGGATGGTTGAGTTTCCGGCTTGCAACATAACTTCAAAACTCAGCTTCATTCATTGATCATTTTTCAAGGAGCGATATTTTTATGGAAAATATCATATCAAGTTTTTGAATCTCATAGAATTTTTGATTTATGATCTGCTCGTGTTTCAAATTTAACTATAATTCTGTCCAGATCTAATTTTTCTGATGGACAATTATATCTGTCACCACTCATTTATCCAACACACTAAAAATTTTGTAAAGATCCTTTGATTCTCTTTGGATCGCGTCTCAAATCCAGAACTCGCCATACAGTGATAACGGGTTTTCCTTTCAGTTTATAGTAGATGGCATAGGGGAATCTTTTTGAAAGCATCCGGTGATAACCGTAGAACATTGGATGAATACCGGCGTACAAAGTCAGAGAATCGATATCTGAAAACAGGGAATCAAAGAAGTATTCTCCAAGCCCTTTGCCTTGTTCCTCATAGAACTGTCGGCCTTCCATCAGGTCTGACATGGCTGAAGAGAGAATTTCAATTTTCATTCAAAGTGTTTCCGTAGTTCTTTTTTGGCAGAATTCCAATCAAGAATTCTCTCTTTACCTTCTGCAAGCCGCTGCTCTGTTTCTTGAAGGGCCTTTTTATGCCAGGCCGGAGAGTCGAGGAGTTCCTCTTCCGATAATAAATCCGCCCACAAGGCATCCACCATCCTGAGTTTTTCTTCTCTGGTAAGGTGCTTGATTTCTATTGCATTTTGCATGATTCAATCCTTTTGTGTTTACAGAAAAATTAACACTTATACTTTTTTTTGTCAATTTCATTGAATGATTTCACCCAACTGCACAAAATATTTTACGGCTGATGGCAGTACATCTTCTATTTATTATTTTTGTTGTGTTTGGCAGTCTGTTTGTATTTTACAAAAAATGGTTCTCATGGTTCCACATACCAGCAGTTATCTGGGGAATATTGATTGAATTCTCAGGATGGATCTGCCCACTGACTCCCTTAGAGAACCATTTCAGGATAATAGCAGGACAAAGAGGTTATACACATAGCTTTGTGCAACAGTATCTGTTAAAAATGATTTATCCGGATAATTTGACCCGGCAAGATCAGATAATGATTGGATGTGTCATATTGATTTTAAATCTGTTTGTCTACCTGCTAATATTTAAACGGCTTAGAAA
>Ga0180009_10004023_pt1 | contig 16391 bp, 12 predicted proteins | sample OS_PC_MetaG_FD_123537 | JGI IMG/M metagenome (GOLD analysis project Ga0180009, IMG submission 123537) | Groundwater microbial communities from the Aspo Hard Rock Laboratory (HRL) deep subsurface site, Sweden - OS_PC_MetaG | ecosystem: Environmental > Aquatic > Deep subsurface > Groundwater...
ACCTGAACAATGGTAGCATCGATTATAGCGCCCTGGTTTGCGATATAACCCTGTTCATTGAGAAACTGATCAAACCGCTCAAACATCTCCTTGATGTATCCCTGCTGGGATAATGTGTTCTCGTACCCCCAGATAGTGATGAAATCAGGAGCTTTCTTGTTGGCATCGATACCGACGAACCTCTGGAAACTGTGACGATCGGTAATCTGATATTCAGCCTGTTCATTCGAGAGACTGAACAAACGCTTCAGAAAGATTGTCTTGATAATAATGGAAGGGGCGATTGGCTTTCTCCCGGCATTTTGGGATTACTTTTTGAAGGTTTGTCCTTCTTTGGAAACGCTTTGAAGAAGATCTCTTCAAACGGTAAAATCGATGAGTTTATCAATCTGGACCAAAGGATCGCCTAATTCTGTCAGTCTTTTGTATTTGTCATCGATATCAAAAAAGCCGAATTGCATATCATTCCCATTCAATTGTTATTATTAATGTATCAAAGCCAAATTGTAAAACAATTGAAGTTACAACACAAGCGTAAAGTTTAATATATTCAGTATATTAAATTAATCAAAGTGCCCTTAAGCAGATTCAATAGATCTTATTCCGATTTATTTTAAGTGTACTATCTGTAGATTGCGACTAGATACTCTTCGATATACTGCTCAAAAGGCAACTGTATATTCTGTTTTCCCGATTTTTCATAATAATCCCGGACCGCCTTATCTTTCAGCAGGATTTTCCTGAATGCTTTCAAGTAATATTCAGGACTTTTTTCTGGATAGTAGTTCTTTTTGATTGTCATATCAGACACTTGGCAACGTTTTAAAAAACAGGTTTCTGAATCTTTCCTGTATTATTGATGGGGTTTTACAAGCAAAGCCATTTTTTAAAAGGAATGCAAAAAACGGATAGGTAACCAAGACCAGCGGTTGAAGAAGCTGAAACCGCAACAGTAGTTGTCAGTACAATCTAATATTATGGTTTGAGTTAAGGCAGCAACGAGTATGCTGATGCTTCTGTCTTTTGGAGATTTCTTTAGCCTACTGTAAATATTGGGATATATTTAATGGATGAGAGCCTATGAGTACTGCCGCTTTATCATTCAGTGTCAATCCATTTTCCAGCCTGTAAAACGAAGCTTTTGCTTTTATATTTCAAAACTCGCTGTCCGTTATCTGTTAATAATTTCTGATCTGTTTTGGTTCAACGGACCATTATTTGAAAATACCGGTATTCAGCTTTTGACACAAAGCAGACCTATTCTTTAATGGCTTATCATCCAGGTAACCAACAGGAACCCCCCCTATGAGCGAGTTGGTAATCAAAACCTGTTCTGCTGCAAACATGTCGTCTAAGGTCAGTTTGGCAGAGGTTATTTGATAGCCCCATCCTCTCAGTATCTCGCAGATGATGTTTGCCGTAATCCCGGGAAGAACGTGATCCGAGACGGGTTTTATAACCTGATGGTCCTTGATCAGCAGAATATTGGCAGTATTGGTTTCAGAAACGGTCTTGTCAGGGTTTAAAATGAGTGCTTCGTCAGCCCCATTCGATTTTGCCCAGACACCAGCGAGGTAGTAAAAAAGGTAATTCAATGTTTTGTAACTTGCCAGCGGTGTCCGACGTGTCTCGCGATAGGTTTTCAGTTTAATCCCACCGGTATCAAGTGAATCGAAGCGATTTTGATAGGGTTTGGCCGTTATAATCAGATTGAAATCCGCAAAGGTGTTTGAAACACCCCCTTCTGTACTGATTAACTTCACCACCGCGGTCCGGTCAAGGAGCCCGTTTTCTTTCAGTAACAATCGTATCACTGTTGACCAGGATATATCGGCAGGCTCATTTTGGTAAAGATCTATCCAGGTCTGATTGAATCGCTCAATATGCTTGTCCAAGAAATGCGGGATTCCTTTATCTGCACGCATTGTTTCAAAAAAACCATAACCGTATTGCAAACCTGGATCGTCAACAGATATATGGGAATCTGCCAGTGGTTTAATCTGGCCGTTTATCCAGACTTTTTCAACTGGTGCAACACGCTTTGATCTTTCTTTCAGAATCCCGAGCAAGGTCTCCCCTTTTTTTAAGGTCTCTTCATACTCTTCTTCTGGATTTGAGTCATGAACAATGCCGCCGCCCACAGAAAAGAGTAGTCGCTGGTTTACCAGTGTGGCTGTGCGGATGGCAATCGAAAGATCCATGGTATCATGAAATCCAATGTACCCGATTGCTCCGGTGTAAATATGCCGACGGCATAATTCCAGCTCATCAATGATCTCCATTGCCCGTATCTTGGGACAGCCTGTTATTGACCCTCCCGGAAATACTGCCTTGATCAGCTCTGTGGGGGAGACCCCTGCTGAAAGCTTTCCTGCTACCTTCGAAACCAGGTGATAGACATTTTGGTACGCTTCGATTTTCTTGTGTTCTTTTACCTCAATAGTCCCCGCATCACACACTTTCCCCAGATCATTTCGCATCAGGTCCACAATCATGGACAGTTCCGCATCATTCTTTGCACTTTGAAGTAGTTCTGATTTCAGCCTTTGATCTTCAATTGGGTCCTTACTCCGAGGACTTGTGCCCTTGATAGGATGGGTTTCAATTATTTTGCTGGTTCTTTGCAGAAATCTTTCCGGAGATGTTGAGATAACCTGGTGACTGCCGGCATTGATGAATGAAAAAAAGGGAGCCGGGTTCTTTTCATACAACTCACAAAACAGCTCGAAACCACTTCCTTCAAACCGAGCTTCAAAACGCTGGGATAGGTTTGCCTGATATATTTCTCCGGCCCGGATATATTCTTTGATCTTTTCAACCGCAGCTATGTATTCGTTTTTAGAAACGATTGATTTCAAGCCACTGGCCTTGCCTGGATTCCCAGATGAGACCGCTTGATTGCCTTGCATGATCTCAAGGAATTTGTGTCGGACCAATTCAATTGAGTCTGCGATCCCACCCTCTCTTATTGGTATAGTCAGCTTTGTAAGTCCAAGTAGTCTGTCGTGGACAAGGATCACTGAAGGAGCAAATAGCACCATGTGTGGCAGTTTGAGGTCATCAATGGAGGTGTGTGGGATCGTTTCGATGAAATTCTTCAGATCGTAGGAAAGATAGCCAAACAGTCCCGCCTTCACCGGACCGAATGCGTCCTTGTCTTCTTCAAGACGATAGGTGTCCAGCAGATGCTGCAGGGTGTCGAAAGGATCCGCATGAAAGGTCACATCATCTCCTGTGGTAACGGCTATCTGGGTACCCTGAGCCGTCACTGTCAGCCAGGGATCCGTAGCCAGAATATGATACCTGGCCGAATCAGCATCACCCCCGCTTAAGAGTGCAACGGTTCCTGTGCAGTCAGAAAAACGACGGACCGTCTCAATAAACGGTTCCCCTAGAGCATATACTTCGTTATGAATCCCTTTGATCAACCCAGACTGCTTGACGATCTTCTCCAGCCACATCTCTTTCTCCGCTCAAATGATATGACAAGATTAAAAACGGCTAGGCCCCAGCTTTAGAAAACTGAGGGCCATGATCATGCCAAATTCTGTCAAGAAACTTTCCGGATGAAACTGAACCCCATGAAGTGGATATTTTTCATGGGATAGACCCATGACAACCTTGTCAGGCCCATAGGCTGTGACTGCCAATTCAGGTGATATTTGATTTGACATTAAGGAGTGATACCGGGCAACTCTTAGTGGCGAGGGAAGTGAATCAAACAGGAATCGATTTGTGTGACGGATCAAGCTGGTTTTGCCATGCACCGGTTCCGGAGCGGGTACGGTAATTCCGCCAAACACCTCGTTGATGCACTGCATCCCCAGGCAGATCCCTAAGACGGGGATAAAACAATAAAAAGCCCTGATCAGTGCAATGGAATTCCCGGCATGTGACGGTCTGCCAGGCCCCGGACTGATCACCAAATACTGCGGGTCGATGGCCTTGGCCTCCTCGACGGATAACAGGTCACTCCGCCTGACGATCACCGATAGTTGAAATACTCCGAACAGCTGGACAAGGTTATAGGTAAAAGAGTCATAGTTATCGATGATCAACATTTTTGGAAGGGTTTCTCTTGCCAAGGCGATGGAATATGAGATTTGTTGAGAAAGAAGAATCGGTACCGTTAGGCCGAGTATAATACCGACTATTAGAAATAACAATCGCAGCCATGCCAAAGCACGTGCTATCACAGGTTTGGGAAAATGATGGTCCTGGTCCAAAGAAACCTGAAGTTGCCCAATATCAGTAGACAAAAATATCTGCTCTATATTACCGATACCAAATCACTTTCCCATGCTTGAAACACTTCATCATCGGGTTTATTGTTGCAGCTATAACACATGGGAAGAATGTATTCCTTACTGCCTTCTCCCGATTTAATCATATGTCCGCCAACATCTGGATTTCCAATACAACCCTTTGCTTCACAAATACTTGCTTTCTTTCCTTTGGCCTTTTCCCAAAAATTCAACCAACTTAAATAGCCCGAAGGTGGATTTTTATCTGCTGTTCCTTTTTTATTTTTAACGTCTATTTAGCTCATTCTTATTCTCCATTAAAATAGTGCAAAAAAATGAAAGTCAAGGGATGACTTTCGGGGTTAGAACACCAAATTATTAATTTATAGGCTTTAGTCTTCTTTATCGCAAATTTTCCATAGGGCCAGCGCAATTCCAGTTTTAGCAGGCTGGCTTCATGTCCGGATACGGTGTAGGCAGATCAAGGTTGATGTTTTTTTTACACCCCGGGATTTTAATAACCTGATTTGTCAGGTTCAGGTCTTTTTCTTCAAGCACGTTTTCTCCAAATGTATAAATCGCCTTTGTATTGCCTTTGATTGCTTCCTGGTCATATTCACTCGCCCTACTGGTTACCGCACTGTTTCGTTTATCGTAGTCTAACATTTTTTCCCGCCCGTGTTTTACTTCCAACATTTTGCGGGTTGTCAAAGGCGAAAGAATCACCCCCGTCCCATTATTTCCGCCAAATCCTTTTGAATTAATCAAAGCCGCCCTGTGGTGCCTGATGTCGACTTCGATGTGCTCCTGGCTAAATAGCAGATTGCTCTGATGAACATCTTCAGCCACCTCATCAAGAGTTGAAATTCCCGGAATCAGCCCATATTTCCAAGTCCCCAAAACAGACGCCAACTGGTCTCCGGAAGCCGGACCCAAAGTATGACCGACATAACATTTTATAGCCGAGACCGGCCATTTTTCGATGCCAAATGCTTTGGCAATTTCATTCATGCTGAACGATTCAGTCGTCCTGTTCTGGGGCGTTCCTGTGCCATGAGCTGAAATAAATGTCTGTTGTTGCAGCTCTTGTTCACCAATAACTGAGCGGGTAAATCCAGCCGCCTTTGCCAGAGATATATTATTTCCGAATCCGGGCGATGAAATCGATCTCTTAAACCCGTCTGCATGGATAAATACATCTCCGACAGCACCAAATATCTGCGCTCCCAGTTCAACCGCCAGATCATCGGCAAAAAGAATAAAATACTGAGCCGATTCCCCGAGTGCAAATCCGCAGTTGTTGCTGAACGGCCGGCAGGCTCTGTGGTAATCCGGGGTTGCGGTTTCATCCATCTGATCGAGTTTAAGAATCTGAAAGTCATCTCCTAAGGCACTCATGGCCCTGTAGCCTTCAATAATTTCTGGGATTAAGGGGGCTTCACTACTGCCGACGATGGCCACTTTTCTTCTGCCAAGTTGAATATCCCTGACGGCCGAGTAAAAATTGTACAACAAGGTGGCACACCCTCCGATCTGGGCACTGGTATGACCCAAATTTCCAAGCACATAAGCATTGATAAAATCCGCAGGCATCTGCACCAGGCCCATGGCAAGCTGTTTGGAAGTGGTTCTTTGACCCAGCAATCCAGCTTTCATCATGCCGCCTGTTCCAGTCATATCCAGCTGTCCCATGGCACTGGAAGCATACACGCCAATCTGGTCTGGTTCCACCCATTCCAAAAGCGACTGCCACTCAATGCCCATGGACCGAACAGCATCGGTTGCAGCATAAACAGCCATTTGTATGCCCCGTGGGTGATGTTTTGAAGTGTACTGGCTTGCTGGGTCGAAACCGGTGGGGAGCTGTCCGACGGCCTGGGCCTTTATTTTTCGATAATCGGGTAGATAGATATCTAAAGGTTCTTTAAATGTGATTTTGATTCCTTCCGAGTCCCCGCTGATTTCTTCTAACTTCCAACTTTGAAGAATTTGTTCCGGCAGCTCCTTTTTTGCCATTCTAAATGAAACAGAATCGAACTTGTAGGGTTCCAGCCGGACTCTTTTATTGTATGGGACACGATCAGCCTCGAACAGATCACTGCCGACCCGTCTCAGCAGAGTGTTTTCACGAATAGCTGAACCGAAATAGTCTGGAATCAGTTCAGTCCTAACCGCTGTGTCGGTCTTGTCCCAAAATGTGTGATTATGATACCTTAATATCCCCATCAAGGTTCCCAGACTAGCATAGGTTTCTGTTTGAATGGGTCCTGCAAGTTTTTCAATGACCAGCCTTTTGTATCCATGGTGAAAAGAGGTCCTGCCGGCACTGTTGATACCCCCAAAACCGACAATTACAGGTAAATGTGACAAGGCAACTCCTACATATTTTTATCCGGCGATTTTTTCAGCAATTGTGTAAAACCAATCAAATAATTTTGAGATCTTTTTACACGAAAGGCATGTATTGGCCAGGACGAATTGAATTTCAAGATTTTGTAATTTTGATTGAAGACCCCATAATATTACAAAAGACATGCCACATTGCTGACAGGGAAAAGGCGGGTGTAATCTGTATGATATTAGATGGTTGAAAATCAGAGGCTGCAGGATGGGGAAGAAACAACTGTGACATGTCATACTTTTGTGGCGTCACTATACTGTGACATATCACATCTTTTCATCTGGCGGAAAAAGATGGTATTTGGAGATTCGCCGGTAGATGGTTCTGCGGTTCACGCCAAGCATGCGAGCTGCTTTGGTTTTGTTCCAGCCCGATTTCTGCAGTGCGGCTGACAAGTCCTCAAGTGAATCCTTGTTTTCAGTCCTTGGAGAATTGTAGCGATTGCTTTTGTGTGTCAGGATTTCCGGCGGGATATGCTCGGGTTCGATCATTTCCCCTCTGCAGAGAACAAAGGCCCTTTCAAGAGCATGTTCCATTTCACGGATATTTCCCGGCCAGGAATAATTCAAAAAACAACGTAGGACTTCGCCTGATACGCGGAGGATATCTTTGGAGAATTTCTGGTTAAACATTTTTAAAAAATGGTCAACCAGGAGTTGAATATCTTCCGGACGATCTCTCAAAGGGGGTAGTTCAAGCTCGATCACCTTTAAACGGTAGTAGAGATCTTCTCGGAATTTTCCTGTTGCAACCAACGTCTTTAAATCCTTATTCGTACTGGTGATAACCCTGACATCCACTTTAACAGGCTCTGAATGGCCTACCTTTTCAAACTCCTTTTCCTGGAGCACCCGCAGCAGTTTGAGCTGGATTCTCGGTGAAATATCACCGATTTCATCGAGTAGGATGGTACCACCGTCGGCGGTTTGAAATCGACCAGTCGTATCTCTGATCGCACCTGTAAATGATCCTTTGACGTGGCCGAATAGTTCACTTTCTAAAAGGTTCTCAGAGAGGGCGGAGCAATTGACCGTCACAAATGGCATAAACGCCCTGGCTCCGCAGTAATGAATGGCTCGGGCCGCCAGCTCCTTTCCGGTGCCACTCTCTCCGGTGAGAAGCACTGTGGTTTCCAAGTTCGAAAGGTCCTCTAAAAGGCAGAAGATATCTTGGATTTTTTTACTTTTCCCGATGATGTTTTGAAATTGATGCCGGTTTTTCAGCTCTCTTTCCAGATCATTGAGACGAGTAATATCTTTGATTACCAGTACTGCCCCTAAAAATCTTTCTTCCCGATCAAGCAACGGCGATGTTGAAATGCTGACTTTCTGGTGTGGTTGGGCATCGCGAGAGCATTCGATCCGGTAGTCCTTGACCGCCTTTTTATCTTTCAGCGTTTTTTCCAGCACTGCGTAGCATTTTCCATCACATTTACGGTTGCCTTTTGTGAGAGTGTTTCCCAACAGGTGATCCGTTTTTATCCCACAGATCAAGTCTACCGCCGTATTGGCTTCAATCACCTTCATTTTGGTGTCCACGGTGATAATAGCATCGTTTACACTTCTGAAGATGGCCTCCAATCGACTGCGGTGAGTCTCTAATTCCTGCTCGACAAATTTGCGTTTGGTAATATCCCGCACAATACAGCGAAACCCGATAGGCATTCCCTTGACGCTTTTTTTAAGTGAAATCGATAATTCCCCGATACGTATGGCACCATCGGCCCTGATGATATGGTAGTCAAACGCTTTGTTTGATTGCCCGGTTTTATAGACGCGGTTAAAGGCTTGAAACACCCTTTGGATGTTATCTTCTTTGATATACTCTTTGTAACTCATACCTTTCAGAGCCTTTACACTATAGCCTAAAAAGCGGGAGAAAGCCGAATTGAAGAACGTCAGACGACCCACCATATCCAACTCAATATAGCCATCCTCGATCTCTTCAAGAAATGATTGATATTTCTCTTCAGCTTCTTTAAGGGCTTTTTTTAACGAGGTGATAATGGGTAATGCACTCGATGTATTCTGATCCTGTTTTATCAAGTCTGATTTGTGTTTTACTAATCTTTTTTGGGTCCCACTCATGTTAACCTAATCCACTGATTGCAGGTTGTCGTTTTCGTCCCTTTCCGCAACTGATCGGGGATGCCGGTCAATGAACGACTAGCAAGAAAAACATAGTTGGTTCAACCGGCCGTTCCCCATTTAATGTCATAGGTTTCAAAACAAGCCTCCGTCTCTAACCAAAGGACCTGCATTCATTCACTTGACAGTATTGCGGAAGCTTCTAGCAGCTTTCTTTCGATGGTAATGCTGCCAAAATAGTCCAGGTCCGCTTCTGTGACAGGAGCACGATATATCTTTCCACGAAATATTTTAAGCTGCATAGCATTACACCGCCAGCCCAATATTATCAATCAGGCGTGTTTTGCCAAACTTAACAGCCAGAGCTATTAACACATCACCCGAGATTTCCTCGACCTGCTTGAGGTTCTTGCCATTAACGACTTCAACATAGTCTATCACCGCATTTTTTGCAGAACTGATGCGATCAATCAGGAATGCTTTTATTTTTTTGGAATCAAACTTTTCCTGGTAAATCAATCTTTCTGCCTCAAAGAGCGATTGAGAAAGAATCTTGGCCTCTTTTCTTTGTTCCGGGGACAGATACGTATTTCTGGAACTTAAGGCCAAGCCATCATAGTCCCGGATAATGGGGCAAGGAACAATACCCACATCGATATTCAGGTCACGAACCATTTTATCGATGATAACGACCTGCTGAGCATCTTTTTTCCCAAAATAGGCATAATCGGGTGTGACAATATTCAGCAGTTTCGATACCACCGTCGTCACCCCTTTGAAATGACCAGGTCGCGCTTTTCCACAAAGCTGCCGGGTGATATCGCCTTCGACCTCCACATAGGTGACATAGTCTTCCGGATAGATCTCTTCGACGGACGGGGTAAAAAGATAATCCACACCGCACTCTTTTGACATCAGAGCATCTCTTTGCATATCCCTTGGGTAAGCTTCAAAATCTTCATTGGGACCAAATTGGGTTGGATTGACGAATATACTGGCTACCACAACATCGGTTTCTGCACGGGCTTTTTTCATCAATGACAGATGCCCCTCATGTAAAAATCCCATAGTAGGAACAAACCCTATCTTTTTCCCTTTTCGTTTGGCTTGCTTAATATTGGCTCTTAATTCTTTGATTGTTTCAATCGTTCTCATTTCTCCTGCTCCTACTTTTCAATGAAACGTTTTTTTCCTTCTTCCCTGTATATTTTTAATAAAGTTTTGCTAAAATCTGTTCTTCCATGATAAATCCATGCTTTTCTTCGGGAAAGCGAGATCTTTGTACATCTTCTTTATATGATCTCACGGCCTCTACAATCCCATCGCCCATTTCAGCATATTTTTTAACAAACTTCGGTGACATATTTTTATACATGCCCAGTAAGTCTTGAATCACCAGCACCTGTCCATCACAATACCTGCCTGCGCCAATCCCGATGGTTGGAATGGAGAGTTTTTCACTGATCAGTTTTGACAGTTGTTCTGGAACACATTCTAAGACCAGTGCAAAAACACCTGCGTCCTGCAGTCTGATGGCTTCTTCCAGAAGATATGCCGCCTGTTTCTGACTGCGGCCTTGAACCTTGAAGCCACCCATGACATGTACTGATTGGGGGGTCAGTCCAAGGTGACCGAGAACTGGAATCTGGGCCTTGATAATCGCTTCTATCTTATCGATAACTTCACTACCTCTTTCAAGTTTCACAGCCTGGGCGCCTGCTTCCTGAACAAACCGCCCTGCATTCTTAACGGCTTCATCGGTACTTGTGTGATAAGACAGAAAAGGCATATCTCCAATCAGAAAAGCGTTTTGAACGCCCCTTGATACCGCTTTGGTATGATGAATCATATCATCCATTGTCACCTGCAGGGTGTTCTCATAGCCCAGCATGACCATTCCTAATGAATCTCCCACAAGGATACAATCGATCCCTGCTTCATCCACCAATTTTGCCATGGTATAGTCATAGGCCGTTAACATTGATATCTTACGCCCCTCTTCTTTTGATTTTAAAAAGGAGTCAATTGTAAATTTTTTAGTCTCCATGTTTTTGATTTTATGTTAAGTTGTTGACAGTATCTGCTTCAGTTTTTCGATCTTCTGTTCATCTTTCAGTTTGTTTTTGAGAGCCAGATCCAGGGTTAATTTGTTTAAAAAGCGGTATGTGTCTGCCTGTTTGATCTCTTCTGCTCCGAATATCCCCAACTGTTTTTCAATGGTTTGTAAGTCCCCCCTGGCAATAGGCCCGGTCAAAGCTTCTTCAAGCCCCAACTGAGCAATATTTTCAACCGTTCCCTTGATCATTGGCATTAAGGCCTGAAGCCCCTTATCCGTATCAATACCCATGGAACCAAACATCTCTACCCCATAGTCGATTAAAGCGACCAAATAGTTGGAAACCACACAGGCAATAATGTGATAACGGGTTTTTTGTTCTGGTAATAACCTTAAAAATGGATTTCCTGTCTGTTTTAGGATCTCTTCTAAAATCTCCAAGCGTTCTTGCCCTTCAATTCCAAAATAGGTGTTCTTTAAGTCAGTGACGGATTTATCCACATCCGCAAAGGCCTGCAGTGGGTGCAGCGAGAATGTGACCGCTCCTTTTTTGTGAGCACTTTCCAAAACCTCCGAAGACAATGCCCCGCTCATATGTGCCACAAACATGCCCTTCAGTGTTATAACCGAATCCGCTAATTGGCGGCATGCGGTTTCAATTTGGTCATCATTCGTGGTGATAAAAATGCCTTCTGATTTCGCAACAAGGTCACTGATATTTTCAAAAAATCGGGTACCCGTTTTCATTGAGGCTGTTCGAGCAGAATGATCACTCCGGCTGAAATATCCAGTCACAGTGAAGTTGCTTTGCTGTAAATATAAACCAAAGCATAACCCCACTTTGCCAGCTCCAATGAAGCCCATTTTCATATCGCTATCTCAATTGAAGTTTCTATCCCGATGAAATTGCCTATTTGGATTCGATTCAAGCACGGTGGTATTGCCAGTGATCAAATTCCGTATAACTGAATAATCCCCGAAAACTGTTCAAAGTAGTCGATGGTAAAAAATAGGTGAGCCAACGATGATAGTCTCTTTACACAAGGAATCGTTTTGAAGTGGGGATCCGCTGCTTACTTATTATCGTGGGTTGTAGGCAATTATCATCAATTGAAGGTTGACATGTCAAGGCGGGTAAGATGGATTAGCCCTGTGAGGCCAGGCTTTTAGGTGTTTCTACAAGAAAGAACAAATATTTTTAATTTCCTTTTTCCGATTCAAAAAGGAATCATTTTAAGCGTCCTCAAAACCTCATTGAAATTAAAAAAAGCTATTTTCACTTGATTCAGTTTCAGTATAAACAATGAATTTACTGATCTTCTCAAATGAACAAAAGAATGATCAAGGGGAGATCTGTGGCTTTATTGTCCAAGGTTTAAAATATCAGAACCGAAAATTGCCAAAATTCTCAAGATCAACAATTCCACCCTCAAAATTTTTTTCTGGATACTTCTTGCTTTTGAAAAAAATAAATGAGACAATAAGGGTGTAAATACAGTAATTTAATTAATAACACTCTAAAATACACTTTTTCACTTTAAAAACGCGTTTATCAGTTATCGAAACATATAAATAATTGATAATTATAACCTATTAGTCCTTATGGTATCGACTCCCATAGCCTCTACCACAATCTCACCTAACTGACTGATATCTAATCTTCTACTGAAATACTCCAGAAGTGTAAATTAGTCAGAGAAATTTTGGTCCAAACTGTATTATAAAAGGAACGTTACGCCTTTCTATTATTGCTGTATAAGGTGCCTGATTAAAATTTGTAATGTTTGTGTTTGATTTATTCACATTTTTTGGTTTTGAACAACAATACAAAGGAAATGCGCCATGACTACCATTGGACATATTTGAGTTTCTGCAGATAAACAGGATTTGAAAAGTCAGAGATTCTCAAGTCTAGACTTCTTTAATAAGGAAAAATTGAGTATTGATGAGTGGTGGGAAATCACCATCAGCTCCAGTTCGATTAGAAAGCATATGCTCTGTGATTTCACGTTTGAACACACATGACAATCGATAAGTCCGAATTGATATCGTGGATTCTCAATGGCAATGGCAATATCTCCTGCAAGAATACTCTAAGTTATGAAGCAGTAACGCTTATGCCTTTTTTACCAACTTTATCTTCAGGTGCTAGGGGAAAATACATTTTATAATCGACCAGACTTCCCAGGTAGGAAGTCTATTTTTTGAAATAGTAACCTACTGTTTTGGAATCTAATATTCAATTTGTCCCTTAGTTACTTCAAACACTTTGCAAGATACCAGAAAAAATCATTGCTGCTTCGGTCTAGTTCTGAAAATGAAGTCGGTCCAGTCTTCCCGGGTTTCAAATCTGATTTTTTTTCTTGTTTCGATGCTGGTATTCCTTTTCTAGGGTGGACGGTCGTCGCAACCAACATTGCGTCCTACTGGAAACTCCGCCAAAGTAAGCTTTGGCTTGCTGTGCCTGGGCTTCTTCGATAAAATCAGGACTATTACCATAGATGCTGTCTGCAACAATGTACTTTATGGTAAAAACATCTTGATCAATGATCTCCTTCACCATGTCGACTGTTAATTGTGGGTTGCTCATGAACTGTCTTGACAGTCTTTGAAAACTGTATTTTCCTGTTTGCACCGGTTTTTCTTTATTGTTCCTTCTATTGTTCTGTTTATTATATTCTCTATTTTTTGATTCCTCACAGGCCCTCTTCTTCCTTTTCATCCCTTCTGACATTCTGCTTTCTGCCCTTTTCATCACTTTGCTTAATTATGCTCTTAATTTTGCTTATTGCATAGAAACAGTAATTTGCATGCTTTCTGTTGTTTCATATGTCCCTCCTGCTTTTTCCCTTTTATCACATTTGTCTTGTTTGCCTTCTTTTTTCTTCCATAATTGACATAGAAATTTTCAATCCTTTTCTGATTACCAATTTTGTTTCTTAACCATTTACTTTCTTTAAATTATGAATGAAACAATAAGTTGGGTTCGTTCTGCTGAATTAAACGATAACCGAACAATTGAGCTTTTGCGTAGAGAATTGTCTGACCTTATGCACAGCAGGGGCTGGGATATTAAATCCATTTGCGAGGCTTTTAACGCAAGACGAGAAGCTTTGAATAGCAACGCTGTTCATTATAACAACATCAAGTCAGCCCTGTATGGAAAGAAAAGTCAGCGTTCACTGGCTTTCGAAATTGAACAATTTATGATCACAAATTCAGGGCCTTTGAAAAATGAAATGGAGGTATTAAAGGCAATCAAATCCCTTTCTTCCTCAAATATTCCATCATCATCCATAGCAATGTAAATATATGAAACTTATCCTGACAGAAAAAAAAGACGCCGCCAAAATGATTGCAGCTGCCCTTGGGGTTAACAACAGCGATAAAGGCGGTTTTTTTGAATCGAATGATATCTGCATTACATGGGCGCAGGGACATCTGATAGAAACCTGTCCACCTGAATATTATGATGATTCCTACAAAAAATGGTCCCTGGATCATTTGCCTATCATTCCTGACCTGCTTGCTACAAGGCCGATGAAAACCCATTCTGCAAAAGTCGGCAGAATAAAAAGCCTGATCAAACGAGCTTCAGTAGTCATTAATGCATGCGATTGCGGTCAGGAAGGAGAATTAATAGCGCGGCTGATTTTTAAACATGCAGGGTATAATAAGCCGCACAAAAGGCTCTGGTTCACTTCTTTACTGAAAGACGAAATACAACTGGCTTATGCTGATCTTAAAAATTCGTCCGACTATGACTATCTGTTTGATTGTGCCTCACTCAGATCTTTTGTCGATTGGACATTCGGTTACAATTTGACCCGTGCATTTACACTTAAATTTTCCACGGCTGCAGACAACGTTATTAATACCGGCCGGGTAACGACCCCAACAATGTCTGAGATCGTTAGCCGACAGCTCTTAATAAATGCTTTCAAGCCCGAACCCTTCAGAGTTCTCTCATTCACTCACCAGGGCTTTAAGTACACTTCTGAAAGGTTGGCCGGTACAATAAAGTCAATATCCGACTTTAAAACCTTTACGGTTACCAAATCTTTAAAAAAGGATGTTTCCACTGAGCCCCCCAGACTCTTTTCCCTGAACACCTTACAAAAAGAAGCCAACCGGATTTTCAGTTTCAAAGCTCAAAAGACTTTAAGCCTCGCTGAAAAGCTTTACCTTGCAGGTCTTGTCACCTATCCACGAACAGAAAGTCAATGTCTCCCTGATAACTTCGATGTTGTGGAGATCTCAGCAATTATCAGGCAACATGGGGAAAACCTTGTTGTCGACAATAAGGTTAAAAGAATATTCAATACCAAAAACGTATCCGATCATCATGCACTGATCCCCACCAGAACCAACAATCAAATTGAAGGCGCAGATGAACAATTGCTTTATAATCTGATCGTCAAACGGTTCCTTGCTGCCTTTTCGACCCCCGCTTTATCTGTCTCAATAAAAATAGAAGGACTCTCAAACAACGTCAGTTTTTCAGCTTCAAAATCGATCACCACAGAGCCCGGTTTCAAATCGATTTATGCTTTTAAATCTTCTGATGATAAAGATTTTGAGGACGACGTTTTAAATAAGATTTCCAGCCTTTCTATCCCAAAACAGGATGACAGCTTTTCGATCACTCCTGAGATCGAAAAACGGACCACAAAGCCCCTGGCATATTATACCGATTCAACCCTCATCACTTTCATGGAAAACGCAGGACGGGTGATTGACGAAAAGTTAAACGGAGGAATCGGGACCGTGGCAACCAGGGCTCAAATCATCAAAAAACTGGAAACTACAAAATTCATTGACTACAAAGGCAAACATATCATTGCCACAGAAAAAGCAATCCGGGTCATTCGGTCGATCCCGTTTGACGAAGTAAAAAAACCCTTTTTGACACTTGAGCTTGAAAACCTTTTCGAAAAAATCAAACGCGGTCAGATATCGGTGTCTGAATCCAGACAGATATCCAATACGAAATTGCGCTCCTTGTTTACCAAGATCGCAGATATCAAAGCAGTTGAAAACAGGTCTACAAAAATAAGGACCACAACCAATTTTAAATGTCCGAGCTGTAACAAACCTCTGACCGCTTCTAAATTCTCGTTTCTTTGTTCCGGTGCTGATTGCAGGTTTTCACTTCCTTACGTGATCTGCAAAGCAAAACTCTCTGACAAGGACCACAAGGATCTTTTGTCAGGTCAAAATACCAGGGTTATTAAAAAGCTGATCAGCAAAGCCAACAAAACCTTTTCAGCTTCTTTGTTCCTCGATCCTGAACTTTTTAAGATTAAATTTAATTTTCCAGCGAAGTAGTCAAATTCTTACTTTTAAATTGAGCTATGAGCAAAAAGACAAGAACACTATTCGTTCGATTGAGCCTGAAGAAGCAATATTGCTAAAAAACAATTCAACAGGCATAGCCACATTTTTTGAGGCTATACCCTTTGAAAACGAAATGATTCAGATCTATGTCGGCAAAAGACGGTTGGCATCTTCTTTGCTGACGTTGAAAAAAATATCCGATATTTGAGAAAGCAGATCCGGCTTTCGGATAACAGCCTTCAAGCTGCTTGAAATTCTATTTTCGT
>Ga0180009_10004024_pt1 | contig 16388 bp, 15 predicted proteins | sample OS_PC_MetaG_FD_123537 | JGI IMG/M metagenome (GOLD analysis project Ga0180009, IMG submission 123537) | Groundwater microbial communities from the Aspo Hard Rock Laboratory (HRL) deep subsurface site, Sweden - OS_PC_MetaG | ecosystem: Environmental > Aquatic > Deep subsurface > Groundwater...
AAGCCCACCATCCGGTCCGCCAGGGCCCACAGCCCACCTGCGCGCCCTGGCTACCCCCACCCTACTCAGTACCCGCGGGCCCCGCCGGGGCAGCTCGCAGCGCCGCAGGTGCGGAACTCCTGCACTGACTCCGTCCCGTTTGACACGGCCACCGGTCTTGGGCTATGAGACTTGCCGCAGGGGTGGCCTTCTCGGCCTGAGATCATACCCTTTGAACCTGATGCGGGTAATGCCGTCGTAGGGAGCAGGAAGTTGACTATCTCGAGGCCCACTGGGCAGCTCCTGTCGCGACTCCCCCGCACGGTTGATTCGACGTGGAGCAAACCCGATGACACAGATCGAGGCGGCAAGAAGAGGGATCATCACCGAGGAGATGCGCGTCGTGGCGCGGGATGAAGGTGTGCCGCCGGAAGACCTCTGTCAGTGGGTGGCCAGAGGACACGTGGTGATACCGGCAAACGTGAGCCACGGAGACCGACCCCCCTGCGGTATCGGTGAGCCTCTCCGAGTGAAGATCAACGCAAACATCGGGACGTCGCCGGGCAACGCCTCGGTGGAGCACGAGCTGGCCAAGCTCCAGGCCGTGCAGGAGCTGGGCGTGGACTCGGTGATGGACCTCAGCATCGCCGGGGATCTGGATCGACTGCGCGAGACGATCATCGCCCACGCCAGGGTGACCGTCGGAACCGTGCCGATCTACCAGGTCCTGGCCGAGCACGCCGACAGCGTCGAGAAGATCGATATCGAGGAGATCCTCGAGACCATCGAGAAGCACGGCCGCCAGGGCGTGGATTTCATCACCGTCCATTGCGGTCTGACCCGGGAAGCGCTGCCGCTGGTCAGGAAGCGCATCATGGGCATCGTGTCCCGTGGGGGATCCTTCATCGCGCGGTGGATGGAGGCCCGTGGCCACGAGAACCCGCTGCACTGGTGCTACGACGATATCCTGGACATTGCCCGCAGATACGACATCACACTCAGCCTGGGAGACGGGCTGAGGCCGGGCTGTGTGGCGGATGCCACCGACGAGGCCCAGCTTCACGAGCTGCGCGTCCTGGGCCGGCTGACCGCGCGGGCCCGGGAGGCCGGGGTGCAGGTGATGGTGGAGGGTCCGGGGCACGTTCCGCTGAACCAGATCGAGCGGAACGTCCGCCTGCAGCAGGAGATCTGCGACGGGGCGCCGCTGTACGTGCTGGGACCTCTGACCACCGACGTGGCGCCGGGATACGACCACATCGCCGGGGCGATCGGCGGCACGCTGGCAGCGTACTTCGGCGCCGCGTTCCTGTGCTACCTCACCCCGGCCGAGCACCTGCGCCTTCCGTCGGTGGAAGATGTCCGGGAGGGCGTGATCGCGGCCCGGATCGCGGCGCACAGCGCCGATCTGGCGCGGGGCAATTCCAGAGCAAGGGAATGGGACAGGCGGTTCTCGGCGATGCGGAGCCGGTTCGACTGGGAGGGGATGTGCCGAGAGGCGATCGACAGCCGCAGGCCCGCGCGCTACCGCCAGGAGAGCACGAACCCGGACACGGACGAATGCTCCATGTGCGGCAAGTTCTGCGCAATGGCGCCACGGGGAGAGGCCCGATGAAGCTGACCGAGCTCGGCGGAGAGGGCGCACTGATCCGGCGAATCGCGCGCAGACCGAGGGCCGAGGAGGTGATGGTCGGCATCGGCGACGACTGTGCCGTGGTCCGGATCGATGGAGAGCGGCTGCACCTGTTGACGGTCGACATGCTCGTCGAGGGCGACCATTTCTCCAGGACCTACTTCACGCCCCACGACATCGGCCTGAAGGCGATGGAGAGCAATGTCTCCGACATCGCGGCCATGGGAGGACGGGTGCTGTACGGGTTGCTCTCGATCTGCCTGCCGGGCGATACCACGGTGTCGTTTTTCGACGAGCTCTACCGGGGGCTGTACGACGTGGCCGACCGCTACGGGTTCGACATCATCGGCGGAGATACCACGCATGGACAGCAGGTGATCATCAGCGTCACCCTGGTCGGGGAGACAGACGCCTCCAGGCTCAGGCTTCGCTCCATGGCCGGGCCGGGCGACCTGATCGCGGTGAGTGGGCCGCTGGGGGGGGCGATGGCGGGCCTGCGATTGCTGCAGAACGGCGTCGAAGGCCATGCGGATGTGAAGCGCCACCATACCTCGCCCAGGTGCGACATGGACCGGCTGGACAGGATCGTGCCGATCGCGAAGGCCATGGAAGATGTGAGCGATGGCCTGGCCTCGGAGGTGCACAACATCTGTCGCGCGAGCGGCGTCGGTGCCAGGCTCCACTCGGAGCAGATCCCTCTGTGCGACGCGATCCGCGAGACCGCGGCCCTGCTTGGGGACGATCCGCTCGAGTACGCGTTGTTCGGCGGCGAGGATTTCAAGCTCGTCTACACCGTGTCTCCCAACGACGAGAGCCGAGTCTGCGGCACGGTTGTCGGAGAGATCATCGAGGGAGACTCCGTTTTTCTCGACGGACAGAGGCTGACCAGATCTGGCTATGACCATTTCACGGGATCCCGGACGATCCCATGAAGGAGGCACGATGACGCTGGACGATACTGTCATCTCGAGGGCCATCATCGATCGCTACTACGCCAAGCTGATCGACGCGCTCGAGGTGGATGTGGCCCTGGTCGGCGCAGGCCCCTCCAATCTGGTATGCGGCGCTCTGCTCGGGGAGGCCGGCATCAGGTCGGTCCTGTTCGAATCCTCTCTGGCGCCCGGTGGTGGCATGTGGTGCGGCGGCATGATGTTCAACGAGATCGTCCTGCAGGACAGCGCCCTGCCGCTGATCGACAGGATCGGCATCCGGGCCAGACCCTACCGCGACGGCTACCACACGGCGGACAGCGTGGAGGCCACCGCCACCCTGATCTCCAGATGCGTGCGATCCGGCACCCGGATCTTCAACCTGGTCAGGGTGGAGGATGTCATGTTCCGTCAGGATAGCGGCGAGCGGCGCGTCAGCGGGCTGGTGCTGCAGTGGTCTCCGGTGAGCCAGCTGGGGCTCCACGTGGATCCGCTCTCGATCCGGGCTGAGTTCGTGGTGGATGGCACGGGACATCCGGCCGAGGTCTGTTCCATCGTCGCGCGCAAGATGGACGCCTCGCTCCGGACGCGGACCGGTGGGGTTGTCGGTGAGATGTCCATGTGGGCCGACAGGGGCGAGGCCCTGACCATCGAGAACGCAACCGAGGTCTACCCGGGGCTGCTCGTCACCGGCATGGCGGCGAACGCCGCCCTCGGCGGCCCCCGGATGGGGCCGGTCTTCGGCGGCATGCTGCTGTCGGGAGAGAAGGTGGCTCGAGAGCTGATCGGTCGGCTGGCTGAAATGGCTGCCCCCGCGATCGAGGGCCAGTAGCGAGGTTTGGCATGCCGCCAGGGAGCAGACGATTCGGAGCCTGGGGTAGCTACGTGATCACGAGCGGGGATGCGGTCGGTCTCGCGGAGCAGGCCTGCCGGGGCGGCGCCCGCATCCTCCAGTACCGCGAGAGCCGTCGTCTGGTGGGGCGGGCACGCGGATCAGACAGCACGGCGTCCAGCAGGCGGATGCTGGAGACCGCCCGGAGGATCGGCAGGATCGCGGCCGCTCACGGGACCCTGTTCATCGTGAACGACCGTATCGATATCGCGCTGCTGGCCGGAGCCGACGGCGTGCATCTTGGCCAGGACGACATCCCGATCTCGGATGCACGCGAGCTGGCTCCCGATGACTTCCTCATCGGGATTTCCACCCATTCGATCGATCAGGCCAGGCAGGCCGAGAGCAGTGGTGCCGACTACGTTGGTATCGGCCCGGTGTTCGGCACGCCCACCAAGCCGGGATCCTCACCAACCGGCGTCGGCATTGTGCGCGCCGTGGTTGAGGCCGTGCACCTTCCCGTCGTGGCGATTGGCGGAATCGACCTCGGGAGCATCCCCGAACTGCGGGAGGCTGGCGTCACCAACGTTGCCATGATCCGGGGCTTTGCAGTCGATACCGGCGATCGCGTTCGCTCAGTGAACCGGATGCTGCTCGGGGGCAGGCGGCCGTCACCGGCGAGCCGCCGCGCCGGGTAGCATCACCTGCCGGGCGGGTCGTAGCGACCGTTGCCGTTGGTGTCGATCCAGACCGGGTTGGTCAGCGCCGGCGGCATCAGCGGGCTTGACGGGGAGTTGACCACCGGGGTCGAGGGGCTGGATCCGCGGACCAGGGCGACGATGAAGCTGTCACGGGTCACCGGCACCTTGAAGGTCTGCCCGAGCCGCACGCCGTCCGCCCGGCCGGGAATCGGCGGCTCCGGATACGCCGGCGGCGGGGTGAGACCCTTTCGCCGATCATCCTCGAGGCAACAGGGGGTGTTCCTTTGCCTGGGGCCCGCCTGGCTTCATGCTAAGTGTACGCCCACAGCGGCCCTCAGCTGCTCCGATGCCGTCGACGGTCAGGGGGGTCTATGTCTGCTGCCCGGGCTGCAGCCCCGCGCGGAACTGCTGGCGCAGGTAGGCGCGAAGCGCGGCGAGCTCGGAGCTGCTCAGCGCCCCGTCCTTGTCCGCGTCGAACTGCTGGCCCAGGTCCTTCTTCTTCTGCTCCATTACTGGCTTCATCTCCTCGGGGGACAGGCAGCCGTCGCCGTCCGTGTCGTGGGCTGACACGAGCTTGCCGACCTGTGCGGCGAGCTCCTGCTTCACCGTCTGGCGCGCGGTGGTCTGCTCCTGCTCGCTCAGCGTGCCGTCCTCGTTGACATCGAAGCGCGCGAGCACGAGCGCCTTGTGGTTCTTGCAGCGCTCGGCCATGTCCGCCAGCAGCGCCGCTCGCTCGGCCGCGTCGAGGTCACCCGAGTCATCGGCGTCGAACAGGAAGCCGAGCGGGTCCGGCGGGAGGGGCTGGCCCGTGCTGACGGCGGCTCCGCCCTCCGGCGGCTTGCAGGCACCCGGGGGCGGGGGTGGGGGCTGCAAGTCGAGCTGGCAGGAAGAGTCGCCATCCTGACATGCCTTCTGCTGCTCGATCATCACGCACTCGGGCAAGGCCAGCAGGTCCGGCGGGGTCGCCGTGGCCTGCCTCTCGCCCGCTGTGGACGGAACGTCCGCCTCCGCCGGGCCGCAGGCCGCGAGTAGCAGCAACGATCCCGCGAAGCCGAAGCTGAGCATCATCACCTGCACCGGGGCATTCTTCTTCCACGTAGATTTCCGCATCGACGACTCCTTCCCGCTCCGGTCGGGAGCGGTGCTGTGGGACTCCCGGGGGAGTCTGGTCTCGGTTGCCGGGCGGCGCGGGGCGCGAGCCGTCCGTCTGATCTTCGGCGTGAGGTCCATGATCGAGGACGCGGGATGAGGGCGGATCCTTCCGTTTTTCTCGCGCGGGGCGGGCACGACAAAAGTGGAAGGGTCGCTGTGGCGGCGACGTCCTAGTTGTTGGATGTCCTGGGCACACCCGCTATTGTCAGCTCCGGATCTGGAGAACCCTTGGCCGGGGAGCCGGGCCAGGACGGAGCGTGCCGTGCTCGATGCCCACGAGCTTGCCGAGCTGTTCAGCCGCACCCGGAGCGGGGAACGCCGGGCCTTCCGCGACTGGGTGGAGCACGTGACCCCGACCGTCTACCGTCTGGCGCTGCGCATGTTGCGCAACGAGGCCGATGCCGAGGACGTGGTGCAGGAGACCATGGTCCGGGCCTGGCAGGGGATGGCAGGCCTGCGCGATGCCCAGGCCTCGCTGTCATGGGTGTGCCAGATCGCGCGCAACGTGGCCCTGGACCGGGTGCGCGGCGTCAAGCGCAGGGCCGGCATGCGCCTGATGTCGCTCGACGGCGACCACGCCCAGCACTGGGCCGAGACCCTCGGCGACGCCACGCGCAGCCCCGAGGAGCTGGCCGATTCCCATGAGGCACGGTCGTTCGTCCGCGCCGTGATCGAATCGCTGCCCGAAAGGCACAGGCTCCCGCTGCTGCTGTGCGAGCTCGACGGCATGACGGCCGAGGAGGCGGCGGCAGCGCTGGGCTGCCCCACCGGGACCGTGGAGTCCCGGTTGCATCGCGCCCGGAATGCCCTGGGCAAGAAGGTCCGCGGCATTGCCGCGCAGCATCGCTCCTGGAGGTGGTGGAGATGAGACCCGACCAAGAACGACACTGGGAACGTGTGGCGCGTATCGTGGCGGGCGACGGCCCGGCCGCGGTGCCGTCGGACCTGGCAGCGCGCGCCGTCGATGCGGCGCTTGGTGCTGCCGCGGACACGACCCAGGAACCGACACTGCTCGGCCGTCTGGTCTGGCTCGGGACGCGGGCGACGGTGGCCGCGTTCGGGCTCGCCGGGGTGCTGGTCATCGCCGCGCACATCGGTGGGCCGCAGGCGTCATCGATGGTGGGTCGTCGGACCCCGTCGGTGGTCGCTACCGATGCGCTCTCGAGCTGGATGCACACGCGCCAGACAGCGCTGGAGCAGGAGGCAGTGACCCTGGTCTCCTTCGGTGTGGCGGGCGAGCAGGAGGGGTCGCGATGATCATCGACCGCAAGACCTGGATCGCAGCCCTTGTGCTGTCGGGGCTGCTCCTCGGCGGCGTCGCCATTGGCGTCGCCCTTGACCGCTTCTGGCTCGGCGCCACGCGCGTGTGGCCCCCTCCTCCGCCGGGTCCGGGGGGGCCGGACCAGGTGGTGCAGCAGCTCGCGCGACAGCTGCACCTGGACGCGGGACAGCAGGCCAAGCTGCGCGCGATTCTCGAGGAGGGCGCCAGGGCTGGTCGCACGGCTCTCGATGAGCTGCGTCCCAAGCTGAGGGCTGTCCATCAGCGGGTCGAGCAGCGCATCCAGGCCATGCTGCGCCCGGCGCAGAAGCACCTGTACGAAGAGACCAAGGGGCAGATGAAACAGGGCGCGCCACCGCCGGGCTTTGCTCCCCCGGGCCCACCGCCGGGCTTTGCACCACCCCCGGGCGCACCACCGCCGGGCTTTGCTCCCCCGGGCCGACCGCCGGGCTTTGCACCACCCCCAGGCGCACCACCGCCTGGGCGCACGTAACCGTTCGCGGCGTTCTTGCCGATCTCGGGCGCCTGAAAGGACCTTCTCGATGCTGCTAAGCCTGACGCTGACTGCGCTCTTCACCCTTTTCGCAGGCTGTGGTGATAGCTCGAGTTTGGTTGGTGAGGGAGGAGGAAACGGCAAAGCGGATTTCGGAGTCAAGGACGGCTCGGGAAATATCGACGCCACGGGAAATATCGACGCCACGGAAATAGTCGACGCTGCGGGTGAAACCCCCGGTTGGTCCAATGGTATTGCGTGGGTCCGCTCCAACCCCATGTTCATCAGCGGACTGAACGTCTCGATGGGCCCGCCTCCCCCGTCGGAGGTTACGGAGTACTTCGACGCCTTCCACGCCAACGCTGTCCACGTGTGGGCCGACGGACTGCCCGGCGAGGTCGCCGGTTGGCGGAGTGCGGGACATCCCGGATTTCGTTTTGTCTCCTGGGTGCACCACGATGGAAAGAGCAATGCCAACGGCCTGGTTATCGGCGGTTTGCCACCCAACGACCCAGGGCGAATCGGCTACCAGGTCGGTGACGAGCCGAGGGACTTTCAGGATCTGTATGATATCGAGGGAGGCGTCAACGACGTACGGGCAGCGGATCCTGATTCTCTGATCATCGTCAACTTCGGCGACCCCCAAGACGAAGCCAACCTAAAGCCCATGTTGCACTACTTTGGCAGCTCAATGGACGCGGACATCATCAGCTATGACCGATACGACCTGGACTACGACGCATACGAGCGGCTGGAGCTATTCCGTAGGATTGGTCTGCAATACAAGATCCCCTACTGGAGGTATCTCAACGCCGCAACATTCCCGAGTCAGATGCAGTACCCGTCCGAATCAGACATGCGCTGGAACGCATTCATCGGTCTGCTATACGGTTACACTGGCCACAGCTGGTTTGTGTACCAGGTTTCTACCGCTCATGCTCCGTTGCCCGTGCTCTTCGCCAGCGGCGGAGACTGGGCTTCTCCGTCCACCGAGCGATTCGCATACGCCGCCCAGATCAACCTCGAGATGGCCAACCTTGGACGCGCAATATCCCTCCTGACGAGCACCGACGTCCGCTATATCCCAGGAACTGGAGTGTACGGGCCAAAGGGCACCAAGAACTGGTCCCCTGGTGCGGGGTCCGACCCCTATATCACGAGCATCAGCCCTGTGAACGTGCCCCTTCTTGGCTTTCAAGACATCGCCGTGGGATTCTTCGAAGATGATGTCGGCGCGACGTATGTGATGATCCAGAATGTGAACCACAGCAGCGCAAACTGGCCGATTGGCAATACCAATGACGCAACAATCCGCGTGGACTTCGACTTCACCCAAGCGCCGACGAATATCAGCCGATCCGTGGTGGAGGTGCTGGTCAAGGAGACCGGCATGGTGGAGAACCTGCCTCTATCCCCGAATGGACCGAACCACTCCTTCTTCCAGGTCACCTTGCCGGCCGGTGACCTGGTTCTGTTCAAGTACGCCACTGGATCGTCGTTTGCCTTACAGTAGTTGCAGTAGTTGAGGAATAGGGTGCAGATGGTGCAGATCCCAGGTCCCCGATGACCGTCAGGAAGTCCGGCTCGGGGTCCCGGCGGCTCAGTCAGAAACGCAAGTCAAGCGCCAGACCCGACGCCGGCCCGACGAGAGGCAGGATGCAGGCCGAGCGCTTCGATGATCGGCGGTGCAGCCACGGCTCGAGGAAGAACAGGGTGACCGCCGACGCCGCGAGCGCACCGGAGAGGCTGAGCATGACGACCGCCGCCGTGTCCTTGCGCTGGACCTGTCGTCTCAGCTCCTCGATCCTGGCCGCATTTCCCTCGAGGTACAGCTGGTCGTAGCTGCTGTCCAGCTCGTTGTAGCTCGCATCCGCCGACAGGTAGACCGCGATGCCAGTGGCCAGCGTGACCAGCGACGCCCCGCCGGCGATCCAGGTCCACAGCCTACGCGTGCCGCCCATCGGGTGGGTGGCGGACCGATCTGGACGGCGCTCCGAGGTCGACCCAAGCCGAAAGTCGATAATCCTACGTGCGCCGGCCGTCAGGTCAACCACGGCGCTCCTTGCCTGGCGTCGGTCAGCGCTGCGCACCTCAACTCGGTGTCGGCCGGTGCCCACCGACGTCTCCAGCGGGGCCTGGCCCACCTCGGATCCATCGACCAGGACGCGCACCCCGGTCCGGTCCGCCGTGACCACCAGCATGGCCCGCAGCGTCCCCCGGACCTCGTCGAAGAGGCGGACGATCTGCGGCTTGAACCGCCGGGGATCAAGGCGCAGGTCCGGATCAGCCTCGAGCGCTCGGGCGAAGGACTGACGCGCCGCCGAGGGCTTCTGGGTCACCGCCTGACACAGTCCCTGGTAGAGGTAGATCTGGGCCGCGGGGGCGTGGTCCTCGCCTCCCCGACCGACCACCTCCGCCTTCAGTGCCTGGTGGGCGCGTTCGAGCAGGTCCAGCGCCTGCGCGAGCTCACCGGTCTTGTAATGACCGATGGCCCGACCCAGCAACTCGCCCGACCTCTCGGCGCGTACCTCCGCTGGTGCCAGCGCCAGGATCGAGACGAGCAGCGCGATGACCAGTCGGAGCATGTACCCTCCCACGACTTACTTCGTCAGCTTGAGCACAAGCCTAACTTCTTCGCCGCGGCGAAGAAAGATCCGTCTCCGGGCAGGTTGGAATCCGTCACGCCTGGCCACGACCAGGTGCGAACCGGCGGGCAGGCGCACGCGGTACAGGATCGAAGTGCCGACGAGGCGCCCGTCGACCAGCACGTGGGCCCAGATATCGTCCGTCCCGTGCAGGGTGACCACGGTCAGCCAGCCGTGACCCGGCAAAGGAGGCGCTGGCGGCGCGGGTATCACCCTCCGATGACGCAACGGCTGGCCCCCGGTCGTCGGCGGAGCTCGCTTCACCCTCTTCCGAGGCGCCCGCAGGTCGGGAGGCGAAGTGAGGTCCGGGGTCAGGGTATCCGGGGCGAGGTCGGGCACGTGCACGGACACCATCGCGTCGTCTGCCTCGTCTGGAGCGACATCTGCCCGGCGCGACGCAGGGGCCGTCGTGCTCGACAGCGGGGCGGGGTGCTGGAGCAGCGCGATCACCATGATCGCCAGTGCCAGGAGCAACGCACCGCTCGCCAGGTAGAGCAGCAATGTTCTTCGCGCCCGACGCGTCGACGCCGTGATCGACGCCATGTTGTCGGACAGCGGTACGGTAACTGTCGTCGCCGCCAGCTCCAGCGTGGCCGCGTCCCCGGCCGCCGCGACCTGCGTCTCCTCGATCTCCCGGTCGAACTGGGCGGTGACCGGGTCGGCCACGCGGGTCGGGCCTGTCTCCCCGGCCTGGGTCGGGTCTGCCCCTGCGTCGCTACCGGCGGGGAGGGGCAGCGTCAAGGTTATGCCTGGCACCGTGGCGATTGTCCTCGCCGCGGACTGCCCCTCGTTCGCGACCGTCCAATCCGCCGCCTCCGGCGCGGGCGCAACCTCGTGGTCGTCGGGAAAGGTGGCCCTGAGCCAGGCCGCGAGATCGAGCCGACTGAACGGGTCGTCTCGCAGGTAGAGGTTCAACGCCTGCTCCAGCTCGACGGCGTGCTGGTAGCGATCGCCTGGCTTGGCGGCCAGGGCACGCAGGCAGATGCTCTCCAGGGCGGACGGAACCGTGGGCTCCACCGCTGAGGGCGGCGCCACCTTTCCGATGCGGGCACGCTCGATCGCCTCGATCGCGTTGTCCACCTGCAGGGGATTCTGACCGGCGACCAGCTCGTACAGCACCACGCCGGCAGAGAACACGTCCGAGCGGTGATCGATCGGATCGCCCAGCACCTGCTCCGGGGCCATGTAGCCGTACTTGCCCTTGATCGTACCGGTCTGGGTCTGGTGCAGCCTCTGCGCTGCTCGGGCGATGCCGAAGTCGATCAGCTTGACGTCGCCCTCGAACGAGACAAGCACGTTGGATGGGCTCACGTCGCGATGGATAATCTCGAGTGGGTGACCGTCGCTGCCCCGCCGCGTGTGAGCGTACTCCAGCGCGGCGCAGACAGCGCCCATCACGTAGGCCGCCGCTGCCGGTGGCATGCGCCGACCGAGCCGGCGCAGACGCCGGTGGATTCCCATCAGACTCTTGCCCGGGACCCGCTCCATCACGATGAAGGGGGAGCCCTCACTCTCCCCCAGCTCGTAGATCTGGATGATGTTGCTGTGGCTCAGACCGGACGCGATACGCGCCTCGTCGATCAGCATGCGCACGAAGGCCTGCTCGCCGGCCAGGTGGGGCAGGATGCGCTTGATCGCCACCTGCTTCTCGAAGCCGCCGGTGCCGATCCTACGACCGAGGAAAACCTCCGCCATCCCGCCGCCGCCCAGCCGCTCGAGGATCTCGTAGTCGCCGATCTGCTCGGGTATGCGTCTATCGAGGAACCCCATGGACGTCACGAACGAGAGGCAGGGCCGTGCGACCCGGTCCTCGAGTCTACCATGATCACGTGCGCCTCGACCGAGGCACAGGCCCAGACCTACAGCTGGAAGACAGGCCCCTGGGGCCCTGCAGCGCGAGCTGCGGCGGCGGCACCCAATCCCGCCAGGTCTGGTGCGAGAGCGACGACGGGTTCGTCGTCTCCGACGCGTTCTGTTCGGGCCAGAAGCCCGATCCGACGAAGGTCTGCAACGCCCAAGCCTGCTGCTCCGCTGATCCGCTGGACAAGAGCATGCGCTGCGCTGGCTCGGCCATCATCTTGCCACGCACTGGGGCTCGGACACTGGCAGCACCGGCGACAGGGCCTCCTGCGCCGACATGTGCGCCAACATGTGCACCGACTGGGCCAAGTCGTACGGCAAGAAACAGTGTTGTTGCCACCTCAACGAGAACACCAGCCCAGGGACGATGTGGGTCTGCGCGATCCACGACGCGTACAGCATGATCTCCCCACCGACGGCGGACTACTTCGCGGGCCGCGGCCAGTGCCAGTAGGGCACGCCGCCCGATCAGCAGCCGCCGTTGCCGGGGTTGGCCGAATCACCCACCACGAGGTCCGGTGGAGAGCCTGAAGCGCAGTGCACGGTGCAGAGACAGTAGTTGGTGTCGGTCGGTGTCGGCGTCGTGAAATAGCAGTCCTTCAGCACGCCCCCCTGCGGGCCGCAATAGCCGATGACGTTGTAGCAGTTGTTCGGGCACTGGCACGCGGTGCAGGCGCCGTTGTTGCAGATCGGCGTGTTGCCGGCACATGGGAATCCGCTGCAGGAGCCGCAGCTCCCCCCGCATCCGTCGCCACCGCAGCTCTTGCCGGCGCAGTCTGGTGTGCAGCATGTGCCGTTCGACAGACAGTTGGCGCCCGCCGGACAGCCGCAATCGTCCGCGTTGCCGATCACACCATCGGGCCCGCTGCACCTGTCGACGAGGACGCCCGCCTCACAGTAGGTCGGCTTCGTCGACGAGCACTGCCCGCTCGGAGTGCCGTCGGAGCAGTGGACGATCGAGTCCAGGCCGGGCAGCGACAGCTCGACGGGCGCCTGATCGATGAGGGCCCGGTCGACCACGACGGGCAAGTCAGCCGCACGCAGGTCGACCTGTGCCGAGAGGTCCGCTGGTAGCTGGTACCGGTCAACGTCGTGCAGGCAGCTTCCGCCGACCAGGACCACGAGCGCGAGGAGGCCGCGGCAGAGCCATCGCATCGCCCCGCATGGCATCGTGTTCCTCCGTGCGCCGCCAAGAAACCGGTGAGGTGTCGCCGTCATCGTCGGTGATCGTAGCAGGTGCGAGTGGCGTACAGAAGCGTGGGCGGTAGAGGCGACAGCTTCACGCCAAGCTCGGGGATGGCTCGCAGCTGGTCCTGTGGGGAGGCAAGACTTGCTTCCCGGCGGTCCAGCATTGGTCTCGCAGCCCCACATCGGGGAGATGTTTGGGATCCAGGCATGACTCACTTGTGCGGTCAGATCACCTACCAGCTTGACATGCAGGCTGTCGCCTTCGTCTCTCCTTCCCACATCGATCTGCCTGCCCCACGTATGTTGGGGACTGCAAGTGCTTGGAATCTCGGTGAACCGTCACCACAGGCTGGATCCGGCCAGCCCCGGTGACTACCTCACTCCGCCCCTACCAGGTGCCACCAACACGCCCTGACGCAGACTGCACCCATTCCTACTACTACTAGTCTTCGGTGGTTAGCGAGAGCTGTCCTTCGGGACATCCCCCCTTTCGGGGAAGAGCCTCACCTTCCCGGCGGGGGCGGAGAAGGATCTCCGCACCCTGGTCCGTGAGCGCTCCGGGCTCGGACAGCTGCGGCTGGTCGCCGACGACATCACGCGGCCGGACCACCGGCCAAGAGGTCAACATGACGTGGTTGTGGCCACGTTGCTCCTCCACAAGCTGCCCCCGGCCTCGTTGCCACGGGCCCTGGCAAACATGATCCGTGGCGCCATGGCTAGGTGGCCGGCCCGGATCCGGGGGGGAAAATCTACCCTTGCCGCCTCGACCGGCCTGCGCGGCGAGATTCGGATCGGGAGGCCAATCCACCAGACGGGCAGGCTGCCAGAACAGGTTGGGTTCTGGGGATCTGGTTCGGATCGAGCTGCCAGACACCAGCGTTCGTCCTGTTGGATCCACAGACTGACGAGTTCGCGGTCTGGCACTGGACTTGCTTCACAGCCGAGCAAGAGGGTGTGCTTTGGGGAGGAGTACGCATGAGACCAGTGATGAGACCAGTTGCTGGGTTTTCTGCCTCAGTCGTGGTGGCCTTTGGGTGCTTGTTCCCTTTGGGCTCCTACGCTGAGCCCAGTGGGCAGCGCGGACCCAGTCAGGCCCGCCTCTGGCGACAGCGGGGTACCGAGCTGATGCGCAACATCCGCAGCGACCCAACTGTGCGGCGAATCGACCGTAGCTTCGACAGGTCCACCCTGTCGATCCTGCAGGACAAGAGGGACAAGAACACCTTCCGTTTTGTCTGGCGCTCGCGTGACCCCAAGCTGACCAACAACCTCAAGCAGGTGCAAAGGACCTTCAAGTATGACCCGACATCCAAGAGGTTCATGCAGCTAAGGGACAAGCGGGTGCTGACACGGGGTACCAAGGCCATTCCATTCAAGCCGTTTGCCCACATCGCGCACAAGAGCTTGGTGGACCGGATCAAACAGGACGGCATCTCCATCGCAGAGGTGGCGGTGAAGACCCCCGAGTTCCGGAGGTTCTTCAACCGCCTGCTGCGGAAAGTGGACGCTGACAAGAACAACCGGCTGCATGTCAGCGAGCTCACACGTTTCATCAAGACGGCCGACCACGTCGATCTGCGGGCCTTTCAGAAGGCGTACAAAATCGAGCCGCGTAAGCTGACTGACAACGCCACGGGGTACGAGTCCGGGGAGCGGCTCGCCAAGCTGCTGGTGCTCAACCCCGATCATCTGCAGAACTACCTCACCCACAAGCGCATGAGAAACGGCTACACCGAAAAGGAGCTGGGCCAGATCCTGGGGAAGACGCCCGAGGATGCCCGAAGGTTCCTCGACGAGAACGGGATACGAAACGGGCAGATGAACCCCCGAGCCAAGTTCATGTCCTACAAGGACCTGTACGCGGGCAATGCCTCGGAGCATGTCTACGCCTTTGGTGGGGACAGGCAGAACCCCCACCTGGGCATGGCCCAGTACACGGCGTTCAGAGCCACGGTGGAAGCGGCTGGTTTCCAGCGCGTTGCGGTCGATCCCCCCGTGGACCGCGAGGGCAAGCCGTACGAGATCGGACGGGGAGTGGATGACACGGGGCACGCGCTCTACAAGAGGGCCTTCAAGATCCCTGGCGGACGCGAGCACACGCTCTACATCAGAGTCGTGGGTCAGGGTGGCTCGTACTTCACGCCACAGGAGTCGATGGTCGATGTCGTGGGTGCTGCAGAACACACATTCATGGACAACGGCAAGCAGGTCACGGCCAAGCGGACGACCATCGTCAGTGTCTCGCACGCCGATCACGGAGCCGGGATGAAGTATGGCAGCGGCCGCGTCCACCCGAGCGGGGTCATCCTCCAGAAGGCACCAGTGGAGGACAGGGGCGACAGGACCAAGGTCACCGACAGTGGCCTCCATGTGAAGGAACCGAAGGTGCTCATCGTGTCGCTTGCCTGCCAGTCCAACAAGTACTTCGTGCCACCCGTGACAAGAAATGCAAAATCCTACGGCGTGTCTCTGCGCAAGACCAGCCTGGGGGGCGCGTTCAAGGAGCTCGAGATGAATGCCGCTCCGGATGTTGCCAGAGAGTTCTTCACTCAGGTAATGCCGCCAACAGGAAAGATGACCCGGGCGCGAAAAAAGGAATGGGGCTCGTACGTCTGGCGCATGCGCAACATGGATAACGCCTACCAAGAGATCGCCGGCTCCTTCACCAACACCGGTAACGAGGACGCCCTGTTCAGGATGAACGGTGAGGCCGCAGTCCCGGTGGTCGGCTTCTGGGACGGCGCGACCGGCAAGGACGTGCAGCTGCCCCTCAAGAAGGCAACCACCTTCGGGGACTACATGGATTTCTTCAATGTGGTGAACGCGCCCAAGCCGGGGCACGGCAAGAGGCGTAACCATACCCCGTTGTCGAACATGGGGAGCCAGCTCAGGTAGTCTCACAAGCCTCACCAGCCAGTGGCTGAGTCCGACCTTCTTCCCCATCTGTTTGGTGCTCCAGCGAGTCGCACCCCTGGCGGCGCCCCAGCTTGTCTCATCGATCTTGCCGCACGGGTGGCCGGCCCGGCTCCGCGGGGGAAGATCTACCCTTGCCAGCTCGGCCGGCCAGCGCGGCGAGATCCGGATCGGGAGGCCAATCCAATCCAGGCGGGCAGACCGCCAAAACAGTCCGGGTTTGGAGACCCTGACTCACCCGGCGAGCCAGATCTGATTCGGATCGAGCTGCCAGGCTGCGGCGTTGGGCCTGTCGGATCTACAGACTGACGAAGCTTCGCGGTCTGGCACCGGGCTTGCTTCACAACCGAGCAACAAGACAGCGTTGACAAGGCTGGCAGCCAGGAGGCCGGCTCCAGCCCCAGCGCCCGATGAGAAAGGACGATACCGATGCTACCGCGACTTCCGGCGATCCTGTCCCTGAGCCTCGGCTTGCTGTGTGCTGCTCCCTCGCTGGCCGACGGTCCCCCCGACCGCTCGTTCAGCGTCGGTGAAGAGGTCCTCATCGAACCCAGGCGTGGGTCGTTTGGCGCGGATCCCTCGCTCTTCATCGGCACGGTCGCGAGGGTGATGCAGGGCGGGGCCAATGGCGCACGGAAGTACCAGGTGAGATATGACGATGGCACAGGCATGAAACAGCTGGACCTGCCCCACAGGGAGCTTGCCGGCCTGAATACCTGGACGACGCCGCAACCCGGCCTGCTCAACGGGTTGCCCAGGATCATCCACGACCCGACGGAGAGCGGCT
>Ga0180009_10004025_pt1 | contig 16385 bp, 17 predicted proteins | sample OS_PC_MetaG_FD_123537 | JGI IMG/M metagenome (GOLD analysis project Ga0180009, IMG submission 123537) | Groundwater microbial communities from the Aspo Hard Rock Laboratory (HRL) deep subsurface site, Sweden - OS_PC_MetaG | ecosystem: Environmental > Aquatic > Deep subsurface > Groundwater...
GTTTCCCACAATCCTTTGGAAAAGACTTCGTCTTTCCCACATTTCACACAAAAACATTTACTATTAAAAAAAGGGAATTATAATTGTCGTCAGAGGGAAATTATAGTTGACATCAAGCAGTATGGTGTAGCTATTTAAATTTTTCAGCTCCTGCGCTAGAATGAGAGAGACCGAAAGGAGGTGAACATGTCCATGATCGGATTAGGAGTTTTTCCTTTCCTGTTTTATTACCTGTACGCCGTGGTGCCCCTGGCGCCATTGGTTTACCTCTTCATCAAGTGGCGCGCCTATCACGACGGGCTTAAACCGGATCCCTGGCTGGGCGCGGCAATCCTTCTGCAGTATTTTTGGACACTGGCCTTGCAGCTGTCACTGTTCGGGCTGACCTTGGCGCTGGCCGGCCTGATCAAGGGGCGAAACGCCGAGGAGCTCAATCCCGGGCTGGGCCTGCTCACTGCCGGATTGATCGTCCTTCTCGCCGCCTTCTTTGCCCTGAAGCGGCTGCCGCACTCGCCGCTGCGGTCGCAGGCCTGGAGGGTTTTCAACGCCCTCAACCTGCTGCTGTGCGGCCTGGTGGCACTGGTCGCCCTGTGCGCAGCCGCCATTATGCTCTATGAAGGTAAAACTGCTGACCTGCGTCTGCCGCTGCCGGCCTTTGTCATCTTTGGGGCGGCCTGGAGTTGGTTTTTACGACTGATGATCCCGGCGGCAAAAAAAGCCTAGTAAAATAATTTTCCTTTTTTTGAATAATGCGCGCCAGCGCGCTTTCCAGCATTTCCCGGCACTGGAAGCCAGGTATATTCCGGTCAGGGAATGAGCAGTTCCTGGCCGGGGACGATCTTGTCGGGGTCCTTAAGTTTGTCCTTGTTGGCTTCGAAAATCTTCATGTAGTCGCTGGCCTTGCCGCGGATGTTCCTTTCTGTTTTTTTTCGAGTTGCGTCCAGGCCCAGTTGAAAAACAGCTGGTGTTTTTTCAAAATGTTACTTTTGTCCTATGGTCAAAAAAGAAAAACCATGACATAAATATAATTGGTCATTGAAATAATCCTAAAAAAAGGAGGTGGGGATGAAAAAAATAGTATTATTGTTCCTGCTGCTGGTGATCTCCATGGCCTGGCTTTTTGCCGCGGATACCGCCAAGGCAGTCCCGGCCAAGGTGAAGCCGGCCCTGCTGGTGATCGATATCCAGAACGCTTATCTGCCTTACATGGATGAAAAGGACAAGAAGCTGGGCATGGAGATGATCAACTATGTCATCGCTCTGTTCCGGGCCAACGGCTTCCCGGTCGTCCGCGTCTATCATACCGACCCGAAAGGGGGACCCAAATCGGACAGCGAAGCGTTCGAATTCCCCAAGACCGTAACCATCCAGCCCGACGACGCTAAAATCATCAAGAACTATCCCAGCGCCTTCAAAAAGACCGAACTCGACAAATTGCTGCGGGCCAAGGGTTGCAATACCCTGTTTTTATGCGGCCTCAGCGCCGTGGGCTGTGTCCTGGCCACTTACCATGGCGCTATGGACCTCGATTACGAGGTCTTCATGGTCAAGGACGCCCTGATCAGCCACGACGCCGCCCTGACCAAAGCAGTGCAGGAGATCTGCAAGACCATCGATTATTACGCTTTAAAGCTGCTGCTGGAGAATGTGGGCAATTAGCATTAACTTTTTGGATTTCTGACTGGTTTTACTGATCTTCAATTTGATCCCTTTGTTTTTGCTGCTGTTCGTTGATCTGCTTCCACAGCACGGCGTTGCCAATGCCCAGTTTCCCGGGATCGAAACGCAGCGGCTGGCCCGATTTGCGCTGCGCCTCGTAATCCTTCAGGGTGGCCAGACCTACGCGGGAGAGCAGCAGGATGGCGATGATGTTCAGCCAGGCCATGAGTCCGACGCCGATATCGCCCATAGCCCAGGCAAGTTTGGCCGTGTGCAGGGCGCCGTAAAAGGTCATGGCCAGGAGGAGAAAACGGGTCAGGGTGATCATGACACGGCTGTTTTTCTTGAACAAATAGGCGACGTTGGACTCGGCGTAATAGGCGTAAGCCATCAGGGTGGTGAAAGCGAAAAAGAGCAGGGCCACGGCCACGAAGCCACTACCGAAACCCTTGAAAACCGTGTTGATGGCGTTTTGGGTCCAGATCGGACCAGCTTCGACACCAGGCAGGTTGTTGACCAAAAAGCCACCGGCGCCGTTGCTGGTGTTGTAAGTCCCGGTTATCAAAAGCATAAAACCGGTGGCCGAGCAGACCAGCAGGGTGTCCACGTAAACCGAGAAGGCTTGCACAAGACCTTGTTGGGCCGGATGAGCTACTTCGGCCGCGGCCGCGGCTTGCGGTCCGGTGCCCTGACCGGCCTCGTTTGAAAATATTCCTCTTTTTACTCCCCAAGCGATGGCTGAGCCGACAATGCCGCCGAAAACAGCATGCTTTCCCAGCGCTGATGAAATGATCAGCGAAAATATGGATGGAATCCGTTTGTAATCGATGGCCACGATGATCAAAGCCATCAGAATGTAGCCGACGGCCATGAAGGGTACCAAAAGTTCGGCTGTCTTGCCAATGCGTTTAACGCCGCCAAAAATGATCAAGCCTAGAAACGCGGCCACGAAAAGACCGGAGATGGTCGGTGTTATGACCGGAAATGCGTTTTGAAAAGCTACGGCGATGCTGTTGGCCTGGACTCCGGGTAGGAGAATACCGCAGGAGAGTACGGTGACCACAGCGAAAATTATGGAATACCATTTCAGGCCCAAGCCCTTATCAATATAATATGAGGGGCCGCCGCGATATACCCCGCCGATCTTTTCCTTCCAGACCTGGCCCAGAGCAGCCTCGATATAGGCCGATCCGGCCCCGAGAAAAGCGATCGCCCACATCCAGAAAAGGGCGCCTGGACCACCCATGCCGATGGCCGTGGCCACGCCGGCGATATTGCCGGTGCCGACCCGCCCGCCCAGGGCCATGGCGAAGCCCTGGAAGGAAGAGATCCCCGACTTGGAAGCCCGCCCCCTGAACAATTGCCCGACCATGTCCTTGATCAGCCGCACCTGCAGGAAGCGGGTGCGGAAGGAAAAGTAAATGCCGGTTCCCAGGCAGAGCAGCACCAGGGGGGTGCTCCAGACATAACTGTTGATCAGGTCCACCAGTTGCTGCAGGTTCATGATCGGTCTCCTTGTTTAAAACAAATGGAATCGTGAAAATCCAAAGCGAAAAGTGATTCTACCCCAATTGTAGCAAAAACTGCAAGCTCCTTCTTAAAAGCGAATGACCGCGACGTCGGATTCCGGGATTTTTCGCGCTGCCGATTCAGCGTAATTTTTTCACCCGCAGGGAGATGGGCTGGATCTCCAGGGAAACATAAGTGACGGTATAGGTGTCCACGTCGTTGATACTGGCGTGAAAGGCGCCGGTCTGCGCGGTCTTGCGCAGGGTCCACTTGCTGCCGGTGCCGCGGCCTTCGTTGTCGAGAATGAATGAAAGACCGGAGGTTTCGCTCTGCCGGTTTTCGGCCACGCCGTCGACCAGCATGTTGCGGAAGGCGTTGGCAGCGAAGATATTGGTTTCCAGGGGATACTCCACGTTGGCTTCCTTGCCGTTTTCGATCGGCATGCGTTCGGGCCGGGGCAGGGGAGTGCGTGTGGCGATATTGAAACTGTCGCCCTCTTCCAGGTAGTGCAGGACGATGCCTTTGGCCTGAAAACCGCCTGCTGTCGACCATTTGAAGTTGCCGGCGGCCCTGGCCGCCGAGGCGTCGACGACCAATATCCCCGAACTGCCCAGCACCTCGATGGTGTCGCCGCGGCAGACCGCGGCCGTGTCCTCGTCGATGCCCACTCCCAACCACGCTTTGGGCAGGGCATAGATGGCCATGAGCAAGCGGCCGACACGGCCGCGCTTCAGGAAATGCTGGTCGATCACCCCGCCAGAAAAAAAGCCCAGGCCGGCTGAGAGGCTCAGGCCCTTGGCTTCGGGGCAGGAGTCGGGCTTGAAGGCAGCCCCGGCCATGAGCGCTTTCATGCTGTCGCCCTCGCAGATCATGGGGTCGCACATCATGGCGGCGCCGGCACTGGTGCCGCCGACCACCGCACCGGCTGCATAGAGTTGTCGGATCGAGCGCAGCAGTGGGGAGTCTTCGCCGTCGGCCTTTTTCAAGGTCTGGTTGTAGCGGATCTGGTCGCCGCCCAAGAAAAAAACAGCCGTGTACTCCTGCATCTCTTTGGCCAGCTCCTCACTGAAGCCGTTGCGCGCCCATTGGGCTTCATCCACTTCTTTGCTCGAGGGATCGTCGACCACGGCCAGGGGGAAAACCCGGATCCGTTCAGATGGAACACCCAGGCGGACGAAATCGGCGGCGTTCTGCCGGCCGCTGATTGCCGGCTCCACACTGGCGGCCGGAATGATGGCCAGGCGGATATGCTCCAAGCCGCCGCCGAGCTCGATAAAGCGCCGGTAGACGCGATCCAGTGCCGAGTCCAGGCCGCCGCCGATGATCACCAGGCTGCCCTTGTTTTCAGGCGTGCCGGCCGTCAATAATGCCGAGAGTGTTAAAAATGCCAAAAGCATAGGTCGGATTTTTTTCATTTACGTCTCCAGAGAAAGATTTGCGCTGCATGTTTGCTTTGCGCCCATTTCCTGCGGTAACAAATCGGCTGGTTATCCACAGGACCATTGTAAAATGCCGGGCAGGGGAATGCAACTGTTTTAATGATTTTGAAAACGACCTTGCTCAGGATTATAATGTCCCTATGTGTGTTCGCAGGGAAGGAACGGCGCCGCAAATGGCCGATCGGCCATCTTTCGTCTTCATATAGGCGGAGGAAGTCATCGTGGGACGGGATCGCCCCGGCGCGGTCGGCGTCACCTTCACCGTGACCTTCGCCTTAAACGAAAAAGATGAAGAATAGAAAAGCGGCCTCAGAAATAAATGAGTTTATAATTTCAAAAATTCGGCGGGCGAGAGCCCAGCCTGACGGATAATGGCTCTCAATGTACCTTCGGGAATGGCACGCGGATGATTGGGAATGGTGGTCCTCATCTTGATTTGCGTATTCAGCCAGATTTCATGGCTGCCTTTGGCGTAGCGGTCGAACTCAAACCCGGCTTTCCTTAATTTTCTTGCAGTTTCCTTATAGGTGAAACCGGACAGACGCCCCAAGGTCAGGCTCCGACAGGTATCACCACATTGACTCGGGTTATTTTTCTCCCGATCAGCTTAAACGGGGGTTTTTCTCCGCGATCGGTGTAGGATTCGTATATTTTTCTGGCGACGTCCTTGGCGATTTCGATGGTCTCTTCTACGGTCCTTCCCTGGGCGACCAGGCCGGGGACGTCGGCGCTGGTGGCCAGGTATACGCCTTCGGGCAGTTTCTTGATGGTCAATTCAAATTCGGCTTCCATGTTTCCCTTTATTTTAATAATAATCCTTTTATCACATTCTGTCAATTTATAAAAGATTTTTCGCATTGTTTAATGATTATAAATATATAGCAAAATTATTAATTAAAATATTTTATAGCTTTACAAACATTTTGAAATATCTTCAATTTTTTTTAGTATGCAGAACAGGCTCGATTCGTCGACCTCGGTAAGCGTCAGGGAAGCGGCAAGGCCGGCGGACAGCCGGCGGAATTCCCTGTTTCCTGGATAAATCAATTTTTATTCAATTCGTGATAGACAGCCTCGACGGCGTAGGGAAGCATATTGGGAAAACCAAGATCCTTCCAGGCCGGCAGAACAATGGATTTTTTCATCTGCTCCAGAGTTTGGCCGTTTTTCAGGCCAGAGGCCACTGCGGCGCGCAGAAAAAATCGTCGTCAGTTCAAACGGTCGATATAGTCGGTATATTCGGGCAGCGGGTTGAGGATGAAGATGCCCATCTGCTTTTCCGTTAGCGGCTCCAGGCCGAAAAATTCGCTGTTCCAGCAAATCATGCCCCGCAGGCTGACAATCTCGCTGCCCAGGGTCAACATGACCTTGATCTCGTGGCGGATGGGAAAGATCTGATTTTCGGCCTGGATCAGCATGCCGTGACGGGAAATGTTGCGCGTGCTACCGGGGCTGAAGGTGTCGTTTCCGCCATACATGAGCTCCAAACAATGCAACAATCTTTTTTCCAGCCGCTTTTCCATTGTCATTTGCCTCCGAAACCATGCAATAAAATATCATAATAAACTGAAAAAAGTCAAATGGGAAGTTTCGCCTTGCCGGCGGCAGCAGATGCGGATGCGCCGGGGGGGGAATTGATGTATAATTTTCGGAAGCATTTTTAAGCCTCTATCATTCAATTTCACTTTCTATTATTCGGCATCGAAAACCCTGTATTTTCAAGGCTTCCCCGAATTCCCCTATTTCATTTTGCAATAATTTAATTTCATCTATTCTATTGACAAACCGCTACTAATACGCTACTATTTTATCAGAGGCTTTTTCCGTATTGGGGGGAATATGAAGGTAGCATTGAAAAAACGACCTGGCAAGCGCGGCACTTCGCTTTTCCTGTCATGGTGGGCCGGTGGAAAATGGAATTATGAATTCCTGAAACTGCGCCTGATCGGGGACAAGATCAGGGACCGGGAAACCATGCGCCTTGCTGAAAAGATCAGGGCGAACCGGGAAGAGGAAGTGGAAAGCAGAGGCCGAGGGACAGCTCCGACATTCAAGCGCAAAATGCCATTCATTCAATATTATGAGAGTTTAAACAAGGAAGGCAGGAATTGGCGGGCATGCTATTTTCATTTGAAAGCCTTCCCCGCGGCTGGAATAGCCGTTGGGAGCATAAGTGAAAAATGGGTGGAGCAATTTAAAGAGTTTTTGTTGAAGCGCATCTCGGCGAATACTGCGCACGTTGTATTTTCCACGCTGAAGGCCGCACTGAGCTGCGCCGTCAAAGAGCGAATCATTCCATACAACCCGGCCTCAATGGGCGCGGGAATAAAAAAAACCGAAGTTGAAATTGAATATTTGACAAGCGCCGAAGTCAAAGCGCTGGCCGATACTCCATGTAATGATCCAGAGCTGAAACGCGCATTCCTGTTTTGCTGTTATTCCGGGCTGCGCTATTCGGATGTCAAGGCGCTGCAGTGGGAAAACTACAAGGACGGCAAGTTGAAATTCAGGCAGAAGAAAACGGGGGGCTTTGAGTACATGACATTGCCAAAGGATAGGCCGGCCGAAAAGCTGCTGAATGCGAATAGATCAAACATGCCTTTCATTTTTCAGCTGCAGGGTAAATCTGCCGTCAACAGTAATCTGCGAAAATGGGCTGCCGCGGCTGGGATAAAAAAGCACTTGCATTTCCATATGAGCCGGCACACTGCCGCAACCCGCATGCTGGAAGAGGGGGTGGACCTGTTCACCGTTTCAAAGATACTTGGCCATTCAACTATAAGCACAACGCAGCGCTATGCAAAAGTTACGGATGCAAAAAAAGAGGCGGCAATGGCCAGCCTCCCTGATATAAGCATCGGCCTGGACAAGCCGGCCGCTGACGAATCGAAAATTGAATATCTGTAAGCGCCAGGTTGCCCCAGGCGGCACGATCTTTTCAGTATTGACCTGGAATGGCAAATGGCTGGAAAATTAAAATTGAGGTGAAAAGATGAAAAAAAATCTATCGACAAAAAAGCAATCAAAAATAAAAATGGACAAAGCAGCGGCAAAAACTATGCCGGCCAAGAAAAAAGCACCAGGCGACCCCAAGCGGCCCGATCTTTCTGACATCGACAGGCAGGCCGTGGCAAGGGGAGAAATAAAATTGACAGAAAAACAAAAAGCAGCGGCAATGGACGCGGTGGCAGCGCAATGGGACGCAAAGGCGGCGCAAGCGGCAGCAAAGTATTCAACAATACCTAAAGTAGACAGCGCTAAAATAAAAGCTTATTTGGCTGCGAATTCAGGGAAGAAGGTTGTTAAAGATTTTTGCAACGGGAATTCAGATTTAATTTTATGCCATGCCAAGTGGTACTGTAAAACAAAAACAGAGAAAATCGAATATCTAAAATGGGCTTTAGATATATTTTATAATTCTCCAAAATATGTTTTAAGGAATGAAATCGAAGCGGCTAAACTAAAAAAAGATTTTGAGGAGTATTCGCTTGACCCGGAAAAATTTAAAAAGAAATATACAAGAACAATAACGCCAGCCGATGGGACAAGATATGAAATGACTTATCGTGAAGAACTCGACCCCTGGACTGAAATTGAAAATGAAATAAAACTACTGCAGGCTCCCAAAAAAAACAGAAAAAAACAAGGCATAAATTGGGATTTCCTTATTACTTTAGAAAAATATCCTGATCTCCCTATTGCATGTTCAAAGGCTTACAATGAGTTGAACGTTTCACCAAGGAAATTTTATCAGTGGCATGAAGAAGGAAGAAAAATTTGTAATGGTTATAATATTTACGACTGGAAAGACGTCGATAGAAGAAATATAAATTTAAAAAGAGTTCGGTTAAGGGTTTCCGATGATAGTTTGTATGTTGTTAAAAAAGACCTTATAGAATTTTTAAAATTCACACAACCTGGTTTCCCAAAGAAGCCGATTTCAAAATAAACTAAAATTTCCCCCGGCAAAAGCCAGCAAAAGCCAGCAAGTTGACCCTTGCAGCAAATGAAATGCAGCTTATATTAAGAGGCATGGAAACAAAATCAATTATTAACGATGAATTCCTGACCGTCAAACAGGCCGCGGCTTATTTGAAACGAACCCCCGGGAATATTTACAATTTGATCTGGGCGGGAAAACTGCGCTGCTACAAACCGGGCGGCCGGCGTGTGCTGTTCAAACGGGCAGAGCTGCAGGAATGGGTTGAAGGCAGCGCCGTTGCGTCAAATGATGAGATAGCAGCCCAGGCCGCAAGCCGCTGATCCCGGAGAGCGCCCCAATGACCATTATGCGATGGGTCAAGCCCGCACCCTGGCCACGCGCGATCGAGTGCCGCGTTTGCGGTCATCCCCGTCAAGCGGAGCTAACACCCAGCGGGCGGCTTCGATATGGCACGCTGTCACGCTGCTGGAAGGGCTGCACCCTGGAAATGTTACGGGCAAAACTGGCAGCTGAGCGCCGCGGGCGAGATGAAATGCAGATTAAAAAAAGTGCGCGGGCAGGCGGTGCGAGATGAACACGACACGGCCCAGCGATGATTTGACCGATACTTTACGAGATATTTTCGCTCTCCCCAAAAGTGAACGAAAAAGCGCTGTAATCAAAAGAAATCTTTTTACAAGGCTGCTTGTTCAACCGGTTACTGACCGAAATTTTTTCCTGGCCGATATTGCAAATACACAGGGGATTGATCTTGAAACAGCCAAGATCGAATTCCTTGACTTTAAGGCAATCATAGACAAGGAACGAAAAGATGCACCTTTCAAGCCATTGCCCGATGTCAAGCCGTCAAAAGTTTTCCAGCGGCCAGCTCAGGACCCGAACGCGTACAGCCCGGAAATGATCGATCCATTGGAAACTGAAACTGTTGAATCCCTGCTTGCGCGGGAAATAGCACCTGTCCGTTTTATTGTCAAGCCTATACTGGCCGAAGGTCTGGCCATATTTGCGGGGCCGTCAAAGATCGGGAAATCCTTGGCCTGCTTGAGCCTGTCAATCGCCGTGGCCAGCGGCAGCCGTTTCCTTGACGAATATCTCTGCGAACCTGGCCGGGTGCTATACCTTGGATTGGAAGACGGGGACGCACGTCTCAAGGCACGGTTTAAATCAATACTTAAAGAGGCCGGCAAGCCGAACTTGGCCATGTTGGACAAAGCCTTAAAAATGCGGAAAAGTACTGAGGGCGGAATTGAACAGGTTGAACTTTGGTTGACCGAACACCCGGACGCGCGGCTTGTTATTGTCGACACCCTGGCCAGGATACGGCGGACACCCGGCCGGAATTCAAATTCCTACCTTGAGGATTCAAATTTCATGGCCCCGCTGCAATCCTTGGCCCAGGCACATCATGTTTGTATCATGCTGATTCACCACACCCGGAAAATGGCTGCTGCTGACCCGCTGGACCTTATATCAGGCACAACGGGGCTGGTAGGCGTTGCAGATCAAGCATGGATTTTAAAGCGCGGAAGTAGGGGAAAAGCGGAAGCTATCCTGGAAGTTATCGGGCGGGACATTGAATCAATTGACATCGGAATCAGTTTAGATGAAAACCTGAAATGGACATATAAAGGCGAAGCGGGGGACCTTCAAAAATCAGGTGAACGTCAAGCCATTGTCAATCTGTTATCAGAAAATCCAGGAGCGATTTTCAAGTCTTCAGATATTGCCAAGGCTTTACAAAAAAGCCAGGCTGCCATTGGTTATCTATTAAATAAATTGATGCAGGACGGTATTGTACTTTCGGGCGGATATTCAAAATACTATATTCCAAAGGAACGTATATAATGAGTGCACAATCCCTTAAACCCCTTAAACTACTTAAACCCCTTAAACCCCTTAAACTGTCAAGCTGGAATTTGAGATTTAAGGACTTTAAGGGGAGGTACTTAAACCCCTTAAACTGTCAATCGTTATCAGTACAGCGTTTCAGAGGGAGTTTAAGGACTTTAAGGGGTTTAAGGACTTACAGGGATATTGCACAAAAACCCGACCTCACAAACCTGCGCAAAGTCGATACTTCCTTTATGCCGGGAACTTGCCGCCCGTTTCAAGATAATGGTGTTTCATTTTGCTTTAAAAATAAATGGAGGTAAAAAAAATGTCAAACAAAAAAAGACCTGTGCCAGCCAAGCGAAAAAGCGGGGGGAAGCGTGTTACACCTTCCAAAACAAAACGCGGCAAAACGCCGGGGACTAAAACTGCGGGTGCTTCGTCGACACGCCGTTGGGGGTGAAGGGCAAATGTCTAAAATAGGCAGTAATAGGCGAAAAGTTATAGGGCGGCCTTTCACGAAGGGCGGGCCAGGGACAGGCAGGAAGCCAGGGCAAAAAAATAAATTTACTACCCTGAAGGCTTCCTTCCTGGAGGTTTTTGAGCAGCTGGATTCGACCGCTGGCTTTCTGGCCTGGGCCAAAGCAAGCCCGCGGAATCGGGCGCAGTTTTACAGCTGGTTGGCCCGTATGCTGCCAAGCGATGTTAACGTGTCGGCTTCTGTCGACACCCAGGCGGCCATTGATGACCAACTTCGGCGTATGGCCGAAAATATGATGCTGCCCGATCCGACGCCCGAGGAAATGGCCGAACTTTGCAAGACGTGCAAAGCCAACGGCGGGCCTTCCAGGATAGACACAAGCGGGCCGCTGGACGGAGTGCCGCTCTCATATGAGAATGGCCGAAAACTTACCAAAATGATTGACGAAGAAACGGCCCAAAAAATAATAGCAAGAGCAGAAAAAAAAGAACTATAAAAATTTTACGGAGGTAAAAAAACATGATTATAGACGCAGACGAATTTTCGAAGGCTCTGGGGAAAACTATTAAGAAAGCTTTTTTTGAAGCGAACATGATGATCCAGCAAAAGCCTGACGTTAGATATATTCCTGACGAAGAGCTGTTGAAAATCGCGAACCTGGACGAGAGCGATGGTGGATTGAACAAGGCCGAGCGCGAACAGTATGGACCCGCTATGGACTGGCAGTGTATGCAAAACCTGCAAGCCGAGTTAAAAGAGGAAAAAAAACCTGAAATTCCAGAAGGGTGGACCAAGCAATAAGCTTATTGCCGCGCGCTCCCTGGCTGCTGAATGGGGGCGCAAGCCGGCCCCCTGGTAGACCGCGCCAGGCGGCCCGCCACGGCACGATCTTTTGGGCGGTGGGAGCTATTTCAGGAACAAACTTTCAATGAACTTGAAAAGGCCAACCTCAGAGATGTAATAATAATTACTAACAAGGACGGCAATAACAAGGGCCATAAAAAGAATAAAAAACACTAAAGCAATTTTCCAAAGCCCTTTAGTTGCGGCCTTGCGGTCAATAACTGTGGGTTTTGGCGTTTCGATTAGTGGCGCAGGTGGTGCTGGTGGCACATGTGGCAAGTCCTTGTGACAGTATCGGCAAACCGTTGCATCCGGTCGAATCATCTCTGCGCAAAAAGGACATTTACGGCTCTGCCCGGATTTTACCTGCCCGGCTTCATCCGGTTTCATAACCAAAACCCAAATGAACCCGACAAGCGGGGAAAGCACCAGGGAGATTAAAAAATATGGGAAAAACTGATGCCCTTTGTTTTTAGCAATCATGCCCGGGAATAACGAAAGGATGATCCAGAATAAAACCCCTTCCATTATTTAGCCCAGAGTTTGAATAAGCCGTTTGAATATACAATGTCGATGCCGGGTTGTAATGCTGGTTGACCGATCTGATCGAATCCATTGAAGACCCCATCGCTGCCAGCACAGCCGACCCAGTATGTTCCGTAATCACCATTCATTGAATATTTATAGAAATATTCGTTCCCCCACGGATCAAGGTAGGGGAGTTTTTTGATATAGAAAGGAACAAATTTAGGATCAAAAGCAAGATCCTTTAGTGACTTAACGGCTGGTGGTTTCGACCAATCGGTTGTGAAGGACTCAATGGCGCTCCCAATTAATTTAATGTCAGACATTGCCAGCAAGAACATTTTTCGGTATTCAGCTGTGAGTTTGTCTTTTTCCATTTGCTGAATTTCACCCTTCATCTTTTCATTTTCGATTTTAAGTTTTTCTAATTCTTTGTTTTTTGAATTGCAACTAATAAATAAAATCAGTGAAATTAACGCCAGTGTTACTTTTTTCATTTTCCACCTCTCATTTTTATTTTGTTATCTTGGAAAGATTTTAGTTTATATTCAAATTAATTTCAATAGCTTATAAACTAATCAACCGGGCCTGTCTTGCTTGCCTTGCTTTTCTGTTTGCCATATAATGAGGCGAAAATGGTAAATCAATACTGGATCAAACAGGCGGAAACTTGAAGCTGCCTCCCCCCCCTGGGCTTGTGGAAAACTCCCTGTTTTTCAGGCAAACCGTTACTATTTCGTTACTATATTGCCGCAAACCCTTTAACTATGCACTTTAAACAAATTGATGTATAATTGTTGCCGATGAACAAGAAAAAAAGCCGTGCTGACAATTCGCTACTGACGGCGCCGGTGGGTTTTTTCGATTCCGGTGTCGGCGGCCTATCGGTACTGCAGGCCGTTCGCCGCATCATGCCGCATGAAAACCTGATCTATTTCGCCGATTCGGCCCATTGCCCTTATGGCAGCAGGAGCGGTGATTTTGTCCGCCGGCGGGCCCTGGCCATCACCGGTTTTCTGCTGGAACGGGGGGCCAAGGCCGTGGTTGTGGCCTGCAATTCGGCCAGCGAAGCGGCGCTGGAATTGCTGCGCCTGACATTTCCCAACCTGGAAATCATCGGTGTGGAACCGGCTGTGAAAGTGGCCCAGAGTATGAGCAAGAACAAAAAAATAGGTGTTCTGGGCACGCCCCTGACCTTGCGGGGCGGACGCTTTTTCCGGCTGCTGAAAAATTTCTCGGCCGGCATGGAGGTGTACACCCAGCCGGTGGCGGGCCTGGTGGAGCGGATCGAAACGGGCTGCACGGATGACGCGCGGACCACGGCCATTTTAAAAAAAAATCTGCGACCGCTGTTGAAAAAAGGAATCGACACCCTGGTGCTCGGCTGCACCCATTATCCTTTGTTAAAGGATCATATCGCCTCAATCTGCGGCCCGCAGGTCGAACTGATCGACACGGCCGAACCCGTGGCCCGGCAGCTTTGGCGCCGGTTGGTTTCGACCGGCCGACTCAATCCCGGGCCCGGAAGCGGTCAGATCGAATATTTCAGCAGCGGCGCTATACAGACCGTGAGCCCGGTCTTGCGCAAGATCATGGCTGACCCGGCCCTGGCGGTTTCCCAAAGCTCCGTTTAAAAATATCCCCCCCAGCGCTATGATCACCTGAGCCGGCCGCTCTATTGATTTTTCGCAGCGATTGGTCTATATTGCCCTAATGGATGCAATCGGAAGGGTGGGATACAGAGTTACCGCTGACCTGAACAAGAGCAATGAAACAAAAACAAGGAAAATAGACCGCCCATGAGGATTTTACCGGTTTCTTCGGGAAAAGGTGGCGTGGGGAAAACGACTTTCGCATTGAATTTCGCCCTGGCCCTGGCCAAGACGCACAAAACCGTCCTGATCGACCTGGATACCGGGACCTCCAGCCTGCGAAATTTTCTGGACATCAAGGTCAACAAAGATCTGTTTCATTTTTTGAAAAAAAACTGCCCGCTACAGGAATGCCGGGAGATACTGCCTGCCGCCATGGACCCGGACCAGGCCTTTGCCAATTTCAGCTTCATCGCCTCGCCGCAGGGCTTTGTCCACGACATCGTCAATTTCAGTCCGGCGGTCAAGGAAAAACTGATCGCCGGCATCAATGGCCTGCAGGCCGATTACGTGGTCATCGACCTGAAAGCCGGCCTCGACCGCAACGTCTTGGAATTCCTGCCCCTTTCCAACAGCGGCATCATCCTGTTCACGCCGAAGCTGCGGGCCGCCACCCATACCGCGGCTGAAATGGCCAAGGCCGTCCTGTTCCGCATGCTGGGTATCATGCTGACGTCGCCCCTGCTGCAGGACCGGTTCCTCCAGGCCGCTTATGCTCCGCAGGCCCTGTTTTTCCAACGTTTGCGCGATTTTTTGGAAAGCGGCAGCGACAGTGAAGCGAAAAACCTGGATGACTTCATCAGCGAAGCCGCAGTACTGTTCCCCCAGGATAACTTTCTCAGGGTTTTGCGTTACTACGTGGAAAACTACAAGGTATATTATGTCCTGAACCAGTTCAACAGCATGTCCGAGTCGCTGGAAAACACAATCAAGCCTTTCGTGGCAGAGATTTTTCACATCGCTTCCGCCAAGGTGGCCTTTCACAACCTGGGTTGGGTGGTCGAAGATGAGCAGGTCCGCCGCTCCACCGAATCCGGCGTACCGTACCTGGTGCGCCGTTATTATAAGAAAAGGCAAGCGGCGCCGCTTGCCCCTGATTTAGACGCGCAACTGCGCGATCTGTTCGGCGTGGCGCAAAAAAAAGCGCCGGCGGAAAGGAAAAAGGGCCTGGCCCATGAAATCAGCAGCCAGATCGACCTGCTGCGCAAAATTTATGTCTGCAACGCCGGCAAGGACCCTGAAACCAACCTGGATTTCATCGCCGCCCGGGTCAGGGATATTTCCGACAATTCGGTCCACCAGTTCGGCATGAAGAAGATTTTTTCGGTGCAGGAATTTCTGGAGCGCTTCCAGTCGCGGCTGGTTTGATCTAAAAAAAATACTCCGGTTGACTCTTCTACGGGGGAGGCAGCAAGCCGCCGAAAAGGGCAGAAGGTGGAAATATAACTTGACAGGTTTTAGATTGATGTGATATAGTTTTATTATCATGTGGAACAAAGCACTGAAATTGTCTTTTCTGTTCGTAATCGCTCTCTTCCTTCTAACTTGTGCCGCCGTGAAAAAGGAAAAAGTTCGGGTGGTCATTTTGGGTTTCGACGGCGCCAACTGGCCTACCATCGATCCGCTTATCGCCGCCGGCAAATTGCCTTTTTTAAAGCAGCTCAAGGAAACAAGCGCCTGGGCCGACTTCAAAACCGACAAGCCCACCAAGTCTTCGGTGGTCTGGACCAGTATCGCCACCGGCAAAACCATGAAGAAGCATGGAATTCTGGATTTCACTTATCTGAAGGAGCACAACCTAGAGGTCCCGTTTTCCAATTCGGAAAAACGTGAGCCTTCGCTTTGGCAGATGCTCGACCGTTTCGGCATGCGCAGCGTGGTCATCAATTGGTTTGTTACCTATCCGCCCGATCAGTTCAATGGCGTGATGGTCTCGGATCGCTTCCGCCAGATCATGATCAAGAAGCCCCAGTTCGCCAACGATTATGTCGACACGGTCACTCCCGCCATGGATTTTTACCGCCTGAAAAAGGTCATCCGCCGCGATTACGGCCGGACCATCGAGCGCATCGGCATGCCCGATTTTATCGAGTTGTTCAAAAAAATCAATCCCGGCAAGGATGTCCGAAAATCTTTCACATTGCAGAACTCGCGCACCTTCGTCATGCAGGATGCCCTGATCGAAGACGTCACTGACGCCCTTTTCAAGAGCAAGCAAGCCGATCTGTACCTGACCTATTTCCGCCTGCCCGATATCGTCCAGCATCTGGTGCTGCGCCTGTTCGATGACGAATACATCAAATCCACGTTCCCCGAGGGTGAGACCTGGAACATGTCGGCTGAAAAGCAGCGTGAAGTCATTGGCCGTATCTCCCAGGAGCTGGAACCGGTGTACCGCTACATGGATAGACTGCTGCAAAAATACCTGAGCGACCCTAAATTCAAGGATGCGTATTTCTTCATCATGTCGGATCATGGTTTCAGCCTCTACCCCGGCGGCTACA